>Ga0116223_10000745_pt1 | contig 37769 bp, 31 predicted proteins | sample Sb_taG_3_FD_90092 | JGI IMG/M metagenome (GOLD analysis project Ga0116223, IMG submission 90092) | Peat soil microbial communities from Weissenstadt, Germany - Sb_50d_a_PC metaG | ecosystem: Environmental > Terrestrial > Soil > Wetlands > Peat | place: Germany: Weissenstadt | collected 2010-09-21 | reverse complement strand
GCATGGAAGCGCAGTTTTGGGCTAGATTACGCCGCGTTAATGACGCTTCATTCCTTTGAGGACGCGTTTTCTTCAAGCACACGCGACGAGGCAGCGGCCCTCTTCCGCCGCGCGCTGGATGGCGAGATGATCGAGCGCGCTCCGCTGCGTCACCATACGCCCGACGGGCGCCTCCTCGAGTTGGAATTGAGCCTGAGCCGGCGCCACAAGGCCGGCATTCCATTGGCGGTGCGCTGCCTGCTCCGCGACGTCACGCAACAGAAGCAGCGCGAAAATCGGTTGGCCCTCCAGCTTGCCGTCAGCCCGATCATTGGGGAACAGGCGTGGGGCGATCCGCCCGGCATGCGCATCCTGGAAGCGTTGTGCATCTCGCAGGGATGGGATGTGGCCGTGCAGTGGATGGTCGACGCCGAGCAGCAACATCTTGAGTTCGGCACCGCATGGGGCACTCCGGACCGGCACGCCGAAACCCTGATCCAGGGAAGCATGGGCATGACCCTGGCAGGCAGCACGGACCTGCCCGAACGGGCCTGGAAAGACGGCCGCACCGTCTGGATCACCGATCTCGCATCAGCGGGCAAAACCCCTCGCATTGAAGCCGCCTTGAACCAGGAAATGGCCTCAGGATGGGCCACGCCCGTGCGTGCCGGCAGCAAGGTCCTGGCCGTGTTGGAATTCTATTGCCGCTTCAGGCTGCGCGAGGATCGCGAAGCAATGGCTGCCATTGAAACCGCAGCCGCGTCGCTGGGCCAGGTGCTCGCGCGAACTCAGGAGCGGGGACAGACCGACGAACTCAAGCGCCAGCAGGAGATTCTCCTCGATTCGGTGACAGACGGAATCTGCGGTATGGATCGCAACGGAGGAGTGAGCTTTGCCAACCAGGCAGCCGCGCGCTTGCTGGGCGCTCCAGCTGACTTCCTTATCGGAAAGCCGGTGCATGAACTGCTGCATGGCTCCGCACCGCCCGACCGGCAATGCGCCCAGGATTGTCCTCTGCGCTCAGCCGAAACCCAGTCCAGCAGCATCAGCGGCGAAGACAACATCTTTCGTGCCGACGGCAGCTTCTTTCCTGCCGAATATTCACTTACGCCGATTCGGGGACAGGGCCGTTTTTCCGGATCGGTGCTCAGCTTCCGCGACATCAGCCAGCGCTACGCTCTTGACCGGCTCAAGGATGAATTCATCTCCACGGTCAGCCACGAGCTGCGCACGCCGCTCACCTCCATTCGCGGCGCGCTGGGCCTGCTCACCTCGGGCATTCTCGGCGATGTGAACGAAAAAGCCACCAATCTGCTGCGCATCGCGCTCACGAATTCTGACCGGTTGGTTCGTCTCATCAACGATATTCTCGACCTCGAGCGAATCCAGAGCGGGCGCGAGCCGCTGGCCTTCCGCACCGTGCAATTGGCCGACATCGTGAAACAGGCCATTGAAGACATGCAGCCGATGGCAGACTCTGCCGGCGTAAGGCTCATCCACGACACCACAACAGCTGAAGTTACGGCCGATCCTGACCGCCTTCTCCAGGTCGTCACCAACCTGCTTTCCAACGCCGTCAAGTTTTCGCCGCCAAACTCTCCCGTGAGTGTCATGCTGCGGCCTGGCGTCACCGGCGTCATTCTCTCCGTGATCGACCACGGACGCGGCATTCCCGCGGACAAACTGGAAACCATATTCGGCCGATTCCAGCAGGTGGATGCCTCCGATTCCCGGCAAAAGGGCGGCACCGGTCTGGGACTGGCGATCTGCCGCACCATCGTCTTGCAGCATTCGGGCCGCGTCTGGGCCGAGCGCAATCCGGTCCGCGGATCCACCTTCCGAATCTTTCTTCCGTACGAACCTGCTCCCCTCGTCTCTTCCGGCCGTCCGATGGAGACCGAGACTGGGCACGGAACTGTGGTGCTGGCTGACGCCGATTCGGAATCACGGCCGCGCATTGCCGCGCAGCTCGCCCGCCACGGCTATTCCGTAGTTCAAACGGCCACGGCGGAACAGACGCTGTCGGCCGCGGGCCAGAACGCCCAGGCCATCCTTCTCGATTCCGCACCCGGCGGCATCAATGGTTGGGAGATTCTGCCGCAACTGCGCCAGCTCGATGCCAGCTCAAAAACCCCCGTCGTTTTGTTGAGCGTGGAGGATTCACAGTCCCATGACGATTTGTCAGGAGGAGCAGAGAAGCCCGCGGCCAAGCCGCCACAGGAAGAGGCGCTGCTTGCCGAGCTGTCGCGCGCCCTTCGCGGATTGGGTGACAAGGCGCGAATCCTCGTCGTCGAAGATGATCGCGACCTGGCGCAGATCATCAGCGAAGTCTTCACACGAGACAACATCGCCGTTCGCATCGCACATTCGCTCCAGGAAACCGTCGATGCTTGCTCTGCGTTTAATCCCCACCTGATGGTGCTCGATATCGGGCTGCCGGATGGCGACGGATTCAATGTCGTGGATTGGCTGCGCCAGCACGAGGGCCTGGCCCGATTGCCGCTGGTGGTGTACTCCGGCCGCGAGCTCTCGTACGCTGAGCGCAGCCATCTCACCCTCGGACCCACCTATTTCCTTGCCAAGGCCCGCGTCCAGCCGCAGCAACTTGAAGCTCTGGTGTTGACGATGCTCCGTTCCTCCCGGCAAATGGACGAGACTGCGCCCCGGGAGTCCGCCGTACCGAATTCATAACCTAATTGACACCCTCAGCCCATCGACAATCCCGCTACAGCACTCCAAAATAGGTCTGGAGGGCCTGACGCCTTGGCGCACAAAATCCTGATCATCGATGATGAAGATGACATTCGCGAAGTTGCCGCTTTGAGCCTGCAAACCGTGGCGGGCTGGGACGTGATCATGGCGAGTTCGGGTGCGCAGGGCGTGGCCCGCGCCTCGGAACAGCATCCCGATGCCATCCTCCTCGACGTGATGATGCCCGGAATGGACGGGCCCACCACCTTTCGGGAGCTCCGCAAGAACCCGGCCACCGCGGGCATTCCCGTCTTGCTGCTCACCGCCAAAGTCCAGGGCAGTGACCAGCGGCGCTTTGCCGACCTTGGCGTGCAGGCCATTCTCTTCAAGCCGTTTGACCCGCTCACGCTTTCCGCACAGATCTCGAGCGCATTGGGCTGGAGTTGACTCGAAGCGCAAATGAAATCTTCTCTCCAATCCGGCAAGCAGGCGGAGGAGGCACTTTCCCAGGCCATCGACCGCCTCTGGGTGCGGTTCTTTCCGGAGATCCGGGAGCGCGTCGCGGTTCTCGAATCCGCTGCCACGGCCGTTTCCGCGAAGAAACTGTCCGCCGCGCGCCGCGAGAAAGCCCAGGCTGCCGCGCACAAGCTGGCCGGCGTTCTAGGCACCTTCAGCCTCGCGCGCGGCACGGTGCTTGCGCGCGAATTGGAGGTCATCTATTCCCAGGAAACCTCGCCCGGCTCTGACTCCGGCGAGCGGCTTGCCGAAATCGCTGCCGAATTGCGCGCGATCGTGGAGAATCGGCCCTCCACGAGCTAGGACCTGTGAACAGGCCCTCAGGCCTCAAGAATTACACTTTTCACAAGTGACCCGCCACGATTCATCCCCGCAGCACCTGGACGTCACGCCTCAATTGGACCTGAGGTTTGACGAGCCTCGGCCCGCGCGCCACATCTGGCCCGTGCACGAGCTGGTCTCCCAGGTACGTGAGTTGGTAGAACAGGAATTCGGTGACGTTTGGGTCGAAGGCGAGATCTCCAATTTCCGTCCAGCACCCTCTGGCCATGTCTACTTCACCCTCAAGGACGCCGAGGCGCAACTCCCCATCGTATTTTTCCGCCGCAACGTCATGCTTCTCCGCTTTCGGCCTGAAGATGGCCTTCATGTCCTGGTCCGCGGCCGCCTGAGCGTGTATGAGCAGCGCGGTCAGATGCAGCTTGTGGCCGAAACCATGGAGCCGGTCGGCACAGGCTCGTTGCAGCTTGCCTTCGAGCAACTCAAAGAGAAGCTCAAGGCCGAAGGTCTCTTCGATGCCGCCCGCAAACGCCCCCTGCCCCTGTTTCCTCGCACGGTGGGTATCATCACGTCACCGACGGGCGCTGTGATCCGCGATTTTCTCAATATCGTTGGCCGCCGCCACTCCGGCTTGAATGTCCTGCTCTGTCCCGCGTCCGTTCAGGGTGACTCCGCGCCGGCTGAAATTGAATCCGCCCTGTCCGAGCTGAACTCCGGAGGTCTCGTCGATCTCATCGTGCTTGCTCGCGGCGGCGGTTCCCTTGAAGATCTAGCCGCCTTCAACAGCGAGCGCGTGGCCCGGGCAATCGTTGCATCCCACTTGCCGGTGGTTTCGGCCATCGGCCATGAAACCGATTTCACCATCGCCGACTTTGCCGCCGACCTGCGCGCTCCCACGCCTTCAGCCGCAGCAGAGCTTGTGACAGAGGCCCAGTTCAAGATCGCTGAAGTTCTCGCAGCGCTTTCTCATCGCCTGGAACGCGCCGCGGGCTATCGGCTCTTGCAGGCGCGCAACGGTTTTGCCGGAGTGGAAATCAGCCGCGCCGAGTCGCGCATCTCGGCTCTCCTGCATCGCCTCGCCCAACGCCTCGACGAGGCCGTGCTGTGTTTAGACACCGCCATGACAGCTCACCTCCGCGCACGCCGGAATCGAGTGACGGAGCTGGCCGAAGCCATTCTGCATCGCCACCCGCGCCCCCGCCTGGCTCATGCGCGCGAGCACCTCGCCGATTTTCGTGCACGCCTCCAGCGCTCAACCGAGCGCCTCCTGGAATCTTCCGCGGCAAAGCTCGGCGCTCTCGACGCGCGGCTGCAATCGCTTTCACCGTTAGCCGTGCTCGATCGCGGCTATGCGCTGGTTCTCTCGAGCGAAGGAGCGCTCATTCGTTCCACCGTGCAACTGACTCCCGGCGATCCCGTCACCACGCGCCTCGCCGACGGCTCCTTCATCAGCCGCGTGGAGTCGACCGCACCCCACGCTCCGGTCACACCCCGAAAACGAGGCAAGAAATCAGGATCATGAACGCATCCGCAGCACGCAAACTTTTCGGTACTGACGGGATTCGCTCCATCGCAGGTGAGGCTCCGCTCGATCCCTCAACGATCTATGGTGTCGGGCTCGCGCTGGCTCACACGCTGCGGAAGACAACGGCCCGGCCCAGGATCCTTTTTGGCCGCGACACACGCGAGTCCGGCCCCTGGATTGCTGCCACGCTCGCCGAAGGCCTGCGCCAGGCAGGCGCGCAGGTCGAGAGTGCCGGCGTCGTCACCACCCCGGCTGTCGCGTTTCTCACGCGGACCCACGGCTTTGACGCCGGTGTTGTCATCTCCGCATCGCACAATCCCTGGCAGGACAACGGCATCAAGCTCTTCGGCGCCGACGGCTTCAAGCTTCCTGACGCGGTTGAGCTGGCGATGGAAGAGGAGATCTTCTACCACGCCAGCCAGGTGCAGATCTCTGATCCGCGTTGCTTCGCGCCTGTTGTCGATAATCCCGATCTTCAGGCTGACTACATCCAATTCCTCATCGACTGCGTTCCCGGGCTCTCGCTCTCAAGTCTGAAAATTGTTGCCGACTGCGCCAATGGGGCTGCGGCCGCTATCGCGCCCGAGCTTTTCCGGCGTCTCAATCCCGACGGACGCGTCCAGGTGACCCTCCTCAACATCGCGCCTGACGGACGCAACATCAATGCAGGCTGTGGCGCCTTGCACCCCGAGTGCGTGACCAACGAAGTGAAAGCGCGCGCCGCGTCCATCGGGCTCACATTCGACGGCGACGCCGACCGCTGCATGCTTGCGGGCGCGCATGACAACGTGATTAATGGCGACGCCATCATGCTCATGGCTGCTCGCGACCTCAAGACACGCGGCATGCTTACCGGCGACCTGGTCGTCGCCACCACCATGTCCAACATGGGCCTTGAGGCCGCGCTCAAGCGCAGTGGCATTCGCATGGACCGCGCACCCGTTGGCGACCGCTATGTCCTTGAAGAGATGCAGAAACAGAATGCGGCTCTCGGCGGCGAACAATCCGGGCACATTCTCTTCCCTCACCTGGCCACCACCGGCGATGGCCTGCTTACCGCTCTCGTCGTCCTCGACCTGCTTGCCCGCACCGGCAAGTCCATTGAACAACTCACCGCCGATCTCAAGGTCTTTCCGCAGGTCATCGTCAATGTAAAGGTGCGCGAAAAAAAGCCGCTGGACTCCGTTCCCGCCGTGACGCAAGCCATTCGCGCCGCGGAGCTGGAGCTCAACGATGCAGGCCGCGTGGTTGTCCGCTACAGCGGCACCGAGTCACTTGCCCGCGTGATGATCGAAGCCGAAAGCGAAGAGGCGATGCGCCGTCACGCTGACGCCATCGCCGCTGCAATTCGAAATGAGCTCGGAGTGTAGCGAGATCGGGGACCGAAGGGTTCTTTAGGGCGTCTCTCCTTTTGCTGTAGAGCAATCCCACCCTAGCCGCAAGAACAAGAACGCGGCTAGGATGGGGCACCCACACTTTACAGATTTAGGAGAGATGCCCTAGATACTCAAATCGGCGGCGCTCAACTGCGAAATCCTCTGCACGTTGATTCGATGGGCCCGCTTCCGAGTCTGAGCGATGTCATACGCATTCTGCATCCGCATCAGCGTGTCCATCTTCACTCCGAACGCCTTTTCCAGCCGAAGGGCCATCTCGCCCGAAAGATCCGCATTGCCATTGAGCAAGCTCGATAAAGCAGGCCGCGAAACACGAAGCGCTTTGGCAGCTGCCGTAACGGTCAGGCCTGCAGCCTCAACCATCTCAGTGCGGATAAACTCTCCAGGATGCGGCGGGTTCTTCATCGGCATGGCAAATGCTCCTTCGAGTCTAGTGATAATCTTCGAGATTTACGTCGAATATTTCGCGTCTGACCTGGTCCATGTGAAAGGTCAAGCGCCGGTTCGCTGTCACGCTCAGGCTCCACGTTCCTCTGCGATTGCCCGTCAGCACATGCGCCTTCCACGTCGGGAGCGCAAATAGCTCGTCCGGATTCTCCATCTCATCGAGAAACAGGAACATCTTGCGCAGCTTATCCGACAGGGCCGGCCCGACGCCCCTGGCGTCATCGTCCTCGTAAAGCCGTTTGAGCCCTTTGTGAGCGAAGCTCTTGATCCTCACTCATTCAAGTGTAGCCTGTTGCTTAACACTTGTCAACCCTCCGCTCGGCAGCGTGGCCCACCTGAAAGCTGGAAACGCCCGCCTATCACCCTTTACCATCGACCCATGCCCCGCTTCCCTGCCGGCCAAACGCTCCTCATTGACGCCGATGACACGTTATGGGAAAACAACATCTACTTTGAGCGCGCGATCGCCGGGTTCATCAGCTTTCTCGATCACAAAACGCACTCGAACGCCGAGGTGCGCCGCGCCCTCAACGCCGTCGAGCGCGAGACCATCCTGGCGCACGGGTACGGCCTCCCGAGCTTTACCCGTTCGCTGGTGGAATGCTTCGAACGCCTGAGCCCCGCGCCGGTAACAGAGGACAAGCGCGAACAGGTTCGCAGCTTTGCCCGCACCATCTCCGAGCAAGAGATTGAGCTGCTGCCCGGCGTGAAAGAAACTCTGGCCGAGCTCTCCGGCCGCCATCAACTCATCCTGATGACCAAGGGCGACCACGCCGAACAGGCTGACAAGCTCGCCCGATCCGGCCTCGCTCCGTATTTCGCTGCGGTTGAAATCGCCGCTGAAAAAGATCCGCCGACCTATCGCGCCGTGATCGCTCGTCACGAGCTCGCGCCGCATACCAGTTGGATGATCGGCAACAGCCCAAAGAGTGATATCAACCCCGCGCTTGCCGCGGGCCTCCACGCGGTCTTTCTCTTCCACAAAGACACCTGGGTGTTGGAACACGCCACGCTCGATGTCGCGCCCGAAGGGCAGCACCTGATCGAGCTTGACTCCTTCGCCAAGCTGGCGACGCTCTTCTAGATTGCATCTTTCTTTCTTGACTCGCTCTTTACTGGCCGATATCATCGGCTAGCCTTCCCGGGTCATTATCATCCTCTGACGCGCATTTGCTAGATATCCGGCTTCATCGATCCCTCTTGAAGGAGTTCTGCCCGTGACTACTCCTCGCATCGTTGCCTGCTTTGGCCTGCTCGCGCTTTCGCCTCTCACTCAAGCGCAGACCTCGCCGACCTCCTACAGCATCACGGAAAAGGGCAACTCGGCCGACGCCGTAACCACTGTCTATCGCAGCGGTTCAAAGGCTCTCGCCATCGTCAACGAGCCTGCGCAGGGATCTACGCCCGCCACACGGATTTACAGCCTTTACGACATCGCCGCCGGCATCAACTACACCTGGAGCCCCGATACCAACCCGATCCCGTGCAGCTCCGGAACTTTCTCTGGCGACTGGGGCGACCCCTTCGCCATGACCGCCGAGCTCACCAAGGACATTGCCAGCGGCGACGTGAAACCCGCCGGCACAGAGACCATCAACGGAATTCCCACGCTGATCTATGCCGGCTCGAATGCACAGGCAAGCGAAAAAATCTGGTTCGATCAGAAGGATGGCCTCGTGATGCGCGCCCAGGTCACAGGCGCCGGCGCTCCGCTCATGACTCTCGTTGACATCACGAAGGTGTCGTTGGCTCCGCCCGACCCTTCGCTCTTCGTATTGCCGCCTGGGTGCGCAAACCAGAAACCGCCGCGGACACCCGCCCAACTCATGACCGATGAAACAGGCGACGATGCGGCCAATTTTGTGAACGGCAGCTACGGACCCGGCTCGCAGACTTCCTGCAACGTGGTGCTACGCGTGGTGCAGGCCAAGACCATGACGCCCATATCGAACATCCAGGTGGCCATCGACACTACTTATAACCGGGACAACCCTCCCCACTACGAATCCGGCGTGCACAACGACGGTACGGAAACCTTTTCTGGCGGCGGTATCCACGAGATCACCGATCAGGTCCACAACGGCGTAGTGAGCCTGGGAAATCTGCCGTCGTACTTCATGCTCGACGTCAATCTCATCCGGCCAAACCACGGGAGTGGCGCGGGGCTGGTGTACCGCCAGTGCTTTGCGCCGACCACCGTGCTGCTCTACGTCGTGAAAGATTACGGCCAGCCTGACGAGAGCGTCGATGTTCTATGGGTGAAGGCCGGAAGATACGCGGTTCTGCCCGCGCATTAGGGCGCAGAAGGCGCGCCTCAGTGGCCGACCCGCAGATGCAGCACTCCAGCAACTCCCACCGGGTGAGCGCCATAATCCGGCAACAACCGCGGCGGCGTTGCATAAACCGTCGCCTGCGCTCCGAGTTCCAGCGCGCTCCAATCGGAATGCCAGATGCGGTGCGCGTAACCACCGGTGAATGCCTGAACACGACCGACAACAGTCTCCTCCGGCGGCGCCAAAACTCCCAGAAGATCTGTCGAGCGATCGTCGTTTTCGATGCGAGTCCAAACTGATTGCTTCTCACGGAAGCGCGCTTCGGCCTCAATCAGGTAACCGTTGGCGTTCACGTCCGTACCGATAGTGTGATTTCTTCCCCACACGGCTGTCGCATCGAGTTCGGCGTTCGTCCACGCATGGTGCAAGCTCACCGACGCCGTTTGCCGCAGAACATCTTCCGCGGGGTGAAGCGCCTCAGGCGAGTGGAGATGCCCAAGCGAGTACTGCGCGATCCAATCGCGCGCAGGGGCCGCCGTGATCCGCGCTGACCAGGAGTCCACCACGCCCGCCGCAATCGTCCAGCGATTCTCGCCGGGCTCGCGCCCGTGGAATCCTGAGGCCTCAATGTGCGCCGGTCCCCAGGTCACGCCGCCCGTGACCACGTCATAAGCAATGTGCGTCGAGTCCTGCAAATGGTGTGCCAGCGGCGCCAGCGGGTCGCTCTCCGCGCTCATGCGATGCGGAAACGCCACCGGCCCCAGCGCCGGATCGCCCACCGGCGCCGCATAAATCGACGCCAGTCCGCGCTCACCGATCTTCGCGTCGTACATCGCAGCCAGCTCCATAAAAAAATCATGCGGATGCTGCCCATCGACAATCGCCTTCCGGTAGGCGGTCTCGCCTTGCTGAAAAAGCTCCGGATAGTAGCGTCCGGAAATCGTCGCCGGATCCAAGCTGAGCATGCTGGCGAAGGTCCACTGGCCATGCGCATCCGCTCGCTGCGCCATCCCCATCTCCCAGTTCGCGCTGAACAGCTTGTCGCGTCCACGCGGGCCTGTCTGCTGCTGCTCGGCCACATTCACCTCGCCGTGCAGCATCTCCATCCACTTTCCGCTCGCGCGCATCAGCATCAGTGGCGCACTCGAATCCGGCTCAAGGCTCGTTCCAGACGCGCTGTGCCGCAGTACATTCTCTTTGAGCGTCGCTGCCGGGCCACCCATCTGCATCTGCGCGCTCAGCACCGGCAAAGCGCATAGCAAAAATGCAGTTGTCCACCAGCGATGCATTGCGACCTCCGCAGCTTACACAATGCAATTCTATGAAGCCGCGGGGCTCGCCGCGCGCTGTGAGAAAATGAATTTACAACTGTTCTCCGGCGCGATCTGCTTCGGCGCGCTCGAACCCGCGCATCAATTCAGAATTCCTGGCGGTTCGCCGTTAACGCCCTGCTGCGGCACACGCCCGGCAACCGGAGACACTCGCAGGAAAACGACAACGAATGATCAGCGTAAGCAACATCACCATGCGCTACGGCGCAAAGATCCTCTTTGAGGACGTCTCCACGGCCTTCACTCCCGGCCGCCGCTACGGCCTCACCGGCCCCAACGGCGCCGGCAAAACAACCTTCATGAAAGTGCTCGCCGGCGAATTGGAGCCGCAGAAAGGCACCGTGGTCCGCCCGCGCAAGCTTGGCGTTCTGCGCCAGGATCAGTTCGCCTTCGACGCTTACCGCGTCATCGACACCGTCATCATGGGCAACCGCCCGCTGTGGGCCGCACTTGAAGAGCGCGACCGCATCTACCAAAAGCCCGAGATGACCAACGAAGACGGCATGCGACTCGGCGAGCTCGAAGGCGTCATCGGCGACGAGGACGGCTACACCGCCGAATCCGATGCTGCCGTCCTGCTCGACGGCCTCGACATTCCCGAGCCGCTGCATAGCCGCAAGATGGGCGAGTTGCAGGGCGGCCAAAAGGTTCGCGTCCTGCTGGCGCAGGCTCTCTTCGGCAAACCGCAGGCGCTGCTGCTCGACGAGCCAACCAACTATCTCGATCTCGACTCCATTCACTGGCTGCAGGATTTCCTCACCAATTACGACGGCACGCTGATCTCCATCTCGCACGACCGGCACTTCCTCAACTCCGTCACCACCCACACCGCCGACATCGACTACCAGACGATCATCACGTATACCGGCGGCTACGACGACATGGTGATGGCCAAAACGCAGATTCGCTCGCGCCTGGAATCGGAAATCGCGCAGCGCGAAAAGAAGATCGCGCAGCTCAATGAGTTCATCGCGCGATTTTCGGCGGGCACTCGATCCAGTCAGGTGACCAGCCGGCGCAAGGAAGTGGAGCGGCTGCAGACCAACGACCTGGCGCGCTCGAACATCCAGCGCCCGTACATCCGTTTCGACCAGGAACGGCCCAGCGGAAAGCACATCCTGGAATTAAAGCATTTAACGAAGTATTACAGCGATCTTGCGGTTATTGATGGATTTACAGCAAATCTTCTGCGCGGCGAAAAGATTTGCCTGATGGGTCGCAACGGCGCCGGGAAATCCACCCTGCTCAAATCGCTGCTCGCTAACTATCCGGGCCTCGCCGAGCCAAATTTCACCCTCGACTCAGGCTCGGTCTTCTGGGGTCATGAAGCGCAAGTGGGCTACTTTCCGCAGGACGTGGGCTCAACGATCGAACATGGCCTTACCGTGGCCGAGTGGCTGCATCAGTGGAAGCCCGGCGCGCATATCGAAGACATTCGCGGCATCCTCGGCCAGATGCTCTTCTCCGGCGAAGAGGGCGCCAAACCGACCAAGGCGCTTAGCGGAGGCGAGCAGGCGCGGCTGGCGTTCTGCAAGCTCATCCTCACCAAGCCCAACATCTTGATTCTCGACGAGCCCACAAATCACCTCGACCTCGAAGCCATCAACGCGCTCAATATCGCGCTGCAGCGCTACGAAGGCACGGTGCTGCTGGTCACGCACGATCACGACTTGATCGACGAAGTCGCGACGCGGCTCTGGATCTTCCACGAACGCGAGATCGAGGATTTTCAGGGCCCCTACGCCGAGTGGAAGGGCAAGCACAGCTAGGGCCTGTTAACACTATTGGGGTGGATGGCGTTGCGATCGAAAATCCAGTTAGCCGAGGCGGAGGACAACGGCTGTGGCGGGTCCACAGCCTAGGACGACAACGAAGGATGGCCGGATTTTCGCCGCAACCCGGAGGGACGGGGCTGATTTTCCCGAATTCGTTGTCGCTCGTCGCTAGCAGACACCCGGTATGCGTCGATCCTCGCTCCTAGAATTCGCGAAAATCGGCACCCGTCGCCGCCATCCCAATAGTGTTAGCAGGCCCTAGGCGGGTGCTCGCCGGAACAACGCAACAAGTTCGCGAAAGCTCGATATGTTGTTCGACCATACAAAACCGCTCCGGGCCCCTGACTCGCATCATTCGTGGCTCTCGCCACGCGCAAGATCGCTACTCAGCTACGCAGCAATCGTCGCGCTCATTTCAGCCTCGACGGCAACCATGATGCTCTGCCCTTGCGATTCCGTCAGTATTCACGACCACCATGCGATTTCTCTGGTCGCAGTCGCCGCCGTCTTCGGCATCGCCGCCGCATTCCTGGGCTATAGCCGAATGCGGCGCGATTCCGGAGTCACCGTGTTCTTGAGAGCAGTCGGCGCCATCGCCGTCGTCGGATTTTGCGTCTACGTGGAGCTCTCTGCTGCCATGTACGTCGTTGCCTGGCTGGCGCGCCCGCGGTAGCGTCAACCAAATCTCTCCTGTTCCTTGCCTTCCGGGAACCCGCCGCACCAAGCCCTGTTCATGAAATCCAGATTCCGCCACCCTTCTTCCTGCACGATCAAAGCTCGGGTCTATCGGCCAACCTGCCGCCAACCTACCAAAAACAAAGGCATAGCATCCAACTAAGTGCATGAGTCCTCGTCGGGAATCAAAGGCGAGATCACCATTCGAAAGAAGTTCGAAGACAGGGCCTTTATTTCCGATGGACTTGCGTATTCCTCAGGCCGTTCCGCTCTCAGCGGTGTCCACCAAGGTGGCATCTTCCGGGCCCAAGCCGGTTCGACCTTCTATTCCTGAACCAGCGGCCGAGTCGTCCCCAATGGACGATAACGCGGAGCAAATACGCCTGGCCGCGGCTGCCGGACAGATCGGCACGTGGGAGTGGAATCCGGTGAGCGGTGCGCAAACTCTCTCTTCCGAGCTTCTGCGAATCTTCGGCCTCGAAGCAGCCGACCCCGAAATCTCGCGAAAATGGGCGGCGCGTGTTTGGCCTGATGACTTGCCCAAAGTCCAGTTGCTCATGCACCAAGGCGGCGAAACGGGCCGGATGGAATTCGAATATCGTTACCTGCATCCCGACCTCGGGATGCGCTGGCTCTACTGCAAGGGATGCTGGTTCCAGGACAAATCGCGGATGTTCGGCATTGTGCAGGATGTCAGCTCGCGCAAAGCCGCCGAAGAGGCTTCGCAACGGCTGGCAGCGATTGTCGAATCTTCTGACGATGCCATTATCAGCAAGGATCTCCATGGAGTGATCACAAGTTGGAATTCGGGTGCGGAAAAGATGTTCGGCTTCTCCTCGGACGAGATGATTGGCCGGCCCATTACCACCATCATCCCTCCCGAATTGCGCGACGACGAAACCAGGATTCTGACGACAATTGCGCGCGGAGATCGGATTGAGCACTTTGAAACATTCCGTGTCAGGAAAAGCGGCGATCCCATTGAGGTATCGCTCACCGTTTCGCCGGTAAAGGATGAGTCAGGCAGAATTGTCGGCGCAGCGAAAATCGCGCGCGACATCTCGGAGCGCAAGAGAACCGAACAGACCTTGCTCATCACGGAGAGGCTTGCGGCCGTGGGCCGGCTTGCCGCCACCGTCGCTCACGAGATCAACAACCCGCTTGAAGCTGTCATCAATCTGGTTTATCTGGCAAAAACTGCCAAAGCGCAAGGGCAGGCTCGAAGCTATCTCGAAGCAGCCGAAGAGCAATTGGCGTCCGTTTCGCATCTCACGCGGCAGACTCTTGGCTTCTACCGGGAAACCTCCGGCGCTCGCGCGGTTCGTCCCAGTGAGATCATCGGCTCTCTGCTCTCAGTGTTTTCATCGCGCGCCCGAAACAAGGGAGTTCAGTTCAGCGAGGAGATTCAGGACGATTCGGCGATCTTTGCAGTGCCCGGGGAGATCCGGCAGGTGGTCGCCAATCTGCTAAGCAACAGCATCGATGCTGTACAGGGGGCAGGGAGGGTTCGCATTCGCGTCTCCACCAGCCGGAATTGGCACAAGGATCTTGAGTCCGGGATCCGGATAACGGTGGCTGACACCGGCGCCGGCATTCCACCCGCAGCGCGCCAGCGGATCTTCGAGCCCTTCTACACTACCAAGCGCGACGTGGGAACCGGGCTCGGCCTTTGGGTGTGTAAGAGCGTTGTCGATCATCACCACGGCACGATTCGCGTGCGCAGTTCCGCTACTCCAGGAAAGAGTTGGACCGCGGTCTCGGTCTTTTTCCCCTTCGATTCGCAATCAGAAGCCGCAAAAAGTGCCGACCAGGCATCCGAGCCGCCGCTTCGCATGGCTTCCTGAGCCGGCGCAGAGCTTCACGCCCTCCGCTGCGCCGCCTCCTCGTACAACCGCACATACTCCTTAGCCGGCTCGGCCCAACTGTAGTCCTGCGCCATGCAGTTCAGCATCAAGCGCCTCCAGCCTGTCTTGTCGTTGAAAGCCTCAAGCGCGCGGTCGATCTCCGCCAGCAAATCCTTTGCACCGTAGCCCGCAAATTTGAAGCCCGTGCCCGTTCCCTTCTTCTCGTCCCACTCCTCAATGGTGTCGTCAAGACCTCCGGTCGCGCGCACGATGGGCACCGTCCCGTATTTGAGCGAGTACATCTGGTTCAGTCCCGATGGCTCGTATCGAGACGGCATCAGGAACATGTCTGCGCCGGCCTCGATCTTGTGCGCAAGCACCTCGTCGTAACGAATCTGCACAGCCACTTTGTCGGGATAGCGAAATGCCCATTCGCGAAAAAGGTTTTCATAGTATGGATCGTGCGTTCCCAGCGCAACCACGACTACATCGCGCGTGGCGATCTGTTCGGTGATCTGCGCGACGATGTCAAATCCCTTTTGCGTGGCAAACCGCGACACGATGCCGATGACCGGCGTTGTTTCCGCAACATTCTCCAGGCCAAATGCGTGCAGCAGATCGGCCCGGCAGGCGGCTTTGCCGTCAAGATTCTCCGGCGAGTAGTGCGCTGCCAGGTTGCCGTCGGTCGCCGGATTCCACTGCGTGTAATCCACGCCATTCAAAATCCCGCGCAGATCTTTCGCGCGCTTGTGCAGAATCCCCTCCAGATGCTCGCCGAAATCCGCAGTCTGAATCTCCTCCGCGTACTTGCGGCTCACCGTCGTGAGCAAATCAGAAAACACCACGCCGCCCTTCAGAAAATTGAAGCGGTCGTACTGCTCAACCTTTTCCATGGTGAAAATCTCCCAGGGAAACAACAGATCCTCGGTAGTCCTCGGCGGAAACGTGCCCTGGTACGCCGCATTGTGAATGGTGAGCACAGTTGCAGCACCGCTTAGAGCCGGGTCCGCAGCGTACGTGTTCCGCAGATACACCGGAATCAGCGCCGCTTGCCAGTCATGTACGTGAAAAATCTGCGGAACGCCAATCTGTTTTGATGCCTCGATGACCGCACGGCAGAACAGCCCAAAGCGCTCGGCATTGTCGGCATATTCGCCGCCGCTCGGACCATAAAGCTCTTTCCGATCAAATAGTTCCGGGCAATCAATAAAGTAGTACTGCACACCATCCAGCAGGCCGCCGTCTAATACGCCCACGAACCGGCTGTAAGACTGGAAGGGTATGGTCAGCGAGCGAATCAAGACCTTCGGCTCGTCCTCAAACTGCTTGCGAATGCGCGCATAGAACGGCAAATAAACTGACAGTTCGTGGCCCAGCTTCACAAGCTCACGAGGCAGCGCACCCACCACGTCGGCCAGGCCTCCGGTCTTGGCGAACGGCGTGCACTCTGAAGCGGCAAATGCGATCTGCATCCGGAAAGTCTCCCCTCGCGAAGTCAAGGCTCAGTCTACTACGCGAATTTGCACAGCCACATCGACGTGCCAATCTGTCGGCCTCTTGTGGCATATGATGAGTGGGGCGTGTGCTCGGTCGCCGGCTGTGCTGCCTGCAACCCCGTCATGAACTCCGAACTTCACCGCCTTGATAGACCGCCGATGAAAATTCCATTGAAGTTGCTCTTCTCCGTTGCCGTCATCGCCCTGTTGGATTCCACTTGCGCATTCGCAGCGGCCGCGCCGTCGAGCGCCGTCGACCGCAGCCCTGACACCGCTTCACACTCCTTCCAGGCGGAGAACGGCAAGTTTCTGCTCGATGGCAAGCCGTTCCAGATCATCTCCGGTGAAATGCATTATCCCCGCATTCCACGCGCCTATTGGCGTGCGCGCTTTCGCATGGCCAAAGCCATGGGCCTCAATACGATCACACCCTACGTGTTCTGGAACGAACACGAGCCGCAGCCCGGCGTCTACGATTTCTCAGGCCAGCGCGACATTGCCGAATTCATCCGTGAAGCGCAGAGCGAAGGTCTCTACGTGATCCTTCGTCCGGGCCCGTATGTTTGCGCTGAATGGGAGTGGGGCGGCTACCCCTCGTGGCTGCTCAAGCAACATGGCATCGTCGTCCGCAGCAGCGATCCGAAGTTCATGCAGCCGGCGCGCCGATGGCTACTCCGTCTCGGAAAGGAGCTGGCGCCGCTTCAGATTGGCAATGGCGGCCCGATCATTGCTGTTCAGGTAGAAAACGAATATGGCTCATTCGGAAACGACCATGAATACATGGACCAGATTCACCGCGACTTGGTCGACGCCGGCTTTACCAAGGCGATGCTCTACACTGCCGATGGCCCGGAGCAGGTGCCCAACGGATCGCTCGCTGAATTGCCTGCTGTCGTCAATTTCGCTCCGGGCAACGCCAAGCACGCCTTCGAAACACTCCACAAGCTGCGCCCCACCGGCCCCATCATGGCAGGCGAGTGGTGGGACGGCTGGTTCGATTTCTGGGGCGGCCCGCACCACACCACCAACGCCAAAGCCGAAGCCGCTGAGCTCTCCTGGATTCTTTCTCAGGGTGCCTCGATCAGCATCTACATGTTTCACGGCGGAACAAACTTCGGCTGGATGAATGGCGCCAATATGGATAACACTCCCTATCGGCCTGACGTCACCAGCTACGACTACGACGCCGCGCTCGATGAGAGCGGCCGGCCCACGCCCAAGTATTTCCTCTTTCGCGACGCGATTACCGAGGCCACGGGAAAGGCGCCGCCGCCCGTGCCTGACGTCGCACCGCCCATCGCAATGCCGCCAGCTCAACTCAACCAATCCGTCTCGTTTTGGACATCGCTGCCTCAGCCGCTCCACTCAGAGCAGGTCCTCACCATGGAGGATCTGGATCAGGCCTACGGCTACATTCTCTATCGCACCTCGATTCCCTCGCCCGTCTCCGGCGACCTGGTCCTCGACGAACTCCACGATTACGCGCTGATCTACTCCGACGGTAAGCTGATCGGTACCCTCGATCGCCGCCTCGAACAAAACACGCTGCACGTCAACCTCACTCAGCCCAACACGCGCCTCGACATCCTCGTTGAGAACACCGGCCGCGTCAACTTCACGAGGGCCATCCGCGGCGAGCGCCAGGGGATCACGCACAAGGTGACCCTTGCCGGCAACCCCCTCACCGGTTGGCAAATCTATTCCTTACCCATGGGCAACCCCGATACGCTTCCCTTCCGCGCGGCCAACTGTACCGGCGCCTGCTTCTATCGCGGCACGTTGCAGGTCGATCACGCCGGAGACACATACCTCGATACCGGCAGCTTCACCAAGGGGTTCGTTTGGGTCAATGGCCATCCATTAGGCAGGATCTGGAACATCGGACCGCAAATGACGCTCTACCTCCCAGGCCCCTGGCTTCACAAGGGAGCCAACGACGTGATCGTTTTTGACCTTGAAGGCGCGCCCGGCCGGACCGTTTCCGGCGTGTCATCGCCGAATCTTGGAGCAGCAACTTCGCAAGCACCGCCAGCCAACTGATCCATTCAGGCAAAGCAGCTTTGGCTATTTCATCGCGGGCGCCTCGGCCGTCCCGGGAACGGCAGGCACCGTCGCGCTTGCCTTCAGGCGTTCGCGCAAGACGAGAAGCGCATAGCAGCCAAGAATCACGAACAGCGGATCAAGCGGGCGCATACGATATGCTTCCGGGTGGACAAAGTAGTACATGAGGGGATAAAGAAAGAGCACTCCGCCGTAGCGGATGACCTCGAGCGGCGCATCGCGCCATGCCGTGAGCAGGCCGAGAAGCATGAGGAGTGTGAGTGTCGTGGCAAACGGAATGTTGGCTGGGTCCATCGGCTCCAGCTTCAGATAATCACGATTAAAGCTCCAGAATCCGGTCCATAAATAAAACGAGCGCCGCACGCACATCCACATATACCACGCTGGATGTTCGCGGATGTACGCCTTGGCTTCCTGCGCTTTGTAGTTCATGTAGGCCAGCTCGCCCATGCTGTTAAACGCGGCCAGTTCCTGTGGATCATGTAGCGGGTTCAGGTCGTTGCTGGTCCAATGCAGGTCATAGCCGTTATTGCCCATCCACATTTCCAACCCCATGCTGTCGCGCATGGGGATGAACCGGTGAAAGACCATCGCGTTGCGAATCAGCCACGGTGAAAGCGCTGCCGCCATCGCCAGTGAAGACACAATGCCGGGCAGCATCCACTGTTTTTTCTCGCGCGCAAGCCGCCAGCATGCCAGCACCAGCAGGAATGGAATTACAACCAGGACAGAGGGCTCAGTGAGCCCTGCGAAGCCGGCGAGAAGGCCGAACCCCGCCCACAAAGCGAGGCGCGGAGACTCCTCCATGTGCTGCGCCAGCACGAGCAGCCAGCAGAGGCACAGCAGCAGCAGGTGCGTCGACCATGCCCATGCCGCGGAGAAGTAGATGCCGTAAGGAAAAATTGCCCATCCCCACGCCGCCCACCAGCCCGCCCGCTCCCCAAAGCTGCGCCGCGCCATCAGGAAGATGGGAATACATGCCAGGGTGTTGATCAGGCAGTCGAATACGTGAACCGCAAGTATTGAAGCCGGCGTGTGAACGCCAAAGAAGTGAAACATTACGGCCACGATCAGCGGGTACACAGGCGGCATGATTGCCGAAGGCTGATTCGACATCAATGCGCTGCCAAAGCCGCGGCCGGCCAGCAACGCCTCCGCCACATTTCCCTGCTCCCATGCATGGATGTGGTCGGCATCCATCAGGTTTTCGAAGTTGGGAAGTGGAAGAACGGCGAGGCGAAGCGCCAGCCCAACAAGCAGAACGACGGCGAGACGGCGGCGCATTCCTGCCCGCCGGTCCTTCGGGGAGGCTGGATCGTTCTCAGTCAAATCTGCTGCTTTCATTCATGAGTTGGCACTTAATTTGACGTGCCGCTCTGCCGGTTGATTACGCTCGAGGGGTTACTTTCGAAATTAGCATTCGGATCGTAATTATTTTGTAAACAGGCGCAAAAAAACGCTCATGCCCTGCCGCCCGCGTCCCGGGCCGCACCTCGCCGGGGCCCAATGGCCCTCCCTTCCTTTCTTGCCGGCGAGTGGAAAAAGGCCCGCCGGAATCCTCTATCCTGTTTCTACATCCTGGAGGTCCACGATGTTTTCCCCCGCCCTTGCCGCACCGGAAGCACTCACCCCTCTCGACGAACTCGCCGCTGCGCTTGATCGCATCGGCCCTATGCATGACTTGCCATTTGACGATCGCCTGTGGCTGGCGAAGCACGGCAAGGAAGTGCGCGCCGGTGCCGGCGACACCCTCTTTGAAGAGGGCGATGCCGCCGAGCACATGGTGCTGATCATCAAAGGCGAGATTCATGTCCGCCGCCAGCGCGGCGGTCCCATGGCCTTGTTCATTGGCCGCACCGGCCAAATGACCGGCGTGCTGCCTTTTTCGCGCATGAAAACCTACGGCGGACAGGGCTTCGCCGTCTCGCCGGTTTGGGCGCTGCTCATTCACCGCTCGCAGTTCCCGGAGATGCTGGCGGCCATCCCCACCATGGCGCAGCGCGTGGTCTCCACGTTGCTTGACCGCGTGCGTGAAGTCACGCGCATCGAGCAGCAGGCGGAAAAGCTTGCCGCGCTTGGCCAACTGGCCGGCAACCTGTCGCACGAGCTGAACAACCCTGCTTCAGCCGCCCAGCGCGCTGCCGCCAGCCTGCTTGCCGCCTTGCGCTCCAACCGCAGCAACCGCTACCGGCTGGTTAATCTCTCGTTGAGCGAAGAACAGGTCCGCGCAGTCGAGGCCTGGGAAGAGAAGATGCTTTGCCGCATTCCGGAGACCCTCAACCCTGTGCAGGAAGGAGATCCCCTCGCCTTTATTGCCGGTGAGGAGTCGCTTCGCGCCTGGCTTGGCGCCATCGGTTGCGGCGATGCCTGGGAGGTTGCGGCTCAATTGGCCGAGCAGGGCGTGACCAGCTCCGATCTCGATGATCTGCGTGCCATATTAGGCGCAGAAGGAGCCTGCACCTCGCTTCAGTTCTTCGCCCGCTATCTGCGCTCCTCTCGCGCCGCGGAAACCATCGTCAATTCCACGGCCCGAATCTTCGACCTCATCGGCGCGGTAAAGGACTACTCCAACATGGACCGGTCGCCGATTCTCGAGGTCGATGTCCCGGCCGGGCTCGACGCCACGTTGCAAATGCTCCATTCGCGCATGGATAACATCGAAATCGAGCGTGATTACCAGCCCGACCTGCCACGCATCAGCGCCTACGCCGGCGAGCTGAACCAAGTATGGACCGCGCTGATTGAAAATGCACTCGACGCCCTCGGTAATCACGGCCGTCTCCGTGTGGCTTGCCGGCTCGAAGCCGACATGCTCCTGGTGGAGATCTGGGATACAGGCCCAGGCATCCCTCCGGAATTGCAGGAGCGCATCTTCGAACCCTTCTTTACCACCAAGGCCCCCGGCAAAGGGCTGGGCCTCGGCCTCGACAATGCCATGCGTATCGTGCGCAAGCACAGCGGCCATCTGAGCGTGAAGTCCGACCCGGGATCGACCTGCTTTCGCGTACGCCTGCCGCTCGATCAGCTCCAGGCATATTAGTGCGATCCGAAGGCTACTGCACCTAAGATTCAACCGCAACGTTGTCATCCTGAGCGACGAGCGCTTTCCCTTCGCGGCGCGAAGGAAAGCGGGAGAGAGTCGAAGGATCTGCGGTTGTTTTTTCAGTCGGGGATCGGTGCACCATCTGCGGAATTGCCCTAACTGTCAGCTCTCAGCCTTCAGCTTTCAGCGTCATCCCGCCCACATCGGCCTGACGAGCCAGACCCGTCAATCAAAAGGCTGAGAGCTGAAAGCCGACCGCTGAAAGCTTTTTCATCGACGCTGCTCACAAGGCACCGCGCCTGGGGTAAACTTAACCCGCAATTCCGCGTCAGTCTGGAGGGCTCTTATGCGAACGTTCATTCGAGCTGATCTCGCCCTCGGTTTCTCCCTTGCCATAGCAGTTCTTTGCGGATGCGGCGGGACCGCGGCGACCAAATGCAACGAAACCGTCGTCATTTCGGTCAACCCAACTACCGCAACGATCAACCACGCTGCCGCACCACCGGCAAACCAGGTGCAATTTGTAGCGAATGCGCAGCCGTTCTCCCATGAGCCTGGTTGCGCCGTGCCCACCTGGATCGCGATTGTATATGGGACCTGGTCGAACCCTGACCCCACCGACATCCAGATCAGCAGCGCCATTGACAACACAAACGGAACCGCCGTGTGCAAGTCCGCAACCAGCGGAGCCGTTACATTGACCGGGACCTTCAACCAGCTTGTGCCGGCTCCCGTTACAAAGACCGTTCAACTCACTTGCAACTGATTCCGCGCACGGGACTCGCCCCGTCCTGAAGAGGCGCCGTCTGAAAGCTCACGGCCGATAGCTGAAAGCTGCTTCTCAAAACGACAAAAATGATGATTGAGTTGGTTCTTGCGGACTCAGCCGGCACCTCAACGGTGGGCTCATCAAGGGCTGCTTTCCGCCACCACAGATTGCCTTGCTCCCTCGCTCCCTCGTTCCCCCGATCCCTAATCCCTGGTTCCCTGGTCCCTGTCACTTCTCCACTTCCACGCCGCGCCAAAAGGCCACATGGCCCTTCACCTTGCGCGCCGTCGGCTTGGGGTCGGGATAGTACCAGGCCGCATCCTGATTGTCTTGCCCATCAATCACGATGCTCATGAACCGCGCCTGGCCCTTCAACGGATGCGTTGAAGTCGTAGAGCTGGGGCGGAAAAACTCGCGCTTGAGGCTGGATTCAGGGAAATAGACATCCCCTTCCAATTCCTCGATTCGATCGCTTTCGGCAATGACTCTGCCGTTCCAGATTGCTCGCGCCATGGATGTTCCGGTCGCTTCTAGTCGATGCGATCCCCCTCAATCGGCGGCACCCAGCCGCCTTTCGGGAGGCGTCGGTACGACACTACCAGAGTTTGCGCGGCGTGACGAGTCCCATTGAGGTTCGCGGCGCCTCGATCCCCTTACTTCGCGGCTTCGATCAAGTCGATATGCATGCTCTTCTGCGCCGAATCCTCGGTCGCCTTCACGGTCACGTGCGCCCCATAAAAATCCTTCACCGCATCCGGATTGTCGATGCTCCAAACGTGCTTCCCGGCATCAACAAACACGGGCTTCATCCCGCCGTCAATGCACTTCTTCACGCATTCAGCGCCGGTTCCCATGTGCTTGGCGCCGCACATCGAATCCGAGATCCAGCCAGTGGCCCTGCTCGAGTCGGCAGCCTGGGCCAACAGCACGCCCATCGCAAAAACCGTAGCCAGCAACGAAAAGCTTCGCTTCATATAAACCTCCGGGGAGTTGAAAATCACTTTTGACCCGTTCCTATCATGCACCGCGAGCCCGATTTCCCACAAGTGGCCTCCGGCCTTACCGGCCCGCCTTCATTTCTTCCCTCGGCTTCCACGCGAGGCTTCCACGCGTTTCACCGTTGCCTCGTAGCGCTGCATTGCCGCGGAAAAGCGGTTCGTCAGCTCCGAAGTCTTCGTGAAAAGGGTAGGCACCTTTTCGCGGATCGCATCGAGGATGGGCGCAAACTTGGCCAGCAAGAAGAACCCCTCGCCGTTGCAGTCCACGAACAGCTCGGCAGAGACCGCGCCATGCAGGACCATGGCCGACGCCATCTCCCAGTAGGTGATCACCTGCCTCAGCCAGGGATTATGCGGATCGCGCGGATTGTCATAAACGGCGAAGAATTCCTCTGCCGTGTTGGGCCAGAACTCCCCGGTAATCCACGCGCGCGCCTGGCGCATCACCTCTTCGGTGCGCAGTTGATAAAGTTTCAAAATGATTTCGGCATCGGCCGGCGTTGCCAGCATTCGTTCCATGATGGGTCTCCGCTGCCCATAGTATAGGGTTCGCCAACGTTGTGTCGTGAAGTTTCGCCGAAGGAAAATGGCTTCAAAACTCTCGTCGCCGCCGGCTTGATGCCCCCAAGCCAAAAGAGCGCGCCAACGAGGCGCGCCCTTTCCCCTAATCCCAATTCCCTGTCTTTCTCACGCCGGTTGCAGCTCCTGCTTCTCGTTCGGCTTTTCCACAACCGGCCCATGCGTTTCCGCCGTGGGCGGGGGCGGTGCGTCGCCGATTCGCTTCGAGTAGCTGCAAACCACCGTGTTCTCCGGCTCCGTCGGTGCTGCCTTCTTCCCGCGCTTTTTCGTCGCCGCCTCATCCTCGGCGGTTTTCTTTGTATTTGGGCACACGAGGAAAACGCCCGATCGCAGCGTCTTCTCCAGCAGGTACGGGCTGCCGCACTTCGGGCACTTCTTCGCCACAGGCTTCAAGTTCGACGTGAAGTCGCACTTGGGATAATTCGTGCAGCCCCAGAAGATGTTGCCCCTGCGCGCGCGGCGCTCCGCCAGGTCGCCCTCGCCGCAATTCGGGCACTTCATCCCCTCAATCAGGTTCTGCTTCACATACTTGCACTTCGGATAGCCTGAGCACGATACAAACTCGCCGTATGCACCCTGGCGCTTGACCAGCGGCTTGCCGCACACCGGGCAATCCTCGCCGGTAGGCTCAGCCGGTTTCTGCTGTTGCTTCTGGCTCAGCTTTCGGAAGGTCTTGCACGGCGGATCAGCGTTGTAGTCCGGGCAGGCCATGAATGGTCCGAAGAGGCCGCGCCGCATCACCATCACCTTGCCGCAGTTCTCGCAGTACTCCTCGGTATCACCCGCTTCCTGCGCCTCCGGCGTGTTCAGGTCCGGCTTCGATGCAATGTTCTCCTTCGTGAAGGTACAGCTTGTCGGATCTTTCTTGTTGTACGCCGAACATGCATAGAACGTGCCGAATTTGCCCCACTTGAGCACCAGCGGCGAGCCGCACACGTCGCACTTTTCGTTCGTCACCTGTTCCATGCGCTTGATGTTGCGCATCTTTTTCCCGGCGTCCTTCAACTCTTTTTCAAAGTAGTCATAAAAAGCGTTCAGCAGGTCGGTCCACTTCTCCGTGCCCTCTTCAATGTCGTCGAGTTCTGTTTCCAGCTTGGCCGTGTACGCCGTATCGAATATGTACGGGAAGTTCTCCACCAGCAGATCGCACACCACCACGCCAATCTCCGTCGGATAGAATCGCCCTCGCGAGCCGCCATGCTTCACCACATATTCGCGATCCTGTATGGTGTTGATGATCGACGCGTACGTCGACGGTCGCCCAATCCCCCGCTCCTCCAGTTCCTTCACCAGCGAAGCTTCGTTGTAGCGCGGCGGCGGCTGCGTGAAGTGTTGTTCGTGCAGCAGCTCATCCTTCTCCAGCGTCTTCACGCCGTCCAGGCTGGGCAGCCGGTTCGCCGTCTCGTCACTGTCGTCCTTTTTGTCTTCAGACACCTCGTAGATCTTCAGGAATCCGTCGAATCGCATCACCGATCCGCTCACCCGAAAATCGTAGGTCTTTCCGGTGCTGGCTGAAACCGCCGCAATGTTCGCCGTGGTTACGTCATAAACCGCGGGAACCATCTGCGAAGCAACAAAGCGCCTCCAGATGAGGGTGTAGAGCTTGAGCTGCTCATCGCTCAAAAAGCGCGCGATCGACTCCGGCGTGCGCGATGCGTCCGTCGGCCTGATGGCTTCGTGCGCATCCTGCGCGTCCTTCTTCCCTTTGTACGAGTTCGGCGAATCCGGAAGATATTGCGCGCCGAGTTGCTTGGTAATCCACTCACGCGCCCCGGTAATCGCCTCGGGAGCCACGCGCGGCGAGTCGGTCCTCATATAAGTGATAAGGCCGGTTGTGCCTTCGGCGCCGAGGTCCACGCCCTCGTAGAGCCGCTGCGCCACGCCCATCGTGCGCCGCACATTGAATCCCAATTTATTCGCGGCATCGCGCTGCAGTTGGCTCGTGATAAACGGCGCCAGCGGTCGCCGCTGTTGCTCGCGCGACTGCACGCCGGTGACCGACCAGCTCGCCTTTTCAAGCGCCGCCACCACCTCGTCCATCGACTTCTTGTCGGGCACCGCGTTTGCGATGAACTGTTCTTTGCCGTCTTTGTCCTTGCCATTCGCCACGCGCGCCGGCTCGCCGTCAATGCCGATGAACTTCGCTTTGAATTTCTCGTCCGCACGCCGCTCGGGATGGAGCAGCGCTTCGAGCGTCCAGTATTCCAGCGGCTGAAACGCGCGAATCTCCCGCTCGCGTTCCACAACCAGGCGCAGCGCCACTGTCTGCACGCGCCCAGCGGAAAGCCCGCGCCGCACCTTATCCCAAAGCAGCGGCGAAATCTGGTAACCCACCAGCCGATCGAGCACGCGCCGCGTCTGCTGCGCGTCCACCAGGTTCTGATCGATATCGCGCGCATGCGCGAACGCTTCCTGCACGGCCTTCTTCGTGATCTCGTTGAAGGTCACGCGGCGAATTTTCTTTCTCTCTTTTGCGTTCGTTCCCAGTTTCAGCGCCAGGTGATACGCAATGGCCTCGCCTTCCCGGTCCGGGTCCGGCGCGAGATAGATCTCGTCGGCTTTCGCCGCCGCCTTCTTGAGCTGCTCAACCACCTTCTCCTTGCCCGGAGACACCACGAGCTCCGGCTCAAAGGTACGGTTCTTCAGCTCCACGCCAAGCTCGTTCTTGGGCAGATCCATAATGTGCCCGATGGAAGCCTTCACATCGAAGCCCTTGCCGAGATACTTCTCGATCGTCCTCGCCTTGGCCGGCGACTCGACGATCACCAACGATTTGATTGTTGCTGCCATTCCTTGACCCAGTTCCCTCTCACTAACCTTTCATCACTGTAACGGCTCGAACCATCCCGGCGAAGCGCCCCCTCCAATTCACGACTCACGATTGGACTCGCGATCCGGTGTTCCGTTTCATTCCGGCGCAGCCTTCAAATTTGTTGGTAGCGAGCCACCCGGTCGCCGGTCCCCGGAAAAAATTGGCCGCAAGTGTTGCACCCTAACATGGAATACCCTCGGATTTCTACCAGCAGCCCCGATTTTTCTCTGCCCGCGGTCCCAATTTCAGGGTGTATCCGCCGGGCTCCGCGACCCCTAAACAGCCGCAAAACCGTGCTCTTGCGTGAATCCAGGGGAAGCGCATCCCGAAAGTTACTGACACTTTTGCGTGCCCAGCAGCCGCACGGCGATTCCACCTAAACCCGGCCCCGCCACCCAATCCCCGTCACCCAATATCGATCGGCAACAACCCGCGCCCCACTTCCGCGTCGCGCTGCGGCCAACCCTGTCTTCTCACATTGTCCGCACGTAATTCTTCCCCGGCAATTGCCGAACCCGGCCCGCCATCTCCAGCTCGAAAAGCGCCGTAAACACTTCAGACGACGTCAGTTGTGTCTCCAGCAACTCCAGAATTTCATCGATTTGGAGGCTCTCGTCGGTGCGCAGGACCTCAAGCACCATTGCTTCCTGTGGTCGAAGCACCGGATCAGGCAGTAAGGATGCTCCAGCCTCTGCTTTGGATGCAGCCGGAGCCTCCGCTTCCAGCTCCAGCCCCACATGCGATGGCAGATCTTCCCACACATCCTCCCAGGTGGCCACCAGCTTAGCGCCCTGTTTTATCAACGTGTTAGGCGTCCATGAGCCTTTGTTCGTCACATTACCCGGCACGGCGAACAACTCCCGGTTTTGCTCTGCGGCGCAACGGGCTGTCACCCGGGTCCCCGAGTTCTCTCCCGCCTCCACCACCAGCACGGCGACGCTCAACCCGCTCAAAATCCGGTTCCGGCGCGAAAAATTCTGTGGCGCCGGAAACGTCCCGATCGGCACCTCGCTCACGATCGCGCCGCCGGTTTCCAGAATCTGCTCGGCCAGCTTTCGGTTTTCCTTGGGATACACGACGTCGATGCCCGTTCCCCACACGGCTACCGTGGGCATCCGCGCCGCCAGCGCGCCTTTGTGTGCACAAGAATCGATGCCGCGCGCCATCCCACTAACAATCAGCAGCCGTCGCGCCGCAAGATCGCGCGACAGCATCTCGGTAATCCCGCTCCCATACGGCGTCGGATGCCTCGTTCCCACGACGGCGATCGCCGGCCGCCGAAGCAGCTTCACGTCGCCGCGCACCCACAGCACCGGAGGCGGATCGTAAATCTCGCGCAGCCGTTCTGGATATTCTGCGCAGGCGTAGCTCACCACCGTCGCGTCCAGCGCTCTCGTGCGAGCCCACTCCTCTTCCGCCGCGCGCCGCGCCTTGCCGTCAAAGATGAATTGCGCCGCTTCGGCGGGAAACTTCAGCCCTTCCAGCGCCGTGAGCGGCAATGTAAAAATCTGGCCTGCGGAATCAAGCTCCCGCATGGCGTCTAGAATCCTCTTGGGCCCCAACCCTGGCGCCAGCGCCAGCGCCAGCCACGCCAGGCGATCCTCGCCCAGTTCCGCCGTCTGCTGCTGTTTGCTGTTCCGTGGCGCGGCTGCTGGATCCACACCACTGTCTGAAATTTGTACAGTGTCCAAAATTCACACACTCCGGCCTTGGTCTTAGAAAACGCGAACGCAGTTCACAGGGATTGCGCCCACGGTACCGCCGAGCGCATTGAAAGTCAAGGAAGCCGGTCACGGAACTGATCAGGCGCCGATCACCCCGCCGTCGCCTCAAGCCGCTCGCGCAGCCACGCGATCATCGTCGCGGAGAGATGCTCGAACGAAACGAGATGGAACCCGAGCCTCTCGCCGCGAATGACATGATCGTGCCCGGCCAGCTCCACCATCGCGTCCATTCTCTCTTCCAGCAGATCAAACGAGGGCTTGCGCTCTCCCTTCAGGCTGAGTGCAGCGGCGAGACAAAGATCAGCAGAGAGGCAGCGAAGCACACGATTTGACTCGAAGATGACGCCGGCCGGCGGCGGACACTGCTTGAGAATTTGCTGAACGATCGGGCTGAGCTCTGCATCGTCCGCTGTCACCAGCAACGCGCGCTTCGCACCCGCGGACACATAGCGCGCCGTATCCGTGTCCTCACCTGCTGTGGTCTCCTCCCAGACGGGCGTCGCGTTGACATGATCGTGGCTCGTCACCTTGATCGCGGTCCACTGAATTTCTGGCAGCGCGCGAATCAGCCCGCAGATCAGCGTCGTCTTCCCTGCGCCACGCCCGCCGCCGCCAACTACAATCACAGGCATTCCGCCACTCCTCACCAGCCCTCACGCCTTCTCCGGCACTTGAAGAAATCGCAGGCTGTTCCTGTCGGCATCCTTCACATACATTTCGCGATTGCCCCAGGACTGATCTACCGGCGGCATATCGATCGCAACGCCCTTTGCGGCGAACTCACCATGCAGCGCATCCACGTCTTCCACCAGCAGATTCACCACGCCGCCGGCCACTCCGTCTCCACTAAACGAAGAAAGGTGGATCCAGATGCCATCGCGCGAGAGACCCATGTAGCACGGATCAGCCTCAACGCCTTGGGGCCGGTGAGCAAATTCCAGCTCGAACCCGAGCAGACCGCAATAAAACGACTCAGCCGCAGCAGCATTCGACACATGCAGGAGTGGAATCGCCCCTCTGATCATGCATGACCTCCAGCGCGACTTGCCGCAGTTCCACGTCCATAGCCCCGAGTCCCTTAGTCCATAGTCCCTAATCCCTATTCCCTGGTCCCTGGTCCTTAATCCCTTTTCTCCTCGCCATCCGCGCCAGCGTAGCCTGCTCGCGCAATACCTGCTGCAGCGGCCGTGCCGGCGTGCCCCAGTGCACCGTTCCCGGCTTCAGTCCTTCATTCGTCACCGTCTTGCCGCTGAAGACCCCGGCCTGCCCACCAAGAATCACTCCGGGACCCACATGCGCGTGATCGCCGATGCCCACCTGCCCCGCCAGCACCGCGCCCTTGCCGATTGTGCTCGAACCCGAAATCCCGGTGAGCGCGACGAGAATTGCATCCTCGCCGACGTCGCAGTTGTGCCCCACGTGAACCAGGTTATCGAACTTCGCGCCGCGTCGCACGCGAGTCTCTCCCAGCGCGCCGCGGTCAATTGTGCTATTCGCGCCAATCTCCACATCGTCTTCAATCACCAGGGTTCCCTGCTGCGGAAATTGCGTATACGCTCCCGACTCCGGGTCCCGCACGTAACCAAACCCATCCGCGCCGAGCACCACGCCCGCATGAAGCATGACGCGGTTCCCAATCGTGGTTCCGGGATAAATCACGACACGCGGAAAGATACGGCAATTCTCGCCGACGTGCACGCCTTCGCCAATCACCGCGCTCGCATCGATTCGTGTGCCCGCGCCGATTTGCGCGCCGTCGCCAATCACCACGCACGGGCCGATGCTCACCTGCGCGCCGAGCCTCACATCCGTGCCGACCACCGCAGAGGGATGCACACCCGCCGCGGGCAGCGGTTTCGCCAAAAGCTTCGCGGCGCGCGCAAACCACAGCCGCGGCTGGCCCGTCTCAACCACAGTAATCGCGGTGTTGGCAGCGTAGCTTTCCAGGCAGCCGGGCTTCAACACCAGCGCACCCGCCGCACTGGCCAGCGCTTCCTTTGCAGCGGCTGCATCCTCGGCGAACAGCAACTCCGTCTCCGTCACACGCTCGCGGCCGCTCACGCCGGAGATCTGTGTCTCCGACCGGCCCTGCGCCAACCTGCCGCCGAATTTCGCAATTAGGTCGCCAATCTTCATCGTTGACCGCTCACACACTGACCACTGATCACTTCCCGTACAACCCCGGCTCTCCCGCCGGCCGCGTCTTCCACCGCCGGTGAATCCACAACCACTGGTCAGGATAGCGCCTGATCCACGATTCCAGAACCGCCGTGCAGCGCTGCGTGCCCTCAAGAATGTCCGCTCCTACATTCTCCGTGTGCGGGATCGCAACCTCCTCACCAAACCGCAGTACGTACTTTTTTTCGCTTGGCTCCCAGAACATGAAGCCCGGCAGCACTGCCGCGCCGGTCTTGCGTGCAATATGGGCCAGCCCCGTTCCCGTGCAGGCATCGATCCCGAAAAACTTCACGAACTCGCCCTGCGGCGGCGTCATATTGGTGTCCATCAGGATCCCCACCGTCCCGCCTTCGTGCATCGCCTTAAGCAGCCCGCGGCCGAAATCATCCTTGTGCACAACAAAATTCCCGTGCAGGCATCTGATCCCGTTCACGTATTCATCGAGTTTTCGGTTGTCCAGCCGTCGGATCACCATCCCCATCGGATGACCCATCAGCGAGTGATAAAGACTCGAAAGCTCCCATGCGCCAAGATGCCCGGTAATAATCAGAACGCCTTTGCCCTTCGCCTGCGCAGCAAGATAGTGCTCCAATCCATCGGTCCGCATCCAGTCGCGCGTATTCTCCGCCGTGTAGCGCGACATGCGGCAGAATTCCACCAGTTGCCAGCCAAGGTGGATATACACACGCCGCAGAATCTTTTTTTGGGTTTTAGAGGGCAGTTCGGGCAGCGCCATCTCAAGGTTTCGCAGACCCACCCTGCGCAGCCGCCCGAAGCACCAGTAAACGGCAAAGGCGATGAACGCGGCAAATCGGCGCGCAACTGCGCGTGGCATGCGCCCCAGGCAGCGTGCTACGGCTTCAACCAGCCCATACTCGATGTTTTCCCGCATCGTGACGGCGTTTCCGGGAATGCAATACCTAATTTACTCCCTGTCGCGCCGACGCTCGCCGTGCGAACGGCACCCCGTCGTGATTCGATCCGAAGCAGTCGAAGATTAGTGATTGGCTTTCGCTTCAACAAAAAATCGCGCGACCTCGCGGACGAACGGTACCGCTCCCGGTGGCACGGCCACGTCGCCTCTCAGAATCGAGTCGAAGTCATGTGGCGCTCCGTAATAGATCTCCGTGTCTTCCCGGTTCTGGCTCACGCCGGTGCCGTCGAGGTCAATGCCGGCAAAGATGCCCTTGGCGCGCGAGTAGCTAAGGAGTTCCGCATTCATCTTCCAGTCAGTCGACGCCTGCCCGGCACGGCCCACAGGCCCCGCCGCCGCCGATGCGTCGCCGCCAATCTTGAACTTGTCCCTGAGCAGATCCTGCATTCCGCGCTCGTTCACCGCCACAAGAATCAGATCAGTAGCCTGACCGCCGATCTGGAATCCGAACGATCCGCCCGCCATCCGGATGAATACCGGCGCACTCCAGCCATGGCCCGTCCGGCAGGTCACAACACCCTGCCCGTATTGCGCGCCAACCAGAAACGCACCCTTCACCAGGCTGGGGACAACCGCAACACAAGTCGCCTGGCGAAGAATATTGCTGGGGATCGAGTTGTCCTTCGCGGCCATGATCTGGTCAAGGACTGTCTTCGCCGAGTCCATCCGGGCTTGCAAATCATCCCGGGTTGAAGCAGCAAGAGCCGTGGAAGCGAGCAGAAAACTGAGGCAAATCGAAGCAAGAACTCTTTTCATATCCATGTCCTTTCCTTTTCCGCAGGTACCCTTGACGCGGACGCACGACCTTTGGGATGGAGGCACACGCTTCACCGTGTTGGCGCAACCGTTCGGGAGCTTGGGAGTCACCGGGCCGAGAGGGACCCATTTTGAACGTTTGCCGAGCCCGGAGCGAAGCATCCTCCTCGAACAGCCTACAGCATCCCGGGCAAAACCCTACCCCTTCCCTGTGAATAGCACCACTCGGGTAAAGCAGCCGCCGGCAGCAAAGCGCCAGCGCCTTGCCAAACACAGGTCCGGACCCCCTTAGGAGGTCGAACCTTGATATCAAATGCGTGGATTAGTGGGGGGAGGGCTGTCGAAAGCAACGCAAATCGGATTTTCCGCGAAAAATCAGAAAAAATAGGAGTTCCCAGGCTTCATGGAAACATGCTGCCTGGGAACTCCTTTCCCCAGATCTGCGTTGTTTCTGTACACGATATTGTGGAAATTCCCGGAATTACACAAGAGTACTTAGGGGCTATGACTTAAGGTAACTATTCTTGCCTCTAATTGGTAATCTGCCCCGTAACGCTGTCTCTCGTCTTCCGGCCCTCGAAGTCCGGCATCATGGACCGGCTCAGCGCTGATACTGAAAGCTTTACGCGATTGTCAGCCCCCGTCTTGCGCATCAGCCGGCCGATATAGGCCTTTACCGTGCGTTGCTCAATCCCCAGTCGGGCGGCAATTTCGCGGGTCGAGTGCGCGTTCAGGATGAGCTCCAGCACCTGCTGCTCTCTTGGTGTGAGCTGCTGCACCGTGGTCGCCTGCTGCACACTCGGGGTGCTCAGCAATCGGTCGATCACCCGGCAAAGCAGGCGTCTCGGCGCCCAGATGGATCCGGTCGTCACCACTTCAATCGCTTTCCGCACGATCTCAGGACCCGCGCTGTGACCAAGGTAGGCTCTCGCCCCTGCGATGATCGAAGTCAGCATCAGCTCCTCGTCGCCCTCCGGACCAATCACAATCGACCGGATCTCCGGTCGAACGCGGCGAATGGTCTCCAGAGCCTCCAGGCCGCCGAGCGACGAATGCAGATCGACAACAACGTACTCGATCCCGTCGAGCGCCAGCAGTTCCATCAAGCTCCCGATCACCGGAACGAGTTGCGCCTGATCGTCTTGCGCAGGCAGATCGAAGATCGTCTTCAGACCGGCATCACGCACCGGCTCGCCTGCGATCAATCCCACACGAATGGTCTGCGGACCTGGATTCTTGGGTGTCATGGCGCCCTCATCGGCGATGAACGGGGTCGCCCCTGGATTGTGAAAAGGTGGTACCAAGGGCCCTGAAGAACTTGTTCATTCCGCTGTTGAACCCACCCCGCAGGTTCAACGCAGTACTTTTTACAGCTTGGGAAGAACGATTCCCTGCTGCTTTTGATATTTGCCCTGGCGGTCAGCGTAGCTGGTCTCGCAGGGCTCATCTGCGCGGAAGAACAAGATCTGACAAAGTCCTTCGTTCGCGTATACCTTCGCCGGAAGCGGGGTGGTGTTGGAAATCTCCAACGTCACAAACCCCTCCCACTCCGGTTCGAATGGAGTCACATTCACTATGATGCCGCATCGCGCGTAAGTTGACTTGCCCACGCAGATAGTTAATACGTCGCGGGGGATACGAAAGTACTCAACGGACCGTGCCAGCGCAAAAGAATTCGGAGGAATGATGACTGAATCCGCTTGCACCGAGACAAATGAGCGCTCGTCGAAGGCCTTGGGATCGATGATCGCGCTGTTGACGTTTGTAAATATTTTGAATTCGTTTGAAACCCTGAGGTCATAACCGTAAGACGAAAGACCGAAGGAAATGACATCGCCAGCCACCTGCTTTTCGCTGAACGGTTCAATCATGCGGTGTTTCAGGGCCTGTTCCCTGATCCATCGGTCGCTTTGAATCGACATGCTTCTCCTGTTCGGGGGTGAATGTGGCCTCCGGTAAGGGTACCGGCAGAGTCTTCGACTCGAAGTCTCATCTTAAGCAACACCTGCTCTCGTTGACAATCTTCTGCGCTTGTTGCCGCATGCCATTCAACTCCCGGGCTCGCCGCGGGCGCCCGGCACACGAAAAAATCCACAACTTCTCTCTTCCGCGGTTCCCTATTCCCGACAAAGCCTGTAGTATGAGCGTTGTAGGTCGTAGCACGCTCAAGAACCACTTCCCGTCAAACGAGGAGGCTCCATTGATCAAGCAGGACATCGTTCATAACGTGGTCGAGCGCACCGGTCTGCCGCGCACTAAGGCAGAAGCGGCAGTGGACACCGTCTTCGAGGGACTCAAGCAGGCTCTTGCGGCCGGCGAGCGCATTGAATTGCGCGGATTTGGCGTATTCAGCGTCCGCGCGCGAAAAACCGGAATCGGGCGCAATCCCCGCACCGGGACCGAGGTCACCATCACCCCCGGCAAAGCAGTGCGCTTCAAACCCGGGAAAGAACTCCACGCCATCGAAGGCAACGCCTCCGGCAGCTAACCGCCGGCCCACTCGTTTATGGACCGTCTTCGCGGTCGTCTGCCCAGCCGGCTCACACCAGTGCGCCGACTTGCTGACTCGCTGACATGCTGCTTTACATCAGTCGCAGCGCGTCGATATCCACGATCAGATTCCGCCGCGGCACTCCCGCCTCCGCCGCGTGCGCCAGCATGCCGCGCAGCGTCTCGTTCAAGGCCTTCCGCGACGCACTTTTCAAAATCATGTGGAAGCGATAAACGCCCTTGATGCGTGCAATCGGCGCCGTGCACGGCCCAAGCACACGCAGCCCGTCAGGCTTCGCTTTCTGCAGGTGCTTGCCCAGCGTCGTTGCCCACCCCGCAGCTTCTTCGAGCTTTTGCGATTGCACCAGCACGTTGGCCAGCGCGCCAAACGGCGGGTAATGCATCCAGCGCCGGTATTTCAATTCACGCTCGGCAAACGCCTTGTAATCGTGCGTCGTCGCAGCAACGATCGAGTAGTGATCGGGATAATACGTTTGCACCACCACGCGCCCCGGCAAATCTCCCCGGCCTGCGCGTCCGCTCACCTGCGTCATCAGCTGGAAGACGCGCTCAGCCGCGCGAAAATCCGGCATGGACAGCGCGTAGTCGCAGCCCACCACGCCAACCAGCGTCACGCTGTGAATATCGTGGCCCTTGGCGATCATCTGCGTCCCCACCAGCAGATTGATCTCGCCTGAATGCAGCCGCGACAACAGGCGCTCCATGTCGTAGCGCCCGCGCACCGTGTCGCGGTCCATGCGGCCAATGCGCGCGCCGGGAAAAATCTCCGCAAGCCGCTCCTCGCCCTGCTGCGATCCCGCGCCGAGATAGTAAAGGTGCTCGCTGTCGCACTTCGGGCATCGCGCCGGAACCGTGCGTTTGTATCCGCAATAATGGCACTCCAGCCGCTGCCCTTCTCGCGCCAGCGCCAGATCCTCCGACGGCGCCTTGTGATGCGTCAGCGCGATCGCGCAGTTCTGGCACTCCAGCTTTGTCCCGCACGCGCGGCACATCACGGCAAATGAGTAGCCGCGCCGATTCAGCAAAATCAGCGCTTGCTCGCCGCGTTCCAGCGTCGCCCTGGTCTGCTCCACCAGCGACCGCGAAAACAACTCGTCGCGCCCCGTCTCCTGGAACTCGCGCCGCATGTCAACCAGTTCCACCTCGGGCAGCGGCCGGTTCATTACGCGGTCGCTCAGCTCGATGCGCGTGTACTTTCCCTTCTCCGCGTTCTGCCAGCTCTCGAGCGACGGCGTCGCCGAACCCATCACCACCACGGCGCCGGCCAGCTTCGCCCGAATCACGGCCACGTCGCGCGCGTGGTAGCGCGGCGTCTCCTCCTGCTTGTAGCTCCCGTCGTGCTCCTCGTCCACCAGGATCAATCCCAAATTCGGCGCCGGCGCAAAGATCGCCGACCTCGTGCCCACCACGATCGGCGCATCGCCGCGCCAAATTCGCCTCCACTGCTCGCTGCGCTCCTCCGGCGTCAGCGAGGAGTGCAGCAAGGCCACCTTTTGCCCGAATGCCTGGTCCAGCAGCCCCGCCGTCTGCGGCGTCAGCCCAATCTCCGGAACGAGCAGAATCGACGTCGTCCCGCGCTCCAGCGCCTTCTGCATCGCGGCCAGGTACACGGCCGTCTTTCCCGACCCCGTCACGCCATAAAGCAGAAATGGATGGAATGCCCCCAGCGCGCCCGTGATCGTGCCCAGCGCATCGCATTGCGCGCCATTCAACTCGACAGGCCCGTTCGCCGGCGCAATCCCGCCCAGCCTGAACGCCTCCGGCCGCTCCTCGATCCGCACCAGCCCGCGCCGCACTAGCGTCTGCAGCGTCGACGAAGGCAGCTCTTTCCGCCGCAGCTCTGCCAGCGGAATCTCGCCGCCGCACGCCGCCAGCTCCGCCAGAATCGCCGTCTGCTTCTCGGTCAGCGTGGGCAGCCGCCCTTCTGCAACCAGCACGGCGAACCGCTCCGTCCTTCGCGCATCGCGCTCCGCCGCCGCCGTCTCGCGCGCAATCCACTTCTTCCGCACCATGGCCGCCAGCACCGGCAGCGACGCCGCCGTCGCCGTTCGCAGTGTGGACACCTTCACCGGCTCGCCCTTCGCCAGCCGCTCCAGCACGCGATGCTCCATGTCCTGCTGTTCTTTTGAAAGCTTCCCGCGCCGCCGCCTGTTGCCGGGAACGCCTCTTGGCCTGTCATCCCCGATCACCTCAGGAGTGTCATCCTGAACTCTTTCAGTGTTGTCATCCTGAGCTCTTTCAAGGTTGTCATCCTGAGCGAACCCTTCGTGAAACGGAGGGTGAGTCGAAGGACCTGCGGTTGCCTTTTGCCCCAAATTCTCATCCCCATCCAGCGCCGCCGCTAGCACATCGCGCCCCAGATCCGTGATCCGGTAGTACACCGTGCGCCGCACCTCTGCAGCGAGCGGCAGCATGGCGCGCAGCACCTCGCCCAGCGGCGCCAGGTAGTATTGCGCCGTCCACTCCGCCAGCTCCAGCAGGTGCTCGCTCAGCAGCGGCTCCTCGTCGAGCACCGCCTCGAGATATTTCACCTCGACATCCGCCGGCGCCTTGGCCTCAAGCGCCGTCACCACCCCGATCAGCTTTTCATTTCGGAAGGGCGCAATCACGCGCGCCCCGCGCTGCGGCCGCTGCCCCAGCCGCACGCCATAAGTGAACGTGTGGTCCAGCGGCACCGGCAGGGCGACTTCGCAAAATGCAGCCATGGGAGACAACAATCAGTGTAGGGGATGCGGTGTGCCGCTCAGCAATCACCTTGTCATTCTGAGCGGAGGCGTTCGTGGTTCAACGCGAACGCCGGAGTCGAAGAATCTGCGGTTGCTTCTACCGGGGAATGGTAAACCAAATTTCAGATTCCGATTGCGCAGGCCTCGACCGGGCAGCTTTCCCTGTTCCCTGTCTTTTACAATCCTCTTCAGATGACTCCGAAATCCGCATGCTCAGCGCCCAAGTCACCCTCTTCCGCCGCTTCGCCCGTCACGCTCTCCATCGACATCGGCGGCTCCGGCATCAAGGGCATGCTGCTCTCGCCCGCGGGCAAACCCCTCACCGAACGGGAGCGCATTCCCACTCCCGCCGCACCCACGCCGCGCGCTGTGTTGCGCGTGTTCGAGCAGCTCCGTGCGCGGCTCGGCCGCTTCGACCGCGTCTCGGTAGGATTTCCCGGCGTGGTTAAG
>Ga0116223_10000744_pt1 | contig 37791 bp, 35 predicted proteins | sample Sb_taG_3_FD_90092 | JGI IMG/M metagenome (GOLD analysis project Ga0116223, IMG submission 90092) | Peat soil microbial communities from Weissenstadt, Germany - Sb_50d_a_PC metaG | ecosystem: Environmental > Terrestrial > Soil > Wetlands > Peat | place: Germany: Weissenstadt | collected 2010-09-21 | reverse complement strand
CCGAAATTGTGTGACATTTAAGGAGAGCTAGATGCCGACCGTCCGTGGCTGCCAACTTCCCGACGAACTCCTCTACGATGTCGAGAACAACATTTGGTACCGGGAGAACGCCGACGGCACCGTAACGCTCGGGATGACCGCGGTGGCCGCGGCTATGGCCGGTCAACTCGTGGCCTTCACTGCGAAAAAAGTGGGTCGCGCGGTCCAGGCCGGAAAATCGTGCGCTACTGTCGAGTCCGGCAAATGGGTCGGGCCGGCGAAAATCGCCTTCGACGCCGAAGTGGTGGAAGTCAACGACGCTCTGACCGGAACGCCAAAAGTCGCCAACGCCGACCCCTACGGTCAGGGCTGGATGGTCAAAGTGCGGCCAACCGATTGGGCCGCCGCCAAAGCGGGTCTCGTTCCCGGAACGGCAGTTGCGGCACCCTACGATGCAAAAATGACCGCGGACAATTTTGTCGGATGCGCGTGAGCAGCAGGACAAATCTGCAGTGAGCCAGATCGTAGAAACCAAGCCGACATTGGTGAGCCGCGGCCTCGGAGCGGTCGCCGCCGTGCAGGCCTATTTCCCGGGTATGCTGGTGAGCCTAATCATCGCCGTTGCCGCCACCTTCCTCTCCGAGCATTACGGCGGGCCAGTGATGCTGTTCGCGCTCCTGCTCGGCATGGCCTTCTATTTTCTCTCGCAGGAAGGGCCCTGCGTCGCCGGCATCGAGTTCACCTCCAAGAGCATTTTGCGTGTCGCGGTGGGTCTCCTCGGCGCGCAGATCACGATTTCCGAGATCATGAAACTCGGCGCGATGCCGGTCGTCATGGTGGTCGGCGCGGTTACTCTCACCCTCCTGTTCGGTATACTAACGGCGCGTGTCGCGGGCTTAAGCCGGCAGTTCGGAATTTTGACCTCGGGGGCAGTAGCGATCTGCGGCGCTTCCGCGGCACTCGCCATTTCGTCGGTGCTTCCGAAAGGTGAGAAGCACGAGCGTGACACCGTTTTTACCGTAATCGGCGTCACCGCCCTGAGCACGATTGCGATGATCGTCTATCCGGTGATCATCGCCTTCTTCCACCTCGATCACGCGGCGATTGGCATATTCCTCGGCGGCACGATCCACGACGTTGCACAAGTCGTCGGCGCCGGCTTCAGCGTGTCCGAGGAGACTGGCAATGTCGCCACCTTCACCAAACTGCTGCGCGTGGCGATGCTGCTGCCCGTGGTGGTGGCTCTGTCGTTTGTCTTCCATGCCCACAACACGAGCAAGGCCGGCCGGCAATTGCCAGGCTTCCTCGTCGTCTTCGCCCTGCTCGTGGTGATCAACAGCTTGGGAATCATTCCGGCACCGGCACTCGCGGCGCTCAAGAGTATCTCGCGCTGGTGCCTGGTGACGGCCATCGCCGCACTAGGGATGAAAACGTCGCTCAAGGCGATGGCGGAAGTCGGTGGACGCGCGATTGCGCTGATGGTCGCCGAGACGGTGTTTCTTGCGATCCTTGTTCTGGTGATCGTGGTGTGGAGATTTTGAGTGGAAAGGCGCGGCTACGGCCGCGAAACGAGAGAGAGATAGTCCAATGAACAATGACAGCAATAGCAAGCGCATGTCGATGATTGTCACCAAAGGCACCCTGGACTGGGCTTATCCGCCCTTCATCTTGGCTACTACAGCCGCCGCAATGGGTCTCGACGTGACGATGTTTTTCACTTTTTACGGACTGACTCTTCTTAAAAAGAAGCTCAACCTGAAAGTCTCGCCGCTGGGAAACGCGGCAATGGAGATGCCGATGTTCGGGATGCACTTCGGCATGCCCAATCTTATGTCCGCCATTCCCGGGGTCGATGCCGCAGCGACGGCGATGATGAAAAATCTGATCAAGAAAAAGGGCGTCGCTTCGATTGAAGAACTGCGCAGCATGGCGCTAGAGTCCGATGTCAAGATGATCGCCTGCCAGATGACCATGGATTTGTTTGAATACAAGCTCGAAGACATGATCGAGGGGCCGGTCCTCGGCGGTGCGGCCACCTATATCGAGAACGCGACAAAGTGCGACGTCAATCTGTTCATCTAAGGCACGAGCAAACACATGGCCGACCAGCTTCTGGACGCAAAGGGACTGAACTGTCCACTGCCGATACTGCGCGCCAAGAAGGCGCTTAGAGATGTGGCGATGGGAGGCACTCTCGAGGTGCTCGCGACCGATCCCGGCGCGGTGAAAGACTTCGAAGCTTTCTGTCGAGCGACCGGCAACGAGCTGCTCGCCTCAAAAGTGGATGGCAAGATCTTTAGTTTCGTCATCAAGCGCATGTCGTAGGGCGACCGCGCGCGGAGGCTTTGATGGCATCGAAACCCTTGTACATCGTGCTCTGTTCAGGAGAACACGAGAAGGTGCAGATGGCGGCAATGATGGCCTCGGTCGGCGCCGTCTCCGAACGCGCGGTCGAAGTGTTCGTCAGCATGAATGCGATCTTCGCATTCGTCAGGGACGCGACACCGGATCGGCGCTATCGCGGCGGTGCGTTTTCGCAGTTCATGAAGGAAAAGCACGCCCCCGACGCCCTGGTGTTGCTGCGTCAGGGCAAGGAGTTTGGCGATCTGAAGATTTGGGCCTGCTCGATGGCTCTCGACGTAGCAGGCTTGGAAATGGATCACCTCGTTGAGGAACTGTTCGACGGGCCCCTCGGGATGACGAAATTTCTGTCCGACGCCGAAGCCGGCCAGCTGGTTACTTTATAAGGCGGAACGACGATGTCTGAAAGACAAGTGATCGATGCGCGTGGCGCCTTTTGCCCGGGGCCGTTGATGGAATTGATCGCCGCGCTCCGGCATTCGGCGATCGGCGACGAAGTCGAGGTCTGGTCGACCGACAAGGGCTCAGCCGCGGACATTCCCGCATGGATCAAAAAAGTCCATCACGAACTCGTATCGATCAACGAAGCCGATGGCCACTGGAGCATTGTGATCCGAAAAGCGAAATGACGCCAACCAACGGCTAAGGACGTCCGAAGAAGACCGCCGTAAAGCACACCTTACAAGGATGGAGGAACGACAATGGCGAAGAAGATTCTGATTGTTGGCGGTGGTCTTGCCGGAACAATCGTCGCGAATGGCTTATGCCGTCAGCTCAAGGACGAACTGGCTTCCGGCGGAACCACAATCACCATGCTAGGCGCATCGCCGAAGCACATGTATCAGCCCGGACTGCTTTACGTGCCGTTTGGTCGCATGCGCGAATCGGAGCTATTCCGCGATCAACGCAAAGTGCTGGACCGCCGTGTGCCGTATTTCGTCGATCCGGCCAAACGCATCGACATCGACAAGAAAACGGTCTTGACCGAGTCCGGTAAGAGCCATGCATATGATTTTCTTGTAATTGCGACCGGCTCGCGAATTCGCCCGGACACCATACCCGGCATGGCCGAGGGCGCGCATTGGTTCTATGATCTCGACGGTGCTCGGAAGATGCGTGACGCGTTGCGCGATTTCCAAGGCGGCAAGATCGTCGTCAATGTCAACGCGCCGCACAAGTGCCCCGTGGCGCCGCTGGAAATCACGTTCATGCTGCGCGATTTTCTCGCTGCGAAGGACGTGCTGAATAAGAGCGAGATCACTTATACTTATCCGGTCGGGCGGCTGCACGGTCTTGAGCCGGTGGCACAATGGGCGGTGCCCGAGTTCGAGCGCTGCGGCATCAAGTCGGAGATTTTCTTCAACACCAAATCGATCGATCCCAAGGGAAAAACCATCACCTCCGAAGAGGGGGTGACGCTGAGCTATGATCTACTTGTTACGATTCCACCGCATACCGGCCAGCAAGTCATCACCGATTCGGACCTCGGTAAAGGCGGCTGGGTCCCAACCCAACGCAACACGCTGCTGCGCGAGGGATCGAGCGACGTATTCATCGTCGGCGACACCACCAATATACCAATCTCGAAAGCCGGCTCAACCGCGCACTTCGAGGCCGACACGATAGTCGACAATCTGTCGTCGCTGATCAAGGAGGACCGGTGGGCGCGAAACTACGACGGCAAGGTCTTTTGCTTCATGGAGACCGGCCTCCACACCGGCACCTATGTCTGGTTCAACTATACGACGCCGCCGAATCCCGGCCCGCCCTCGCAGATGATTCATTGGTTCAAGCTGGCCTATAACCGCATGTATTGGTTATCCGCCAGCGGCCTGCTGTAAAGGAGGCGATCATGAACAATGTTTCTCTTTCCAACGAGCCGATCGACGAGCTCGGCCAGTTGCAGAAGGCAGCGCGCGAAGCCCTGACCGATTCGATGGTTGAGCGTCTCGCCATCACCGGCGCCAACGCTCTCGAACTGCTTGACCGGCTCAACGACGAGCGTACCAGCGATGCGATCAACGTCCTGATCGATCGGGTGACCGAACTTCACAAGGTCGGCGCGCTCAACACGCTGTTCGACATGGTTCTGCTGTTGCATGCTGCGCGCGACGCATCGACCGACAATATCATCGAGCGTCTGTTCGGCTTCGTCGAACAGATAATCAATACGGTCGGCAATGAAGCGATGGCAACACTGGCGGGCAATGCCAGGCAGGCGCTGGACGAGGCCGCCGCGGAAGCAGCGCAAACGACGCCGCGTGGCGGTTTGTTCGCCATGCTGGCGATGTTGTCGAAGCCAGAGGCCCAGCGCAGCTTGGCCTTCTTGCTAGCCTTCGGCGAGAAATTACAGCGAGGCGTGACGGGTGCTTGAGTCTTATCCGCGCACGAAGGCCGGCACAGCTATGTTTAGGCGTGCCGACCGGTTGCATTTCTTCCTGCCGGATGGTTTATGCAGCCAACGATGCGAATCCCCAGAGTAAAATTATGAAGCCGCAACACTTGGTCAACCCGGACGGACATTACCTTGATATCGACGCACTGATTGCCAGCGCTCAGGAGGCGAGTGGATTCCTCAAGGCCTTGTCGCATGAGGCGCGGCTCTTGATCCTTTGCCTGCTGATCGAAGAGGAAAAGTCGGTAACGGAGATCGAAGGGATACTCAGTCTGCGCCAACCGGCGATTTCGCAGCAACTCGCACGACTGCGCGCCGACGGCTTGGTTGAGACGCGGCGCGAGGGCAAGAACATTTTCTATTCGCTGGCGCGGCCCGAGGTTCGCGCGGTTATTGGTGTGCTCCACCAGGCTTTTTGCCAACAACCCCAAGTGCGCTCGCGGGCTGTAAGCAGGCGTCCAGTCACTCGCGCCACGGCGCGCGCGAAAGAAGCTGGTCGCCGCGTCCATTCCCAGGTGAAACGCTCCTCGCGAAGGCCTGGATAGCCGCGGGGAGGAACGCATGCCGTTCGGTAGGCAACTTAAAACATGCGAGGGCTTGAGGGCGATGTTGCGTCGGCGAGCGTCGGTAATGCATGATCGTCGGTCGTTTGTTGATCGCGTTTGCTAAGCCGCTCTATGGTCTGTCCGGGATTTCAAGCTTTTCGGCTAAATCTGTGCACCGCACTACGGTTGATTTGTCGCGTACCGATTGGCCCACGGCCGCAAGTTCAATCACCACTGCAAGCGCAAGTGCTGCGGTGGTAATGACAGCGGTCATAATATTTTGGCACGCCGAACCTTACCCTTATGCGTGCCGAAAGCTCATCGAATAAATTTGGATGCACGTATGCGAACTGCATCAACATGGCTGGCTGTTTTCTGTATGGGTGTTTGCTCAGCCTGGAGCGAGGAGGGCAATTCGGTAGATGATGTACGAAAAGGCCACCATTTGGCGACCATGTTATGTACAGCTTGTCATATCGCGGCGTCCGACCAGAGTTACGCGCCGACTTTGAGCCCACCGGCGCCGTCCTTTGAATCAATAGCGCAGCGCAGGGAAATAAGCGCCGATTCACTACAAAAGTTTCTGACCACGACGCATCAGGGCTTAGACAATCCAAAAGGCATGCCGAATCCTAACTTGGCTGATTTTCAAATAAAGGAAATAGTTGCTTATCTGCTGAGCTTGCGTAATTAGCAGGGAACGGAACGCCAAGGGCGCTACGACACGTGTTCTCCAGTCGACCCAGAAAGCGTTGTCCGCGAGCGCAACGACGCTCAGCACGTCACCGCAATGAGCGTCGTTATCATGGCATCCTTCCTGCCACCGAGATGGGAAAAGTCGCTTTCGTCTCTTGTATGTACCGAAAATCGGATTCGGCAATATTGGTGGTGAAGTCCACCGAGAACCGGCCGTGAGATGAACCCGAGCAAACGCTCGGAGTTCTCGGCACGCACAGGGAGCGAGCTAGTTCTGGTATTTTGTACCGGTGCCAAATTCTCTGCGTTCCTCACGCCACTGCCGGCGACGATACTAGAATACCCGGCCCTATCATCTCAGGCTGCCTCACGAGGACCATCCAAGTGTCAGATTGCGTCCACTTGCTTGTTCTCGTTACGCCGCCGCGAGTGCCTGGTCGAGGTCAGCGAAGATGTCGTCGATATGTTCGATACCAACAGAAAGCCGAACATAGCCGGCGGACACGCCGGTCTTCAACTGCTCCTCCGGGGTCAGTTGTGAGTGCGTGGTCGATGCCGGGTGAGTCCGGGTGTCCAGGCAACGAAGTCGGGGCAGTGCTTCAGTTTGAAAATTCAGCGTGCCTGACTGGTCAATTTTATACAGACTGCCCTTCATTGCCAGACACACAAGTCGCTATGCATGGAGGCTATAATGTCGATCCTGAACGAACATCAAGGTGCCAAAGTCGATACCGATAGGCCAGCAGCGGACTCACGGACTGCAAAAAAGTGTGGCGGCACCCTTCGCCTTTCAGCAGAAGCAGACTCGGCATTCCCGGCTCCGGAGCCGCTACGCACTCACGCGCCAGGCGTGATCGGCTTCTCGACTGAACCGCCGCTCTCGGCCCAGTCCTTAAAGTCGCCGAGGTTATAAAACCCGGTCATAGCCCAGGTCTTTGAGCACCTTGCCACCCAGCGCCGCGCGCCCGCCAGAGGCACAGTAGAGGATCACTGTTTTGCTTCTCCTTAATTGCGTGACTTCCGACCACACTACCCTGTGGTGCTGCGGTTTCGGATCGGCTTTCCACCATCGTTCTTATCCCTAGGTCAAATTGACTTGAATCAACACAGAGGCGCGGCAAGCGTGGCTTGTTGATTGCATAATCGGGAGGAATTTATGGCCCACATTGTCGTGCTTGGTGGTGGCATTGGCGGCGTTTCCTGCGTCTACGAGTTGAAAAATTCGGTGCGTAGGGAAGACCGTGTCACCCTCGTGTCCAACAAGCCGTTCTTCCAATTCACACCATCGAACCCCTGGGTGGCGGTGAAATGGCGGTCGAAGGACGACATCACCATCGCCCTTGCAGCGGTGCTCGCGAAGCACGGCGTCGAATTTAGCGCCGCTGGCGCCAAGCGCGTTCATGCGGACGAGAACCGCGTCGAGCTCGGCGACGGCTCATCCTTGGCTTACGACTATCTGGTCGTAGCGACCGGTCCAGAACTCGCCTTCGATGAGATCGAAGGCCTCGGCCCCGAGTGTAACACAAGCTCGATCTGCGATGTCGACCATGCAACGGCGGCCAACAAACGCTGGGAGGAATTCTGCAAGAATCCCGGTCCTATCGTTGTCGGCGGCGTCCAGGGCGCGTCTTGCTTCGGTCCGGCCTACGAATTCGCCATGATCATGGATGCGGACCTGCGTCGCCGGCGCATCCGTGACAAAGTGCCAATGACCTTCGTTACCGCCGAACCTTATATCGGTCATCTCGGCGTCGGCGGAGTCGGCGATACCAAAGGCATGCTCGAATCCGAGATGCGGCAGCGCCACATCAGATGGATCGTCAACGCTAAGGTTGATAAGGTCAATCCTGACAAAATGCAGGTGAGCGAAGTCGACGAGGACGGCAAGCATAAAAAGACGCACGAGTTAGCGTTCAAATTCGCGATGATGATCCCGGCATTCCGCGGCATCGCGGCGCTGCGCGGGATCGAAGGCCTGACGAATCCGCGCGGCTTTATCGTCGTCGATAAGCATCAGCGCAATCCCAAATTCCGCAACGTGTTTGGAGTCGGCGTCTGCATCGCCATCGCGCCACTTGAGCAGACCGCTGTCCCCGTCGGCGTACCCAAGACCGGCTACATGATCGAGTCTATGGTGACGGCAACGGCGCTCAATATCGGTCAGCTCGTTCGCGGTCAGGAGGCGACACACGAAGCAACATGGAATGCGATCTGTCTCGCGGATTTCGGCGATTCCGGCGTAGCGTTCGTTGCCATGCCGCAAAATCCGCCGCGCAACGTCAATTGGGCCTCGAGCGGACGTTGGGTGCACGTCGCCAAGGTGGCATTCGAAAAGTACTTCCTGCACAAGATCCGCACCGGTACGACGGAGCCGTATTACGAGAAGGTCGTTATGAAACTTCTCGACATCGGCAAGATCAAACGGCCAGCCGCTTAGCAAAAGGACCGTCAACGAAATGGCGTTGCGTCGAGCGCCAGTTCGGGGAATGCGGGATGAGCGTTGTTGAAGTTACCTATTTTTCGGATCTCCTTTGCGTGTGGGCATATGTATCACAAGCGCGCATCGATGCAGTCAAAGAAAAGTTCGGCGATTCCGTGCGAATAAAGCACCGATTCTGCTCCGTCTTCGGTGACACAGTCGGACAAATCAATTCAACCTGGAAGGATAAGGGTGGATACGAAGGGTTCAACTTGCATTTGCGACATGTGGCAGAGAGGTTTCCGCATATCGAGGTTCACCCTGAGATTTGGTTGAAGACGCGCCCGCTGACTTCGGCTAGCCCCCATCTGTTTATGAAAGCAGTCCAGGTATGGGACCATGAATCCGGAGCGATCGGAAACAAATCTGAACCGAGCATTTTTGATCAAGTAACCTGGGCATTGCGTTGCGCGTTCTTTCGAGACTGCCGTGACATTTCTCACTGGGAGATCCAATGTCAGATAGCCGAGGGCCTCGGCGCCGACATCGGCGCTATTGAGAAACTCATTCACAGCGGTGCCGCATTCGCCCGCTTGGCTGCGGATTATCAAGATGCTGACAAGATGCGGATCGAAGGCAGTCCGAGTTTGGTGCTAAACGAGGGGCGTCAGAAGCTTTATGGAAATGTCGGCTTCCGCTTGATGGATGCGAACATTCAAGAGCTTTTCCGCGCACCTCGTGCGGACGAAGCTAGTTGGTGTTGATACCCGCGCCGTTCACATCGAGCCAACGATAATTCGGAGTTATGTGCCGTTTCACCGTCGGACGTATCACATAATTCGCGGACCGTTTGTCAACGACCGTTTCGCTTTCAAAATGCTGTTCCTACTCCGGCGCCGTCGCCACGTTCTCGTTGCCGGCCTGCCCGACATTGCCGCCCGACTGCTGACCGGCAATGCGTACCGTGTCGCCGTCGGCGAGCGAGTCCGGCGGACTGTTCACCACCCGATCGGACAGCGTCAGTCCTGAGAGAATTTCCACTTCTGTTCCGAGGTTACGCCCGATCGTGACCGGCTTGAGCTCGATCTTGTCGCCGGCGCCGATAGTGGCGACCTCCATGCCGTGTTCCCGGAAAATGAGCGCGCTGGTCGGCACGCGCACGACGTCGGCATTGGTCGGCAGCTCGAAATCGACCTGGGCGTAGGCGCCCGGTTGCAGCAGGCCGTCCGGATTGTCGGCATGCAGTTCCACCAGCAAGGTGCGCGCGCTGGTGTTAATCGCGCTCGACGTGGTGGCGACGGCGGCCTTGAAAGTTTTCTCCGGATATTGCGGCAGATGCAGCTCCGCCGTCAGGTCGGCTTGAATTCCGGCCGATAATTGCTGCGGCACCTGCACGTAGACGCGCATCTTGTGAATGTCGGCGACGCGGAACAATTCCGGTCCGTTGCCGCCGCTGCCGGCATTGATAAGCGCTCCGATATCGGTCTCGCGCGCGGTGACCACGCCGTCGAAGGGCGCGGTGATGTTTTTGAAGCTTTCCAGCGCTTGCAGGCGATCGACTTCGCCCTGGTCGGCGGCGACCTCTGCGGTCGCCGCGTTCAGGCGGGCTAGCGCGCTGTTGTAATCGGCTTCCTTGCTCTCCTGCTCCTGCTCGGAGACGACGCCCTTGGGCGAGTCGCGCCAGCGCTGATAGGTCGTCTCGGCGAACTGCTTTTCGGCTTCCCTGACTTTGACCAGGGCGCGCGCCGAATTGAGCTTGCCTTGCGCCGCGGCCAGTTGCGCATCGAGGTCCGGGGTCTCGATCTCAGCGAGGATGGCACCCTTTTTCACGTGGGCGCCGTAATCGAAGTACCAATCCTTCAAATAACCGGGCACGCGGGCGTAAATAGACGCCTCGTACCAGGCCTGCACGGTACCCGGCAGCGTCAGGCGTTGCACAGCGGCGCCGGCGTGCGGACTGATCACGGCGACGGTCGGGATCGCCTGCTCCTTCGTCCACTGCGTGACCTCCGCCTCGTGGCTGCGCCGTTGCAGGATGCCGAACAGGGCAATGACGACCGCAATGGCCGCGGCAATGAGTGCGATCCGGCGCAGATTGCGCGGCGGCGCCGATGTGGGCGTTTCATGCGGGGACCTGTGATCTTCCGAGACCATGGATTATTCCGGTTAGGCGGTCGGTTCGGGTTGCGGCCCATTGGTTTCGGCATCCAACCGGCGGCGCCCGGCATGTAACACGCTGAAAACGGTCGGAACGAAGAATAAAGTCGCCACCGTCGCCACCAATAGACCGCCGATCACGGCGCGGCCGAGCGGCGCATTCTGCTCGCCGCCCTCGCCGAGCGCGAACGCCATCGGCAGCATGCCGATGATCATCGCCAGCGCCGTCATCAGCACCGGGCGAAAGCGCGTGAACCCGGCCTCGAGTGCGGCGGCCGCCGAATCCAAGCCCTGCGCCAAACCCTCGCGCGCGAAACTCACCAGCAGAATCGAATTTGCCGTCGCGATGCCCATGCACATGATAGCACCGGTCAGCGCCGGGACCGACAGCGTGGTTCCGGTCATGAACAGAATCCAGACAATGCCGGCGAGTGCGCCGGGCAACGCGGTGATGATGATGAAGGGGTCAAGCCACGACTGGAAGTTGACCACGATCACCAGATAGATAAGCACGATGGCGCCGGCGAGCCCGAAATAAAGCTCGCTGTAGGCGCCGGTCATGGTGTGAACCTGCCCGCGCAACACAACGTACGACCCGCGCGGCAGGTCTTTGCGGGTCTCGTCGAGAATACGATTGACGTCGCCTGCGACGGCGCCGAGGTCCCGGCCCTGGACGGCGCCGTACAGATCGATAACCGGCTGCACGTTGTAATGCGACACGATGCCGGGGCTCGGTCCCGTCGTGATCCGGGCAAGGCCGCCGAGAGATTGCGGCTCCTTGGAATCCGCCGAGGTGACCGGCACGTTGACGAGGTCCGACATCGTGTCGATCCGGTATTGCGGCATCTGGACGACGATCGGGTAGGACACGCCGTTCTCGGTGTTCAGCCAGAAATTCGGATGCACCTGCTGGCTGCCCGACAGCGTGACCAGCAAGCTGTTGGCGACGTCGCGTTGCGTCAGGCCGACTTCGCCGGCGAGCGTGCGGTCGACATCGACATTGATCTGCGGGTAGTTGAAGACTTGCTGGATGCGCAGGTCGGCGATGCCGGAGACGGTGCGCATGCGCTTGAGCAGATCGGCGGCGTAGGCGTAGTTGGCCTTCTGGTTGTTGCCGATGATTTGCACGTCGATCGGCGCCGGCAGGCCGAAATTGAGAATCTGCGACACGATGTCGGCCGGCAGGAACGAGAACGTCGTGCCGGGGAATTGCTGCGGCAATTTGGTGCGCAGCTCCTTGATGAAGCCCTCGGTCGGCGCGTGATCCTCCTTGAGGCTGATCAGCGCGTCGCCGTCCTCGGGGCCGATGGTGCCGGTGTTCTGGTAAGCCATGTTGATGCCGGAAAACGGCAGCCCAATATTGTCGACGATGGCGTCAAGTTGCGCGGGCGGGATCGTCTGGCGGACGGTTTGTTCGACGAGATCGAACAGGCGCGCGGTTTCCTCGATGCGCGTACCGGGCTGGGCGCGAACGTGCATCAGGATTTGCCCGGAATCGACCGCTGGAAAGAAGTTCTGTCCGAGGAACGGCCAGAGCGCGAAAGACACGACGACGCAGGCCAGGAATCCGGCGATAAAAGCCTTCGGGCGGCCGAGCGCCAGCAACAACAGCGACCGGTACCCGGCGCGCACGCGCGCGAAGCGATCGTCGAACGCCTGTTGCAGCCGCCGCAGCGGATTGCGCGATTGCCGGGACGCCGTCGCCGCGTCGCTGTGCGCGTGCCCATGTCCGCCGTGATGACCGCGCATGAGATAATTGGCCATGGTCGGAACGAGCGTGCGCGATAAGAGGAACGAGCCGATCAGCGCGAATACCACCGCCTCGGCCAGCGGCCGGAACAGGTAGCCGGCAACGCCGCCAAGCTGGAACATCGGCACGAATACAATGCATAAGCATAATAGCGTGACAAACGCCGGGATGACGATCTGTTGCGCGCCGTCCATGATTGCCGGCCCGATCGGTTTGCCTTGTTCGAGATGGTAGTTGATGTTCTCGATGGTGACGGTTCCGTCATCGACGAGAATGCCGACGGCGAGCGCAAGCCCGCCGAGGGTCATGACGTTGACGGTCTCGCCCAGCCACGAAAGCGCGGTCAATGAGAACAATATGGCAAGCGGAATCTCGACAAGGATGATCACCGTTGAGCGCCAGCTGCCGAGGAAGACGAGGATCATCACGCCGACCAGCAAGGCGGCGAGCGCGGCCTCGCGGACGACACCAAACACGGCGGCCTTGACGAAGATCGATTGATCGCCAACGGCGCGGAGGTCGAGGCTCGACGGCAGGCTCTCCTCGACCCGCGGCAACAGCGATTTAATCCCCTCGATGACGCTGAGCGTCGAAGCGGAGCCGGCCTTGAGGATGGTCATCAGCACCGCGCGCGAGCCGTCGACGCGAACGAGGTTGGTCTGCGGCGGCGAGCCGGCATGCACGTAGGAAACGTCACGCACATAGATGATAGTGCCGTTGACCTTCTTGATCGGCAGGTTGTTGATGTCTTCCAATAGTGTGGGGCTGGCGTTGAGCGCCACGTTCCAGTCGAATTTTCCGAGCTTCTGGTCGCCGGCCGGCAGGATGAGATTTTGCAATGTGATGGTGTTGACGAGGTCGTCGGCAGATACTTTGTGGGCCTGCATGGCCTCCTGGTCGAGATCGATCTGGACTTGCAGGATCTTGCCGCCGTAGGGCGAGGGCACCGCCGCGCCGGCGATGGTGGCGAGCTGCGGCCGGATGAAATTCTGCCCGAAATCGAACAGCTGCATCTGCGGCAGCTTTTTGCTCGACAAAGCCAGCTGCAAAATCGGCACACTCGAGGCGTTATAGCTGAGCACGTAGGGTGGCGTGATGCCGGGCGGCAAGAGCTTCAGCACGGTTTGCGAAGCCGCCGTCACCTGCGCCAGGGCCGCGGCGATATTGACGTTTCTCTGAAAGAAGATCTTGACCACCCCGTAGCCGTTGAGCGACTGCGATTCCAGGTGCTCGATGTCGCCGACCTGCGCGGTCAAATAGCGCTCGTAGAAATAGATGATGCGGCTGGACATGTCGTTGGGCAAGAGCCCGTTGTAGGTCCAGACCACGCTGACGACCGGAATGTTGATGTTGGGAAAAATGTCGATCGGGGTGCGCAGTCCCGCGAGCGAGCCGAAGATCGCGATGAGGAAGGCGAAAACCACAAAAGTGTAGGGCCGCCTCAGGGCGACTTGAACGATCCACACGTCGCTTAGTCTCCGGCCGAAAACGGCAAGGCCGCCGGGGGAATCGGATCGATCCGAGCCGTTGGCCTCAATCTATACGAACCGGGAAGTTGTGTAACCGGCGCCGCTGACGGAGCCTGCGGTGTGTTTACGCTCGGCGGATCGAACCGGGCCGCCCGGTGAGACGTTATGCCGGCATGCCGCTTGGCGACTCTTTGTCGCCTTTAAAGGCTTGGCGCTTTGAAGCAATCATAGGCGCAACATGGGCCCTCTGTGCAGCCTGCCGCTGATGACCGTCCTGGCGCTGCTGCTCGCCGGATCGATAGTCGAGGCCGCAGGGCCGCAGCTACTTCCCACGCGCGACGTGGACATCACCTATGACGTCACCCGGCCGCAGCAGCCGAAAATCCGCGAGCGCGTGCGCTGGCTCGCCGGCGAGCATCTGGAGCGGGTCGACGGGCCTGACAAATCGGCCACAATTATCGACCGCAATGCGCACGAGATCACGCTGCTGACGCCGAAAAGCCGTTCCTATCGCAAGCTCGACGGCGCGGCGCGCCGGCCGCTGGAGCCGGAGCCCGAGGCCTCGCTCACGCGCGGCGGCGAAGCGGTGGTGGCTGGATTGCACTGCACGGACTGGTCATGGACCGAGGACGTGGAGACGCACACCGTATGCGCCACGCCGGACGGCGTGCTGCTGCGCCTGGTCGTCGACGGCCACACCGTGATCGAGGCGCGTTCGGTGAGCTACGGCCGGCAAGGGGCCGACCTCTTCCAGGTGCCGCCGGACTATGCGCCGGCGCTGGCGCCTGAAGGTGGTCCGGCCGACTGAAAGGTGTGGTTTAATTGACTGATGGGTCTGCCTTTTCCTCCATAGTTGCCAAGAAGTCGCAGTGTCGCGATTGTTGCACCCCCGTCTCGCCTTCGCTTGTCATGATTAGTGTACGAAGCCATAATTTTGCCTTGCCCCGCAGGCGTGCGGGCGAACACCAATCATTTGTCGACAGGGCGCTGTCGACCGGTGATCGCTCAATCGGTTTGCTTCGGGGGCTTTTCAATGAAAATGCTTGGTTTGTCCGCGGCCCTCGCCGCGGCGTTTGCACTTACGCCTGCTTGCGCGCACGCCCAAGATGCCTTCTCTGTCCCGGTTAAGGCTCCTTCGCCGTCGCCGTACCCCGGATATGACCCGATCAACCCTTATGTATCCTGGCAATCGTATCAATCCTTTCAATCATGGCTCACCATGGTGTCGGCGACCCAGCACGCGCAGCCGTCCTGGATGACGCCGCTGGTGACCGTGACGCCGCGCCTCGAGCAAGAGTACCGGTCCGACTTCTACAGTCAGAAAAACGGGACTGGCAGCCAAGGAAATGGCCAACAGCTCGAAAATTTCGGTGGGCCCGGCGGAAACCGTCTGGAGATCATCCCCGCCTACAACCTTGAAGCCATTGTGGCGCTTCCGTCCTATGTAAGCGCCAATGGCCCCAAAGGTGATGCGAGAGGATGGGGCGATTACCCGATGTTCCTTTTCAAATACCGCTTTATGTCCGCGAACGAGCAGAGCGGCAATTATATCGTGACGGCTTTCTTTCAGATGTCGGACCCGCTCGGCACGCCTGCGAAAATCTCAAACAATATTCTAACCGCCCAACCGACCCTCGCGTTCGGCAAGGGCTGGGGCGATTTCGATATTCAGATGACGGTCAGCACGCAAATTCCGGTTAGCGCGCTAGCTTCGCCCGGCAACACGCCCAGCATGAATATGGCGAACTTCGGCGATCCGATTCTGTGGAATACCACCTTCCAGTATCATTTCTTCGAGTATCTCTGGCCGGAATTCGAGGTCAACTACACATACTACCCGAACGGAGAGCATTCCGGTCTCAGCCAAGTCTTGCTCACGCCGGGCATCATATTCGGTCGCTTCAAGATCGGCATGGATAGCCCGACCCGGCCGATAAACCTGATCGTCGGCGCCGGCTATCAGTTCGCGGTGACGCCTAATCCTGTTATCCAAAACAATTTCGTTGGCACCGTTCGCGTGACATTCTAAAAGCGGCATTCGCCTAGTCGCGCGGTTAAGCAAAATCGCGGCGAGGTTCCGGCGTTGCCGTGAAGCCGCCCTTCCCTTTTTCAGGGGAAGGGCGGCTAACGGTCGCTTGCACGCCTATACAAAACCGCTCATTCTCGATCGCGGGGGAACACCATCCGCAGGCGCGTTCATGCGTGCCGCGTCGGCGCCGCTGATGGCCTAGAGATCATCCTACAGCCGTCGTCGCTTCGTGAGTGGAGTGCACCCGTCCGTGCCGGCGCCAGCCAAGCTTCCGCGTGAACGTCGCGGCCGCCAGGGCGGCGGGGCGCGGCTCCGTTTCGCTATCCTCGGCTTCACCTTCGCCGCCTTGGCCTTTCTCGGTTTGGCATCCTGTGCCGTCGGTCCCAATTATCAGCCGCCGGAGCCGCCGATGCCGCAGAGCTTCATTGCCGCGTCGTCGTCGAAAGTGGCCGCCAACCGCACTGCCGCCAGCACGCAGTGGTGGCGCACCCTGCACGATCGCGAACTCGATTTGTTGATCGATCGCGCCATTGCGGCGAGCCCGACGCTGGAAATCGCACTCAATCGCCTGCAGCAGGCGCGCGCGCAGGAAGCCGTGGTGATTGGCGCCGCTTTGCCGGCAGTGGGGGGCAGCGAAGGCGGAGCATGGGGCACCGGCTCCGATCTGGCTCGCGGCCGCGCCTCGCAAACTCTCGTCTCCGGCGAAAACAGTGCCGGCATCTCGCACATCAACAATATCGCCGGCTTCGACGCGGCCTGGGAGATCGACGTTTTCGGCAAATTCCGCCGCGCCATCGAGGCCGCCCAATACGACGTCGATGCCGCCATCGCCGCCCGCAATATGGTGCTGATCTCGCTCGTTGCCGATGTGACCCGCGCCTATCTCGATTTGCGCGCGCTGCAAATGCAGCTGGCGGTCCTGCGCAAAAATATCGGGGTGGCCCAGAAATACGTCGACTTCGTCCAGGAGCGGTTCAATCGCGGCATTACCAACGAACTCGATGTGACGTTGGCGCAGCGCGAACTGGCTCAGTTACAGGCGCAGGTCGCGCCGCTCTCCGCCCGGATCGACGCGGCACGCTATGCCATCGCGGTTCTGCTCGGAGAATTTCCCGAGAACCTGGGCAGGGAGCTCGCCAGGCCTAGACTCCTTCCGGTGCTGCCGGCGCGCATCCGCTCAGGGCTGCCGATCGACCTCTTGCGGCGCCGTCCCGATATCGTCGAAGCCGAACGCCGCTTGGCCAGCGCCACGGCCCTGATCGGCGTCGCCACCGCGGACTTATTTCCTCAGGTCGCGCTCACCGCCGGTTTCGGGCAACAGACGCAAGGACTCACCCCCACGCCGCTGACCATCAATCCGATATGGTCGGTCGGTCCGGCGGCCGCCGTGCCGATCTTGGATTTCGGCCGGCTGGATGCGGTGGTTGAAAAGGCGGATTTTCGCAGCCGCGAGCTTTTGTTCAACTACAAGCAAACGGTGCTCAATGCGGTCAGCGAAGTGGATACCGCGATCGATGCTTATGCGGCCCAGCAGAATCGCTTGCGGCACCTCGGCGACGCTTTGACGGCGGCGCGGCGCGCGGTGACTTTGGCCACCGAGCGCTTCGATCGCGGGCTGACGGATTCGCTCTACGTCATCGATGCGCAACGGCAGGAATACGAGATCGAAGAACAATATGTTCTCGCGCAAGAAAACGCAGCGGCCCAGCTCGTGACGCTCTACAAATCGCTCGGCAGCGGCTGGGAGGATTACCAGGCGATCCCGCCGATTCCGCCGCCGCTACCCGCCGTGGCGGCCGCTTTCAAGAGCCTGTTCGCGCCGAACTCGGCGCCTTAGCGCGGAATCCGCTCGAATGGCGGCTTAGTCGGGGCCCTAGTCGCGGCAGGTTGGCCTCTAAATGCCTCGGCAAATTGGCGAATTGAAACTCGTGGTAATTATATCACGGGGATAACTAATCGCGGTGAATCTGCGCCCAAAACAAGGGGAAATGGAACAAATGTCATGGACCTGTCATGCGCCGACGGTTAATTTCGCGTGAATTCTTCGAGGTAATTGGACATATCGGAGGGGCTTTATGTTCATCGGGGGAACGAAGGCAAAAAGCAGCGGTTTGTTGGCCGCGTTTGCCGCGGCGGTGGTGATTGGGTGCGGCAGCGCCGCGAGCGCGGCCGATATGCCGATTCCGGCCAAGGCGGAGCCGATGTACTATGCGCCGCCCGCCGCGTGCGGTAGCGTTTACGACTTCTTTTTTACCAAGTGCCCGCTGACTTGGTACGGGGTCACCTTTTACGGCACGGTCGATATGGGCGTCACGTACCAGACCCATGGCACGCCGTTCGACCGGAACTTCCCGACCGGCGCCTCCTATTTGCTTGGTGGTGGTGGGGGGAATGCGACAAACCGGACACCGGGATTTGGCCTCGGTCCCAACGGCCTGAGTCAGTCGAACTTCGGCTTTAAGGTGCTAGAGCCTCTCGGGGGCGGCTGGTCGTTCGTTTCCCAAGCCGGGGTTGCTTTCGATCCCTATTCGCTGTTGTTGTCCAACGCGCCGCAATCTTTGCAGAACGGCATCGGCGTGCCGGAGAATCAGCAACAGCTACCGATCGACTCGAGCCGCTGGGGCTGGCTCGCGGACCAGATCTATGCTGGCGTCAACTCGGCGACCTTCGGCACGCTGACGTTCGGCCGGCAAAACACGCTGGATAACGACGCCATCGTTGCCTACGATCCAATGGGCGCCTCGTACGCCTTCTCGGTGATCGGCTTTTCCGGTAAGACCGCTGGCGCCGGTGACACCGAGGACGCCCGCTGGACCACGGCGATCAAGTATCGCGTCAATATCGGCGACTTCCGGCTGTCAGCGATGGGGCAACCGGGCTTTGGCTATGGGGCATATAACCCCAACCAAGGCGCGGTCGCAGGTGGCATCGGCGGGGACATCAGGCATTTGGGTCCCGGCACCCTCTCGTTGGATGTCATCGGCACTTGGGAGAAAGACGCGGTTAATATTGGGACAACGTTCCCTGGCCAAGCCACTGCCGGTGGCTGGCCGACTACGTTCCCCGGTGGCGTAGCCGCAGCGCTGGGTAGCGGTCTCAAGGCGACGATCTCCAACCAGACGTCCGTCATGGCGCTCGCGAAATATAGCTTCGGTGGATGGACGAACCCGGCGCCGGTCGTGGGTAAAGAACCTCCTGCGCCATCCGGGCCCTCCGGTATCCCGCTCACGCTGTACGCCGGCTACGAATGGATCCAGTTCGTCAACCCGAGCGATCCTCAGAGGGCCTTCCGGGATGACGGCTTCTTGTTCAATTTCGTTAACGCGGCCGGCTCTCACCTTTCGGCTAATGGCACGACGATCGCCAACAACGCGTTCAACGCCGCGTGCGGATCGGGTACCGGCTGCAGCAACGAAGCTTTTCAGGTCATGTGGACGGGTGCCAAATACGGCATCACTAAAGATCTGGATATCATCGGTGCCTACTATCACTACATCCAGAGCACGTTCGTTAACGGGGTTAATTGCAGTGCCTCGGCGGCGGCCGGCAACTCGCGGTGCCAAGGCTGGTTTGACGCGTACTCACTGGTTCTCGACTGGCGGTTCTTGCCTAAGTGGGATGCCTACATCGGCACCATGTACTCGGCTGCGTTTGGCGGCCTCGCCAACGGCGATATTGCCCGCAACAACCTTGCGACAACGGCCGGCGTTCGCTTCCGGTTCTAAAAATCCGCAAGCTTGAACTTTGCGAAGCGCCGCCGGCCGGACCGGCGGCGCTTTCGTTTATGCGCGATGCCACGTCGTGCGACCGACCGACTGAGCCATATTTGCAACACCGGCGGGAAAAACCCGGGAAGGCGAAAAAACTTAACAGAAATAATGGCTTGTGCCTGGCGCTTCAATCAGATCCGGAATCGACCGGAAGCCGCCGCCGGTATATCATCTAGTGGGCGAGGTGCGCCGAATCGGAAAGCGCGCGTGTTTGCGCTTGAGCCCGCGTAACGTGTGTTTGGACGTGCGTCGGGCTCTTACGTCTCGTCGTAACCGAACGGCCGCGAACGAGGTGATGCTGGTGCTGGTCAAGAGGGCTTGCACATTTTTGGTCGTTGCCGGCGTAGCGACTTGCCTGGCGCAAGTTGCGACCGCGCTCGATTTGAATTCTGTTACGCTCGCACCCGCCGCGCCGCAAAAACCTGATTGGGCCGGCTTCTACCTCAAATCTAATCCGGGCAGCGGCTCCGACGCCATTCCGTGGACGGCGGTGGGGCCTTCGAACGGTTTTTCGCCGACCGGCGCGGGCCGCCCGGTCAACGACAATTTCGGCTACAATTTTCAGTCGGGAAATTTCGTGTTCGGCCTCGAAGGCTCCTTGGCCGCGGCGAATTTCGATGGTCGCTTCACCGCGCCGTTTTCGCCGGCGATGACATCGGCTGCGTGGTCGCCCAACATGAACTGGCTCGGCACCGTGACCGGCCGGGTCGGGTATTCATTCGGGCAGTGGCTTCCCTACGTGAAAGGCGGCTTCGCCACCGCCGAAGTCGGTTCGCCGCTGCAAGGCGCCGGCCCGATGCTCGGAGCATTCTCGCAGGGTTCGCAGGTCAACGGCTGGACCGCAGGCCTCGGCCTCGAATATCAGATCACGTCCAAACTGTCGTTGGGGGTCGAATATCTCTACACCGATTTCGGCAATAACCCGGGCGGCGCCCCAAGTGGCGCCCCGCCGATCTCCGGCTCGCCGGAGGTGTATTCGACCGCGCTGAAGAGCCAGAGCCTGCTCGGCCGGCTCAACTATAAAGCGGGCTGGTAAGCCCAACCGCGAAACTACGCCGCGGGGTTTGGGGTCGCTGACGCGTCTTGGCGCGCGTTTTCGCAATCACTCACGAAGCGGACGATCCGGCGCACCAGCTCGCCCTCGAGCAGCGGGGCGTGTCCCTGGTCGGGAATTTCGATCAGTTCCATCGAAGCGCGCCGCGCGCGCATGGCGGCCACGGTGGCGACCGTCAAGATGTCGGAATTGGCGCCGCGGATGACCAGCATCGGCACGCCGGCAAGGGCGTCGAATTCGTTCCACATCGCCGGCATGGGCAACTCGATGTCGATGCCGGCGAGCGCGTTGGCGATGCCGACATCGTAGGCTGGCTTGAACGCGCCATGCTTGAAATGCCAAGTTCGCCGCGCGGCGCCGAGCCATTGCTCCGTGGTCAGCTTGGGAAATTGCGCGCTCATCAGGCGGCGAAGCACGTCGGCGCCTTCTTCATAGCTGCGCGGGTGCGGAAGTTTGCCGACATAGCCTTTGAGCCGCGCGACGCCCTTGGCTTCCATGACCGGGCCGACATCGTGCAGCACGACGCCGGCGATTGCGGTCGGATGCATCGCGCCGAGCAGCATGGTGAGAATGCCGCCGCGCGAGCTTCCCACGATGATCGCCGGGCCGACGCCGAGCGCGAACAAAACGCTGATGATGTCGCCGAGCTCCACCGTGCAGTTGTAGTTGGCATGATCGGCGTCGTGGTCGGAATGGCCGCGCCCGCGGGAATCGATGGCGATGACGTGGCGCTGCGGCGGACCATTGGCCAACGCCGGCGCCAGCTCGTCGAAATCGGCGGCGGTGCGCGCCAGTCCCGGCAGGCAGACTACCGGAAGGCCGGGCGCGGAGGCTGTGCCGTATTCGCGAACGTGGAGCCGTAGCCCGTCCTGCGCGGCGACGAACAGGCTCTTGCCCGGATCGGCCACGCCGCCGTGCGTGTCTGGCACCAGATAAGGGGATGGCTTGTTCATGCCGGTCCCTGCCGCCCACCGTCGCCGTTCCTATACGGCGAGGTCACAAAAGCGACATTAGCTGCGAGCCGGGCCGGAGTGCAACGAGGAAATGATCCCCGAACGGCCCCATCAGCCGCCACGGTGCAAATCGGCTTCGATCAGAAGCCGCGGATCGTTGCCGAAGCGGGCGCGATATATCTGCATGTTCTCGATCACGCGCTGGACGTAATTGCGCGTTTCCGAGATCGGTATGCGCTCGATCCAGTCGATCGGGTCGACCTTGGGATCGCGCGGGTCGCCGTATTGCTCGATCCATTCCCGCGCCCGCCGCGGGCCGGCATTGTAGGCGACGAACGCCAGGATATAGGAGCCGCGCCAGCTGGCGATGTCGTTGCCGAGCTCGGCGGTACCAAGCTGCGCATTGTAGGCGACGTCGGCCATCAGCCGCTGCCGGTCGAACGAGACATTGAAGCGCTTGGCGGTGTCGCGGCCGGCGGCCGGCGTGACCTGCATCAGCCCTATGGCGTTGGCGCTTGAAATCACCCGTGGATTGAACGCGCTTTCCTGGCGCACGATGGAATAGACGACGCAGCGTTCGACCTCGGGTCCGATCTGCTGATAATTCGGCACGCCAAAGTCCGGAAACGCGTAGCGTTCGAGCGGCAGGCCATGCCCGAGCGCAGCCTTGCCGATGAGCAAAGTCGCCCGCGCGTCGTTATGCTGCGCGGCGATCTCGGCGGCGGTGGTGAGCGCGACGACGTCGGTCGCCTTGTCGCCGAGCTCGGCGGCCAGCACCGCGGCGAGGTCGCGCTCGTCGACGGCGTAGAGAATTTCGAGAGCGCGCACCACCTCCAGACGCCGGTGTTCGGGGGTCGGCTCCGGCAGCGTGCGCAAGGTGACCGCTTCGATGCCGAGCCGCGCGCGCGCCAGTTGGCCGTAATAGGCGGTCGGATAGCGCGCCGCCGTTTCGTAAAATGCGCGCGCCTCGGCGCTGCGGCCGAGCACCTCGGCGGCGCGGCCCTGCCAGTAATAGGCGCGCGCCAGCGTGATCGGATTGGTCATGCCCTCGGCGATGCGGGCGAAATGCGCCAGCGCGGCCGCCGGTTCGTGCAGGAAGCGCAGCGCGATCCAGCCGGCGGTGAAATGCTGCTCGGCGCGATAATTGTCGTTGACCGGCGGCGCAGCGCCGCTGGCGACCTCGTAGGCTTTTTTCACTTCGCCGAGGTCGAGGAGCTTGCGGGCGATGAGCCGGCGCTCCACCCACCATTGATCGAGATCGCCGAGCCGTTCCGGCTCGCGCGGCGCCGCCACCATCCATTGCGCCGCTTCGACGATCTTGTCGGCGCGGCGCAGCCACTGAATGTGACTGAACATATAGCCGGCATCGCGCCGGGCCGCGGCCGGGACCGCCTCGAGCAACGCCTTAGCCTTGGACGACTTGTTGATGACCGCCGCGCGCGCTTTGGCGATGGCGGTTTCGATCCCGCCGAGCTGCCTCGCCGCGCGCAATCCGGCATCGTCGTCCTCGACGTCGAACCGTGCGTCCATGCGCGCCTTGTCGTCGGCGGCGCCGATCAGGCCGGCGAATGCGGCGCGCGCCTGCGCTTCGACATCCGCGGAAAAACTGTCTTTGCGCCAGGCCTCGCGCACCGCCGCCTGCGCCCCGTCGCGATCGCCCTCGGCGAGCAGGGCGCGCGCCAGCGCAAACCGTCCCTTGGCGGTGGTGGGCCGCTCGTTCCTGAAAAATTCGATGACCGCGCGCGGCGCGGCTTGCTGTTGCCACAGCGCCGCTTCGGCGCGTCGGCGCAGGAAAACAATGCCGGGCCAACCCGGATTCGCTGCGATGAAGGCCGCGTAGCGCGGGAAGTCGAGATTGGCCTCGTCGCTGCGCAGGATCACCCATTCGACGAGCTTGCGCGCCGTCGGATCGGCAATCGAGCCTTCGGCGGAGGTCGCGTCGTCCGGCCGGCCGTGGTGCGTCAGCTCGATGGCCTGCTTGACCGCGGCGAGATCGAGCGGTGAGGTCGCCGAGGTTGCGGCCATGGCGAGCTGCGGCGCGGATCGCGCCGGCGCGGCTGCGGCCGGAACGTGCATCGGCGGGGGTCCGCCCGAACTTCGCGGTTGATCATAGGCGGCGAGCCCGGGAGGCCGGATCGAGGAGGTGGCGAAAACATCGGCGGATGACGGAGCGAGCGACAGTGGCGCGGGCGCGGTTGCCCCGTGCGCGGGGACCTGTGCCGCCAGCTTTGCCGCTCCGTCGGATTTAAGCGCCGGCCTTGGCCGCGGCAGTGGGATCGCCTCGGTCGGCGACGCCGCGCGGGCTTGCCCAGCGAACAGGCCGCCGAGAGCGAGGAGAAGTATGAGCCGAGTGGCCGTCACCGGCACGGACCTTTCTGCCCCAGCGTCCCCGTCCCAAGCGCCGCGGCGCCGCTCTCCGGCGATCCCGGAAACCCCTCATCGGCTGCCAAGATTGAGGAAGTACTAATGTCCGCGCCTCGGAACGGCAATCGGCGAATTTCGCGGCAAAAGCGGGGCATTGCGGGGTTCTGTACTCGTCCGTCTGTTGGATTCGCGGATTATAAGTCTAGCGCCGGCGGCGCGTGCTTCCTATCGTGAAGGGGCTTTCAAGCCGGTTCACGACCCGATATTTATCCTGCCGGCAAAAGCCGCGCCCCGACTCAACCCCCGGCGGGCGCGCCGCCGGCGCCGCGCACAGGATCGTGTCATGACCGCCAAGACGAGCTTTCGAGGCTCATTCACCGCGCTCGTCACGCCGTTCAAGAACGGTTTCGTGGACGAGAAGGCCTTCCGCGGTCTGGTCGACTGGCAGATCGCCGAGGGCACCAGCGGGCTGGTTCCGGTCGGCACCACCGGCGAAAGTCCGACATTATCCCATGACGAGCACCGCCAGGTGGTCGAATGGTGCGTCGAGCAGGCCCGCGGCCGGGTTCCGGTTGTCGCCGGCGCCGGCTCGAACTCGACCAAGGAGGCGATCGATCTCGCCCGCGAGGCGGAGAAGTCAGGCGCCGACGCTGTCCTTGTCGTCACCCCATACTACAATAAGCCGACCCAGGAAGGGCTCTATCAGCACTACAAGGCAATCAACGACGCGATCGGCATTCCGATCATCATCTACAATATTCCGCCGCGGTCGGTGATCGACATGTCGGTCGACACCATGAAGCGGCTGTTCGAGCTTAAGAACATCGCCGGCGTCAAGGACGCCACCGCGAACATGACGCGCGTCACGCAACAGCGCGCAGTGATGGGCGAAGATTTCAATCAAATGTCCGGCGAGGACATCACCGCGCTTGGTTTCATGGCGCATGGCGGCCACGGTTGCATCTCGGTGACTTCGAACGTGGCTCCGCGCCTGTGCGCCGAATTCCAGGCGGCGTGCCGCAAGGGCGACTATTCCGCGGCGCTGAAGATTCAGGACAAGCTTGCGCCTCTGCACATAAATCTCTTCCTCGAAACAAGTCCGGCGCCGGTCAAGTATGCGCTCTCGCTCATCGGCAAATGCGCGGAGACCGTGCGGCTTCCCATGGTCCCGATTTCCGACAAGACCCGCGCCGCTGTGCGTGATGCCATGGTGCATGCGGGTCTGATCAACTAAGACGGTTCATCCCGGCGCGGCTGGGGAGGGCAGGCATGTCCCCCCTCTCCCGTCGCACGGGGGTAGAATAGGGGGTGATCAGATGTCGATGCTCGATGATTTCAAGAAGTTCGCATTGCGTGGCAATGTCGTGGATCTCGCCGTTGGCGTGATCATCGGCGTGGCCTTCAACAATATCGTGCAATCCCTGGTCGGCGATCTCATCATGCCGGTCATCGGCGCGCTCACCGGCGGGCTCGATTTCTCCAATCACTTCCTGCCGCTGTCGGCCAAGGTGACGGCGACCAGCCTCGCCGACGCCAAGAAGGAAGGTGCCGTGCTCGCCTGGGGCAATTTTCTCACGGTCACGCTGAATTTTCTCATCGTCGCCTGGGTGTTGTTCTGGGTGATGCGTCTGGTCAGCCGGCTCATGCGTGACGAACCGCCCAAGGCGCCGCCGGTGACCAAGCAGGAGCAACTTCTCACCGAGATCCGCGATCTTTTGAAGAGCCGCTCCTAAGGCCATGGCGAAGGCCGAAAGGAAATTGCGGGTCGTTGCCGACAACCGCAAGGCCCGCTTCAACTACTTTATCGACGAGACCATGGAGGCCGGCATTGCGCTCACTGGCACGGAAGTTAAATCGCTGCGCGCAGGCAAAGCCACGATCGCGGAATCCTACGCCGACGCCCGCGACAACGAGATCTGGCTCATCAATTCCAACATTCCCGAATACCAGCAGGCGAACCGCTTCAACCACGCGCCGAAACGGCCGCGCAAGCTCCTGCTGCACCGCCGGCAGATCAACAAGCTGATCGGCGCGGTCGAGCGCGAAGGGATGACGCTGGTGCCGCTCAAGCTCTATTTTAACGAGAAAGGCCGTGCCAAGATCGAGATCGCTCTGGCGCGCGGCAAGAAGCTTTACGACAAGCGCGAGACCGAGAAGAAGCGCTCGTGGCAGCGCGAGCGCGGCCGGCTGTTGCGGCAGAAGGGCTAAGGCGATGCTTCCGGTGACGCTCGATCATTGCGTCATTCACGTGACCGACTGGGAACGCTCCAATGCATTCTACACGGCGGTGCTCGGCGCCGAGCTGGTGGCGCGGCCGGCCGGCTACGCCTACCGTTTCGGCGACCGTCAGCTCAACGTCCACGGCCCGGGGGTAACGCCCGCCGAAGTGGCGCGCCTTCCGGTCGCCCCCGGCAACAGCGATCTTTGCTTCGAATGGAGCGGCCCGATCGCCGACGCGATAAGCCATCTGCAACGTTGCGGCGTCGCCGTCGAGCGGGGCCCGCTGCAGCGGTTCGGCGCCAAGGGGGCGGGTACCAGCGTCTATTTTCGCGATCCCGACGGCTCGCTGATGGAGTTTATTTCCTATGCGCGAGGTCCGGAAAAAGAGCTACAGGATTTAGCGCAACATCAAACGCAAGCGATATCCGGAGCACATGGAATGAGCGCGGCACGAGAAGCACCCGGCAAGCACGATCCGACGCACCTGCCGCCGGGCATCCCGGTCCCGCAGGACGACGGCGCCGCGCGGCACCTTCCCGGCATGCAGTTACCCGATCTGGCGCTTCCGGCGACCCGCCGCGGCGCCTTCAATCTGGCGCACGTGCCGGGCCGCACCGTGCTTTACATCTATCCGCGCACCGGCGTGCCGGGAGTCGATCTGCCGCCGGGCTGGGACGACATTCCCGGCGCGCGCGGCTGCACGCCGCAATCGTGCGGCTTCCGCGATCATTTCGCCGCGCTCAAGGATTTGGGCGTGAACCATGTTTTCGGCCTGTCGACCCAGGATACCGATTATCAGCGCGAGGCTGCCGAGCGCCTGCATTTGCCGTTCCCGATCCTGTCCGATGCCGAGCTCAAATTCGCACGCGCGCTGAAGCTGCCCACCTTCTCGGTCGCCGGGATGACGCTGCTCAAGCGCATGGTGCTGGTGATCGATGACGGCACAATCGCCAAGGTCTTTTATCCGGTGTTCCCGCCAGACCGCAGTGCCGCCGAGGTCGTTGCCTGGCTGCGCAGCCACGGTTAGCTTTAAGCGCAAACGGGAAAGGATCCTTTGATGTCGAAATTCATCGTTGCTCCGCATTTCCGGCTCCAGGAATGGGTCGCCGAGGAGAAGGGTTATTTCGCTGCCGAGGCACTCGACTACGAATTTCGCGAGGCCATCGTTTCGAGTACCGGCAGCGGCCACCAGCTCGGCGACAAGGTCGGCGCCTATCAGACCTTCGAAGCCGGCCGCACCTGCAACGTCAGCGGCGCCTGCCATTGGACGGTGAACGTGGCGGCCTCCAACGGCCACGGCAAGCTTTACGCCGATTGTTATTCGGTATCGCCCTGCGGCGTGTTCGTGCCGCCGGATTCGCCGGTGAAGGCCCCGACCGACCTTGCCGGCGTGCCGATTTCCGTCGGCTTCCAGTCAGGGAGCCACTACGCGACGATCCAGGGGCTCGAACAATATCTCGCGCCAGACGAGATCAAGCTGTCGTTCGCCGACGGACTGTTGTTCAGCCGCATGGAAATGCTGATCGACCGCAAGGTGCCGGCGGCTTCCCTGTTTAGCGGGCCATATTATTTTGCCGAGCAGCTCGGCTTCCGCAAGATCATCGACACCACCTTCATGATCGCATCGATGGTCACCGGCACGCCGGACCCGGAGGATGTGCGCAAATATTTCCGGGCGCTGCGCCGCGCCCAGCGCGACATCGATTTGCGGCCGGAGCTCTATACGCATTACTACCGGCGCGAATTCCCGGTGCGTTTTCACGGTCAGATGGACACGCGGCGCTGGGGGCCGGGCGAGCGTCTGGTGTTCGAGCCGTATTCGAAAGAGACGTTCGATGAATCGTTTGCCTGGATCGAGCGGCACGACATCTTCCCGCCGGGCGAAATGGGCAGCGGCAAATACGAGAGCGCGATTTTCAGCCAGGCGGCCGGGTAGGCGTTTCCGCGTCCAGGTGCTTGCGCACTTGCGCGAACACGTCGCGGAACATTTGCGGCGTCAACACGCCGGTATTCGTGTTGTAGCGCGAGCAGTGATAGCTATCGAACAACATGGCCGCGCCCATTGGCTGCGCGCCGCCGTGGGCGAACGGATAGTCGCGCCGCCGCGCGGATTGCGCTGCGACCAGCGTTTCGTGGGCAATGCGCCCGAGCGCGACGATCGCCCGGAGCTTGGTCATTTCCGCAATCGTCGCGGTGAGGAAGCTCCGGCAGGTGGCGATCTCCTGCGGCGTCGGTTTGTTCTCCGGCGGCACGCAGCGCACCGCATTGGTGATGCGGCAATCGATCAATGTCAGCCCGTCGTCGGGGCGCGCGGCATAGTTTCCTTGCGCGAAGCCGAATTCCTTGAGCGTCGTGTAAAGAAGATCGCCGGCATAGTCGCCGGTGAATGGCCGGCCGGTGCGATTGGCGCCGCGCAGCCCGGGCGCGAGCCCGACGATCAGGAGCCGCGCGTCGATCGGTCCGAAGGACGGGACCGGCGCGTTGAACCACTCGGGCTCGGCGTTGCGCCAGTTTTCCCGAAAGGCGACCAGACGCGGACAGCGCGGGCAGTCGCGGCCGGGCTTGCCGCTTGCGGGCGCCATGGCGGTCACGGCGCGCAGCTAGTCTTCGTCGAACTCGTCTTCGACTTCGACCTCGACGCGCTGAGCGGTGCTGCCGGTGCTGCGCTGGAGGAATTGCGGCGTGTGCCGCGGCTCGCGTGCCTCGCGCGGTTCCCGTGGCTCGCGTATCGGGCGTTCGGCCGGATCTCGGCCGATCTTGTTCTGCAGTGAGATGATGTCGATGAATTCGTCGGCCTGACGGCGCAATTCGTCGGCTACCATCGGCGGCTGCGTGGAAATGGTGGATACGACGATGACGCGGACGCCGCGCCTTTGCACCGCCTCGACCAGCGAGCGGAAGTCGCCGTCGCCGGAGAACAGCACGATCTGGTCGACGTGCGGGGCGATCTCCATGGCATCGACCGCCAGCTCGATGTCCATGTTGCCCTTGACCTTGCGCCGCCCGGTCTGATCGACGAACTCCTTGGTCGCCTTGGTCACCACGGTGTAGCCGTTATAGTCGAGCCAATCGATCAGCGGACGGATCGACGAATATTCCTGATCCTCGATCACGGCGGTGTAGTAGAACGCCCGCACTAGATAACCGCGCGACTGGAATTCGCGCAGCAGGCGTTTGTAGTCGATATCGAAGCCGAGCGATTTCGCCGTGGCGTAGAGGTTCGCGCCGTCAATGAATAATGCAATCTTCTCGATCTGTGCCGACATGATGTCTCTCGATGTGTTTTCTGGTTATGAAACCGGATCAGCCGCAATAGACCCGACGTTTCCGGTATTCTTCAAAAACTGGTTTGTCGCCACCAGTGACAAAATAAGCAGCCACGATGGCAAAAACACGGTAGCCCAGCTTGCGACTGACGCGGTCGCACGGCAAGCACCGCGCGTGCCATATGGCGCGGCCGCCCTCACTGTGGCACGCCATCGCGGTAAATCGCAAATAGGGGATTGGTCCTGCCGCCGGCGAGTTCCCGCGATCTGCGGTAAAGCGGTCTTGGCAAAGCGGTTTTGCCGTAAGGCAAGATCGGTGATTTCACAGAACAATCCTGGAAAACGCCCTTGCACTTGCCCGCACGTGACGATAGGTAACGCCCGGCTGGAGCGAAATCCGCCGCCGCACCCCGCCGGACCCGCGCAGGAGCACCGACTATGGCCCGTGTTACCGTGGAAGATTGCATCGACAAGGTCGAAAACCGCTTCGATCTCGTTTTGCTGGCAAGTCACCGCGCCCGCATGATCTCCTCCGGCGGCCAGATCACGGTCGAGCGCGACAACGACAAGAACCCGGTGGTGGCGTTGCGCGAGATCGCCGAGCAGGGGGTGTCTCCCGAGGACCTCAAAGAGGAACTCGTTCATTCCCTGCAGAAATATGTCGAGGTCGACGAACCGGAAGCCGAAGGGGTGCCGCTGATCGGAGCGCCCGGCACCGGCGCCGATGTCGACGACACCGAGGTGACCACCGACCGCATGAGCGAGGAAGAGCTGCTCAAGGGCCTCGAGGGTCTTACCCCGCCGGAGAGCCAGCCCGAGCCCGACACTGACGCCGGCGACGAAGAGGAATAGGGCTTTCTTCGTTCGCGGTTGCGGCCGCCGAGCCCGCGCCTGTTAACGATAAGTTTGCGAACCGCCGCGACTTTAGTCGCCACGGCGGCCGCCCGTCGGTCGCCTTGTGGCGCCGGGCCCACGCCATGATATCCTTGTCATGAGCTTGCGCCGGTTGTCCGGCGAAGCCGAGGTCTTTCATGGCGCGCTCGCCGATCGATCTGCCGCGGATGCAGAACCAGCCCCGGTCGCGGGTCGCGGTCGCGCGTGGCCCCAACCTCGTCCCGCAGGACGACGAGGGGCTGACCACAAAGCCGCGCAAGCCTCGATTGCTGCGGCAATTCGAGCTCATCGACCGCGTCAGGCAATATAACCCGGCGACCAACGAAGACCTGCTCAACCGCGCCTACGTCTATGCCATGCGGGCGCATGGCGAGCAGAAGCGGGCCTCCGGCGATCCCTATTTCTCCCACCCGTTGCAGGTCGCCGCGATCCTCACCGATCTCAAGCTCGACGACGCCACCATTGCCGCCGCGCTCCTGCACGACACCATCGAGGATACGGACGCCACTCGCGCCGAGATCGACCGGCTGTTCGGCCGCGACATCGGCACTTTGGTCGAGGGCCTGACCAAGCTGAAAAAGCTCGATCTCGTCTCCAAGGAGGCCAAGCAAGCGGAAAACCTGCGCAAGCTTCTGCTCGCCATCGCCGCCGATGTGCGCGTCCTCCTGATCAAGCTCGCCGACCGGCTGCACAATATGCGAACGCTGGAGCATCGGCCGCCGGAAGCGCGCCGGGTGACGGCGGAGGAGACGCTCGACATCTACGCTCCGCTTGCCGGCCGCATGGGCATGCAGGAGATGCGCGACGAGCTCGAGGACCTGTCCTTCCGCGAGCTTAATCCCGACGCTTACAAGGTCATCACCGAGCGGCTCGAGGCACTGGCTGCGCGCAGCAAAGGCTGGATCACCGAGATCGAGCAGCAACTCGCCCGCAAGCTTGCCGACAGCGGCATCGCCGCCGAGGTCTCCGGCCGCCGCAAGCGCGCCTATTCCATCTGGCGCAAGATGGAAAGGAAGGCGGTCGGCTTCGAGCAGCTTTCGGACATCTTTGGCTTCCGTGTCGTGGTCGGCAGCGTGGCCGAGTGCTACCGTGCGCTTGGCATCGTCCACACCAGCTGGCCGGTCGTGCCCGGACGCTTCAAGGACTATATCTCCACGCCGAAGCAGAACGATTACCGCTCGATCCATTCCACCGTGATCGGGCCGGGCAAGCAGCGCGTCGAGCTGCAAATCCGCACGCGCGAGATGCAGCAGATCGCCGAATACGGCATCGCTGCGCATGCGCTCTACAAGGACGGCGTCGGCTCGCCGACGGAGATGCTCTCGCGCGAGTCGAACGCCTATGCATGGCTGCGCCGTACCATCGAGCTTCTGGCCGAAGGCTCCAACCCGGAAGAGTTCCTGGAGCACACCAAGCTCGAACTGTTCCACGACCAGGTGTTTTGCTTTACGCCGAAGGGCAAGCTCATCGCGTTGCCGCGCGGCGCCACGCCGATCGATTTTGCTTATGCCGTACACACCGACGTCGGCAATATGGCGGTCGGCGCGAAAATCAACGGCAAGATCGGCCCGTTGAGCGCGCCGCTGCAAAACGGCGACGAGGTGCAGATTCTGACTTCGAAGGCGCAGACCGCTCCGCCCGCGGCTTGGGAATCTATCGTCGTGACCGGCAAGGCGCGCGCTTCGATCCGCCGCGCCACCCGCGCCGCCGTTCGCAACCAATATTCTGGTCTTGGCCGGCGCATCGTCGAGCGGCTGTGCCAGCGCGCCAAATTCGCCTATTCGGACGACCAGCTTGAAGGCGCATTGCCGCGGCTTGCCCGCGTCTCGATCGAGGACGTGATGTCGGCCGTCGGGCGCGGCGAAATGAAAGCCGCCGACGTGGTGCGTGCCATGTATCCCGATTACAAGGACGAGCGCGTCACCGCCCTCGCGCCCAAGGCGGAGAGCGGCTGGTTCGGGCTCAAGCGCGCCAAGGCGGTGAAGTTCAAGCTGCCGGAAAAATCCGAGAATGGCGCCGCGATCCCGATCCGCGGCATCAACACCGATTTGCCGGTGCGTTTTGCGCCCAATGGCGGCGCGGTGCCGGGCGACCGCATCGTCGGCATCATGACGCCGGGCGAGGGCATCACGATCTATCCGATCCATTCACCGGCGCTGAAGGAATTCGAGGACGAGCCGGAGCGCTGGCTCGACGTGCGCTGGGACGTGGACGAGAAGACGCCGCAGCGGTTTCCCGCGCAGCTTGCCGTGCAGTCCGTGAACGAGCCGGGCTCGCTCGCCCAGATCGCGCAAGTAATCGCCGAGCATGACGGCAACATCGACAATATTCGCATGTCGCGGCAGTCGCCGGATTTCACCGAGCTGACCATCGATCTCGAAGTCTACAATCTCAAGCATCTGACTTCGATCATCTCGCAATTGCGCGCGAAGAAGGTGATCGCCAACGCCGAGCGGGTTAACGGGTAGAAACCAGCGGTGCTTGATCTTGACGATGACTTTCTTCCATCACCCTGAGCTGCGAGCAAAGCGAGCCTCGAAGGGCGGCGGCCGGGCACCTCGGCCGATTCATCCTTCGAGGGCCGCTTTGCGGCCACGTCAGGATGACGGCTATATTGAGTGCACAGGGGGAATTGCATGACGACTGCGCGGATATTCACGGTACGAAACAGCCAAGCGGTCCGGTTGCCGGTTCGATTCCGTTTTCGCAGCCAAGACGTGGAAATTTTCCGGAACGGCGACGAGGTGATATTGCGCGAGAAACTTAACGGGGGAAGGCGATCGCGGCAGGGGCCGCAAAGGTGGCGCCCAAGTCGCACAAATTCCGGGCCGGCCTGATTGTCTGATATGCCTGCCCCTCCCATCCGCCTTGGCGTCAACATCGATCACGTCGCCACCTTGCGTAACGCCCGCGGCGGCCGGCATCCCGATCCGGTCAAGGCCGCGGCGGTCGCCATCGCCGCCGGCGCCGACGGCATCACCGCGCATCTGCGCGAGGATCGCCGCCACATCCGCGACGACGACATCGCCCGGCTCAAGGCGAGCATCGAGAAACCGCTCAATCTGGAAATGGCGGCGACGCGGGAGATGGTGGAGATCGCCCGCAAGACGCGCCCGCACGCCGCCTGCCTCGTGCCGGAGCGGCGGGCCGAGCGCACCACCGAAGGCGGGCTGGATGCCGCGGGCGGCGGCGAGCCCCTGCGCGCGGCGGTCGCACAACTTGCCGAGGTCGGCATTCGCGTGTCGCTCTTCATTGCCGCCGAGCCGGTGCAAATCGAGGCTGCGGTCGCGATCGGCGCGCCGGTCATCGAGATTCATACCGGGGCCTGGTGCGAGGCGCTTGCTGCGGCCAACGCATCCGCCGCCGCGACCGAGTTCGCGCACATCACCCGCGGCGCAGCGCTGGCGGCGGGCGTCGGCCTCGAAGTCCATGCCGGGCACGGTCTCGATTTTGCCAGCGCTGAAAAAATCGCAACGCTATCCGAGGTCATCGAGCTTAATATCGGGCATTTCCTGGTCGGCGAGGCGATGTTTGAGGGGCTTGCCGGCGCGGTGCGCAAGATGCGCGCCGCCATGGATCGCGGCCGGGCGAAAATCGGCAGCGGTGCGCGATGATTCTCGGCATCGGCTCCGACATCTGCGACGCCCGCCGCATCGCCAAAGTGATCGAACGCCATGGCGATCGCTTCATCGACCGCATCTTCACGCCGACGGAGCAGGCCAAGGCCGACAAACGCCGAAACCGGGCCGAGACCTACGCCAAGCGCTTTGCCGCCAAGGAAGCCTGCGCCAAGGCACTGGGCACGGGGCTGCGCGCCGGGGTGTGGTGGCGCGATATTGGCGTCGTCAATCTGCCGGGTGGGCGGCCGACTTTGGCGCTGACCGGCGGCGCCAAACGCCGCCTCGATGCCATCACACCCGCCGGCTACCAGGCCCGGATCGACCTCACCATGACCGACGAGGGGCCGATGGCGCAGGCTTTCGTCGTCATCTCGGCGACCGCGATCCCCGGCCATTGATCCGGCGCGGCTGACCCATGGAAGTCGGGGATGCCGGGGTGACAAATTTGTCATCTGCGCGCCGCCCTTACGGTAAGCCTATGGCGCGCCTAGCGAATGCCGGTCGGGCGGGGTCCGCGGCGAAATCCCGCGTGTAATTGCGTGGGCTTGCCTCAGGGGCTACAAGGTCGCGGGGCGCGCGGGAACAGGATAACGGAAACCATAGGCCGATGAGCGTGCAGACCGGAACCAAACGGAAAGAGGGCGGATTCGCTGAAACCATTCGCGTGATCTTCCACGCCCTCGTCATCGCGCTGGTCATCCGCACTTTCCTGTTTCAGCCGTTCAATATCCCTTCCGGCTCGATGATCCCGACGCTGCTCGTCGGCGATTATCTGTTCGTGTCCAAATATTCCTACGGCTACACCCATTACTCGCTGCCATTTTCGCCGCCGGTTTTCTCCGGCCGCATTATCGGCCGGCCGGTCGATCGCGGCGACGTGGTGGTGTTCCGCCTGCCCAAGGACGACTCCACCGACTACATCAAACGCGTCATCGGATTGCCGGGCGACCGCATTCAGATGATCGACGGCGTGCTCAACATCAACGGGGAGCCGGTCAAGCGCGAGCGCATGGAGGATTTTGTCACCGACGAAGATGGTGTCGTCCAGCGCGTCAAACGCTATCGCGAGACGCTGCCAAACGGCGTGATCTACACGACGCTCGATCTCACCGACAACGGCTTCTACGACAATACCCAGGTCTATGTCGTGCCGCCCGGCCATTATTTCATGATGGGCGACAACCGCGACAATTCGACCGACAGCCGGGTGCTCAGCGCGGTCGGCTACGTGCCCTATGAGAACATCATCGGCAGGGCACAGATCATTTTCTTCTCGATCAGGGACGGCGCGCACGCCTGGGAGGTGTGGCGCTGGCCGTGGACCGTGCGCTGGACGAGGTTGTTCACGCTGGTCAGATGAGCGGCAGGGGCAAAAGCAAGTCAGTTCCCGCTCTACAAGAGCCGTATGTCGTTGAGGTCGCCCGCGCGCCGTCCGCGCCGGGCGCTGCCAGCGAGGGGCAGAAGGATCCTCGCCGCCGCCGTCGCCGCGGCGATGGCTCGCTCGAAGAACGCATCGGCTATCGCTTCACCGATCTAGCGTTGCTCGACAGCGCGCTGTCGCATATTTCCGCGCTCAAGGGTTCGCGCAATCGCGCCGGCAGCTATCAGCGGCTCGAATTCCTCGGCGACCATGTGCTCGGGCTGGTGATTTCCGACATGCTGTTCCGCGCCTTCCCCAAGGCCGATGAGGGCGAGCTTTCGCGCCGGCTCGCCGATCTGGTGCGCAAGGAAACCTGCGCCGAGATCGCGCGCACCATCGATCTTGGCGCCGCGATCCGGCTTGGCGCTTCGGAAGCCAATGCCGGCGGCCGCAAGCGTCCGGCGATCCTCGCGGACGTGTGCGAGGCGCTGATCGGGGCGGTTTATCTCGACGGCGGCTATGCCGCGGCCGAGGCGATGGTCGGCCTGCTGTGGGAGGCGCGCATGCGGACGACGGCGCAGCCTTTGCGCGATCCGAAGACCGTTTTGCAGGAATGGGCGCAGGCGCGCGGCCTGCCGACGCCGGCCTATCGCGAAGTGGCCCGCTCCGGTCCAGACCACGACCCGGAGTTTCGCGTCGCCGTGCAGTTGCCGCAGCTGGCTCCCGCCGAAGGCACCGGCCGCTCCAAGCGCACCGCCGAGCAGGCCGCCGCCGCAGCCATGATGGCCCGCGAAGGCGTCAAGCCCAACCGCCGCAATGGCTGAGCCGGCCGAGCAAGCCGCCGGCCTTGCCGCGGTCGCCGCCGCCACGCGCTGCGGCTTCGTGGCGTTGATCGGGGCGCCGAATGTCGGCAAATCGACTTTGCTCAACGCGCTGGTCGGCGCAAAAATTTCGATCGTCACGCCCAAGGTGCAGACCACGCGCGCGCTCATCCGCGGCATCGCTATCGAAGGACCCGCGCAGCTCATCTTCGTCGATACGCCCGGGATTTTCGTGCCGCGCCGGCGGCTCGACCGCGCCATGGTGGGAACCGCCTGGGGCAGCACGCAGGACGCCGACGTGGTCGCCGTGCTGATCGATACGCACAAGGGCGTGAAGGACGACGAGGACGCGATCTTGCGCAAGCTTGCCGATATCCGCGCGCCCAAAGTTCTGGTGCTCAACAAGGTTGATCTCGTGGAGAAACCGACGCTGCTCGCATTGGCGCAAGCGCTCAACGAGCGCGCGTCATTCGCCGCGACATTCATGATTTCGGCGCGCTCCGGCGACGGTGTCGGTGCGCTCAAGAGCTTTTTCGCCGCGAGTGTTCCGGAGGGTCCCTGGCTGTACCCGGAGGATCAGATTTCGGATGCGCCGCTCCGGTCGCTCGCCGCCGAGATCACCCGCGAGAAGCTTTATCTGCGGCTGCACCAGGAATTGCCCTACCAGTCGACGGTCGAGACCGAAGTGTGGAAAGAGCTCAAGGACGGAGCGGTGCGTATCGAGCAGACGATCTATGTGGAGCGCGAAAGCCAGCGCAAGATCGTGCTCGGCAAGGGCGGGGCGACCATCAAGGCGATCGGCTCTGCGGCGCGCGCCGACATTGCCGCCGCCATCGAACGTCCCGTCCACCTCTTCTTGTTCGTCAAGGTCCGCGAAGGCTGGGGGGACGACCCGGAGCGCTATCGGGAGATGGGGCTGGAATTTCCCAAAGAGTAGCCCTGCGAATCCCCGCGAAGCGCGCTACATACATCCCATGCAATGGACCGATGAAGGCATCGTGCTGGGCGTGCGCCGCCACGGCGAGACCAGCGTCATCCTCGAATTGATGACGCTCGAGCGCGGCCGCCATCTCGGCCTCGTTCGCGGTGGCGCCGGCACGCGGCTGCGGGGCGTGCTCCAGCCGGGGAATTCGCTGCGCGCCACCTGGCGGGCGCGGCTTGACGATCATCTGGGCAATTACGCGGTCGAGGGCATCAATTTGCGCGCCGCCGGATTTCTCAGCGCCGCCCACGCCGTGCACGGCGTCACCCATCTCGCGGCCTTGTGCCGGCTGCTTGCCGAACGCGAGCCGCATGCGGGCATCCACGGTGCACTCGAAGCGATCCTCGATGCGCTCGACGACCCGACCGCGGTCGCGCCCATGATCGCCCGCTTCGAGCTTGCGTTCCTCGCTGAACTCGGTTTCGGCCTCGACCTTTCATCTTGCGCCGCGACCGGCGCCAAGGACGATCTGATCTACGTGTCGCCGCGTTCGGGCCGGGCGGTTTCGCGCGCGGGCGGCGAAGCGTACAAGGAAAAGCTCATGCGGTTGCCGGATTTCCTGCGCGCCGAAACCGGGCCTTTCTCGCCCGCCGATCTTGCCGATGCGTTCGCGCTGACCGGCTTCTTTCTTGAGCGTTACGCTTTCGCCCCGCGCGGTCTGGCCATGCCCGATGCGCGCGGGCGTTT
>Ga0116223_10000743_pt1 | contig 37839 bp, 38 predicted proteins | sample Sb_taG_3_FD_90092 | JGI IMG/M metagenome (GOLD analysis project Ga0116223, IMG submission 90092) | Peat soil microbial communities from Weissenstadt, Germany - Sb_50d_a_PC metaG | ecosystem: Environmental > Terrestrial > Soil > Wetlands > Peat | place: Germany: Weissenstadt | collected 2010-09-21 | reverse complement strand
GGATCCGAAATAACGGAGGCTCATGGCGCTCCCGAATCCCGAGCCTGGCCTCGTATCTTTGGCACGACGAACACAAAGCCGGAAAAGAAGAAGGGCTGAAAGATCGGCCGAGCGTCATCCTGCTCATCGTTGAGCGCGACAACAATGCAACGCTCGTCACCGTGCTGCCGATCACGCATAGCGCTCCACAAAACCCGAAGAGTGCCGTCGAGCTTCCCGCGCCCGTGAAGCATCATCTTGGTCTCGACGATGCGCGCTCGTGGATCATTGTCAGCGAGGACAATGAATTCCTTTGGCCTGGCTACGATTTGCGCAAAGTCCCTCATACGGATCGTTACGATTATGGCTTCCTGCCGCCCCGATTTTTCGATCAGGTGCGTGCGGCCGTTTTGGCATGGCACCGAACCGGAAAAGCCAAAACCACGACGCGGGACTGAGTAAGGACGTCCACAAACTCGTTCGATATTCCAAACGGAATTGTATATTATCCGGGACATCACGCGCGCATCCCGGAGAGGCAGCGGTTATGGGCATCGAAGGTCGCGACAAGGCCAAGGCGCTTGAGGCTGGCGCGCTCGCCGTCTCGGGCCAGCTCGGCAAGACCGTGCAGCGCCTGCGCAAGGCCAATAATCTGTCGCTCTCCGAACTCTCCGAACAATCGGGCGTCGCCAAATCGATCATCAGCCAGATCGAGCGCAACGAGACCAATCCGACGCTGGCGACGATCTGGCGGCTAGCGCAGGCGCTCGACATTTCCATAGAGGGCGTGCTGCAGGTCAGCGAGGACGAGCCTTTTCTCGAAAAGGCGTCGAAAGGCGACACGCCGATCCTCGTCTCCGACGACGGCAAGTGCCATCTGGCGATCATCGGCTGGATCAAGACCGTCGAATGGCTGCAATGGTACGGCTTTTCCGCCGAACCCGGCGGCGTCCTCGAATCCGATCCGCATCAGCGCGGCTCCGTCGAATGTCTCTCGGTGACGGACGGCGAGCTCGAGGTCGAGGTCGGCGGCGTGATCGAACATGCCAAGGCCGGCGAGACCTTGCGCTATCGCTGCGACCGGCCGCACGTGATCCGCAACCTCTCGGAGAAGACCGCCTCCGCGATGATGGTGTGCATCCTCAGGGCGGCGGCGATGGAATAGGCCGCGCCGCGCTGAGCCTTTAGCTCTCGCTAGCCCCACAGCGCTGGAGCAGGCGGATGGACGAGCGAGCCTTCATAGAGAAGCCCCTTCGGCCGGTCCTTCGCAAGCAACAGCGGTCCGTCGAGATCGACGAATCTCGCCTTGCCCGCGAGCAGCAGGGCAGGGGCCACGCCGAGCGAAGAGCCGACCATGCTGCCGATCATCACCTCAAATCCCATCCGTTCGGCCTCGGCGACAAGGGCCAACGCTTCGGTGAGGCCGCCGGCCTTGTCGAGCTTGACGTTGACGGCATCATAGCGCCCGCGCAGATCCGCAAGATCTTGGCGGTCGTGACAGCTCTCGTCGGCGCAGATCGGGACAGGATGCGCCATGTCCGCGAGGACCGAGTCCTCGCCTGCCGGCAGCGGCTGTTCGATGAGCCTGACGCCGTGTTCCGCGCAGGCTTGAAAATTCTCCATGAGATTTTGCGCCGACCAGGCCTCGTTCGCATCGACGATGAGTTCGCAGCCTGGCACCGCGGCGCGAACCGCCGCCAATCTCTCAAGATCGCCAGGCCCGCCAAGCTTCAGTTTGAGAAGGGGGCGATGACCGACTGCTTGCGCGGCCGCGGCCATGGCTTGCGCTGTGCCGAGCGAGATCGTGAAGGCCGTGATCACCGGGTTCGGCGGTTTGAGGCCGGCCAGCCTATAGGCCGGAATGGCCCGCCGCTTGGCTTCGAGATCCCATAAAGCGCAATCGAGCGCGTTGCGGGCGGCGGCACGCGGCATCAGTCTCTGCAAATCCGCATTGCCGGCGCCGGCTTCGATTGAGGCGCGGACATCTTCGATCTGCGTTAAGACCCGATCGATGCTTTCGCCGTAGCGTCCGTAAGGCACGCATTCGCCGCGCCCGCGAAGCCCGTCCGCTTCGATCGTCGCGACCACGACAGCCGCTTGCGTCTTGGCGCCGCGTGAGATGACGAACGAGCCGGCGATGGGAAAATGTTCGACCGTGACGCTCAGCCGCGGCATCGCACCTCGCGTCCAAATCGCGTCAATCAGGACTGCCGCCGCCACCGCCAAAGTTTCTGTGGTGGTGATGCCCATGCGTCGGCGTCGTATCGCTCGAAGCCGGCGCGGCAGGATTGGAACCGGTTGAAGCCGTCTTCGCCTCGGGCTGTTTCTTACCGTTGCCGGCCGAGTCGAACCCGACTTTGATCGTGTAATTCTGCGCGAAGTGGTCGACTGCAGGCACGCTGAGGGGGTCGGTCACAAGGGTGAACGGGGCCTCGGTTTGGCCGTCGGCCACGCTGGTCGGGACCTGATAGAGCTTGCTGACGACTGGGCTCCCGTCGCTGACGTTGATGATCGCGACGCGAATCGGCGCGGGATAGGCGCCGGGGCTTCCGGCGGGTCCGAGCAGGATCTTGCCTGCGACGCCGACCTTCAAGGCGACCTGTCCGCCGGTGACGAGGCAATCGCGGGCTACGTCGTCGATCGAGAATTGATAGCGTACGGTCGCGTTCGATTGCTCGTCGCCGGGCGCATAGATGCGATCGGCGGAAGTGCCGTCGAGGATCTGGATTTCCGGACAGACGATCGGATCGGTCGGCTTGGGCTGTTTCGGCAAGGGCTTGAACTCGACCAGCGCCATCAGATTGTTCCACTTGGCCTGCGGGCTTTCATCGACATCGAAGCTTCCGGTGTTGGTGCTGCAGCCGGCAAGCCCGCAAACCGCGACGAGCGCCAAGGCGAAACGCGAGACCCGTTGGGAAGCAATCGCCGGAGCACATCCAGCGTTTGCGCGAGCATGCCCTTGCATGTCTCCTGGCTCCAATCCCATGTACCAAATACACATGCGACCGATCGAACCTATAGCAGAAATTTGCCCGGGTGCAGTCTTCAGATGAGGCGAGCCTTTATGATACGCAACACGAGAAGATCCCGCCGAGGCGGTCCAATATTCAAGGGAAGCCGATTTTAAAACTCAAGGCAAGGCGTCGAATCCTTCCCCGAATCCGTTCAGCGCGAGCGGAATTCCGATCCCTTCCTCCGGGGTCTGGAAGATGATGAAGGTGGCATTATGGCCGTTCTTCATCTGAGCGATCAGCTTGTCTTCCATCACGACCTCGGCGATGCAGCCGGTCGGCAGGCAACGGACGAACCCGGCGCGTCCGATGTCCGCGTTGTCGATCTTGAGACCGAGGCCGGAAGGCAGCAAAACGCCGAGTGGCGCGATCACGCGGAGCAGCCGGCTCTTGCCATCCGCGGTCTTGAGCACAATCACCACGAGATTGATGTTCGGCCGGTCTTCCGCCGCCACGCTCTGCAAGAGCGCGCATTGCTCATGCATCGCGCCGGGCGGCGTTTCGCAGCGCAGCTCCCAATCCCCGTGTTTGGATTTGACGACGCCTTGCGACCACCCGGAGCTCGATACGCCACACACAAGGAAGGCCGAGACGCCAAGAATCATCACAAGCCGGGCGATCATGCCGCGGTGACGTGAATTTAGGTCGCTCATCCTCATTCTCTTGCCGTTTGGCGGCCCGGGCAGGCGCCATCGCACCCGCTTTGGCTAAATCGGCAAAGCGCGGCAATTATGCCGCAGTCGAATCGAGATCGTGACGCAAACCCGAGCATTTCATTAGCCTATTGCAGTCGGGTTGAAAATGCGTGCTCGCGTGGCCGGCAGATGCCTTAGGTCAAGCGGATGCAACGGTCAGCCCGCCCAGAGCCTCCTTCTGGGCGCGTGCGCGAATTCGACGGCCTCGATGCCGCTGCAACGCGAAATAGCGGCTTTTGCAAGGCCTCGCGCGTTTATGCCGCAAGGCGGCGTCGAAATAGGCGTGTTGCGCGAATTAAATCTTTGTGGTTTGGAACCGGTTAGCCACGAATTTGCTCGACAGCCGAGGCGGAAGAGAATGACATGCGAGCGGTGGCGGGGGAGTGACGAAAACCCATGACATTTCCACCTAGACTTGGCCGAGGGGTGAAAAACGGCGGCATCGGATTGGCGCTCACCGGCGCGTTTCTTTCCCTAGCTTTCTTCGCCGCTCCGGCACTCGCAGCGGCCGGCCACGCGGATCCGGGTGAAATCGGCCTGCAGACTCCGGTGACCCCGATCGCCAGGGAAATGGACTTTTTCCACAACATCATTTTGATGCCGATCATCACCGTGGTCAGCCTGTTCGTCGCCGGGCTGCTCCTCTATTGCATCTTCCGGTTCAATGAGAAGGCCAATCCGACGCCCTCGGCGCTCACCCACCATACCGGCCTCGAGGTGGCCTGGACGGTCCTTCCGGTCATGCTCCTGGTGGTCATCGCCATTCCCTCCTTCCGGCTGCTCGATCACCAGCTCATCATCCCGGCGGCCGACATGACCGTGAAGGTCACCGGTCACCAATGGTATTGGAGCTATGAATATCCGCCGGATCAAGGCGGCGGGTTCAGCTTCGATTCCTACATCAAGGACGACAAGGACCTGAAACCCGGCGAGCTTCGCCAGCTTGCGGTCGACAACGAGGCGGTGGTGCCGATCGGGAAGACCGTGCTCGTGCAGGTGACGGCTTCGGACGTCATTCACTCCTTCGTCGTTCAATCCTTCGGCATCCGCATCGATGCCGTTCCGGGCCGCCTCAACCAGACTTGGTTCAAAGCGGAGCGTGAAGGGCTCTATTACGGCGAATGTTCGAAGCTCTGCGGCGAGGACCATGCCTATATGCCGATCGCCGTCCGCGTGGTGAGCCAGGACGAATATACGACCTGGCTCGCGCAAGCGAAAAAGAAGTTCGCTTCGACGGCCGTGCCGGTCCACTATGCCGAGAACGCGGCGAGAGATTAAAGAGATTAATACGTCACGCCAAGAGTTCGAGACGCCAAGGATATTCGGGGAAGCAAACATGGACACGACCGCCACCGCCCATGAGGACGCCCATGCTCATCCGACGGGATGGCGCCGCTTTATGTATTCCACCAATCACAAGGACATCGGCACGCTCTATCTCTGCTTCGCGGTCTGCGCCGGGCTCTTCGGCAGCGCTCTGTCGATCGCCATGCGGGCGGAGCTTCAAGAGCCCGGTCTTCATGTCTTCCCCTTCCTCGCGCAGATTCTCAATGGAGCCCCGCCGGAACTCGCCGCCGACTACGCGAAGAACCTCTACAACGTGTTCATCACCGCGCACGGCCTCATCATGATCTTTTTCATGGTCATGCCGGCGCTGATCGGCGGCTTCGGCAATTGGTTCGTTCCGCTCATGATCGGCTCTCCCGACATGGCCTTCCCGCGGATGAACAATATTTCCTTCTGGCTGTTGCCGGCCTCCTTCACGCTGCTCTTCACTTCGTTCTTCATGGACGGCGCGCCGGGCATGAAGGGCTTTGGCGGCGGCTGGGTTCTCTATCCGCCCTTGTCGGTGATCGGCCATCCCGGTCCCGCGATGGACTTCGTCATTCTCTCGATCCATCTCGCCGGCGCCTCTTCGATCCTCGGCGCGATCAATTTCATCACCACGATCTTCAACATGCGGGCGCCTGGCATGACGCTGCATAGGATGCCGCTGTTCGTCTGGTCGATCCTGGTCACCGCCTTCCTTCTCGTGCTGTCGCTGCCGGTGCTCGCCGGCGCCATCACCATGCTGCTCACCGACCGCAATTTCGGCACGGCCTTTTTCAATCCCAACCTCGGCGGCGATCCGATCCTCTTCCAGCACCTGTTCTGGTTCTTCGGCCACCCCGAGGTCTACATCCTGATCCTGCCGGGCTTCGGCATCGTCAGCCAAGTCATTTCAACCTTCTCGCGCAAGCCCGTGTTCGGCTATCTAGGCATGGCCTATGCCATGGTGGCGATCGGGGTCGTCGGCTTCTGCGTCTGGGCCCACCACATGTACACGGTCGGCTTGTCGCTCGATACGCAACGCTATTTCGTCTTCGCGACCATGGTGATTGCGGTGCCGACCGGAATCAAAGTGTTCTCTTGGATCGCCACGATGTGGGGCGGCTCGATTTCGTTCAGGCCGCCAATGCTATGGGCGACGGGATTCATATTTCTGTTCACCATCGGCGGCGTGACCGGCGTCGTGCTCGCCAATGCCGGCATCGACCGCGCCTTGCATGAAACTTATTATGTCGTCGCGCATTTCCACTACGTCTTATCGCTTGGCGCGGTTTTCGCGATCTTCGCGGGCTTCTATTACTGGTTCCCGAAAATGACCGGGTACATGTATAACGAAACCTTGGCCAAGCTGCATTTCTGGTTGATGTTCGTCGGCGTCAACGTCACCTTCTTTCCGCAGCATTTCCTTGGCCTTGCGGGGATGCCGCGCCGCTATGTCGACTATCCCGACGCCTATACGCTGTGGAACGCTGTCTCTTCTTACGGAGCCTATGTGTCCGGCATCGGCGTCCTCGTGTTCCTCTATGTGATCGTCGATGCCTTCGCGAAGAAGCGCGTGGCCGGTAACAATCCCTGGGGTCCCGGGGCGACGACGCTCGAATGGACCGTGACTTCGCCTCCGCCGTTCCATTCCTACGAAACCTTGCCCCGCATCGTGGGGTCCGAACATTGAAGCTGTGAGATCCCGCGCGGCTTCTGTTGGAAATGCTTGGGCCGGGGTCAGCATGTCGATGCGATCGACGCGACCGAGAGATTGGGACTATTGCGTTTTGTACCCGCGGCGCGGTCTTCGAGACGCATGGATCGGAGTTCCGGGACGGCGGGTGACACCTGTGCGTCTGTTTGAGAGTTCGGTGCAAGCCTCGCTATGACATTCGTCGAGCAAAGCGGCAGTTTGCCTGGGATTGCGGCGATTTCGGCCGCCAGTCCGCGCGATTACATCGCGCTCCTGAAACCGCGGGTGATGTCGCTCGTCATATTCACGGCGTTCACCGGGCTTTTGCTCGCTCCGCAGCATGTCAATGCGGTCATTGGCTTTGCTTCGCTGCTGGCCATCGCGGTGGGCGCCGGCGCCGCCGGTGCCCTCAATATGTGGTATGACGCCGATATTGATGCGGTCATGCGGCGGACTTGCCGGCGCCCGATCCCGACCGGCAAGGTGGCGGGGGGGGAGGCTCTGGCATTCGGCTTGACCTTGGCGATCTTTGCGGTCCTCACGCTGGGCCTGGTCGCCAATCTGCTCGCCGCCGCGCTTCTGGCTTTCACCATCTTCTTTTACGTCGTGATTTACACGATGTGGCTCAAGCGCTCGACGCCGCAAAACATCGTCATTGGCGGCGCCGCCGGGGCACTGCCCCCCATCGTCGGCTATGCGGCGGCGACCGGCGAGGTGAGCCTCGCCGCGCTCGTGCTTTTCGCCATCATCTTCGTGTGGACGCCGCCGCATTTTTGGGCCTTGGCGCTGGTGCGCTCCGACGAATATGGCCGCGCCGGCGTGCCGATGATGCCGAACGTCAAAGGTGCCGACCGCACCCGGCTCGAGATCCTGATTTACAGTCTCGTTCTGGCGCTGCTCGGCGGCCTGCCTTTCGTCCTCGGCTTCGCGTCTCTCGTCTACGGCTGTCTCAGCGCCGTTCTCGGCACCATCTTCATCGGCTTGGCGCTGCGGGTCTATCGCGTCCGCGACGGCGACAGCGCCAATAAATGCGCCATGCGCTTGTTCGGCTTTTCGATCCTCTATCTCTTCCTGTTGTTCGCCGAACTCTTGAGCGAGCGCGTGCTCGCGCTGGCGACCGGATTCTTGAGGTGAGATGCATGGACGCCGACCGCGATAGCAAAGGTGTCGTCCTCACGCCGGAACAGATCAAAAGCCGGCGGCAGCGGAATATCGCGATCGGGCTCGCGGTCGGTTTTCTGGTCCTGCTCTTCTATGCCGTGACGATCGTCAAGGTTGGTCCGGGCGTCCTCAATCGACCCTTGTGACGGCGCGAAATGGCCGCTTCCCAAAATCCTGCCAACATCCATTCGGGGCGCGATCGTCGCCGCACATGGGTGGCCGGCAGCGTGGTTCTGGTCACGGCCTCAATGCTCGGCCTGTCGTTCGCGGCGGTGCCGCTCTACCGAATTTTCTGCGCCAGAACCGGTTTCGCCGGCACGACGCAGCTCGCGAAAGTGGCGCCCATGGTCAAAGGCAAGCGCACGCTGATCGTCCGCTTCGATACCAATGTCGCGCCCGGTCTTGCTTGGCGCTTCGTGCCGGAGACGCCGCAGGTCAAATTGCTGACCGGCCAAACGGCCACCGTGTTCTTCAAGGTCACCAACCTGTCGGAGAACGAGACGGCGGCGCAGGCCGTCTACAACGTGGCACCGGGACAGACCGGCGGCTATTTCGACAAGATCGCCTGTTTCTGCTTCAAGGAGCAGCATCTCGGACCGCATGAGAGCATGGAAATGCCGGTGGTCTTCTTCCTCGATCCGGCGCTCGAGCATGATGAGACCATGAACGGGATCGAGGAAGTCACGCTTTCCTATACCTTTTATCCCGCGCCGACCGGCGCGCCGGTCGCCGCGGCTGGCGAGAGCGGGAGCGGGTCGCGACTTTGAAGGACGATCCGCCGCCTTGACCCAAGGCGGCAAACGGGGCAAACGGCGAGGGGCGGACTGGCGCGCCGCTCCCGAAACGGCCGGAACTTAGGAGAGGGGACAGACTGATGGCGGACGCCCACGCAAAACCAAACCACGAGTATCATCTCGTCGATCCGAGCCCTTGGCCGATCCTCGGGGCGTTGGGCGCCTTCATGATGGCGCTTGGCGGCATCATGTGGATGAGGGCCATCGTCCTCTTCAACGTGAAGCCAGGGAGCTACATTTTCGGCGCTGGCGTCATCCTGGTTCTCTTCGTCCTGGCCTCGTGGTGGATCGACGTCATCAAGGAAGCTGAATACCAAGGCCATCATACGCGGGTCGTGGCGATCGGCCTTCGCTACGGCATGATCCTCTTCATCACCTCCGAGGTCATGTTCTTCGTCGCCTGGTTCTGGGCGTTTTTCGATGCCAGTCTGTTTTCGGGCGAGAAGATTCAATATGCACGCGTCGCATTCACCGGCGGCCATTGGCCGCCGAAGGGCATAGAAGTGCTCGACCCGTGGCACTTCCCGCTGCTCAACACAATCATCCTGCTGACCTCAGGCACGACGGTGACCTGGGCGCATCATGCTTTGCTCAACAACGATCGCGCCAACCTGAAGAACGGCCTCATTCTCACCATCCTGCTCGGCATCTCCTTCACTTCGATCCAGGCCTACGAATACGTGCATGCGCCTTTCGCCTTCAAAGGTTCGATCTATGGTTCGACCTTTTTCATGGCCACGGGCTTCCACGGCTTCCACGTCATGATCGGAACGATCTTCCTGACCGTCTGTCTGATCCGCGCTTTCGCCGGGCAGTTTACCCCGCAACGCCATCTCGGGTTCGAGTTCGCCGCCTGGTATTGGCATTTCGTCGACGTGGTCTGGCTGTTCCTCTTCTCGTGTATCTATGTTTGGGGCTCATGGGGTGCTCCTATGGAGCACTGAGGCATTTGTCGACGCGCGCGTTCGGAGATCATTCCGAACGCGCTTCAATCGTAAGGGCGGCCATCTTTGGTCTCGGCCGCGCAATGGACCCGCGATGAGCGGCAATGAAAAAGATCGGCTGTCATCGGTGGTCTTGACCGGCCTCGCCGGACATTGTCCGCGCTGTCACCGCGGCACGATGTTCTCCGGCTTTCTCGATATCGCTCCGGCCTGCAAGTCATGCGGACTGAATTTCGGCTTTGCCGACGCGGGCGACGGTCCTGCGGTCTTCGTGATGTTGTTCGGCGGATTTCTGGTGGTCGGCGCGGCGCTCTGGATCGAGGTCCGCTATGAGCCGCCGTTCTGGGTCTATCTCGTCGTATTTCTTCCCCTCATAGCCATTGTTTGCGTCGGAATGCTGCGGCCGCTGAAGGGCGTGCTGATCGCCTTGCAATATCGCAACAAGGCCGAGCAGGGCCGGCTCGAAGGCTGAACAGCGCATGGCCTATATTGCTCAATCCGAGCGCAAGAGCCTCCTCGCGCCCGTCCTGTTCATGCTTGTGGTCGGCACAATTCTGATCTCGCTGGGCGTCTGGCAATTGCATCGGCTCGCATGGAAGGAGACGCTGATCGCCGAGATTGCGACGCGCAGCAAGGCGCCGCCGCAGCCGCCGCCCGGTCCGTCGGAATGGAACAGACTAGCGCCGGCCGATTATGCCTATCGGCATGTCGAATTCGCCGGCCGCTACGAGAACGATAAAGAGGCGCTCGTCTTCTATGGCGCAGGCCCGCACGATCTCGGCCCTGGCTATCTGATATTGACCCCGCTGCGCCTCGACTCCGGCGCCATCGTCATCGTCAACCGCGGCTTCGTGCCGGTCGAGCTTGCCGCGAAATCGGCGCGCGCCGCAGGCGAGATCGAAGGAGAGGCGCATGTCACTGGGCTCATGCGGCCGCCGCAGCCGCGCAACCTCTTCACGCCCGCCGACGAGCCCGACAAAGGAATCTATTTCACCCGCGATCCGGCGGCGATCGCCGCTCATTTCGGCCTCACGCAAACGGCGCCTTTCGTCGTCGATGCCGATGACACGCCGGTGCCGGGCGGCTGGCCGAAAGGCGGCATGACGGAGATCGATATCCCGAACAATCATCTGGACTATGCGCTCACCTGGTTCGGTCTGGCGGTCGGCCTCTTCGCGGTTTTCGTCGGCTATCTTCGCGCGCGCTGGCATGGAGAGTAGCCGCTGCGTCCATGCTTGCGCTGAAGCAAAGGCTTCAGGTGTTTGACGTGACGCCGTAAAGCGGGATCGGCTGGAAGTGCGGCAGATCCTGCCATTTTTGCCGTTTTGTGCTAAACGAGCGCACGGATTCGGGTCAAAATCTCAGGTTCAAAGGTGAAATATATTTCGACACGCGGCGAAGCGCCTTCGCTCTCCTTCACCGATGCCCTGATCGCCGGTCTTGCCCAGGATGGCGGCCTCTATCTTCCCGAAGCCTATCCGCAGCTTTCGCGCTCCGAGATCGCCGGCTTTGCCGGGCGGCCTTATGCGGCGGTGGCCGAAGCCGTCATAACGCCTTTCGTCGACGGCACGCTCGAGGCGCTTCACGCCGCGATCGAGGCGGCCTACGCGGGCTTCGCCCATCCGGCGGTGACGCCGCTGACCCAGCTCGGCGACAATCTCTTCCTCCTCGAACTCTTCCATGGGCCGACGCTCGCCTTCAAAGACCTCGCCATGCAGCTCTTGAGCCGGATGATGCGGCAGGTCCTCGCTCAGAGAGGCAAGCGGGCCACCATCGTTGCGGCGACCTCGGGCGATACCGGCGCCGCGGCCATCGCGGCCTTCCGCGATATCGATGCGGTCGATCTCTTCATCCTTTATCCGCATGGCCGCGTCTCCGACGTCCAGCGCCGCCAGATGACCACGGTTGCGGCCGACAACGTCCATGTCGTCGCGCTTGACGGAACCTTCGACGATGCCCAAGCGCTCGTGAAGGGCCTCTTCGCCAATAAAAGGCTGCGCGATGAATTTTCGCTCGCCGGCGTGAACTCGATCAATTGGGCGCGCGTGGTGGCGCAGGTGGTCTATTATTTCACCAGCGCGGTGGCGCTCGGCGCCCCGTACCGGCCGGTCTCCTTTGCGGTGCCGACCGGCAATTTCGGCGACATCCTGGCCGGGTGGATCGCCAAGAAGATGGGCCTGCCCACCGAGCGGCTGGTCATTGCCACCAATGCCAATGATATACTTGCCCGCGCGCTTGCAACCGGGCGCTACGAGATCGGCCAAGTCGAGGCCACACAATCGCCCTCAATGGACATTCAGGTATCGTCCAATTTCGAACGGCTTCTTTTCGAAGCCTATGGGCGGGATGCGGCGGCGATCCGCCGCCTCATGAGTGCATTGCAACAGGCGGGCGGCTTCGGCATCGATGCCGAGCCGCTCGCGGCGATCCGCAGCGAATTCGATGCGGTGCGGATCGGGGAGGCGGAAACAACCGAGGAGATCGCGCGCGTGTGGCGCGAGGCGCAAAAGCTCATCGATCCCCATACGGCGGTCGGCATCGGCGCGGCACGCACCGCATTGGCGGTCCGGCCGCATATTCCGATGATCGTGCTCGGTACCGCTCACCCGGCGAAATTTCCCGCCGCGATCGAACGCGCCACGGGAATCACCCCGCCGCTACCGCCGCATCTGGCCGATCTCTTCACGCGCGAGGAACGCTTCGACATCCTGGCCAACGACGAGCGGGGCCTCGCAGCCTATATGCGGCAACGCTTGCGGGCTTCCAAAAGGGCGGCGTCATGAGCGTCGAAATCACGACACTGCCGTCCGGACTGCGCATCGTCACCGACCGAATGGACAATCTCGAGACAGTGTCGCTCGGCGTCTGGGTGGCGGCCGGCTCGCGGCACGAAAGGCCGCGCGAACGCGGGCTCTCGCATCTTTTGGAGCACATGGCCTTCAAGGGCACGCGGCGGCGCTCGGCCCGCGACATCGCCGAGGAGATCGAGACGGCAGGCGGTGACCTCAACGCCGCGACGAGCGTCGAGCAGACTGCCTATTATGCGCATGTGCTTGCCGGCGACACGCGTCTGGCGCTCGACATACTCGCCGACATCCTGACCGAAAGCACGTTCGACGCGCAGGAGCTAGCACGCGAGAAGCGCGTCATCCTGCAAGAGATCGGCGCCGTGCAAGACACGCCCGACGATCTCGTCTTCGACCTCTTCAGTGCGGCGGCCTTTCCGGAACAGCCGATCGGCTTGCCGATCCTCGGCACGCCCGAACATGTCCGGGCCTTCGATCGGGGCATGATCGCCGCCTATCTCGACAGCCACTACCGCAGCGGCGCGACGACGATCGGCGCGGCCGGCGCCGTCGATCATGCCGAGATCGTCGATGCCGCCGCCGCGACCTTCGCAAACCTGCCCGACCAGTCCGCCCGGAGCATGGTCCCGGCGCGCTATCTCGGCGGCGAGAAGCGGGCGAAACGGCGGCTCGAACAGGCCCATGTGGTGATCGGTTTCGAGGGCGTCGCTTACACCGACCCGGCGCATTATGCGCTTCATATCTTCGCCAATGCGCTGGGCGGCGGCATGTCCTCGCGGCTCTTTCAAGAGGTGCGCGAGAAGCGCGGCCTCGCCTATGCGATCAACGCTTTTCATTGGGGCTATACGGATACCGGGCTCTTCGGCTTTTACGCCGCGACGGCTCAGCAGCACGTCGCGGAGCTGATGCCTGTGGCGCTCGATTGCGTGGCCGCGGCCGCGCATGACCTCGGCGAGGCCGAAGTCCAGCGCGCCAAGGCGCAAATGAAGGTCTCGATTCTGACCGCGCTCGAATCGCCGACCGCGCGCGCCGAACAGATCGCCCGACAGATCCTCGCTTTCGGGCGCGTTCTGACGTGGGAGGAAATCGTCGAAAAGATCGATTGCCTGAGCGTTGCGGCGATCCGCGCCGCGGGGGCCGCGGCGCTGCGTTCGCCGCCGACTGTTGCGGCCGTCGGGCCGATCGCTAAAGTCTATTCGCCGGACCGGGTCGGCGAACGGCTCGGTTCTATGTAGCGGAGGACGGCTTGGCTCTGTTTCGTCTCGGCCCGCCGAGCGACATCGCGAATTTCGTGCGCGGCGAAGGCGTCTATCTGCGGCCGCCCGAGATGCGCGATTACGAGGCCTGGGCCGATTTGCGCGAGCACAGCCGGGCTTTCCTCACGCCCTGGGAGCCGACCTGGCCTGGGGACGACTTGACCCGCACCTCGTTCCGCCGCAGGCTGCGCCGGCACGTGCAGGAGATCGCCGACGACGAGGCCTATCCTTTCCTGATCTTCCGCGAAGGCGACGATGTGCTCGTCGGCGGTCTGACGCTCGGCCAGATCAAGCGCGGCGTCGCGCAATCCGCGACGCTCGGCTATTGGATGGGTCTGCCCTTCGCCGGAAAGGGTCTGATGTCGCGTTCGGTCCGAGCGATGGCGGGATTCGCCTTCACGAGCTTGCGGCTGCATCGGATCGAGGCGGCTTGCTTGCCACACAATGAAGCATCGGTAAAACTATTGGAGCGCAATGGTTTCAAAAGGGAAGGGCTGGCCCGCGCGTATCTGCGGATCAACGGGCTCTGGCAGGACCATTTCCTTTACGCGCTTCTCGAGACGGACCCGCTTCCTTTGCGGGTTTCACGGCGCGATCGCGCCTGAGCGGGGCACAATGTCGGTCTTTCGCGTGCGGCCCTTGTGGCGTCGGATATCGCTTGCCCTCGTCCTTCTCGGAGCGGGAGCAACCCCGGCGGGCGCGATCGAATCCGTACGCGTGCCGCTCGACGCCTCCGCCATCGATCTCACCAAGGCGATCGAGAGCTATAGTTCGCAGGGCGACCGCCTTCTCGTTTCGACGGCGCCGGGATCGGATGGGATCGTCCGCCGCATCGAGGTGCGGGCGCTCGAGGCCGGGACGCATCCGAGCTGGATCGTCTTCGCGCTCACCAATGACACCGACGAGCAGATCGAACGGCTCGTCGTCGCGCCGCATTTCCGCCTTGTAGGCTCAGGCGTGATCTGGCCCGATCTCGGCGCTTCGCGCATTTCGGCGATCACCGCGAGCCAGGGCTTCCCGCCGGAGCGGGAGGAGAGTGCCGATGCAGATGTCTTTCGGCTGACGCTCGATCCCGGCACGACGGTGACCTATGTCGCCGAGCTGCGCGCCGCCAGCTTGCCGCAGCTCTATCTTTGGGAGCCGGATGCCTATAAGGACAAGCTGACGAGCCTCGCCCTCTACAAGGGAATCGTGATCGGCGTCGCCGGATTGCTGGCGCTGTTTCTCACCATCGTTTTCGTCGTCAAGGGCGCGGTGATCTTTCCGGCGGCCGCGGCGCTCGCCTGGGCGGTGCTCGCCTATGTCTGCATAGACTTCGGATTCTGGAGCAAGATTTTCAACACGTCTGCGCAAACCGACCGGATCTGGCGCGCCGGAGCGGAGACGGCGCTCGCGGGGACGCTGCTCGTCTTTCTCTTCGCCTATCTCAATCTCAACCGATGGCATGTGCGCGCCTCGCGCGTCGCGATCGGCTGGCTGCTCTTTCTCGTCGCGCTGATCGGCCTCGCGGTCTACGACGCGCCGGTCGCCGCCGGCGTCGCGCGAATTTCGCTGGCGACGGTCGCCGCGGTCGGCTTCATCCTCGTGCTCTATCTTTCGACGCATGGGTACGACCGCGCGGTGATGCTGATCCCGACCTGGTTTCTTTTGCTCGTTTGGATCGTGGCCGCGGCCTTCACCGTGACCGGCTCGCTCACCAATGATCTCGTATCGCCGGCGCTCATCGGCGGCCTCGTCCTGATCGTCATGCTGATCGGTTTCACGATCATGCAGAACGCCTTTGCCGGCAGTGGGCTTGGCCACGGTGCGATCAGTGACGTCGAGCGCAAGGCGCTGGCGCTCACCGGCTGCGGGGACATTATCTTCGATTGGGACGTGGGCTCGGACCGCATCTATGTGAGCCCCGAGGTCGAGGTGCAACTCGGGCTCTCACGCGGCACGCTCGAAGGGCCGGCCTCCGCCTGGCTCGAACTTCTGCATCCTTTCGAGCGCGACCGCTATCGCGCCTGTCTCGACACGATGCTTCAACAGAGACGCGGCCGGATCAACCAGGAGTTTCGCCTGCGTGCCGCCGACGGACATTATTTGTGGTTTCATCTGAAGGCGCGGCCGGTCACCGGCCAGGAGGGCGAGGTGGTCCGGGTCATCGGCACGCTCGCCGACGTGACCGAGCACAAGACGGCTGAGATGCGGGTCCTGCATGACGCCGTCCGCGATAACTTGACCGGCCTGCCGAACCGGGAGCTTTTCTTCGATCGGCTCGAGGCCGCGCTTCTCCTCTCTCAGACCGACTCGAAGATTCGCCCGACCGTGATCTCTATCGATATCGACAGATTCAAGCAGATCAACGAGACGATCGGCTTTTCAGCCGGCGATTCGATATTGCTGACGATCGCCCGCAGGCTCGGCCGCATCCTCAAGCCGCAAGATTGTTTGGCGCGTCTCTGCGGCGATCAATTCGCCGCGATCATCATCTCGGAAACCGAGACGGATCAGATCATCTCCGTCGCCAATGTGGTTCGGCGCGCGGTTTCGACGCCGGTCACGTTCGGCGATAATGAGGTTCCGCTCTCGGCCTCGATCGGTCTCGCGCTCTACGATCCGCAATTGCATGCGAAGCGGGAAGACATGCTGAACGATGCCGAGATCGCGGTTCGGCACGGCAAGCGGATGGGCGGCAACCGCATCGAAGTCTTCCGGGCTTCGATGCGCACCTTGCGGTCGGATCGGTTGACGCTCGAAGGAGATTTGCGCCGCGCCCTTGATCGCGGCGAGATGAATATCCTGTTTCAGCCGATCATCCGGCTCGAAGACCGCACGGTCGCCGGGTTCGAGGCTCTGCTCAGATGGGATCATCCAAGGCTCGGGCGGCTCGGTCCCGCGGAGTTCATTCCCATCGCCGAGGAGACGGGCGGCATCGTCGACCTCGGCGTTTTCGTGATGGAACGCACCGCCCGCGAGCTTTCTGCCTGGCAGGCGGCTCTCGATGTCGATCCGCCGCTCTTTGCGAGCGTCAACATCTCTTCAAGGCAATTGTTGCGGCACGATCTGCTCCAGGACGTGAAGGGGGTTCTGTCTCGCTGGGAGGTGGCGCGCGGCACGCTCAAGCTTGAACTCACCGAAGGCCTCGTCATGGAGAATCCGGAATATGCGGCGCAGATTCTGGGCCGCATTCACGCGCTTGGCGCCGGCCTCTCGCTTGACGATTTCGGTACCGGCTATTCCTCGCTCGCCTATCTGCAGCGCTTCCCATTCGATACGATCAAGATCGACCGCTCCTTCGTTCGTCACAACGGCAAGGGAGCGCGGCCGATCATTTTGCGCTCCATCGTTACGCTGGCCCACGATCTCGACATGGCTGTCATCGCCGAAGGAGCGGAATCGGAATCCGATGCGATCGAGCTCTATCAGCTCGGCTGCGAATATGCGCAGGGCTATGCCTTCGGTCATCCGATGAGCGCGACGGATGCCCGCAAGCTCGTCGGCGCCGCCTCGATTGCCGCGTGAACTCATCCTGCGCCGCGCGATGGGCGCGAGCGGCTCGATTGGAAAACAAGGGCGCGCTCTCGGTCCGCTCTCAGGGCCTGAGCCGTCGCGGGAAGCTCATCACGCGTGGCCGGATTGGGCGGATAAGAAGCCGGGATCTATGCCGAGCTTGCGCAAGGCGCGCTCATATTTCGATTCGAGCGGTGTATCGAAGATCAGCGCGCTGTCGGCCGGGCAGGTGAGCCAGCCGTTATGTTGCATTTCGTCTTCCAATTGGCCCGGCGACCAGCCGGCATAGCCAAGCGCCAGAACGGCGCGGTCGGGGCCGGCGCCATGCGCGATGGCGCGCAAGATGTCGATCGTTGCGGTCAGCGAGACGCCGGCGTCGATCGGCAAGGTCGAATTATCGATGTAAAAATCGTTCGAGTGAAGCACGAAGCCGCGCCCGGTCTCGACCGGGCCGCCCTTCAGGACCGGGACGGCGCCGGCCTGTGCCGGCAGCCTTATGGCCTCGTCGGGCCCGATGACCTCGAGCTGAACCAGAAGCTCCGAAAAATTCAGGCTGGGCGCGCGGCGGTTGATGATAATTCCCATCGCGCCTTCGTCGGAATGGGCGCAGAGATAGACGACGCAGCGGGCGAACCGGTCATCCATCATGCCGGGCATGGCGAGCAGCAATTGGCCGTCGAGATAGCCGTTCCCCTTACCTTTGTACGTCATGCTTGCCATCATTCGTGCCCTATTCAGTATAGGATCACATGGGTCTCGGAAGTCCAAATTTCAGCTCTCGGTCATGAGAAACCGCCAGGGAGATCTGTGTTGAAGATGATTATAGGCAAGACTCGTTCCCCCCGCTGCGCGCCTATGTTGGCGCAGCTGGGCGCGTTTGGCCATCTTCTTTTTGCGGGCCGTCTTGGCCTTGGAATCGCGCTCTGCCTTGGCGCGCTCCCGGCCAAGTCCGATCCCTTCGCCAGCCCCTGGTCGGGGCAGCAGGGGGATAAGGCGCAGATGCGGCTTATCGCCGCCGGCCGCGACCATGGCATTTATAGAGTCGCCGCGGAGATAAAGCTTTCGCCGGCGGCCATCACCTATTGGCGCGCGCCGGGCGATGCCGGCGTGCCGCCTCAATTTTCGGTGACGGATTCGGAGAACGTGGCCAATGCCGAGGTTCTCTTCCCGGCCCCGCACCGCATCGACGAACAGGGCATCGAAGCCTTCGGCTATCGCGGCGGCGTCGTATTTCCGATTCATGTCGCAGCGCGGGATGCGGCGGAGCCCGTGCGTCTTCGCCTGACTGTCGCTTACGCCGTCTGCGATAATATCTGCCTGCCTGAAAAAAGCAGCGCCGAGCTGATTTTGCCCAAAAGCGTCGACAGCCCGGAGGACGCCGCGGTCGCTGCCGCCGAAGCACGCGTGCCTTTGGCGCTGGCGCCCAAAGATCTCGCAGAGAAGCTGAGCGTGGTGCCGGACAAGACCGCGACGAGTCCGACCTGGCTGCTGACCTGGAAGGGCGATTTCCAACCGACCGATCTTTTTGCCGAAGCGCCCGAGGGCTGGGTCTTGGAGACGCATCGGCGCGCCGACGGGCTTTTCTCCATCGTCGCAGTCGAACAACCGCTCACGCCGCATCGGGTGCCGGTCCGATTGACCCTGACCGGATTGCAGAAGGCCTATGAGTTCATGACCGAGCTTGAAATTCCGGCGAAATCATCGGCACTGCCGGTCACGCCGTCCAAGGAGCGGCAAGCCGGGCCCGCGATCGGAACCAAGTAAGCGAGCGGCAATTTCTCGTGATCCGCGCATCCGGCCGGCAAGGACCGCGCGCGGCGTCGAACCGCCTGGGAGCAGGCAGCGCCATGACCCGAGCTCGCCCGGCGCCCCCCGCGCATGAACCGATCAGTACTCCGCGTCCGAGCGAAGCCGCGGCACAATTGCGGGAGGTCGCGCGCGAAGCGGCCGTCTGCCAGCGCTGTCCGCTTTATCGAGACGCGACGCAAGTGGTGTTCGGCGAGGGCCCGGTCGGCGCGCTGATCATGTTGGTCGGCGAGCAGCCGGGCGACCAGGAAGACCGCGTCGGCCGGCCCTTCGTCGGTCCCGCCGGCCGCATCCTCGATCAGGCGCTCGCGGAAGTGGGCCTCACCCGCGGTTCGACCTATGTGACCAACACGGTGAAGCACTTCAAGTACGAGCAGCGCGGCAAGCGGCGGCTGCACAAACAGCCGAACCGGGGCGAGGTGAAAGCATGCCGCTGGTGGCTCGATCGGGAACTCACCTTGGTCCGCCCGAAGCTCGTCGTCGCTCTGGGTACGACCGCGGCGCGTGAGATCGTCGAGCGGCCAATCGTGCTGGCGCGAACACGCGGCCAACATCTCATCCTGGGCGATGGTCGCCACGTCCTGGCGACCATCCATCCCTCGGCGATCCTGCGTATGCCGGACGAGACCGCGCGCCATCAGGCTTTCAGCGAATTTGTCGATGACCTGAGAGAGGCGGTCAGGATCGCGGAATCGCTTGGCTGAAGCGCGTACGGGCAGCTGAGACTGGCTTCCAGCCGCCCATGCATTCAATGCCTGTCAACGGCGGCCATGCGCGGCTCCGCCACCATAATAGATGTACTTCAGCTGATGGATGAAGAGATCATCCATGTTCCTGATGTCTTTGGTAAAGAGGCCCATGATTTGCTCCCAGGTTGAAAGGCAACGACATTCTCCTGCGCCGGAATCGGGCGGACGAATGCGCGCTGTCCGGCAAACGGCGCGGGGCGCCCAGGCGTTCCACAGCAAAGGGCGAGCGCGGCGTGGGCTTTGGCATAGGCGCGCGGCGGTGCGGCGGAAGGCATGCGTTGGCGTCCCGGCTGACCAATTGCTGCCCGCGCCGATTAAGCTAGACTGCGCTTTTCGTGAGGACAGGTTCATGGCGATCAAAGTCGGTGATGCGTTGCCGCAGGTTGCGTTCACGGTAATGAGCCCGGAAGGTCCGCAGAGGCGCACCACGGACGAGATCTTCAAGGGGCGACGGATCGTGCTCGTGGGCGTGCCCGGCGCTTTCACCCCGACCTGTTCGCTCAATCATCTGCCGGGCTATGTTGCCAAGGCCGACGACATCAAGGCGAAGGGGGTCGACGCGATCGCGGTGACCGGCGTCAATGATGTCTTCGTCATGAATGCCTGGGCGAAGGCGTCCGCCGCCGACAGCGAGATTGTCTTTCTCGCCGACGGCAGTGCGGCCTTCGCGAAGGCCATCGGCCTCACCGTCGACCTTACTGAACGCGGCCTCGGCCTGCGCTCGCAACGCTATTCGATGCTCGTCGAGGATGGCGTCGTGCGCAAGCTCAATGTCGAGGAATCGCCCGGCAAGGCGGAGATCTCGGCGGCCGACGCGCTGTTGAATCAGCTCTGAGGAGCTTGCACGCCCCACTCCCTGCAAGCGAGGGAGCTGGGCACATTGACGGGCCGGCGCGGCGCCAATAATGAAGGAAGAAAAGGAGAAAGCGCCCGTGTCCGATGAGCATTATAATATCGTTTTCCTCGACCGCGCGACGATCGGCGTCTCGGTCCGTGCGCCGAAATTCCCGCATACGTATGAGGAATATCAGGCGACTTTGCCGGACCAGGTGGTCGAACGTCTTGCTAGCGCCGAGATCGCCATCATCAACAAGGTCCCCATGCGGGCGCCGAGCCTCGAAAAGCTGCCGGACCTGAAACTGATCGCGGTTGCCGCCACCGGCACCGATTGCGTCGACAAGGCCTATTGCAAGGCGCATGGCATTACGGTGTCGAACATCCGCAACTATGCGGTGAACACGGTGCCGGAACATACGCTGGCGCTGATCTTCGCGCTGCGCCGCAGCCTCATCCCCTATGTGCTCGACGTGCGCCGCGGCAAGTGGCAGACGATCGACCAGTTCTGCTACTTCGATCACCCCATCCGCGATATCGCCGGTTCCACTCTCGGTCTCGTCGGTTTCGGGGCGCTCGGCAAATCGGTCGCCCGCCGCGCCGAGGCGCTGGGCATGAAAGTGATCGCCACAGACGTCTTCGATTTCCCCGGCAAGGTCGATCTCGACACGATCCTGACCCAGAGCGACATTATATCACTGCATTGCCCGCTGACCGAGACGACGCGCAACATGATCGGGGCGGCCGAATTCAAGAAGATGAAGAAAGACGCGATTCTCATCAACACCGCGCGGGGTGGGCTCGTCGACGAGAAAGCTCTCGTTGAAGCGCTCAAGAGCGGCGAGATCGCCGGCGCCGGATTCGATGTCCTGACCGTCGAGCCGCCGAAGAACGGCAATGTCCTCCTCGAGGCGAACCTGCCGAACCTGATCGTCACGCCGCATGTCGCCTGGGCAAGCCACGAGGCGATGACCGGCCTTGCCAACCAGCTCGTCGACAACATCGAAGCCTGGGTCGCAGGCAAGCCGCAGAACGTCGTGCTGGAATAGCCGCGCTTTTCGGACTCATGCCAGCTTGTTTTCCAGCGCGATGCGCACGAGGTCGAGGGGCGTGCGCGCGCCGAGCTTGCGTTTCAAGATCGCGCAGCTGTTGGCGACCGTCTTATAGGACACGTTGATCACGCCGGCGATCTCGGCCATGCTCTTGCCGTTGCGCAGAAGCCGCAGAATTTCCAGTTCGCGCGGATTGAGCCCGCTCAGGGAATCGCCGCGCCGGCCGGGATCGAGGAAGGCGAGCTTTTGCGCCATCTCCGGCAAAAGGAACGTCCGGCCCGCCGCAACCGCGCGGATCGCCGCGACGAAGCGAGCAGGATCTTCGCATTTTCCAATATAGCCCCTCGCTCCGTTCTCGATCGCGCGCGCCGCGAAGATCGGGTCGTCGTTCATCGTGAAGATGATGACCCGCGCGTCCGGATCATGTTGCAGAATCCGCTGCGTCAGTGCGAAGCCCGAGACACCCGGAAGATTGACGTCGATCACCACGACATCGGGACGCGCCGCGACATAGCGCTCGTAGGCGTCCTCCGCATCGAGCGCGTCCATCACATCGATGTCGGGATAGGGCGAGAGCATGGCCCGGCACCCCGAGATGATGACCGGATGATCGTCGACGACCAGAACTTGCATGACGCCTCCCAGCGGTCGCTTTGGTAACGGCATCCTCTCTCGGTGGCGCTGGCCCTGTCAATAAGCCTGTGCAAGCAAGCACTTGAAGGGCTTCGCGGCGCCGCCCGATCGAGATATGTTCCCGGTGACTTTTGGATAAATTCATATGTCGGCGGGGTCTTTGCGCGGCGGGACGGGGTAGAAGAGCGGCCGCAAGCCCATTAAAGTCGCGGCATGGGTCTTACGAGGCGCTGACAATGCGAACACTTTCCCTGCGCGCGCGCCTGAATCTTTTGCTTGGCGCGCTGCTCTTTGTTTCCCTTCTGGCCAATATCGCCTTCATTGCGTGGAACGCCGGGCCGCGGGTGCGCTCGGAAAGCGAGACCGACGCACGTCTGTCGCGCGAACTCATTGAGACGGCGCTGGCGAGCCTGCAGGAGACGCCGGACCCCGGACCACCCTTGCGGCGGCTGCTCATGGACCTGCAGAACCTGCGGCACGTGCGGATCTTCGTGGCGGCGAATGAAGCCGAAGCCGAGTCCATGCCGATTATAACTTATGCGGATCCGAACGGCCCGCCACTCTGGTTCGTGCGTCTCTTCGAACCGCAATCGAGCCTGACGATCGTTCCCGCCACCATCCATGGCCGCAACTTCGGCGATGTCGTCATCGCGGCCGATCCTACCGACGAGGTCGCCGAGATTTGGGGCGAGGTCTGCTCGATCGTGGTGACGGCGTTCATCTTCGCGGCGTGCGTATTGGGGGTCATTCTCATTCTTGTCGGGCGTGCGCTTGACCCGCTCACCGACGTCGGCCATGCGATCACGCGGCTGGCGGGGGGAGACACAGGCATAAAGCTCGTGCCGCGCGGGCCGCCGGAGTTCATCGACATCTCCGAGAAGCTCAACGGACTCGCCGTCAACCTCGCCAGGGTGAACGCCGAGAACACCCGCCTGGTCCAGCAGATCATGAAGGTGCAAGAGGAGGAGCGCGGCCAGATCGCGCGCGATCTGCATGACGAGATGGGGCCGCATCTTTTCTGCATCCGTGCCAACGTGAGCGCGCTCTGCGAGAAATTGCAGGATCCAGCGCACGTCGGCAAGACCCTCGTCGCCATCGGCGAGCAGGCCGAAGCGATCCAGACTCTGCTCAGGCGCTTGCTGCAGCGGTTGCGGCCCGCCGGGCTCGGCGAACTCGGGCTTGCCGAAGCTCTGCGCACGCTTGTCGGCTCCTGGCGCGCGGCCCATCCCGAAATCGAGATTTCGCTCAGTGCGTCGGATGATTTCACCTCGGTCGACGAGAACATCGGGCTGGCGATCTACCGCGTCATCCAAGAAGGTCTCACCAACGTCTTTCGGCATGCCGCGGCAACCAAGGCCAGCATCAGCGTGGATTGCGTAACGATGCGCGATCCCGGGCTGGCCAACGGAACGGCGACTGAAGCGCTGCGGGCGAGGGTCGAGGATAATGGCGTCGGAGTGCCGGACAGGTTTGAAAAGGGCATGGGATTGACCGGGATGAGCGAAAGAGTGCGGGCTTGTGGCGGCCGCCTCAGCGTTACCCGGCGTGCCGGCAGCGGGACGCTCATCGAAGCCGTTTTGCCGCTGGTCCACGCGCCAGCCTTGGAATCCGCTTGAAGCAGGCAAGCACCACGGCGAGCGGATGCCACGTTGAGTCGCTGAGGCTATGTCACGATAGAGTGCGGTCGGTTCAACCGATCGAGCGCGCCTTGCAAGATGTAGGCGGCCGCCATGCGGTCGACCACTTCGGCACGTTTGGCGCGCGAGACATCCTGCGCGATCAAGGCGCGGGTGACGGCGGCCGTCGACAGCCTCTCGTCCCAGAAGATGAAAGGGATCGCGGTCAGGGCGCCGAGATTGCGGACGAAGGCGCGCGTCGATTGGGCGCGCGGGCCCTCGCTTCCGTCCATATTGAGCGGCAGGCCGACCACGAGGGCGGCGACGTCGAATTCTTTCGCCCGCGCGAGCAATTTCGCCGCATCGGCGGAAAATTTGCTGCGCTTGAGCGTTTCCAGAGGCGTTGCCAGGCTCCGCTCGACATCGGAGAGGGCAAGACCGATGGTCTTGGTGCCGAGATCGATTCCCATCAATCTTTGCCTGCCGGCGAGCCGGGACGCCAGATCTTCGATATTGGCCAGCTCCGCTGTCACTTCCCGCTTTCGTTCAAATAAGCGTCGCCTGCCGAGCGCCGGGCGGCCGCGCGGCATCTGAGGTCACCACGCACAAGCTCTTGCCGCAGCACGGCTCATCCTCCATCTTTCACGCATCAGGCGGAGGAAGACCATGAAACTCACTTGGCTCGGCCATTCGGCCTTTCGCATCGAGACCGGCGCCGCGGTCATCCTCATCGATCCATTCCTGCGCGGCAATCCCAAATTCAAGCTCGATTTCGCCGCCGCGACCGCCGGCGCCACGCATATCCTGCTGACCCACGGCCACGACGATCATGTCGGCGACAGCGTCGATATCGCCAAGGCGAGCGGGGCCGAGCTCATTTCCAATTTCGAGATCTGCATGTATCTCACCGGGCGGGGCGTCGCAAAGATCAATCCTGGCAATACCGGCGGGACGATCGCCTGCGGCGATTTCAGCGTGAGCTTCACGCAAGCCCTGCATTCGTCGAGCGCGATCGTCGACGGCCGCTTCATCTATCTCGGCAATCCGATGGGCCTCGTCGTCACGCCGCGCGAGGGACCTGTGCTCTATCACATGGGCGACACCGACATCTTTTCGGACATGGCGCTCGTCAACGAGCTGCATCATCCCAAGATCGGCCTGGTGCCGGTCGGCGATCGGTTCACCATGGGCGGCAGGACGGCGGCCGAGGCCGTGCATCGCTATTTCGCCTTCGAGGCCGTGGTGCCCTGCCACTACGGCACCTTCGATCTCCTCGCCCAGGACCCGAGCGAATTCGTCGCGGCCGTGGGCGCGAAGCCGAAGGTGCTCGTGCCGCAGATCGGCGAGGCGATCGTCCTATGAGACATGGAGCGCGGCTCATCCCTCCCCGTTCGGGGAGGGATCACGCCCCTCGCATTGCCCCGGCGGCCCTCGGGATGTATAGGCTCGCTCCTGCTTTCGCTCCGAAGCTCGAGAGTGCCCATGCCCGTCGATCAGGCGACCGTGCGCCGCATCGCCCATCTTGCCCGCATCAAGCTCCCTGAGGCGGAAGTGCCGCATCTGGCCTCCGAGCTCAACGCCATCCTCGCCTTCGTCGAGGAGCTGAGCACCGTCGATGTCGCAGGCGTCGAGCCGATGACCTCGGTCATGCCGATGCGGATGAAGCAGCGGCCCGATGTCGTCACCGACGGCGACATCGCCGATCAAATCGTCGCCAATGCGCCGGCGAGCGAAGATCATTTCTTCGTCGTGCCGAAAGTCGTGGAATAGGGCGCCGGCGATATCGAATTAGAGAGCAGCGATTTTGACCGATTTGACCGAATTGAGCCTCGCCGCGGCACGCGATGCCCTGGTGAAGAAGGAAGTTTCCGCTGTCGAACTCGCCAGGGCCCATATCGCGGCGATCGAACAAGCGCGGGTGCTCAATTGCTTCATCGCCGAGACGCCGGACAAAGCGCTGGCCATGGCTGGCGAGTCGGACGCGCGGCTCAGGCGCGGCCAAGCCCGTCCGCTCGAAGGAATTCCGCTCGGCATCAAGGATCTTTACTGCACCAAGGGCGTGACGACGACGGCAGCGAGCCACATCCTGGAAAATTTCGTGCCGCCCTATGAGTCCACCGTAACCGCCAATCTCTGGCGCGACGGCGCGGTGATGCTCGGCAAGCTCAATCTCGATGAATTCGCCATGGGCTCGTCAAACGAGACCTCCTATTTCGGGCCGGTGATCTCGCCTTGGCGGCGGCCCGGTTCGAACATGAAGCTCGTCCCCGGCGGCTCGTCGGGCGGCTCGGCGGCGGCCGTCGCGGCGCGGCTCTGCTACGGTGCGACGGCGACCGACACCGGCGGCTCGATCCGCCAGCCCGCCGCGTTCACCGGCACAGTGGGCATCAAGCCGACCTATGGACGCTGCTCGCGTTGGGGGATCGTCGCCTTTGCCTCGTCGCTCGACCAGGCAGGCCCGATCGCCCGAACGGTGCGCGATGCCGCGATCCTGCTTCAATCGATGGCCGGACATGACCCAAAGGATGCGACCTCGGTCGATCGGCCGGTGCCCGACTATGCGGCCGCGGTCGGCACATCCATCAAAGGCAAGGTGATCGGCATTCCGAAGGAATATCGCCTCGACGGCATGCCGGCCGAGATCGACAGACTGTGGGGCGAAGGCGTCGCCTGGCTGAAGGCGGCGGGCGCCAAGATCGTCGAGATCTCCCTGCCGCACACCCGCTATGCGCTGCCCGCTTATTATATCGTGGCGCCGGCCGAGGCTTCGTCCAATCTCGCCCGCTATGACGGCGTGCGCTACGGGCTGCGTGTTCCGGGCAAGGACGTCATCGATCTTTACGAGAACACAAGGGCGGCCGGCTTCGGCAAGGAGGTCCGCCGCCGGATCATGATCGGCACCTATGTGCTCTCGGCCGGCTATTATGATGCCTATTATGTGCGGGCGCAGAAGATCAGGACCTTGATCAAGCGCGATTTCGAGACGGCCTTCGCCGAGGGCGTCGATGCGATCCTGACGCCGGCGACGCCGTCGGCCGCCTTCGGCTTGGGCGAAAAGGGTGCCGCCGATCCGGTCGAGATGTATCTGAACGACGTTTTCACGGTGACGGTGAACATGGCGGGCCTGCCGGGGATCGCCGTGCCAGCCGGAACTTCGTCCGAAGGCCTGCCGTTGGCGCTTCAGTTGATCGGCCGCGCCTTTGAGGAAGAGACCTTGTTCGCCCTCGCATCGGTGATCGAACAGGCCGCGCCGAAACTGCAATTGCCACTGAGGTGGTGGGCTTAATCCTTCCCCTTTGAGGGGAAGGTGTCAGCGGCGCGAAGCGACGCTGACGGATGGGGTGAGACCCCACCCGGCCGCTTCGCTGCCACCCTCCCCGTGCCGGGGAGGGATTGCGCTGAGGGTATGATGGCGAACGAAATTGCCCGCCGATTGCGCAAGACGATGACGCCGCAGGAGGTGAAGCTCTGGGTGCATCTCCGGGCATTGAAGGAGCAGGGCTTGCATTTCCGCCGGCAGGTGCCGCGCGAGGGCTATATTGTCGATTTCGCCTGCTTGAAATCGAAGCTCATCATTGAAATCGATGGCGCTCAACATGGTGAGCCTGCGAAGCTGCTACGGGATGCTGAGCGCGATGCGAGGTTCGCGGCGGCGGGCTTCAAGGTGCTGCGCTTCTGGAACAACGAGGTGAATGAAAATCTCGACGGCGTCGTCGAGACCATTTACCGAGAGGCCGAAGTGCGGTGACAATCCCTCCCCTGCAAAGCAGGGGAGGGTGTCAGCGAAGCGCAGCTTCGCTGACGAGTGGGGTAAGCTTCGCTGATGGATAGGATGCCTCGGATAGGGCCGGTTCTGTATCAACCTCCCCACCCGTCGTCGGTGCTTCGCGCCGACGCCACCCTCCCCGTACCGGGGAGGGATTGCGCACCCTATCGCTGAGGCAAATCACGCGCAGTGGCACCGGGCCCATAAATGCTATTATGTTAAAGAGAGAGAAACGGCTCCAACTCCCGAAATTCTCAGGCACGAAGCAAGCTCATGAACACGCACGCCAACCCGCCAAAGCTCATCAAAGGCGCGACCGGCGATTGGGAAATCGTGATCGGCATGGAGGTCCATGCTCAGGTCATCTCCAAGGCCAAGCTGTTTTCCGGCGCCTCGGCCGAATTCGGCGGCGAGCCCAACGCGCATGTCTCGCTGATCGATGCCGCCATGCCGGGCATGTTGCCGGTCATCAACGCCGAATGCGTGGCTCAGGCGGTGCGCAGCGGGCTCGGCCTCAAAGCCAAGATCAACCTGCGCTCCCACTTCGACCGGAAGAATTACTTCTACCCGGATCTGCCGCAGGGCTATCAGATCTCCCAATACAAGAGCCCGCTCGTCGGCGAGGGCATCGTCATCGTCGACGTCACGCCGACCGAGCGGATCGAGGTCGGCATCGAGCGCCTTCATCTCGAACAGGATGCTGGCAAGTCGCTGCACGACCAGTCGGCGACGGAATCGTTCGTGGACCTCAACCGCGCCGGCGTCGGCTTGATGGAGATCGTCTCGAAGCCGGACATGCGCTCCGCCGAGGAGGCCAAGGCCTATGTGGCCAAGCTGCGGACGATCCTGCGCTATCTTGGGACCTGCGACGGCAATATGGAGCAGGGCTCGCTGCGTGCCGACGTCAATGTCTCCGTGCGCCGGCCGGGCGATGCTTTGGGCACCCGCTGCGAGATCAAGAACGTCAATTCCATCCGCTTCATCGGTCAGGCGATCGAGGCCGAGGCGCGCCGCCAGATTGGCATTCTCGAGGACGGCGGCACGATCGACCAGGAGACGCGGCTCTTCGATCCAACCCGTGGCGAGACGCGCTCGATGCGCTCCAAGGAGGAGGCGCATGACTATCGCTATTTCCCCGATCCGGATCTTTTGCCGCTCGAGCTCGATCAGGCCTATGTCGATGTCCTCGCCGCGGCTTTGCCGGAATTGCCTGACGCCAAGAAGGCCCGTTTCATCGCCCGATACGGGCTGCCGGCCTATGACGCAGGCGTTCTCGTCGCCGACAAGGAGACCGCCGATTACTTCGAAGCGACATTGGCACATGCGGGCAAGAGCCGCGATCCCAAGGCCGTCGCCAACTGGATCATGGGCGACGTCGCGGCCTATGCGAATTCGCTCGGCCTCTCGGTCCCGCAGACCCATCTGAAACCGGCGCAGATCGCGGGTCTCGTCGATCTCATCGCCAACGGCACGATCTCGGGCAAGATCGCCAAGGACCTGCTCTTGATCCTCATCGCCGAGGAGAAGGATGCCGAACCCAGTGCCATCGTCGAGGCGCGGGGCATGAAGCAGGTGACCGATCTCAGTGCGATCGAGGCCGCGGTCGACGCCATCATCGCGGCCAATCCGGACAAGGTCGCCCAAGCGCAAGCCAAGCCTTCGATGCTCGGCTGGTTCGTGGGACAGGTGATGAAAGAGACCCGCGGCAAGGCCAATCCGCAGGCCGTCAACGAGCTCTTGAAGTCGAAACTCGGCATCTGAGCGGCCTACGAATCACCAATCGATTCGCTCGATTCGCGTTTCGAGGCCGCGCCAAGCCCCTCGCGGCGGTCTTTCCGCTGTGTTTTTTTCTTGTCCCACGAAATTTTTTTTCAGGCCTCCAGCTGCTGCGGATGGTGCTGAAGAAGCCGCTGAAAGCCGGGGATCGATCGACAAAGAACTGATGCGAGCATGGGCTCGGCGCACCGCGCCGCTGCTTTGCATGATGAAATCGGAAACGCCGAAAGGCATGCAGAGAATGTCATGTGCAATTGACCGCGACTTCGCGAAGAATGTTGATAGATGCAAGAAAAACAATGACTTTACGCAACGACACAGAATTGAGTGCCGCGCCTGCGCGACGATTGCAAAGCGTATCGCCGAGCTTTGCGAGCTTCCTCGCGCCACCTCAATCGTCTCACAGAATTGAGCTCGATCGGATCGCGATCGCGCCCGCACATGCACTGCAGATGCGTTGGCGCGAGGGCTTCGATGCATGCGCCGAAAGGCAGGATCGACGCGCGATTCGCGTTTTTGCGCGCACGTGCCTCTTGCACGACTGATTAACCGCGCTACGCTAATCAAGCCTCTTGTCGGCAGAGAACCCACGCCGACAAATTAGCAGAGGGAACTCGATCATGGTGAAGGCTACCACCAAGCGTAAACCCGCGAAGAAGCACGCGGCGAAGAAGCATAGCGCTAAGAAGGCTACGCGTAAGTCGGCCTCGAAGAAGAGCGCATCCAAAAAGGGCGCGTCGAAGAAAAGAGCCCGCGTCAAGACCGCGGCAAAGAAGGCTCACAGAACGACGGCGCGCAAGTCGCCGGCCAAGAAGGCCAGTTCAAAAAGGGCTGGCGCCAAGAAGAGCGCCCGCAGGGCTGCTCCTCGCGCCCCGAAGCCGCCGATGGCTCCGATGCCGGAGACGGTCTAAGCTCATCGAAGGAGGAGGACGGAGACGGCCAGTCTGGCCTTTCATGCGGGGCTTCGCATGAAAGGGTGCATGGGACCCCGGTGCCGGTTGTCCCGCCTCCGTCTCTTCTGAGCGGCCGTGCGATGTCGTCGGCTGGAGAAGCGGCTAACCGCTGATGTCTTGTTGACCTATCGCACCAGGCAGGACTGGGCAAAGGTAAACCAGATCTTCTCGGTCGCGGCGCCGCTCGCCTTCATCTTTTGCCATTCGAGCGCGCATTCGTGCATGCGCGCGCGAGTGTAAGGCGGAAGTCGCAGCAGTTTACCGGGTGTCCAGGGCGGGGCCGAGGTCTCGCCCGCGACTCCTGGGTCTGGCGTCTGCGGCGGAGCCGTGGCGACTGGAGGTGCGGGCGACGCGAGAGTCGAAGGCCGGGCGGGCGGCATCGGCACCGCAGTGGCTGCCGGCGTGGCGGATTCGTCTTGCGCCATCCCTCTGGCAACCCAAGAAGCGTTGAGCGCCAGGCCGAGGACAAGGGCCAAACCAGCAGCGCCGATCGCGACATGATCCGCCCGGCCGCAAATGCGGCGCAGGCGATCACCCGCAATGGAAATCTGTCGGAAAATCCCGTGCATCGTTCGCGGCGGCTCTCCGGCCAGCATGGAGCCGACAATGACGAGAACTACGCCCGCATCATGGCATGAGCCTTAATCGATCGGGGACGGAGGCTGAGCGCCCGAGCGCGGCCAGTGCGCCACGGGCGAAATCGTTGGTTGGCCCCAGCGGAGCGATCGCAGCATGGCTGGTTTGGCTACTGTGGCGGCGGCGTGATGCCGAGGATGGCGGCGACGCCGATCACCAAGACCCCGAGGCTGAGTTCGAAGCCAATGCTCGTGCGAAGCCTGGCGATTTGCGTCATCCCCTTCGAAGGAGCGGCGCGCAGTCGCGGCATCGCGATGAAGCGATTGAAATAGGCCAGAGCCAGCATCACCGCCACCACGACCACTTTGGTGAACAGCACGTCGCCATAGGCGGTGTTGAAAAGCTTGCCGAACGAACCGGCGACGCGGAAACTTGCATTGGTGATCCCGCTGATGACGATCAGGGTAACCGCGACCGCCCCCATCAAGGAATAGCGTGACAATATGTCGAGGCTCCGCTCGCGGGCACCGTGCGGATCCATGCGCCGCTGCTCAAGGAGCGCGAAAAGGAGCGGCGGAAGACCGCCGACCCAGGCGGCCGCGGCGAGCATGTGGAGGCTGTAGACGACGATCATGAGCGCCCGATAGAGGCCGGCGCCGCCCTCCGCGGCATGGCCGAGCCAGGCCTGGCTGATCAGGAGCAAGGCGCCGATCGCAAGAAGCGCCGCCAACCAAGCGCGGTTCTGCCAGGGCAGGATTGCGACGAGGACGGCTGCCGCAAAGAGCGTCAGGCGGATGATGGCGACCGGCCCGAACGGAGTTTCGAAGAAGAAGAGGCGGAGATTTGCCGGATCTATGACGCCGCCGAAATCGTCCAACATATTGGCCAAGATCCCGACAAGCCAGGCCACTCCGGAAATCGCCGCCAGAGGAGCAGCGATCCGCAGCAGGATCTTTATCGCGCGAAGCGTTTGCGGCAATCCGCCGGGGCCGGCCGTCGATCGTTCGCGTCCCATGTAGAACCAAAAGAACGAGGACCCAAACAGCACGAACACCGAGCAGAAATAGATCCAACGCGCGATGACGAGGAACTGGAATATGGTCATGGCCGCTGACCGCACTCACTGAGCCCTGCCGGCTCACAGGTTCGACGACCTCGGAACATGTCGGCTCCCGCGCGGGATCGCTTGAAGATCATTGCAAAGAACGAGCGTGACTCATCCGTTGAGGCGGCCCGCGTCCGCCTCAACCCCTCTTTGCTCGCGGGCTCGGCCGGGTTGCGACCGAGCTCCAATCTCAGGGCGCGACCGTGAATCGATAGGTGCCCGAAGTGTGATGCGTGTCGACCGAAACGACATGCCAGCTCACCACATAGGTGCCGGGCTTCAGCGGACGGCCGAGCGTCACAGTGAGCTCGTTCGGCGCGCCGAGCGTCGGTTTTCCGATCGGAACCGCACCACCTCCCTCCGCGGCGAGATGCACGCCGGAGAAGGCGAGCACGATGTTCTGCGTGAAGTTGAGCTGGAGCTCGCTCGGCGAGCCGTTGACGGTACCGCCCACGGCCGGAACTGCATGATCAAGAAACGCATGCGCGAGAGCGGCCGTCGTCGCAAGAGCGCAAACGAAAGCTGCTGCGATTGAAAGTGTCAGAAGACGTTGCATGGTCGATCTCCTTATTCGGTGGTGTAGCGGGTCTGGGGAGCCCCGAACAGTGGTTTGCCGATCGAATTTGGCGCGATGTCGTCGAGGAAAAAGTCCACTATGGCCAAGGCGCCGACATGTTTGCCGCTGGCTTCATTGATCGGAAACTGCGCCATGACTCCGACTTCGAAATATTGGCCGATCCAATAGACCGACGGGCCGACCACACCGGTGGTGTCGGCCGGAGAAAAAGCCCCAGGGACCGATGGGCCAATGTTCGACACCGGCGTGCTGAAAATGCCTTCAAACGCAGGAATGAGTTTATTGAAAAAGTCCGGGAGCTGATGAATGAAGGAGTTCTCGTAGAGCAGGCTATATTGCAGCGTTGCACCGTAAGTTAAAACGGTGGGATTCAAGCTTTGGTCGGCATTGACGCTGACCGTCGGGATGGAAAAGTCCATCTCACCGGTGACCGCGAAGGGGCGCACCCAGTCCGCCGAAGCATCGCCAAAGCCTTTGCCGGCAAACATCTTCGACGTAACGGTCGTGAAAGGGACCGAAGGCAGAGAAGAACTGGAGGGACTGCCGGTATTGCCCCAATCGACGCTCTCCGCCCCGGCAATGATAAACTCATGCTCGGGGTTTTGATAGAAGACATACTTCGCCTCGGTGTCGATGTTCGACCAACCCTCGGCTTCCGGGTTCTTTTGCCACGTAACGCTGTTCCCGATCGTAAGCACCAAGTCGGGGGTGATCAACTTGTCGTATTCCCAAGCGAGGGAGTAGGAGATCGGACCGAGCGTGCCGTCGGGATTGGCTGCCGCCAAGTAGGCGAAGGCCGGCAGGACTAGTTCGTCGTTGACGCCCGGATCGTCGATCGTGACCGTCGCCGGGAAAACGCGGTTGCCGACGATCGTGTGGGCGAGCGCCGGAGCGATGCCGATGAGCATTGTTGCGGCGAGCGCGCCCGCCGAGGCAAGAGTAGTTTGATGAGACATGGTCGGTCCTCAGTCTGAATTGGTGGAGATGGCCGGCCGCGAAACTGGGCAGCAGTCGCGATTCGCGCATAGGAAGACGCGCGAACGGACCGGCAGCGACCGCGAGACAAGCTTCGCTGACGGCGAGGCCGGTCTCTCTATTCAGGCTGAAGCGGGAGGGCCGCGCGGGGACGCGCCGGCGGAATAGCGGGCCGGGGCAGGAACGATGAAGAGCGCCTGCGTCGCTGGCGTCGAAATGGCGACAAAGCGTTCGGGAGCGCCGACCGACGGCGCCATGACCATCGCGGCCTTGCAGTGCAGCGCGCAGAAGGGACAGGCATGATGGACCGGCGCAGGACCCTGCGCCGGCGCGGATTGATCGCTGCTGCCCGGCGTATGGCAGATCGGAAATGCCGCAAGATTTCCGGAACTCGCATCGATCGACAGCGGAGATCCGGCCGTGCAGAGCCCGGCCGCGAAGAGCTGCACATAGAGGCCGAGGATGGCGAGCCAGGCGCCAATGTGACGGCGCGCGGAGGCGGCATCGAGGCCGCCCGCCTTCCCTCTTGTGCACATGCGATCGAACACGCCCCCGCTCCTCTCGCGGCTTTCACCATATTAGGCTGGGTCGGGCGTGAAAAGGTAACGTCAGTCTGTTTTCACACGCGCGTGAGGCGCACTCGGCATTGCACGCCCAGGTCAGGCACATGGCCTTTTTGGGCGCGGCGCACGCGCAGGTCGCGATTCGTCTTCTCGAAGCCTTGTTTTCTTGGGCGCACGGCGGCGCGAGCCCGAATGCGGGGCAGAAGGTGAAATTGCGTCTCACAGCGCATTTTGGGCCGGTCTCGGTGATCGACGGCGTAGACGGGCGCAGCGAATTGGTGGGAGAGGGGATCAATGTCTGCGGCGGTCTGTTGAGATTCGGCTAGCCGGAAACCGTTCTCGTCACCGCCCAGTTTCGTGACTTTATTCGCGATCTGCAATCGGCTGGCGATCCGATGGCGCTTCGCGTGAAGTTCGGCCCAGATCGGAGAATCTATCTTAAGCACAGCCGCGCGATAATCGTCATGCTTTTGTCTGTGGACGGCTCGTTTGGCTCGCGCACCGACGATCTGGGGCGTTCCGACCGAACGCTGTTGCAGCGCGCGCTCCAAGCGTCGTGAGAATCACCGGCATCGCCTTGGCATGGATCGGCGCGACGACGAAGTTCGCCTCGGTCGTCAGGAAGCCGAAGACCTCGCCCTCGATCGATGCGCTTGCCGGACCGCGTGTGCCATGCCAGGCCGTCCAGATCCCGGCGAAGGCACGGGCACAACCGGCCAAAGACTTTGTCGCGCGAAGCGCGACAGAGTCGCCAGCAAAAGGAGCACCGGAGCGGCTTATTTGATAACGGAAATGAAGCTTTTCACTTGCAGGATCGGCCACGTTGTCTCGGAGCAGGCAACATCGTAGCTGACAAATTAACGGTCATGCAGGTGACCTATGCAATTCGATTTTTCGGCGTCTAACAGGTTTCAAAATATGTGGCGCTCGCCTCGAATGCATGATGCAGCGGAAGATATCTTTGAGCTTAATCAAAACATAAATCAGATTCAACTTAAGGATTGTTACTGAATTGTTTTTTTGAGTCCCGCTCAGATCGTCCCACATGAAGAGATAATTCGTGATCGTCGAGACGAGATTATCAGCCTTATTTTAGATAAAGTGGCATGGACCGTTCCAATTGCCATAGATACGGAAAGCTTGCTTATAATGGATGGGCACCATCGTCGTGCCGCGGCCATAAAGCTCAAATTGGCAAGAGTTCCGTGCTTATTGCTTTCATATGATAATATTTCTGTTGATTTCATGCGTCCGGATCAGAAAGCCTCACCCGAAGACATCATCGCTCGCGGCAAGAAAGGTGACCTTTTTCCTGCCAAAACGACACGACATAATTTTCCAATCCTAACATCAATGCGACCGATCAAACTTCGTGAGCTCTATTTTTAAGCAAGCAGGGCCACTGCTCTTTATGGTCATGTAATCGAGACGTGGGTTCAAGCTCTGCAATCGTGGCTGACAAGCCATTTCTTGTCCCGCACCAAAGCTTCGAGATATTCGCCATTAGAGGGGTCTCGCCAAGGGTTTCCTTGCCCGCGTTCGGTTGCCGGATCGCCTCGCGCTGCTGGTGATGCATGAGCGTCGGCTTTCTGCCAAGCCTGACGCCGTTCGCCTTGGCGCGGGCGCGGCCCTCGCCAGTGCGCGCGCGGATCAAGTCGCGCTCGAACTCGGCAAGGGGCGCCTAGAACAGTCAACATAAGCCGCCCGTGGGCTGTCGTCGTGTCGGCCCATGTATCGGCGAGCGAGCGGAAACCGGCCTCCGTTGCCGATCGCCCGATGCCAGTCCGGCGACAGGTTCACCGCTCGGCCGCCGCAGCGCGTGCAAACGAATCGCCGGCATCGCGAGATCGAAGGGAACGGCACATCATCGGCCAAGTCGAGCGCGCGCGAACGATAGGCGCCAGTTCTCAAGCAGGAGGTAACTCATGCTCTCGGAGCCAAGCGAGCGCCTCCGGCCGGCTCCCAACCCGCTGTCTAGGAGGCAGCCTAGGATCGCGTTCGAGTCCGCCCAATCATCATTAGATTTTTCAATGATACAGGCCATATGTCTGGCGGAGACGGAGTCCGCTATATTGCGTTGATTCAATTGGCACTGCTTGAATGTTTTGATCCCAGCAGCTCTATCCACATTTCTGCCAGGAGATGGATCATCGCGGTCGCTGGAGGTCTATGCACGCCAAGCCAGAGACGGTGCACTGATCGCCCATGCGACTGAGATCCGCAAGCGCGCCGAGCGCCGTGGCGGCGAGGTGAATGAGGAACGGCGCAAGGCGGGGCTGATGGCGAAGGGCGCAGCCGTGACTGGCGGCCCTTTTGCGCAACGCTCACGCCGATTCAGATATAGGCATCAGCACCTTATTCTGGATCGAGCGAGGCGGCGATGGTGAACCCGGCGGGTGAATCAAACGACGGAGTCCTCAAGCTCGATTTCGACCGCCGGCTGATGCTCCAGTTTCGCGGGTCCGTAGTCACATCCGATGCCGGATTGTTGGCATACCGCGAGCTCGACGACGCACTTGGTTTGACCGCGATGGCGGGCCAGGCGCTGGCCGATGCGCGCACCGGCAGGAACGGTCGCCATGCGCTGGTCGGGTTGCTGCGGCAGTCTGTGTTCGGCAGGCTTGCCGGATACGAGGATGTGAACGACGCTGAACGTCTGCGCCAGATCCGGCGATGTGCTGGATTGTTGGGGGCAAGGCGGCATCGAATGCGGCGGCTTCGCCGAGCCAGCTGGGGCGCTTCGAGACGCGCTCGCTTGGCTGTCGCCCCTTACCAGTTCACCCGTAACCCAATGTACCTGGGCTCGTCATTATCACTTTGGGCATCGCGATCTGGGTCGGCGCTTGGCCGATGTTCATTGCGCCCATTGCTCTCTTTGCCACCGCCAACTGGGTTCACATCGCCTTCGAGGAAGCCAAAATGCGCCGTCAGTTGGGGACGGCGTACGACAGCTACGTTCGGCGAGTTCGACGGTGGATGTGAGCAGCTGCGAAGAGGATGTGAGCACCTGCGAAGAGGCAAATGTCCTAGGTCGTGGGAGGCTAACCGGGAGCCGTTCGCTGAAGCGTCGTTTGCGTCTTGCAACAGTCGAGACTTGGGTCCACACTTAATTATCATCGAAGCGTTGCGTGGCGTTCGATGACTGAGGGACTTGGCGCTCTCGCCTCTTGCGTCTCTGCGGGAGTAGCGTCCATGTTTGACACGTTGCCAAATGAGCCGCTTGGGCCTGATGACATCCGGCCAATGGCAGCGGCGTATGAGCTGGTACTGCACAAGCTCGGCCTGATCGCGCGAACCGATCCAATAACTCTGATTATCGCGAAGAAAATTATCGAGATCGTTCAAAGTGGCGAGCGCAATCCGGCGCGTATCTCAAGGCGCGCCCTTTCTGAGTTGGGTATTGAAACACCTTCGATAAAGGTGCGGTCCCGGCTTAAAAAGTCTGCCGCGTAACGGAGCCCTATCGTGTCGAGGCCGCTCAATTGCGGCCTCTTATTTCCTTCGCGATCGGTCATCGTTGTGCGCCGTTCGCCCGCGGAGCTGGGCCGCTCTTCGCGGCATAAGGGCCTTTGGTATTCAGCGTGAGCGGGGGCAGCGGTGCGAAGTCTAATTTTTGCGCGGCGATTTCCTCGGCAAGCTCGTGCGGCAAGCCGATCAAGTCGGTGGTGACGAGGACCACGCGGCCGCCGTTGGAGTCTTCGATGGCGAGTGC
>Ga0116223_10000738_pt1 | contig 37960 bp, 29 predicted proteins | sample Sb_taG_3_FD_90092 | JGI IMG/M metagenome (GOLD analysis project Ga0116223, IMG submission 90092) | Peat soil microbial communities from Weissenstadt, Germany - Sb_50d_a_PC metaG | ecosystem: Environmental > Terrestrial > Soil > Wetlands > Peat | place: Germany: Weissenstadt | collected 2010-09-21 | reverse complement strand
GAAGCTAATCGTCCGCATTCCTGACTCAGCCGGGGGCTGGGGATAGCCCAGCAGATGCGTCGATAGGAGCGATTCTCGAACCCGACCCGCCGCCGCTTAGTGCGTGCAGCGCGGGAACAACGTCACCAACACCATCAAATCCGAAAGCGTGAACAGCCACTGGTCCGCTCGGGCGCCTGCTGCTTCCGCCGCCCTCGCAATGAATCCCAGATGCCGGCTCCGCGCGAAATTGTGCAGGTGTTCCGCACAAATCCCCGTCAGGCTGGCAACTTCCGCCTCCGTAAAGATCTTCTGACTTGACTTGACCTTAACCAAGAGTAGCCTCTCTATTTCTCCGCCGCTCTCGTAACCTTTCACCTGGTGAGATGCTTCAACGAGATTACGAGTTGCTAATTTCTCCTGCAATAGTAGTTCCGTTTTATTAACCCAGAACGAATTCTCTAGTACTTTTCGCCATCTGCAGGCAAAAACCTGTCTTTTCCTCGTTTTTCTGCGTTCCAAACAAGTTCGCCTGCTCCCCAAAAACGACAGGGGCCAGTACGCAAAAACGTACTATTTTTGGATATTCTCTACAGCTTTCGGGAGGTGCGCTGCTATTTCCTTTATTTGCTTCGTGTGCCGCAGCTCATGCGACGCAATCATTTCAAACCATTCATACACACTCAGCATCCCCAGAAAAGCATGCTTCCACCGGTAAGCGCTCAGATCCCGCCGCTGCGTTTCTTCCAGGAAAGACAGCGTGCGCTCGCGTGCAGCTCGCAATTCCGCCAACATCTCTTCCTTATGGCCCAGTAGGCTATGGTCCAGAGGTATCGGCGTCTTCCGGCGGATCAGCCGCGATTCCACCAGCCAGAAAGGCAGGTGAAACCGCTTTTGAAAGGGAACATGTTTTGGAGTTTTCTGGATGATGCGATCGGCGCCGCCCACCACAGCGCGCTCCACCATGACCAGATGGGCTACAACTTCCGCGGCGGACCACTCCCCGGCCTTGGGTTTGCGGCTCCATTGGTCTGGGGGAATCGTGTCGGCTGCGCGAAAAAAAGTTGTTTGCGCTCGCGCAAGTTTCTCGACGATTGGCTGGATCGAAGGCACGCCCACTCTCAGTCAAGAACTCTTTAAAGCGCAGCCCCGCCCGCCTGCTCAAAGGCGTGAGCCAATCGCAGCACCTTGGCCTCTCCGAAGGCCGGACCGAACACTTGCAGTCCCACCGGCAGCTTGCCGCCGATCCTTCCGCACGGCACGCTGATCCCCGGCAGCCCCGCCAACGACCCAGTAACCGTATATATATCAGCAAGATACATCTGCAGGGGGTCGTTCACGCGTTCCCCGAGCTTGAACGCCGGCACCGGCGAAGTCGGTGTCACAATCACATCTACCTTCTGGAACGCCTCGCGGAAATCCTGCGCAATCAGCGCCCGCACCTTCTGTCCCTTCAGGTAATACGCGTCATAGTAGCCCGCCGACAGCACGTACGTTCCTAGCACAATCCGCCGCTTCACTTCCGCGCCGAATCCTGCGCCCCGCGTCTTTCGGTAGGTCGCAATCAGCGAATCGCCCTCCACGCGCGGGCCAAAGCGCACACCGTCATAACGCGCCAGGTTGGAGCTCGCTTCCGCCGTCGCAATGATGTAGTACGTCGCAATCGCGTAATCCGTGTGCGGCAGGTGGATGTCCATCACATCGCAGCCCATCTTCCGCAGCAGCGTAATCCCCGCTTCCACCTTCTCCCGTACTCCGGCATCCATCCCTGCACCAAAGTACTCTTTTGGGATACCGATTTTCATTCCTTTGACAGGTTTCGCCAATCCCGCCGCGTAATCTTCCACCGGCGCCGTCGTGGATGTGGAATCGTTCGGGTCGCGCCCCGCTATGATCTGCAGCACCTGCGCGACATCGGCCACGCTCTGCGCTAACGGTCCAATGCGGTCCAGCGACGACGCGAACGCAATCAATCCATAACGCGACACCCGCCCATAACTCCCCATCATCGCCGGCAATCCGCACAAGGCTCCTGGTTGCCGGATCGACCCGCCCGTATCCGTACCCAGCGCCGCCACCGCCAGGTCCGCCGCCACCGCCGCCGCCGAGCCGCCGCTCGACCCGCCCGGTACGCGGTCCAACGCAACGGGATTCTTCACCGGGCCATAGGCGGAATTCTCCGTCGAGCTCCCCATCGCGAATTCATCGCAATTCGTCTTGCCCAGAATCACCGCGCCCGCAGCCTCCAGTCGGACCACGGCCGTCGCATCATACGGCGGGATGTAGTTGTCCAGGATTTTGGAGCTGCAGGTGGTGCGCACGCCGCGCGTGCTGATCGTATCCTTAATAGCGAGCGGCACGCCCGCCAGCGGAGGCAGCGGTTTGCCCGCGGCCACCATCGCGTCCACGCGATCCGCTTGCGCGTAAGCACGCTTCTCGCACAACGTCAGGAACGCATTAATCTCCGGGTTGCGCGCCGCGATCCGCTTGTAATGCTCCGCGGCAATCTCCCGCGCCGATGCCTTCTTCGCCGCAATCGCTTCCCTTACTTCACCAATCGTCTTCATTGTCGTCATAAAAAGGCCCTGTCATTCCGAACGGAGTCCGCGGAGTGAGGAATCCCTCTTCGATCGATGGGCCAAGAGCACCTCATCTTTCAATCACCTTCGGCACGCGGAAGTACGGTGGCTCCGGGTCCGGCGCTTGCGCCAGAACATCGTCCGCCACCGCGCACGGCACCACCAAGTCCTCGCGCAAGGTCGCGTCGGCCGTCTGGTCGTCCGCTAACACCTGTGCCATCGGCTCCACCTTGCTGGTGTCCAGCTCGTTCAGCTTGCCGATGTACTCCAGAATTTCGTCAATCTGCGCGCGGTACGTTTCCAGTTCCGTCTCACCCAAATCCAGGTAAGCCAAATCCGCCACCCGCGACACATCTTCCCGCGAAATCTTCACTTGTTTGCCACCTCTGCCGTCTTACGAGGATATTTCGTGCTCACATAGTTGTCCACGAGCTTCTGAAACGCCACGGCCAGTTCGTCGTACGTGCCTTCCAGCGTCACGTCCTTCTGCCCGTCAATATATACCGGGCAGCGCGGTGCCTCCCCGGTCCCGGGCAAGCTGATGCCGATATTCGCGGCCTTTGATTCACCGGGGCCGTTCACGATGCAGCCCATCACCGCCAGCGTCATCGTTTCCACGCCCTCATACTGCGTCTTCCACACTGGCATCATGTCGCGGATGTACCCTTGAACGCTTTCCGCCAATTCCTGAAACGTCGTGCTGGTGGTGCGCCCGCAACCCGGGCAAGCCGTCACGCTCGGCGCAAACGACCGCATCCCCAGCGCCTGCAGCAGTTCGCAGCACGCGTACACTTCCTCGCGGCGATCCCCGCCCGGCCGCGGCGTCAGCGAAACGCGAATCGTATCGCCGATGCCTTCGTACAGCAGCACGCCCAGCGACGCCGCCGACCACACCAGGCCCTTCATGCCCATACCCGCTTCGGTCAAGCCCAAGTGCAGCGGCTGTTGCGTCTTCGCGGAAAGATCGCGGTACACGGTGATCAGGTCGCGCGGCCGCGAAGTCTTGCACGAAATGATGATCTGGTCCTGCCGCAAGCCGCTTTCCAGCGCGAGTTCCGTGGACTCCAGCGCGGAGAGCACCATGCAATCATTGATGATCTCTTCGCTCTCCTTGCCCAGGTTCTTGTCCGTGTTTTCCTGCATCTTGCGCATCACCAGCTCCTGGTTCAGGGAACCGCCATTCACGCCGATGCGCACGGGCTTGCCGTGGTCCACCGCCACCTTGCAGATGGTGGCAAACTGCTCGTCGCGCCGCTGGCCTGCGCCAACGTTGCCGGGATTGATGCGGTATTTGTCCAGCGCCGCGGCGCAGTCCGGATATTTGATCAGCAGGACGTGCCCGTTGTAATGGAAGTCGCCGATGATGGGCACATTGCACCCGGCATCCAGCAGGCGCTTCTTGATCTCCGGCACCGCCGCCGCCGCTTCCGGCACGTTCACCGTCCAGCGCACCAGTTCGCTTCCCGCTTCGGCCAGCTCCAGCGTCTGCTGCAGCGTCGTCTTCACGTCCGCCGTGTCCGTGTTGGTCATGGACTGCACGACGATGGGCGCGCCGCCGCCCACCATGATGCGGCTCACCTTCACGCCATAAGTTTTCCTGCGCGGATTCCGCAGCGCGTTGGCGTCAAATCCCGAAATCTGGTTCAGCATACCCATCTATTTTACCAGACCTTCCGTCTCTCTCCTCTTGGGTTCGGGTGACCCTTGGGTTTGGGTGCCCCATTCTTCGCCCGCCTCCGGCGGGAAGAGTGGGTCTTGGGTTCCTCCCCTCCGTCATTCCGAGCGCAGCGAGGAACGCTGCCCCATCGCACGCTTTTTGTGCGATGAATCCCTCTCCCTCCTTAGTCAATTTGCCAGCTTGATCTCGGCCAGCTTTTTCAGCACCGCAATATCCTTGGCCCCTTTCACGGTGATCCGCACGCCAGTTCCTTCCGGGTACTTGGACGCTTCCTCAAGAATCTTCATCACGCGCGGCGGAAGGGCACATTCCCGCGCCACTTTCATGGCCTTGTCGCCCAAAATGAACGCCACGCGAAAACATCCTCGGCACGGCGCGAGCCACACAATCGTCCGCTTCTTCCGCTTCAGCCGCAGCGACCACCCCGCCTTCTTCGAGTAGGAACTCCACTCCTGCACATCCACTCCGTATTCCTCTGCCAGCCCTGTGATGAAGCGGTCCCACACCGCCTTGGCCAGCCACAACGCCGCTGCCAACTCCTCCTCCGTCGGCTTCTTTGCCTTACCAATGAACGCATTCGCTTCCACTCGCTCACCTCGCTTCCGCCATGTTTGGCCCATGGCCCTCTTTGTGCTGCCTGTGGAGTGTAGCGGGGAATCTTTTATCTTCTCTGTGATTTAGGACGACCGCGCCGGCGGCCCGGGGTGCGCCAACCGCGATCACTGACAGACCTTTGCACGTGACGCTGGATCAAGAGTGCTGGGCGCGAGCCCAAGATGATCTCGAGAATCCACAACTTCTAGGTTGCTGACTGAATGAAGAACAACTTCATAGTGATAGAGTCCCATGTGCCCGTAAGTATGTTTCTCGGAATGAAAGACTCCTGTGAAGATGCCCGTAACGTTTCCCATCTTCTTGTGAAGCACCCGGGTCAGTTGGCTGCCGGCTTTGTTGGCTTGGGAAGAATCGTCGAAAGTGACCCAAATACGGCCTTCATCAAAACAAGATAGACAATACAACTCTGCTACTTCGAAGGAGAGGCGGTATGTGGCATATACGGTGACTTCATGGCCGTCAAAGCGCCCTGGCGAACGCACAACCTCACAGAGCGGAGTCGGAGGTTTTGGAACGCCTTGCAATTGAGATGTGCTTGCCGGGCACGACTTGCTCAGCGCAACTGCTTGAGCAAGAAAAGTGAAGAGCACAGCGGTACTCATCATCTGCTCCAGGATCCTGGTTCGGTGCGGGTGGCAGAGGCGGCGTCGCTCAGTTCGTTTTTTGATTGTCAGGGGCATCATCGGGCTGAGGATACCACCTTATGACGGACCTAAAGGTCTGACATCCTAACGGAACAACTGTGCCCCGCCACGCCCCAGCGAATCCGCCATTGAGCAAACCGTCGTGCGGAGTTAGGATGCGTCTCATCGGGCTCATTGCGGTTTGACGGGAGGAACTACCATGGCAGTGACAGTGAAACGCATCACGTTGTGGCGGAAAGAACTGGAGAACAAGGCCGGAACCCTGGCCGGTACGCTGGAACCTCTGGCCAAGGCAGGAGCGGACCTGCAGATTGTCATGGGGTACCGCAATCCGGCAGAAAACACAAAAGCAGTGGTGGAGCTGTATCCGGTTGGAAACAAGAAAACGACGCTGGCGGCGCAGGGAGCGGGGTTAACAGCTTCAACGATTCCGGCGCTCTTCGTCGAGGGCGATAACCGGCCCGGCTTGGGGCACGGCATTGCGCAGGCCGTTGCCGAGGCGGGCGTCAATCTGGATTTCCTGGTGGCGCAAGTGATCGGCAGAAAGTACGCGGCGGTGATCGGCTTCGAGAACGATGCCGATGCGACTAAGGCCAGCGCCCTGATCAAGAAGGCCGCAGGTAAGAAAAAGTAAATACACGAGGAATCCGCAGGCGGAACAATTTAATGCAAGGTATTTGACCCGGCCTTCGCAGTCTGTGGTAGATTTCGCGCATGATGACAAAAAACATCTGCGCGAGAACGACAATCCTCACGGTGCTGCTCCTGGGTGCGCTGGCGGTGTTTGGCGACACGAAAGGCAAGGAGCCTGCGCGACGCTTCCATGCCAAAACCATGGATGGACAGAATTTCACCAACGAATCGATAAAAGGAAAAGTGGTGCTGTTCGAGTTCTGGACGACGTGGTGCGGCTATTGCGTGGGCGAAGCGCCGTTCGTGGACCAGATCGCGCAGGAATTCAAGGGCAAAGGATTGGTCGTGCTTGCGGTGGATGTCGGCGACTCCAAGAAGACGGTGAAGAAGTATCTTGAGGCGCATCCGCGAGCCTGCACGATCGTGTTGATGGAGGATACCAACTTGGCGGCGATGTATGAGGCAACCGTGTATCCGATTTATGTGCTGATTGATCGCGACGGGTACATTGCGGGGACACAACGCGGCGCGGCGGGAGAAATGGCACTGCGGCGATTCCTCAGGCGCGTCGGGATTGGCAGCGACTCCAACACAGAGAACTAGAGCGAGCCGCGCAGGTCGAGGGCGTCGGCGTGTTCGCGGAGCGCCTGGATACAGAAGGCGATGTGGTCGTCGATGGGAATGCCGAGTTCCGCGACGAGGAAGAAACAAGATAAGGGCGGAAAGAGGCGCGCAGACGCCGAGGAGGCATGAGGTGCGTCAATGCTTGGGAGTTTATTTCTCAAGGCTGACACGGCGGAGGAGGGCTTGGAAACGTGGCTCGGTACGAATGGGATCGAAGGAGGGTTCGATAGCAAGCTCGGTCATCGAGAGAAAACGTTGTTCGTGGGCCTTTTCCAGGGAGTCCAGAGCTTTGGACTTCTCACCAAGGTGGGCATAGAGAATCGCGGTGCCAAAAGGCGAGTTGTAGGCTTCGGGTGGATTGTCGGGGAGTTGCGTGAATTCCAGGAGTTGCTTCCAGTAGCCGCGGGAGCCGCCGGTGGCCAAGGCGTGGCGGAGAGCGGCTTCTTTTTGCAGGGCAGAGTGTTCCTCTTCGCCGGAGAGGAGGCGTGCTCTGGTGTCTTCGGCGATGGCATCCTCAAATTTCCCTAGGAAGGCAAGAAGTTGGGCCAGGCGTTCGTGATCGATGGCGAATCCGGGAAACATCTCGGCGCATTTGCGGAGTTGCGCCTGGGCCTTGTCGTATTGGCGAGCCCAGATGTACGTGCGCCCGAGGAAGGATTGCACGGGAGCTGAGAAGGGATCGATGGCGACAGCTTTCTGCATCTCGGAGATGGCTTCCGCGTGACGGTCGAGGGGGGAGAGATAGCTGTTGGAATAGAAGAGGTGGGCGTAGGCGTCGTTGGGATTCAAATCGAGAGCGCGTAGATATTCGCGTTCGGCAGCGGGCCAGTCAAAATCGAAGTGAGCCAAAACAAAACCGAGAGTGGAATGCCCGGAGGCAAGAGATGGGTCCAGGTTGATGGCACGCTGAGCAGCCTCCCGTGCTTTGGGCATGGATTCCATGGTGGTCATGGCGTCGACGACGGAAGCCAGACTGTAGGCGCGAGCGAGCGCGGCGTGGGCGGGAGCGTAATTGGGATCAAGGGCAATGGCCTGCTGGAACTCCGCGATGGCGCGTAGGACGGCGGGTTTGGTGCGGAGATCCCAGTCATGGAGACCTTGAAGGTAAGTTTCGTAGGCGGCGGCGTTGAGTGAAGGCGCTTCCACGAGGCGGGCGCGTGCGGGAGGCGATAGGGTCAATTGGATCTTGCTGGAGATGGCGAGCGCGAGGTCGCTTTGGAGTTTCAAGACCTCGCTGAGGTCGCGATCGAAATCAGCGGCCCAGAGATGAGTTTGATCGCTGGCCTGAATGAGTTGAGCGGTAACGCGGATGCGCTGATTGGAGCGGCGCACGCTGCCTTCGAGCAGGTAATCCACACCAAGTTCGCGAGCGACCTGAGCGGCGCCTTTTTTTACGTCTTTGTACTGCATGGAAGAGGTGCGGGCGATCACGCCGAGATGTTGCGGATCGAGGCTGCCGAGCTGGGTGATCATCTCTTCGGTCATGCCGTCGGCGAAATAATCCTCTTGGGGATCGCCGCTGAGGTTCACAAAGGGGAGAACGACGAGCATGGCTTTTTTCGAGAGAGGCTTGGGAGGCTTGGTGAAATGTGAGCGGAGGAGAAGCCCGACAGCGACGAGTGCGATCAGAGCGACGGCAGTGAAGATGGCCCAGCGGGCCTCAGGGGTTAAAACCCCTGAGGTTGGGGAGGTTTGTGGCACGGCTGAAGGCGTGCCCTGATGAACCCCACTATGAGGAGGCAACTTGATATGGGTGGGAGGCGTAGTTTCCCGGGAGCCATTGAGGAGAGGAGATGTAGCGGGGGCTTCTGTGCTGACTGGGGCGGTGAAGCGATAGCCTTTTCCGGGAATGGTGCGGAGGAAACGAGGGTTTTCGGGATCGTCTTTGAGGGCTTGGCGGGCCTTGCGGACAGCAGTGTTGATGCTGTTGTCGGCGTCAACGAAGACATCTTTACCCCAGATGGCCAGGAGGATTTCGTCACGGGTGACGAGACGGTGGCGGTTCTCGGCAAGCAGGAAGAGCAACTGGAGGGGAATGCGTTCGAGTTTGACGAGACGGCCGGTGCGGCGCAACTCGAAGGAGCCTGGGTCGAGTTCGAAGTCTTCAAATCGGATGGTTTCGTGAGGCATGTGGGCCACACGCTGGCGCGCGACCTCATTCTACGTGTTCGCCGGGCGGAGACAAAGGGATGATTTGCCGGGTTTTCTCCTGTGAAGGAGAAGAGGAACGGCGGAGGAATCGATGTAACTCTAAGAAAGGGAAACGTTTCGGGCTTCAGGGAAAGTACAGGAAAGCTTCAGGCCGGCTCCATTGTGGAGGAACCGCGTTGCGTCGAATATGGCGGCTACCCCCGGCACGACCGGTGGCAAATGAAAATGGAGGCTGGCTATGAAAGGTTTGGCATGGAAGGCAATGGTGGCAGGACTGATTCTGGCGGGATTTCTGAGTGCAGGGGCGAGAGCCCAGAGTAGTGACAATGATGGATGCAGTGATGCGACGCTGAAAGGGGACTATGCGTTCACGGTGTCCGGGACTATCTGGGTAACAGATCCTCAAGGAGTCCTTGAGGCGGTACAACGCGATGGAATCGCCATGACCCATTTTGATGGATCAGGCGTTCTGTCTCAGGTGGATTATGTGTTGTCGGGTTACAACAATTTGCCGAAGCCCCCGGCTGGTTCTCCGCCGCCTCCCTCCGATCCGGTAACAGGGTTCAACACGGACGAGAAGGGGATGTACAAGGTGTATTCCGATTGCACGGGGACGTTTACGATTACCGGCCCCAGCACCATCATCACAGTGAATTTTGTGTTGAGCGATCATGGGCGGGCGATTCATACAATCGTGACGTCGCTCATGATGCTTAGACCGGGCGGGCCAGTGGCGGTGCAGGCGCTGATTCACTCAGAAGGGCATAAGCTGGGGAGAATTCGGGAGGAATTGGATTAGCGATTAAGAGCAGAACGATGGAATGTCAAGAATGGGGCGCAAGAACACGTAACAGCTAGTGTGATTGCGCCCCATTTTTTCGTGACATCAGCCATACCGGCGTCAAGACACGACGTTGGCAATAGTACCCGTTCTCATCTGGCGCGAAGATCAAAGTGGCCCGAGAACGATCCCGAGTGGGAGCCAACACGAGCGGGGGATGCCCTCGACCGAGGAAACCGCGGAGCGCTACAGCGAGCCGCGGAGGCCGAGGGCGTCGGCGTGTTCGCGCAGCGCCGCGATGCAGAAGGCGATGTGGTCGTCGATGGGGATGCCGAGTTCCGCGGCGCCCTTGATCATGTCTTCGCGGTTGACGCCGCGGGCGAACGCTTTATCCTTCATGCGTTTCTTCACCGAACTGACTTCCAGATCAAGAATACTTTTTGAAGGGCGAACATAAGCGCACGCGGTGAGAAAGCCGGCGAGTTCGTCGCAAGCAAAAAGGGTGTGTTCAAGTAGCGACTCGCGCGGCACGCCGCAGTAGTCGGCGTGGGAAAGAATGGCGCGGACTATCTCTTCGGGATAATGATGCGTGCGGAGGATTTTGGCGCCCTCGGAGGGGTGCTCGTGATCGGGAGAATGCTGACTATTGGGCCAGCGTTCGTAGTCGAAATCGTGAAGCAGCGCGGTGATGCCCCAGAATTCCTGATCGGCATTGTGCTTTTTGGCGTAGGCGCGAACGCAGGCCTCGACGGCAAGCATATGCTTGCGGAGACTCTCGGATTGCGTGTATTCGCAAAGGAGATTCCAGGCGTCTTCACGAGAAGGCATGAGGAAGGACCTCCGACAGAAGGGATAGAATACCGAAAAAGGGAGGAAAGTGACGAATTGAAAAGCCAAGGCAGAGAGTAAGCATAGCACAACATATAGTCGTGTGACGGTGAGGACAACCCAAGGGGCGGGGGATTTTCCAACAGAGTGTCCGGTAGTACAGGCGAAAACACGGCGTAAACACGGTCGATTTCGGGCGTTCCCGTTATAAAATATCGAAAAATACTCTTGACAGCGAATGTAAATTCAAGCCACACTCCCATCGCGCCAGTAACTGCCTTCCCTTCCGAGAACGTTCCGACGTTCCTCTCCTATCCGCACGCCGGAAAAAACAAGTCAAACGAGGAGTTCCGGTGTCGGCACAAATGGAAAAAGAAGCGACGATGAATTCTTTGGAAATGGACCGGGAGGTCATACGTTGCAAAACGTGTGGACTAGTCCAATACCGCACGCGCACCGGCAACTGCCGTCGCTGTGTGCGCGCTCTGCCTCAGCGGATGGAGTATTTGATTCCGCAGGAGGAGCCGCAGGAGCAGGAAGCTGCGGAGGTGCTAACGCCGAAGTTTCCGAATCAGGAGACGGTCGAAAATATCGGCCAGCGGATTCGGCAGCTGCGGGAATCGCGAACGATGACGCAGAGCCAGCTTCAAGCGCGCTCAAAGGTGAGCCGGTCGTACTTATCGCGCATTGAAAGCGGGCAGATGACTCCGAGCCTCGGCACACTGGAGAAGATCTCCGAGGCGCTGAACGTGGGGCTGAACCGGTTCTTTATCCCGGAGTCCGACGGCGAAGCGCTGCTGGAAGATCCGTTCATTCAGGGGCTGCGGCTGTTTTTGCGGCAACTGGATTGGGAACAATGGCAATCGATCTTAAAGAGGCTGCAGGCGATCAGCGACCACGTGAATGCGGCCCCGATCACCCTCCGCCCCATCGGTAACCCGGCACGGCTGCCGCAGCCCGCGCCGGCGAATGGCAACGGGCAGCTCGGGCACATCGGACACGCCAGCCATTCGAATGGCCTCGTACCCGCGCAAGCCCATGGTCAGCCGCAGGGCTATCCGCTGCGGCGTCCGGGGATGCCGGTGTTTCAGCGCCCCTTGGCGCGCTAAGAAAAATCTCGCAAGTGGTTTTGACAAAAAAGGCGCTCTGAAAAATGGGGCGCCGTTTTTGTTTTTGGGAGGCGAGGTTTGAAGAACTTATTCGCGGACGACGGCGACTTTAGCGGAGGGGACTTCAAGCCGCATGAGGCGATGATTCGTGTCGAGGTAGAGGATGACTTCGAGATCCGAAGTGGACACTTTGAGGCCTTCGTACTCCTTGCCATCGGCGCTGACGGTGCCGACTGAATCCACGGTGACAGTGCCGGGCAAGAGTTCCTGGGGTACGAGGACGGAGTAGTTTTGCGCGCCGCGCCGCGACCAATCGTAGACGCGGGCAAGGACAGCGTATTGGTGGTAGAGATTGTTGTCGAGAACGACGATGAAGGGAGAACCAAAGGAAAGATCCTGCTCAAAAGCGTGGGCGCCTTGCATCTGGAGAGTGATTTTGGCGACGCCATTGGCGAAAAGAATACGCGCGCCATTGGTTTTTTCAGCTTGGGACGTCCACTCATAGCTGATGGGAGCGCCATCGGGCTGAAGTGTGAGCGTCCCGGTCACAGTGGAAGAGGCGCCTTGGGGAGGACTGATTTTGGTGGTGCCTTTGGCGATCCAACCGCCGCCGGAAGAGGTAATCTCAAATTCCTCGCGGCCAACGGACTTGCCATCGAGAAGTATGTTGAGCTTGCCCTTGTCGGGTGAAAAGACGGAGCCGGGCGGACCTTTTTTCTGGGCGGCGTGGGCGAGCAGGCCGAAAGCAAGGAAAGAAAGCAGCAGGGCAGCGAAGATGCCAGGCGATTCTGGCCTCAGTGAGTTTTTCCGCATGGCATCCCCCTCAGGACTGCGAGTCTTCTACGGCTGAATGAGAATTCGGGAGCTGGTCGACGTCACCCGCAATGCCGCGACGCAAGATCTCGGCCACAACCGCTGCGGGGTCGCTGGAACTATCAACGCGAAAATCAGCGAGCTCATAGGAAGGGAGGCGCTGGGCGTGCAGCGCGCGAAAGCTGGATTCGTCGCGGAACAGGGGACGCCCGGTCATGGTCATGCAGCGGGAGAGAAGGACCTCGATGGGCGTATCGAGCCAGATGACGGGGATGCCGGAGTTGCGCAGGAATTCGGGAGCCCCGGGTTGCGCGTAGGTGCCGCCGCCGAGGGCGAGGATGGTGGGTTCGAGGCGTTCGGCAGCCCGGCCCAGGGCCAGTCGAAGTTGATCGGCTTCCAATTGGCGGAAAGCGGTTTCGCCGTGGCGCTCGAAGAATTCCGGGATCGCAATGCCGGCCGCTTCCTCGATTTTTTCGTCGAGGTCAACGAAACGCCAGCCAAGCTGTTTGGCTAAGCGGGAGCCAACTGTGCTTTTGCCGGAGCCCATGAAACCGGCAAGACAGATAACAGGCGTGCGTGGTGGCACACTGCGAACGCTAAGAGGTGAATTCACAATTCCGGAAAGCGCAAACTAATCGCGCTTCAGAATTCGAATTGTACCACTGTAGGAAGAGAGTTCGACCCTGGCGAGCCCCAGACCCACCGTACCAAACAACCCCTTGCTGAACCTTCCATAGGAGTGGTGGCTGCCGTGTGTATCGGGCTTGAGGAATGCGGCGGCCTGGTTGTCCACAGTTCCGAGGAGCGTCTGGGCCCTCAGGTCGAAGGAGTCATTGCCGGAGAAACGGACTTCGACGAGGCCGCGGCCGCTGTTCATGCTGTACATGCCGGTATGGACGAAATCGCCGTCGTAGAGAATGTTGCCCGTCGTAGTCATCAAATTGACGCTGGTCAGGGCGGGCTGGAGGATCTGCACGTTGCCGCTGATGGAGGTGAACTCGAGTTTCCCCGCGCATTGCGTGCAGATGAGCGTGCCGCCGGTGGTCTTGACGATGATGTAGCCGGAGACTTCCTTCAGATGAACATCGCCCGCGACGCTCTGCAGTTTCATGTCGCCTCTCACCTGCTCGACGTAAATGAGGCCGGTCTGGGTGCGCAGTTGGAGTTCAGTCTGCTCCGGAACGGTGAGCTGGAAGTTGGCCTCGACTTCGTGGGGCTCCGCGGTAGTCTCGAGGGAATTGGCGTTGATTTCGATGCGATCGCCAACCTGCTCGATGTCAATGGCGACCTTTCCAGCTGCGGAAGTGCTGCTGACCACGACTTCCGGATTCTTCCAGGATTTCACTTCGATGCGTCCGTTGACGATGTTTTGCAGAACCACAAACGGGTGGCCCTTCACGGCAAAATGGCGTTCCTGGTGATCGGGGCTGGCGCCCCAACCAGGCGCGGCGGCGCAGAAGAGCAGCCCTGTGCTGAGGGCAGAGAAGACGATAGTGCGAATTGCGTGCGGCTGCATATTAGTGCTCGCTCCTTCCGCTATCCATCATAGCGGCCAACAACTCTGCTTTTTGCTGATAAGCGCTTTCAAGATATTCCCGGGCCAACTGGTCGCCGGGATGTTGCTTCAAGTGCTGCTGGCATTCCGCGATGAATTCGTTGACCGTGCGGAGATTGTCGCGAAGGGAGGCATCGACGGTGGCATTGCCGGCGAGCTGCATATTGGGGACATCGAGTTCGGCCTGATTGAGGACCACACCGCCATTGGCCATGGCCTCTTCGGTAGGAGAAGGACGCGGAGTCAGCGAAGAATCCTCGGCACGCGGAGCGACGGGCGAGGCCACGGGCGCGGCTGCAGGCGACGCAACGGGGGAATTAGCGATTCGAGCAACCGGCTGCGGGATGGGACTCCGCGACAAAAAGACGGCCGTAACAAAAAGAACGATGCCCGCGCCCGCGGTGGCCAAGGTGCGCGGTCTAAGCCATGCAGTAAAGCTCTGCCACCAAGGCATGGCCGAGGGGAGTTCCACGGATTCCTTGATTACACCTTCGGCGCAGAGCTGGGCGCGCAAGGAAATCCAGAGGCGCTCGGGCGGATCGGCCTCGGTCGGGAGTTCCTGGGCGAGCGACTGAATGGTAGTGAGGTCGGCAAAGAAATGCTGGCAGGCCGAACATTCCGCGAGGTGCGCACGAGCACTCGGAGGCAGAGGGGCTAGACCTTCGTGCTCCAAAACGGCTTCTAATTCTTTACACTGCATACTTCCAACTCCGTAGGAAAAGGCATTGGGTGGCCCTCCCCGAAAATATTCTATAAGGACTTGCAGCGCGTTCCGACCTGGAAAGAATCTTCATGGTAGCTCAATCCACCGAGCCCGTCTGCGACTTAGCTGCCTGGCGCTCCTGGCGGGCCTGGTCCCGGACCTGTTCCTGGAGGAGTTCGCGAAGGCGGGTACGTGCTTTGTGCAACTGCGATTTGGAATTACCCACCGAACATCCCATGATGCTCGCGATCTCATTGTGCTCAAAGCCCTGGACGTCGTGAAGAACGAACACCGTCTTGTAACCTGGAGGAAGTTGCTCAATCGAGCGTTCGAGGTTCACCCTGTCCACGGCGCCGGACAACCGCAAATCGGCAGCGCCGACATCGCGTTTTGGCCCGCTATTCTCAGCGTCCGGGTCAATCGTCTCTTCCAGGGAATCGGTCGGCAGTGATTTCTTCCTCAGCCGCATGAGCACGACGTTGACGGTCATGCGATGCAGCCAGGTGGAAAAGGCCGATTCACCCCGAAAAGTGCCGATCTTGCGGAAGAGCTGAAGAAAAGCCTCCTGCGCGAGATCTTCCGCATCCGCCGGGTTGCTGACCATGCGCAAGCACAAGGCGTAAACCCTGCGGCTGTGCATCTGGTACAGGAACTCGAAAGCGGCAGCATCCCCGGCTTGCGCGCGGCGGATAGCTTCCGCCTCGGTCCACGCTACCGGCTCGGTTGGTCTTTGACGGGCCAACTGTGCAATAGCGGCGCTACTATCCTTTCGGATGCGCCGAATCCCTCCAAGAGTTGTACCTGGCATGACATTGGAAGCGCACATATGCACGAATAGGAGGCGGAAAGCCGTCCAAGGGTTGCATGAGGCGCAACTACGCCAGCAGGCCGAGCCTATTGTCCCTTGATCGCGGCCATCCGTCTATGCACAAGATAGCGAGCCTTGGCAGGAAGAAGAACCTCAGAGCAGTTAGTACGTTCCTGAAACGTGGCCAGGAACTCCTGAAGCTGGCTTTCCGGCAGCGCGTGAAGGAAGGACTTGAAGAGAACAACGGTCTCCCGCAAACAGGTATTCAGATCGTAGTGAGAAGCATCGAGGACATCCCACTCGCCGTCGGAGTCCAAGGAGTCGCCTGCGAGGATTTCCTCTGAAGAAGCCTGGAAGTTGGCGGCGAGTTCCTCGACGAGTTCGGTCAGTGTGGAGATTTTGTGAAGGAACTGGGACCTGCGCGTAAGAAGTACTTTGCTGAAAACACTGTTGAATCGCGCGACACGCTGGCTGCGGGAATTCTGAAAATTCTGGGGATCAAGAGACGCGAGATGCGGCGCGGTGCCGGAATGCCGCGCGTGCAGGAGCATGGAACGGAGCAGGCTGGTTAGAGGAGCAGCAAGCCTTTGACATAGCGCCGAAGAAACGCTCAAAACCTGTTGGGCCTTGGCGACGCGGCCTTCACGCCGCAGGCCAAGAGCTTCATCCAGATTGACACTGAACATGGCGTACGATGTCTCAAGCCGGTGAAGGATGCGCAAATAGGAATGGGATTTATCGCCGACGAGCGGGGATCTCCAATCTTGAGACACTGATCCGCTGCGAGGCATGGATGGGCGGGGCCGCACGTGGAACCTCCGAGGAGCGATTGTACAGAGTGTACCAAATTCATTAAAAAACAGTAATAATTCTTATAAGTTCAAATCTGCTAACTGCTGCCGTATTGCCTGGGAGGCCCAGGCCGGGTTCGGAAGCGGGAAACCCAAGGGGATTCCTTGCCCTCGTCAGGCACCGCCTTTATACTCCAAATGCAACCACATGGAAAGGAAAGACTCACACTTGGAATTTGAGCCGCGCGACCAATTCGAACAGCGCCAGAAGAAGCTAGAACAGATCCAAGCCCTTGGGCATGAAGCATTTCCGAGAGAATTTCGTTGGACGGAGAGTCCCGCGGAATTGGTCAAGGACTATGCGGCGGTGCAGGGGCCGGAGCTGGAGGCCAACCGCAAGGAAGTGCGGGTGCCCGGGCGGATTGTGTCCTACCGGCTGATGGGAAAGGCGGGGTTCGCGCACCTGCAGGGTGGGGGTAAGCGCATTCAGATCTATGTAAAAAAAGATGTGGTGGGGGAGAAGGGGTTTCACTTGTTTCACTTGCTGGACCTGGGCGACCACATCGGCGTACGTGGCCACTTGTTCCGGACAAGAACGGGCGAGTTGACGATCTGGGTGGACGAGTTGTTTTTTCTATCGAAGGCGCTTCTGCCGTTGCCGGAGAAGTGGCACGGGCTTGCGGATATCGAGTTGAGATACCGGCAACGTTATCTGGACTTGATTGTGAGCGAAATCTCGCGCGAGGTGTACCAGACTCGGGCGCGAATCATCCGGGAATTGCGGCAATTCTTCGACGGCCGCGGATATATCGAAGTGGAAACGCCGATGATGCACCCCATCGCCGGCGGGGCCACGGCACGGCCATTCATCACGCACCACAACACACTGGACATTGATTTATACCTGCGAATTGCACCCGAGCTTTATTTGAAGCGCTTGACGGTGGGCGGTTTTGACCGCGTGTATGAGATCAACCGCAACTTCCGCAATGAGGGCGTCTCCACGCAGCATAACCCGGAATTCACGATGCTGGAGTTCTATCAGGCTTACAGCAATTACCGCGACTTGATGGAATTGAACGAGCAACTGTTCGCACAGGTTGCGCAGAGCATCACAGGCTCGACGGTGGTGCGCTTCGGCGAGCATGAGCTGGATTTCGGGAAGTTCACACGGCTCACCATGCGCGAAGCCATCGTCAAGTTCTGGCCAGAAGAGGCGGGACCCACACCTCAGCCAGATGAGTTTAAGTCTGTGAGTGCCCTGCGAACTAGACTTCGGGAATCTGTGGACCACCTGGCGCGCGTCCATCAGCAGAATCAGCCCTGGCAAGATACAGCGAAACAGGAGATGGTGCGTCTGTTGAAGGCAACTTGGTTGGCGATCCTTCGAGGCTCTGAGGAGAAAGGTGAGCCTGCTGGGAAGACTATCGGGGATATCTTTGATGCCGTCGCGGAAGACAAGCTGGTCCAGCCAACCATCCTCTACGATTTTCCTACGGACATCTCCCCGCTTTCCAAACAGAAGCCGGAAGATCCGTCCTTGACCGAACGGTTTGAGATCTTCGTGGCCGGAATGGAAATTGCCAACGGATTCTCCGAGCTGAACGATCCCGCGGAGCAGGAACGCAGGTTCGCGGCGCAGATCGCGCACGGCGGAGAGGAAGCGCCGAAGCAACTGGATGTGGACTACATCCGGGCGTTGTGCCACGGCATGCCGCCGACCGCCGGCGAAGGAATCGGAATTGACCGCTTGACCATGCTGCTGACGAACTCGCATTCCATCCGCGACGTTATCTTGTTTCCATTGTTGCGCCCCGAAGCGAAACCTGAGGATCAGGCCGCTGCGGAAGGCGAAAAGGCATAGGGGTAAGCCGCGCCATGGGATTCGAATGGATGGTGGCGCGGCGGTACCTGAGATCTCCGAATCGACCCACCGTATTGCGATTGGTCACATTGTTTTCCGTGCTGGGAGTGGCGGCGGGCGTGGCCACGTTGGTGATCGCGTTGGCTATGAACACCGGCTTCCGGGAAACACTGCAGGACCGCCTGCTGGGCGTGACCGCGCACATATCGCTGACGCGGCCCGGTAGCGGCGGAATCCCGAATTATCAGGCGCTGACCGAACAACTCGGGAAAATTGAGGGAGTGCGCTCGGTGACTCCGGCGATCTACCAGACGGTGCTGCTGTCGTTTGGCGGCGAGGCACGCGGGGTGGTGACGAAGGGTATCGATGTGGCGCGCGAAGAGAAAAGGGACGAAGTGCTGCAGAAACTGGCAGCGGGACGCCTGGATTTCGCGCCGGACGGCGAGGGCATCGACGGTTTGCTGGTCGGAAAGCAACTGGCCGACGAGTGGAAGCTGCGACCGGGCGACTACGTCACTCTAACCAGCCCGCAAGGCAGACTAACGCCGTTTGGGCTGATGCCGCGGACACGGAGATTTCGCGTGGCGGGGGTTTTCGATTCGGGGTTTTACGATTACGACGAGAACTGGTGTTTCGTGACGCTTCCCGCGGCGCAATCGCTGGCCGGAGCGGGGAACATTGTAAACGTGCTGGAATTCCGCCTGGCGCATCCGGAACAGGCGGGAGCGATTGGCCGGGAGGTGGAACACGCCGCGGGGCAGGGATTCCTGGCGACGACGTGGATGGAGGAAAATCGCGCGCTGTTCCGCGCGTTGCGGCTGGAGAAGCTGGTCACGGCGATTTTCATGGGGCTGATTACGTTTGTGGCGGGGTTGAATATCTTGGTGGTGCTTTCGATGACGGTGACGGATCGCGCGAAGGATATTGCGGTGTTGCTTTCGATGGGAGCGCGGCGCGAACAGATCCGCCGCATTTTTTTGTACCAGGGAATAGCGATCGGTGCGACAGGGACGGTTCTAGGACTGGCGATCGGGTACGGCTTCAGCTTAATCGCGGGGACCTATCACCTCATTCCGTTGGATCCCCAGGTGTACGCGGTGCCGTACGTGCCGTTTCACGCCAGTTTTCTGGATGGAATGTGGATCGCCGTGGCCGCTATGGGTATTGCCATTGTCGCGACGTTGTTGCCGGCGAAAGAGGCGTCGCGGCTGCTGCCGGTGGAGATTCTTAGATTTGAGTAAGGTTCAAAGTTGCCCCAGCGGGTAGACGTGCGGGCGGGTAAGATTTGGTGCCTGATTTGCTCCTACTACCCTGAAGACAAGCTCATTTCGAGAGGGTGGTCCCGGGGGCAGGGAATGCGCCACCTGACTAGCCGTTAGGCGATTGAAAAAACAGAAGTTAGTTTTGTTCTGAAAATGGAGAATTGGCCTACCAAATGCCTTGGGCAATGGATGGAAGGAAAAGGGAAAAGGAATGGGTCAGGGAGCCCTGGGAACCGGAATTTGCGGCACTGAACCGCGCGACGGGTAGCGCGGCATCCAACTAATTGAACAAGCTTTTTCGGAAGAAACGCGCGGGGTGGATTAGGAGCGTAGGTTCCGAGGAGATGGAATACAACGACGATGGATTCCGGCCACAACAGTCAGAGAGTAGAAAGTGAGCGGAGTGTGCTGGAAGCGCGCGGCTTGAAGAAAACGTACGGGACGCGCGAGAAAAACCTCGAAATATTGGTGGATGCCAATCTGGAATTGCAGGAAGGAGAGATGGTGGCCGTGGTTGCTCCATCGGGTGCGGGGAAAAGCACTCTGCTGCATTTGCTGGCCGCGCTAGACACTCCAACGAGCGGTACAGTATACTTTGAAAATAAAGCGATAGAAACGCAGGAAGACGCGGCGCTGGCGGAATATCGCAATCGTGCCGTGGGGTTTCTCTGGCAGAGGCATCAATTGTTGCCGGATTTTACGGCGACAGAAAACGTAGCAATGCCGTTGCTGGTGCGGGGAGAGCCACAGGATGTCGCGCTGATGGAAGCGCGCAAGTGGCTGGCGGAGGTAGGTCTGCAGGAGCGGGCCGGGCACCTCGCAGGAGAACTTTCGGGCGGGGAACAGCAGCGAGTTGCGATTGCCCGGGCGCTCGTCACCGGGCCCAAGGTGCTGCTGGCAGATGAACCGACCGGAGACCTTGACGAGCAGAATGCTTGGGCCGTGTTTGGGCTGTTGCAGCGGCTGCACCGGACGCATCGCCTGACGTCGCTGATCGCGACGCATAACCTGGCGCTGGCGGAACGGTGCGACCGTATATTGACCCTGGAACACGGCATTCTGCGGTCTCGCGCGGTGAAAGCCGAGGCGACGGGAACCCCCGGGGGAGAAGCGAGCTAATCGTGTTCGAACGATACACAGAGAAAGCGCGACGCGTCATATTTTTCGCCAGGTATGAGGCCAGCCAGTACGGCAGCCCGTACATCGAGACCGAGCACCTCTTGCTCGGTCTGATGCGGGAAGACAAAGCGTTGGCCAACCGTTTCCTGCGGCAGCAGGGCTCGATCGAATCCATTCGCAAAGAGATCGAAGCGCGGATCACGATTCGCGAAAGAATCTCCACGTCGGTGGAAGTGCCGTTGAGCGCGGAATGCAAGCGCATCCTGAACATGGCGGCGGAAGAGGCCGAGCGGTTGGGCCACAAGCACGTGGGGACAGAGCACCTGCTGCTGGGCATCCTGCGGGAAGAAAAGTGTTTTGGCGCGGAGATTTTGATGGAGCGCGGCTTGCGCCTCTCGGCGTTGCGTGAGGAACTGCAGCGGACAACCGGTGAGAAGACGGCGGCGGCGCGGCCAAAGGAAACGTCACTTCTGGCGGAGTTCAGCCGCGACCTGACCCAGTCGGCCTCGGAAGGGGCGCTCGATCCCCTGGTGGGGCGCGAAAACGAAGTGGAGCGGGTGATCCAGATACTCTGCCGGCGCACGAAAAACAATCCGGTATTGATTGGGGAACCCGGCGTAGGCAAAACCGCCATTGTCGAAGGGCTGGCGCAGCGGATTTCGGATGGCGATGTGCCGCCGTTCCTTTCCGACAAGCGCATCCTGTCGCTGGACCTGTCCTTAATTGTTGCGGGCACGAAATATCGCGGGCAATTTGAAGAGCGGCTGAAGACCATCATGAAGGAATTGATGGAGAGCCAGAACGCCATCGTGTTCATTGACGAGCTGCACACGCTAGTGGGAGCGGGTTCGGCGGAAGGCTCTCTGGATGCGGCCAATATTCTGAAGCCGGCGCTTTCCCGCGGGGAAATTCAGTGCATCGGCGCTACGAGACCGGGGGAATACCGGAAATCGGTGGAGAAGGACCGTTCGCTTGAGCGCCGTTTTCAGGCTGTGAAAGTGCCGGCGCCCAGCGAAGACGAAGCCATTCAGGTGATCGCCGGTGTGCGCGAGCGCTACGAGAAGTTCCATGCCGTGAGCTACACCGACGAAGCGCTCCGTTATGCCGTCTACCTGTCGAACCGCTACATTCCCGACCGCTTTTTGCCGGACAAGGCCATTGATCTGATCGATGAAGCGGGCGCGCGCGTGAAACTCCGCCAGGCCTCGGTGCCGGGGGAAGTCGGCGAAGTGCAGAAGCGCGTGAAATTCATCACCCACCGGATGGAATCGGCGATTGCGGCGCACGAATTCGAGAAGGCGCGTTTTTATTCCGAAGAGGAGCGCAAAGAGAAGGAAAACCTGCGCGGGTTGCGGGAGCGCTACAAACTGGATGACGCGTCCACGGGAATCGTGACGCGGGAAGACATCGAAGAGGTCGTGTCGCGCTGGACGGGAGTGGCAGTCACGTCCATCAAGGAAGACGAACAACAGAAGCTTTTGCGCATCGAGCCGGAGCTGCACAAGCGGGTGATCAGCCAGGACAAGGCCATCACGGCTCTGGCGCGGGCCATCCGCCGCAGCCGCGCGGGCTTGAAGTCCCCCTCGCGGCCGGTTGGTTGCTTCTTCTTCCTGGGACCGACGGGCGTCGGAAAGACGGAAGTGGCCAGGAGGCTGGCGGAATTCCTGTTCGGATCGGAAAAATCGCTGATCCGCTTCGACATGTCGGAATTCATGGAGAAGCACTCGGTCTCCAAGCTGATCGGGGCGCCGCCAGGGTATGTGGGCTACGAAGAGGGCGGGCAGATGACGGAACGCGTGCGCCGCACGCCCTATTCGGTTATCCTATTGGACGAGATTGAAAAGGCGCATCCCGACATCTTTAATATCCTGTTGCAGGTGTTTGAGGACGGGCAGTTGACGGATGGCCTCGGCAATACCGTAGATTTCCGAAACACCATCGTCATCATGACTTCGAATCTGGGTGCGCGCCACTTGCAAAAGCGCACCTCGATCGGATTTCAGGCGGGCATCGATGAGGCCAGCCTGAAGAGCATGGAAGATCTGGTGTTGGGCGAGGTAAAGCGCGCGTTCAACCCGGAATTTTTGAACCGGCTGGACGAAGTGATCCTTTTCAATCCTTTGGGCGACGACGACCTGCTCCGCATCATCGATCTGCTTGTCGGTCAACTGAACGACACGCTGATTCACCGCCAGGTGCAGGTGGTCTTGTCGCCGGAAGCACGCCAGTGGATCCTGGAGAAAACGTGTGCGGACCGCAATTATGGTGCGCGGCCGCTGCGGCGGGCTTTGCAGAAGTATGTCGAAGATCCGCTCTCCGAGGCTCTGATCCAAGGGGGAATTCAGAGGCCCGCGACATTGCAGATCTATGTCGCGGGGGAAAGCCTCGCGTTCCGGCCCGTAGTCGAGGCAACCCCGGTCGTCCACTAGCGAATCTGACGCAACAACGTGTGATCGCGAAGCGGTTTGCCCCGTGGGGAATCGCCCAGGGATGCGCGTGCGGCCAGCCCGTGCCGGGTCTGGCAGGAGAAAAACATCTTGGATTTGGGGGCGCGGCCTTGAGCCGATCAATGGCCGCTCGAAGGATAGTCTGTTTTGTGTCAGAAATGGACGCGAAGCGTGCATTTCGCGGTGGTGTAGCCGTATTGGCGATGTTTTTTTTCGTACTTCCTGGGCCCACTTTCCCCGGATTCTCCACTCTCGCCCGGAACCTGCCAGGAGATTCCAACGACAAGCAGCCTACCTACCTCTTGCATGCTTCCCTGAACGAAACGACGTTTGAAGAAAAGATTGAGGATTACCTTGGCGCCATGGCGCAAGCGCAAAGCAATCCAGCGCAGGCGCAGGAGTTTATCGAGCGCATCGATTGGGAAGGACTCCGACGCATCCGCCGGGACACCGTGAAGGCGCGCATCTTCACCCGCGAGAACGATCCCTACAACGAAGAGACGCTGCGCCGGGATTTTCAGGCGCTGTGGAACACGCAGTTCTTTGAAGATGTCAAGTTGCGGGTGGAAGATTCGCCGGGCAAGCCGGGCGGCAAGATCATTACCTGGGAAGTGAAAGAGCGGCCGGTAATTCGCCGCATTCGCTATGAAGGAATCAAGTCGATATCCGAGTCGGACATCCTGGATCGTTTCAAGGAAAAAAAGGTTGGGTTGACGGTGGAGAGCCAGTTCGACCCGACGCGCATCAAGAAAGCGGAAGTCGTGCTGAAGGATCTGCTGGGAGAGCATGGCCGGCAATTCGCCACGGTGACGCCGCAGTACGAGCGCATTGCTTCGAGCAACGCGGTGATCCTGGTATTCAAAATCAACGAAGGGCCCAAGGTCAAAGTCGGGAAGATCCTGTTCACGGGGAACCACGCCTTCAGCCGTCGGAAACTGATCCGCTCGATGCACAACGACCGGCCCTACTCGGTTCCCCTGTACATAACCGAATTCAATGTGTTGAGCAAAACATACGATCACGACAAGCTCATCGAGGACATCGAAGTGGGCATCCGCGGGTTGTACACGGACAACGGGTACTTCAAGGTTCTGGTGAAGGACCCCATACTGGAGAATCTAGACACGGAAGGCTGGCGGCTGGGCATACCACTTACGGGAAGAACGCACGGTAAGGCCGTCAACATGACCATCCCGATCGAAGAGGGCGAGCGCTACCGGATGGGCACGCTGAAAATCGCCAGCAGCGATCCGGACAAGGCCCTTGTCTTGAAGGTGGACGCGCTGAAGGGCGCATTCCCGCTGAAACAGGGAGACATTTTTTCTTCCGCCAAAATTCGCAAAGCGCTCGAGGATTACGGAAAGATTTACGGGCGGTACGGTTTCATCGACTTTGTGCCAACTCCGGAAACGGATATCAACGAGGAAGCCAAGCGCATTGACGTGACCATGAAGTTCGAGGAAGGCAAGCAGTACTACGTCCGCCGCATCGACTTCACCGGAAACACCACCACGCGAGACAAAGTCATCCGGCGCGAGTTGCTGCTTGACGAAGGCGCGCTCTTCGACAAGCACGCATGGGAAATCAGTATTTTGCGGCTGAACCAACTGGACTATTTCGACAAGCTGGATGCGGATAAGGCCGCGGAGATCAAGCGCAACACGAAAGACGGCACCGTCGACCTGCTGCTGAAATTAAAGGAAAAGGGCAAGCAATCGATCGGCTTGCAGGGCGGGGTCAGCGGGCTGATGGGAGGATTCATCGGCCTCACTTACCAGACGAACAACTTCCTGGGATTGGGTGAGACGCTGACCCTTTCGGCCCAGGTGGGGCAATATCAACGCAGCGTTATGTTCGGATTCACGGAACCCTACCTGTTTGACCGCCCGATCTCGAGCGGGTTCACCATATTCTCGTCGTTGTATAAGTACAACCAAGCCCAGCAAGCGGCGCTGTTGACGGGGCAATCGGTCAGCATCAACCCGCAATACATCCAGAATTACAACCAGAACAGCACGGGATTCACGATGTTTGCGAGTTACCCGTTGCGCAAACGCGCCTTTACGCGCCTGGGTTTGACGTACGGCCTGACGCGAACGAACATTTCGACCTACAACCAGGCGTCCAACCTGCTGTTCACGCAAGTGCAGTATCGCAGCATCGCGGGACCCAGCGCGTTGAACGGAATCCTGGCCAGCACCGTTACGGGGACGATCAACCACAACACGCTCAACAACCCCATCAACGCGACTGCAGGCAAGAGCTACTTCTATTCCCTGTCATTCACCGGTGGGCCCATCGGCGGCAACGTCAACACCATCACGAATACGGGGGAGTACAAATACTTCCACCCCATCAATAAGCGGCGGAATGCCATCGGGGTGAGGTTCCTGGGCGCATTCACGACGGGCTATGGCGGGAAGGAAGTGCCCCCGTACAGTCGCTTCTACATGGGCGGAGAGAACGACATCCGCGGTTTCGATATTCGCGGGATATCGCCGGTGACGTACATCGCCAGCGTGGTGGACCAGACGATTCAGTTCCCTTATCGCGGCGGGCTGGGGTCGCTCACCGTACCCCTGGTGGTGAATACCATCGTGTTCCCGGGAGGCGATATCCAGGGAGTGGGAAATTTAGAATACCGCATCCCCATTGCGGGGCCGGTGTCCGCGACGTTGTTCGCCGATGTGGGCACGACGGGGATCGTCAACAAGGGCGCGTTGCGGCTGGATCCCACGGGAGTGGCGAACATCAATTCGCAATTCCCGCTGTTGAACCAGCCGTCGCAGTTGCAAATCGCGCCAGGGACAAACTTTCATCCGCGGGCATCCACGGGTATCGAGTTCAATATCAACCTGCCGATCGTGCAGGCTCCTTTCCGGATCTACTGGGCCTACAACCCGATCCGGTTTCACCAGACGATCGTGGCGCCCTTTGACAGCATTAATATGAACAACCTGTACCTGCAATGCCGCGCGCTCGGCCTGACCGATCCATTGAAGCCGAACAGTTGCGATCCGATTATTCTGACTCCGATTTCTCCATACTTGGTGAATCCCGGGCGCCTGAATTACTTTGAACCGCGGAGCACGTTCCGGTTCACGGTGAGCCGGACTTTCTAGCAGATGGCCGGGATGGAGGTCTTTTTGGAAGGCACGGTAGCCAGGAAAATGCCCCAAGAGGCGGAAAAAATGATCAGGCAGAGGGGCCAGGGAAAAAGTTACGCAGTAAGCCAGAAAGAAAGCACAATCATGAGATTCATTAATCGAGATTCGGTAACACGGCGCGCGGGGGATACCCGCGGCACCAGCCTGAGGGAGAAGTGCGTTATGGAGTGGCGTAAAATCGTAAATTGCGCAGTGGTGGCATTCGCGTGCACGGCCGTGCTCTTGGGCGGGTGCAGCAGCTCAAGCGTAAACGTGATCACGGTGACGGTCAGTCCGGCCTCGGCAACCGTCATTGCCGGACAGATACAGACATTTACCGCGACGGTAGCCGGAAGTACGACGACGACGGTGGCGAATTGGCCGTGCACTTATTCCTATCAGCCCCTGCCGACAGCGTCCAACCAGAACCCGGCGGCGGTGACGGGAAAGTGCACCAGCGGGCAGACCCTCAACGGGGGTTCGATCGGCACATGGGTGATTACCACCACGAACGGGTCAAACGTTCTTACCTTCACAGCGCCTGCCTTGGCTAACTTTCCGAGCCCTCCGCCCACGCTCACTTTTACGGCCACGGCGGACGCGGACAACAAGAAGACCGCCACCGCCACAGTGACGCTGGATTCCGGAATTCGCGCTGAGATTGCGCCACAATCGGTGACGGTCCCTGTGGGATTGACGCCGGCAGCGACCGTGGGCTTCCAAGCATCCCTGGTGAATTCGCCCCCGCTCAATCTCCAGTGGCTATTAGTGCAGCCGAATCCCGGTGACACCAAGAACACCAACAACGACACCGCCAATCCGCTGGCGGTGACCTGCAGTCCGACCTGCGGGTCTATTGACGCGAATGGCATTTATACCGCACCGGCAACTCTGCCCACCGCTACCACGCCGGCAGGAAGCACAACGACAAGTCCCACGACGGTGTACGTCGTCATGAACTCCGCGAAGGATCCCCTGCATTACGCCGTGGCCACCATCACGCTGGTCAGCGCCACGAATAATTCCATCAACTTTACTGGGATTTTCCCGACCACCGTCGCGGCGGGCAGCGCTTACGTGGACATCTTCCTGAACGCCCAGAACCTGCTCAACTCCACCCAGATAATCTTCACTAAGCCCGGGCAAACCCAGGGGCTCCCCGTCCTTTCGACCTACATCCACACGATTCCCATTTCAGCGGAGTACTGCACAGCCAGCGCCAGCGGCGTGACGCCGGTGGTGACTTGCGGCGCTTCGCTCATGACGCGAATCGAACTGACCTCCGACCAATTGGCGATTGCCGGAACCGCGCAGATCGAAATCACCGGGATTCCGGGAAATGAAACAGCGACAACCCCGTGCACCAACGTGCCCAATGCGGACGGATCAACCACCACCAGTAACATCTCCTGCCCGCTCACCATCTCGTACACCAGTCCAGCGTTGGTGGCTGCCGCCCCCGACAGCTTTCCCCAAGGCCAAGACACCAACATTGCCGTGGACGGAGGATATTTCGGTAGCACCGGCACCCAGATCGTGAAACTACTTCTGGACGGGTCGTCCACGGGTTCGTTCTCTTCATCCGGCTCACGGCAGATTGTCGGTACGCCGCAGGGAAGCACCTTGCAGAATCCGGGACTTTATGAGGTAACCATCCAGAGCAACGCGCCGCTGGCGACGCCGCCGTTGCCGCCGTTTCCGTACGCCACATCCAACGTGGCCGTGCAGCCCACCTTTGCGAATTTCAACCCGAATCCCTCGCGCCTTTCCTGTGCGGGTGTTGCGCCTCCGGCCCAGCCGGTAGTGCCGGTGTCCCCGCCCTGCCTGACTCTCACGGGCACCAACCCGTTACCCAGCAGCTTTGCGCTGGATTCGGCGAAGGGCTTCGCTGTGCTCACGCTGCAGGGAACCAATGCCCTGGCCCTGATCGATTTGACGGTTTCGCCGCCGCAAATTATTGCGAATGGCACTACCAGCTCCTTTCCGATTGCGGCAATCTCACCGACCAGCATAGCGCTGGATAATCAGATTAGTATTCCTGGTCACGGCGGCCAGGACCTGGCCGTGGTGGTCAGCAGCGGAGACAGCAAGCTGTACCTTTATGCGATCTCCCGCACCTCAACCCCGCCAACGCAGATCGGCTCGATTCCAGTGGATTTGAATTCACTTTTGCAAGAGAACGCCACGACGCAGCCAACGCCGTATGCGATTGGCGTGGATCCCGGAACCCACCTAGCGGCGCTAGCGTATGTGAACACCAATATCGGATTCATCGTGGATGTGAACCCGAACCTCGACAATAGCGACACCCACACCTGCTTCATCAGCTCGCAGAAACCGCCGTGTGTGATCGCGCCGGTTTCCATGGTCACGGGAGCCACACCGCAAGTAGTGATGGAACCAGGTGCGCCGCTCGCGTATGTCACACCGGGTGGGCAGGGATCGAACGCCGTGGTGGATCTGTTGCAGCAAGGATTCTCCGCGCAGATCGCCCCGGCGGTATCTGGCGGAACCAGCGGAGCGGTCCGCACCAGCGGCATCGTCAAGATCATCACTTTGACGCCCCACGGGATTAACCCAGCCCTGGGTGGATCCGTGATCATCGCCGGGTTATTGCCGGCGGATTTGAACGGAACTTACCAGGTAATTCCAGGCAGCGTGATTGACCCCTACACCTTCTCCTACGCGCAGGATGGCAACCCCAAGGATGAAGTCGAGACCAACACCGCGAGCAATCCAGGAACGGTGCAGTATGGCACGCCGTACTTTTCCTTTAATACGACAAGCACCGTGACAGGTGCGGCCATCAATCCGATTACACGCACGTTGGCGTTTGCGGATCCGAACGCGAATCTCGCGCAGATTACGCTCATCGCTACAGAGGATCAGGCCGTGACGGGATCATTGACCTTGACGGCTGGCAGTTGCAATGGTTGCACGCCGACGCCTGCCGGGGCGCCGGAAACCGGCTTCCGGTCGATCTCTTTCGATCCCTTCACCAACGTACTGGTGGCCTATGATCCGAGCGTGAATTCCGGCACGAGTTTTCCGGGCAACGCCATCTCGCTGATCAACCCGGGCAGCGCCGCCCTCACGGGCGCCGGTTCGGCGCCGTATCGAATCATTGCGGCCATCCCCACAGGTCAGGTGGGCACAGGCTCGTATACGCCCGCTGGGCAGACGACTGCGGTAACTGTGAATGGCCCGATGATCTACGACCCCAAGTCGCGGTTCGTTCTGGCAGCGAATGCCGGGAGCAACACCGTCAGCTTTATGAACCTGGATCCCGCCAATTCATTCAAGAAAGTGTTCGTACAGAATCTTCAAGTGACCAGCGCAACCTCGGCGGTTCCCATTGCGCAACCGGCGCTCGGTGACACGGTCGGCGTCACGAACGCGAAGACTTGTATCCCCAACGACCCGACGCACCCATGCATGCCGCAGGCGGTGCGCGTAGGGCTGCCCGTGACGTTGCGGATACTCGGGCAAGGTTTCGGGACGACATACACCCAGTCGGGTGCTCTCGTTCGTTTGGACACCACCAACGTCTCGACGGACTGCGCCAGCACGAATCCCACTCCTTTTTGCACGACCTGGATCAGCGATAGCGAGGTGGATGTCAACATCCCTGCCTCGATGCTGGCGGTGGCGCATGATTACGCTCTTGATGTACTGGTGGGCAGCGTGGTATCAAACTCTACCGATTTGCACGCCGTGGACGTTCTCGATTTGACTCCGGCATGTGCCCCAACCGCGTCTTTCCCGCAAGGACCAGAGGGCGTGGCAATCGACGATTCCCTGCACATCGCCTTTGTGACCAACTACGCGTGCAATAGCGTGTCGTTGATAACCATCGACCAAGGCTTCAACAGCACCGTGCCCTACGGCTCCGTGATCAAGACCGTGACAGTGGGCAATAATCCCATCGGCATAGCGGTGATCCCGCGACTCGGCTATGCAGTGGTCGCGAACAGTGGAGACACGCCGAACGGCACAGCCTCCATCATCGACTATAATCACAGCCGTACGCCGGATACCGCTGCCATAGTGCCGATTACAATCACCTCAGGCTCCACCACAACGACAGCCAACAGTGTGGCAGTCGGACTCGCCCCGCGCGGCGTGGCGATTGACCAGGACCGCGCGCTGGCGCTGGTGGCTAACTCCGGATCGAACACCCTGTCTTCCATAGACCTGACCGTGCTCTTGCCGGGGGCCGTCACCACGACGTCACCCACGGCAACGACCGTGGCTCTGAGCGGGCCGCCGACGGCTATAGCGATCAGCCCCGACCTGGCGATTGCGGCAGTTACGAACCTCCAGAACACGGGCACGAGCAGTGCTGCCGCGGGAATTGACGTGGTGACCCTCTCCGGGTCCGTGCCGGTCCGCAGCACGACCGCTTCCGTTGGATCCCTGACGGCTAGCCTCACAGGGATTGTGTTCGATCCGGTGCCCCCGTTCAATCCGACGCCCTCGGACGCGGTGTTCTACGCCACATCAACTCAGCAGAACGCGGTCTATGTCTTCGATCCGAATACCGGGTCGACGAATACCATCCGGGTGGGAATCAACCCGTATTCGGTGGGCTACAACTTCCAGACGGGAACACTTCTGACCATCAACTCGACATCGAATACCAGCTCAGTCATCGATTCGCAGAACCTTAGGACGCGCCAAACGTTGGGGATCAGCAGTCAGTCGCAGTTCGCCGTCGCGGTGGACAATTGGTTCAATACGGCAGTGATTGTAGACCAGAACAACAACCGCGTGCTGCTGCTGGCTTTACCCAAGTGAGCGCCAGGCAACCCGGTCGGATGGGCCGATAAGTCGCGGGAAGGGAGCGAGCAGGTATAGTGATTGCGGGCATGTCCACAAGTCCGCTATACTTTTGTGTTTGTGCTGCGGTTGCCGGAGCCCTCAAGGGCACAACGATGCCGGGAGCGCAGATGAAAACCCAGGAGGACTTGCAGACAACTTGGTTGTCTTCGCTTCCTGAGCACCACCAGAGATCGCAACCGCTCGACGGTTAAGAACGCAAAGGGTTGACATTCCTCGCCGCCCAACCGCGGAAATGGATGAGCGGCCCGGAGAACAACAAGGAGAATACAGTGAATTCGAGAAACATCATTCGCATGGCTGCGCTTAGTGTTGCTTGCCTGCTGGGAACAGCGGCTGCCTGGGCGCAGGGGACTCCGGCGGCGGGCGCCGCCAGCGCGGGAAAAGTGGCGGTGATCAACGTGCGGCAGGCGATTGTGTCCACGGCCGAAGGCAAGCAGGCATCCGCGGAATTGCAGTCGCAGTTCGCGCCGCGTCAGAACGAACTGGAATCCCTCAACAAGCAGGTAAACGATCTGCGGCAGCAACTTGCCGCGAACCAGACCACCTGGAGCGACGAGCAAAAGGCCAAGGCCACAACGCAGGGGCAACGCTTAGCTGCCCAGCTTGAGCGCAAAAACAACGAACTCAACGAGGATGTACAGGCCGCCCAGGGCGACGTCGTGGACCGCATCGGGCGGAAGATGATGGACGTCCTGGACCGCTATTCGCGAGAAAATGGATACGTGGTGGTGCTCGATACCTCGGCGCAGAATTCACCGATTCTGTTTGCGTCCTCGGGTATTGACGTCACACAGGACATCATCAAGTTGTACGACCAGGCGTATCCGATAAAGGCGGGTGGCACAACACCAGCAGCCAAGCCATCGGCCAGCACGACCAAGCCAGTGGCCAGCACGCCGAAGCCTGCCCCGGCGACAAAGCCATAAGCATCCGGAACAAAGTATTGCCCAGCAGCAGAGGGTTGCGGCCAGAAGAAGGCGGCAACCCTTTTTTGTTTTCCGAACGGTGGTCGCCACCAGCTAGGGAACAGGCTCGGCGGGTGGCGGCGGAGGCTCGTTCGGTTTGCCGATCTTGTGTGTGGTGTCAACGTCGAAAAGCAGATAGTCGCTCAAGAAGTGCCTGTGATGGTAGCGCTTGCCGCGGAGCTCCATGTACATGTCGGCGCTCCAAGGGAGCCAGAGCTGCGCACTTCGCGCAGCGAAATTGACGGGGCCATAGTCGACAAGTAGATGATCTTTGGTGAGCCCGAGCCCCGCGATAGGATCCCGGAGATCCGTTTCAACGCGCAGGATCGCATAACTGGTGCTGGAGATCCAGATGCGCCCCTTGATCGCGATATTATACATTGTGCTCCCCGCCCGCCACGTCCGCATACCTCCGCCTTTCGCGTCCCGCTTCTCTTCGAAGCGGATTTGCCAGGCCGCCTGCCCGCGCACGTTGGCCAGCCCTTCGCAGGAATAATTGAACCGATCGCGATAAAACGGTTGCAACACATTTACACCCAGGCTGTTCAGGCCGGTGCTGATGATGACATCAGAAAAACCGGACATGTCACCTGCCCCATCGCGGAATTCATCCAGATAGAACGAGTTTTCCCTGAAGGGATGAACGAAAACAACGTACGAGAAATCGTGTGTTTTTAGGGGTCCCGGCCAGCCGTAGCTGTCAATTCCCTGGTGTTCGATGTGCTCGGTGGCCGTGAATTTTTCAAAGCCAACCAGATCCGAATTCGTCCGCTGCAGCGCGTCATCCAAAACTACTTCGGCCTTGCAATTCACCTGGGGAATAACATTGTAAACGGCGTCATCGCTATCCCGCGGTGCCCAGGGAATCTCTACGAAAGTGACCGGATTCGTATCCGGCGCAGGTGGAGCCGGAAGGCTCGCGTTGGACGAGGCACTAGGTCCCAGACCTTCGCTTTCCACGCGCGCCAGCATTTTCCTGGTCAAGAACACAGCGGAGTCCTTCGGAAAGAGCTTCAAAAGTGATTCCCAAGTATGTTTCGCATCATCACGCTTGCCCTCGCCGTATTGAATCTCCCCGAGCAGGAACAGGGAAGTCGCACCCTTTTCCTTGGCGAGAGAAACGGCGCGTGAAGCTGCGAATTCGGCATCGCTCAAGCGGTGAAGTTGAAAATAGGCGGAGGCCAGATCGAAGTCGGCGTGCCAACCCGCGCGGCCAAGGGACACGGCTTTTTCCAATGGGATGACCGCTTCTGCGGGTGCGCCTCCCTGCAGTTGCATTTGGCCCAGTGAAACGAGAGCCAGTTCGTTGTTGGGGTCCAGGGTCAGGGCGCGCTGGAAATCCTCGCGGGCCACATCGGGATGCTGCAATCCCTGTTCCGCAACTCCCAGAAAGTAAACGATGTCGGAATCGCCGGGAGCCTTCGGCAAGACCTTCGCAAAGATCTTTCTGGCGGCTTCGTAGCGATTTTTATTCAAGGCCTCTATGCCCCTCTGCATTTCGCCTCGAAGATTTTGCGCCAAAACAAATTTGCCACTGGCGGCCGCTGGGCCAGCCGCGTCCGATTCCGGGATGAGATAGATGTAAGCGGGTAGAGTCCCATGACTGAACCCGTAGTTGTAACGCTCCGCGGTCTTGCGGAAACCGGGGCAAGTCACTTCCACAGTGTATTCGCCGAGCGCAAGATTGGTAAAATGGACTGCGGATGCGCCTTTCGTGGGCAAGACCGCGTCATAGTTCAAGCGTGCAGAAGAGATGTGAACGGCAGCCGTAGAATCGAGAGGATTTCCGTGGTGGTCACGGACGAAGACGTCGAGATCAAATACAGGATTATTGGCAAGGTCGAGTGTCGATCCCGTAGGTTGTGGCAAGACAGGTTGCTGACCCCGAAGTGGAAACCACAGGAGAACTAGAGCAAACCCCAACGCTGCCCCCCTACCAAGCGGCAGCGAATACAGGACCCTGGCCGACATTCCGAGCCACTCCCTCCGCTTAAGACACAGACTCGTATAAATCATACGCTCAAGCGGGTTTCAGGGGAAGATAAGTGCACGGCAAGGCGACGGGCTGGCTGGAAGCCGCGACCGCTTGCCGAGGGAGGCAGTTTGCTGACGCCAAGCCAGCGGCGAGCACGCCGAAGCCCGCGCCAGCGCCGAAGCCGTAAGAGAAGCGCCCAAGAATCTCAATTAGAGAAGGGTTGCGGCATCAACAAGGTCGCAACCCTCTTTTCTTTTTCGAACGATCTTCAATGCCGGTTAGGGAGTATTCACAACCGGCGGCGGCGCGGGCTCTTTGGGAGCGCTGACCTTGTGCGTGGCGTCCACGCCGAAAAGCATATAATTGCTCAAAAAGTGCTTGTGGTGATAGCGCTTCCCGTGTAGTTCCATGTACATGTCCGCACTCCAAGGCAGCCAGAGATGCGCATCACCCGCCGTGAAATCAACGGGGCCGTATTCGACCAGGATGTGATCTTTGGTGAGTTCAAGTCCGGCGATAGGATCCCGCAGATCCGTCTCAACGCGCAGAACAGCATAAGTGGCATTGGCGAGCCAGACGCGCCCTTTCACCGGGATTTGATACGTGGTTTTCTGCGTTTCCCATGTCCGGATGCCCAGGCCCTTGGCGTCGCGTTTCTCCTCGAAGCGCACCTGCCAGGCAGCCTGGCCGCGCACATTAGCAAGCCCCTCGCAGGAGAAGCTAAACCGGTCGCGGTAAAACGGCTGCAGGACAGACACGCCCAACGTTATTAGGCCGGTGGAGACAACCTCATCCGTGAACCCGGTCGGCATGCTGCCTTGCTCGCGATACTCCTCCAGGTAATACGAGATCTTTCCCAGAGGATTCACGAAAACAACGTAAGGAGAGTCGTGCGACTTCATCGGCCCAGGCAATCCATACCGGTCCACGCTTTGGTGCTCGATGTGTTCTGTCGCAGCGAACTTCTCAAAATCAGCCAGCCCCGAGTTCATCCGCCGCGTCGCGCGATCCAGGATCGTGTCGGCCTTGCAATCCACGCCTGGCGCCAAGGCATAAACAGCATCGTCAGTGTCCGGCGGCGCCCACGGAATATCGACAAACGCGTCCAGGCTCATGGCCGGCTCACTTGTGGGAGTTGGTGGGGTCGGAACGGAAGATAGGTCGGCTTCCAGACCTGCATTCGCCACGAGTTCCAGTGCTTTATTGACCTGTTCCACCAAGGGATCCTTGGGAAACGACTGAAGAATGGATTGCCAGGTGCGCTTCGCCTCCGCGCGCTTCCCCTCGGCGAATTGAATCTGTCCGAGCAGGAAAACGGGCGCAGCACTGGCTCCCTTGGCATGGCGAATCGCCGGTGCAACTTCGACTTCGGCGTCTCCATAGCGCTTGAGCTCATAGTAGGCCGAGGCCAACTCGAAATTCGCCTTCCATCCCGCGCGGCCCAGCGACACTGCCTTTTCCAACGACACAACGGCCTCGGCGGGCTTCCCGCCCTGCCGGTCCAATTCACCCAAAGACAGCAGCGCCTGCTCGTTGTTAGGATCGAGCGTCAAAGCGTGCCGGTAATCCTCCCGTGCGGCATCCAGATCCTGCATCTTGTATTCCGCCACTCCCATAAAGTAGGGCGCATCTGAGTTGTTGGGGGCCTTCTGCTGGACCTTGGCAAAAATCTTCTTGGCGGACTCGTATTTGCTCTGCCTCAGAGCTGCCAAGCCCCGATCCATACTCCCGCGGAGCTGTTGGCTCAGCACAGGTGTGCGAGCATGCGTCGGTGTAGCCGCTGGGGCTGATTCCGGCAGCAAGTAGATGTATATGGGGTCGTTCTCCCTTTTCGCCATCCAGCTGTACTCTTCGGAGGCCTTGCGGTAACCCGGGCAGGTTACCTCTAGCTTGTATTGGCCCAGCACCACACTCATGAAATGAGCTGGCTTTAAACCCTGGCTTTCTGCTACCTGGTCGAACAGGGTACGAGCTGTCCTTAAACCCACGCTTTGTTCTACCTCGTCGAATCTCATGCGCTCTGAATAGAGGTGAACGACAGCCGTTTCATCAAGAGGGTTTCCGTGGGAGTCTCGGACAGCGATGTCAAGATCAAACACACCATTATCCTTAAGATCAAGATTAGTAACCTCCCCCGACCCGCGAAACACACCGGCTTGACCGCGAGCAGTGGGGACTGCTAGGAGATAGAGGCTTAGTCCCATCGCTGCAGCGTGGAAAAACAGGCGGGTGCTCAGGCGACGATTGATGACCTGGTGCATGGCAACACCTCTGAACCGACACACGTTAACTTATTATTTTATCCTATTTCGGGCTCGGTCAGGCGGGGCCGTCGCGGAACGCAGTGGATGAACGAGGACGAGGTGCGCGTGGGAACTCAGGCTGATGTACTAATCCACGGACCCTTATTCTCTGCCCGGGATTGAGTTCCCCGTTCAGGGCGTGAATTACTTCAAACCAGCCGCCTCCTTGCCTTGCTTTTGCCGTGCTGCGGTAATATACTGGCTCTTCGCTCTGAAACGGGTCGCACCATAGAGTGGGCGCAAGCCCACTTTTTTGTTGCCGCCGGTGGGAACGAGCTTGAGACCGGCTTAGGCCGGGGAGTCTTCGCGTGAATTTGGAAAAGGTCCGCGAAGCCGCCGAACGGGTAGCACGTTCGGAGGGCTTGGAAGTCGTGGATGTCGAATGGAAGATAGGTAAGCAGCGCTTCCTGCGGGTGTACATCGACCGGTTGCCACCGGCGAAGTCCGCGGAAGTTGCCGCTGGCGGAACGCCGCCGGACCCCTTTCCCAAGATCAGTCACGCGGATTGCCAGCGGGTCAGCCAGCAGTTGAGCGTGATTCTGGACGTCGAGGAACTGGTACCCGGTCCGGGCTATATCCTGGAAATCAGTTCGCCGGGAATGGATCGCGCGCTGAAAAAGGCCGGAGATTTCGAGCGCTTCACGGGCCGCCTGGCGAAGATTACCACGAACGAGCCGGTCGGCGAGGCCAAGTTTTTTGAGGGGCGGTTGAAGGGATTTGCGGAAGGAAGAGTCCGCATGGAGTTGAAGGGCAAGGGAGTACAAGTGGTGGAAATACCCTTGGAGACGATTCGAAAGGCCAACTTGGTGGTCGAATTTTAGGAACGGGAAATGGCGAATCTTCTTTACCAACAAATTGAGATGCTCAGCCGGGAGAAGCATATCGAGCCGGAGGTGGTGATCTCCGCCATCGAAGACGCCATGGTGGTTGCGGCTCGCAAGTTTTACAAGACGGAAGAGGACTTGCGCGGGAAGTTCAACGCGGAATCCGGCCAGGTGGACGTTTTTTCGGTGCTTACTGTGGTTGAGGAAGTGGCCGACCCGAAGCGCGAAATCAGTGTTGCGGATGCAAAAAAGAAAAATCCGGACGCCGAAGTGGGCACGGAAATTCTGACCAACAAGCCCACGGACGTGCTCGGGCGCATCGCGGCGCAAACCGCCAAGCAGGTGATCCTGCAAAAGGTGCGGGAAGCGGAACGCGACACGATTTATAACGAATATCACACCCGCACGGGCGAACTGGTCACCGTGATCGTGAAGCGGGCGGAAGGGCCGGACCTGATCGTGGACTTGGGTCGAACCGAAGCGCGTTTGCCCAAGCGCGAGCAGTCCAAACTGGAAACCTACAACATCGGCGAACGCCTGCGCGTTGTGATCCGCACGGTGGACCGCGCGGCGAAGGGTCCGCAGGTAATCGTATCGCGGGCGGATGCGGCGCTGGTGCAGCGGTTGTTTGAGATGGAAGTGCCGGAAATTTACGACGGCACGGTGCAAATCCGTGCGGCGGCGCGGGAAGCGGGCGAGCGCACGAAGGTGGCGGTAGCCAGCCGCGACAAGGACGTCGATCCCGTGGGTGCCTGCGTGGGCATGAAAGGCATGCGCGTGCAATCGATCATCCGCGAATTGCGCGGCGAGAAGATCGACATCATTCCCTACAACGAAGAGACGGTTGCTTTTGCGCAAAAGGCCCTGAGCCCGGCCAAAGTGACGCGCGTGCAGATCGTCGATCCGGAAACCAAGAAGCTGG
>Ga0116223_10000736_pt1 | contig 38062 bp, 23 predicted proteins | sample Sb_taG_3_FD_90092 | JGI IMG/M metagenome (GOLD analysis project Ga0116223, IMG submission 90092) | Peat soil microbial communities from Weissenstadt, Germany - Sb_50d_a_PC metaG | ecosystem: Environmental > Terrestrial > Soil > Wetlands > Peat | place: Germany: Weissenstadt | collected 2010-09-21 | reverse complement strand
CAGGTCGGACAAAGGGCAGATCGACCGACGCCGACGGTGACGAGGATGTTGCGGAAGAACTTCTGCTCAACAAAATCTGCACCAACCGGCTTGACAACGGATCCTTCATAGATGCCATGCTTTGGTACTCCAAAGCATGCTTTCGAGTACGAAAGCATGGCACCCGCTTGATGCATTGGTGGCGCAGTCCTCAATAGGCTATGCCAGGAAACCCTGCCGGCTGGCGGAGTTGGTTGGCAACTTTGGCGGATCGCGCTCTTCGAAAAACGACCGCCGGCGCCGTTCCAGGCAATCAGAGCTGTACAGTCGCTCTGCCAGCCAGTACGTGCCGGACCGCAGCTCCTCTGTCGTCATGTTTTTGGGAACGTAATTCACGTCGAATAGCGTGCAGAGCTCCCAGCGCCTTGGCTCCAGCAACCGCCCTTGCCGGAGTAGCCGGTCGTAGAGCGGCGTGCCGGGAAACGGCGTCAGCACGGTGATCTGCACGTCGTACAGAGACGCGCGCAGGGAGAAGTCAAGCACCTCCTGAAAGATATCCGGCGTATGCCAATCGAGGCCGAGGATGAAGCACCCATTCACGCTGATCCCATGCGCCTGAATGCGGCGCACCGCGTCAAGATAATCCGCCCAGCGGCGCGCCTTGAAGTTGGCGCGCATCTCCAATCCTTCGAGCGCACGCGGCTCGGGACTCTCCAGGCCGATCAGCACCTGACGGCAGCCCGACTTTCTCATCCATTGCAGCAGTTCGGGATCGTCGGCCACTGAGATATCTGTCTCGGTGAACCAGTGAATGCGCAAAGAAGTCAGTTGCCGGCAAAGTTCCTTGCCCCACGCCTTGTCCACGAAGGTATTGTCGTCGGCGAATTCCACGAAAGGATGTCTGCGCAAGCGCTTCAGTGCGCGGATGTCGCGCACGACATCCTCTACCGGACGCTTACGATAGGGCTGGCGGAGCATGACGTTGGAGGCGCAAAAATCGCAGCGCCATGGGCAGCCGCGCGTCGTTTGTACCGTGAAGCGGTTGTAAGGCCTGCCGGCCAGCAGATCGTAACGAGGAATGGGTAGCCTGTTCACCTCGACGGCCGGGAAATCAGCAGCATTCCAAACGCGCTGGCTGCTGCCGGCCGCGATTGCCGACACCGCGGCAGGCCAGACGTTCTCCCCTTCTCCCAGAAACACATAATCGGCATGATCCAGGGCCTCGTCCGGTTGCACGGTCACGTGCAACCCTCCCATGGCCACCTTGACGCCGGCTTGCCGCAAACGGTCGGCGATGGCATACGCTTCGCCCACCTGGGCCGAAAACGTGCTGATGGCCACCAGGTCGCATTGGTAGAGTTCCCTGGACTCGGCTCCGTCCTCGATCGTTTCGAAGTAGCGCAGCTCGTGACCGGGCAGCGTCGCGGCGGCAAGATAGAGGAGGCCAAGGCTTGGCAAAGTGGCAATCACTTTGCCGCGCTCGATGATGCCCGGAAGCGTCAGGCCCAGGGCGACAAGATCCGGATCGTGGGCGCGTAAGCCGCTCATTGCCAGCAAACCGATTTTCACGGATGACCTCCGCAGAGAATGAATACGATCGCGAGCATCAGGGCTGCGACCGGGATGAAGAAGAAATTGCGGAAGCCTTGATTCCAACCAGTCAGAAAACAAATCGCCGGCATGCTGGTCCCGCCCAGTAAAAGGCAGACGGAAGCCGCACTCGCTGTCCAAACGCTGTTCGTTGGCCAGGCTGCCAGACTGAAGAGCACGTTGAGCATGCCGAGGGCTGCCAGGGCAATATGCCCGAGGCGAATGATGCGCCGGCGAAACGACGCATAACCCCCCAGGAAGCGTTCGTCGTGGAAGTGCAGGCCGAGAATGCCGCCGGTGGCGAAGGCTGTAAGCACCATCGCCCAGCCCACATACCAATTCAAGACCGGCGTAATCATAACTGACTCGCCAAGGTAGGGTCCTTGGAACAAGGCCACTAATCTAAAAGGCGATTTCAAGGTGGGAAGTATAACGCGATGATTGGAAGTGATCGCAAGTTGATTGTGGCAGCGCGGAACGAGATCTTGAGGAGCCCGAGCCCCAAGAAACTATCTCCGAAGAAGCACTAGCGCGTGGTCGAGTCTTCATCTTGGAGTAAGGGCATGGCTTCAGAATCTCTGGAAATGTGTACATAAGTACACATGACATAAAACAGGTGACACTGCCATTCGTCTAAGTTCCGAGTTGCGATGTAACCCTTTGTAGAAGATGAGCTTGCGAAATGATCTCTTTGTCAGACAAGTAGTCTGCCTACCCCCGTTTTACATGACAAAACATGACATTCGTCGTTTTCGCGATTAAGTTTGCCTTTCTCGCTGGCCTCGTGCTCGGGCCCCAAAAGTTAGCCATGAAGATGCACTAGGTCACCAGCGAAACGTCTGCTGTGCGCGCTCTCAGCCTCGATCCGGCGGCGTCCCGGGACTTATTGGTTTGGCGATCTTCCAGAGGCGTTTGTCGCTGCGGATATACAGTGCGCCTCCGGCAACGGCCGGCGTGCTCAGGATGGTGTCGGCAAGGGAATTGCTCTCCACGAGAACAGGCTCCTTGTCCGTGGGCTTGACCACCTGCGCGAGGCCGCTCTCGTTGAGGCAGTAGATCAACCCGCCGGCGGCGACAAGCGATGCGCTGAACGGGCCTTTCAGCCGAAGTTGGCCACGCACCTCGCCTGTTTTCACGTCCCCCGCGACGAGGAATCCGTTATGCAGGGAGTAGATGCGATCTCCGAGCACGAGCGGACTGGCAGTCACGGGGTTGAGCTTGACGTTTTCCCACAGAAGCTTCGGCGCCGCTCCATTTGGCTGCAGTTCGAAGGCTGCCAATCCCTTCTCTCCGGGGACGAACAGAATGTTGCCTGCCAGCACGCTGGAGGCGATGGGGTCGGAATTCCTCTTGATTCCCCAGACTTCGCGGCCTGTGATTGGGTCGCAGGCACTCAAACGTTCGGTCCCTTGCAGCAGAACCAGATTATCGGCCCTGGTTTTGCCCGGCAGAATGATGGGCGACGTCCAGTTATACATGCGCGCCCTGTCTATGCGCCAACGATTGGACCCAGTTTTGAGGTCGATTCCCAGGGCCAAGGAGGTGTTTTGAGTTTCGAGGTGAACCACGACCGTTTGGCCAACGATGACCGGAGATGATGCCAGCCCGCGGCCGTCCGTCGCGCCGGGGTTCTCCTCGTAGAGCGAGCGCATCCAGAGTACATTTCCTTCCAGATCGAGACAGATCAAATCATCGGTCGCGAACAGGGCCACAAGATGTCGGCCGTCGCTCGCCGGCGTAGGGGCAGCCATGCAGGTCTTGGGATGGGCATCGGTTGGCCCAGTGCCCCAGAAACTACGTTGCCAAAGCCTGTGCCCCGTCTTCGCATCAAATCCCAGTATGAAAAGTCGATCGTGCTGGAGGCCGCCGGAGGCGGTCAAGAAAACGCGGTCCCCCACGACAATTGGGCTGGAGAGCCCACGGTCGGGAAGATCTGCCTTCCAGGCGACGTTCTGGTCCGCCCCAAAGCGGGTAGGCGCCGGCTCAGTCGCCACGCCGGTCGAATCGGAGCCACGGTATTGCTTCCAATCCGCGCCCCCGAGAATCAGCACCACGAGCCCCGCGCTGCATGCTATCCGGCCGCACTTCATAATCGGGTCCCTTGCTGGAGAACTAGGATTTCTTTTCCGGTGCCGGGCTGGCCGGCCGGGTGGTGGACAGAATCGCGACACCGTTGGCGTCGCAAATGCGGAGCTGGAATTGCCAAAAGTCGGGCACGCCGGGCTGCGATTCTCCGCGGCAATCTTTGATCAGGAGGGTATTCTTTCCTTGCTTGAGATGGGCCTTGGCGACATAGTGGTCGAGACGCATCCCCGTGAATTCGTCGCCTCGATCCAGGACCAGTTCGCCGTTTACCCATAGCTTGAAAGCGTTATAGCAGCCGACGCGAACCTCGACGACCTGATCGGCCGCGCTCGCAAACTCGCCCGCCGCGTAGCCGACCGATACCTTATGGGCCCCAATCCCCTTGGTGAGATCGACAAGCCCGTGCTCGTCCTTCGAGGTGTAGTCGGTCCATGTCACTTTGCCCGCCGCGCCGTCATAGGAGGCGCCGAAGTCGAGTTGTTTCTCAGGGGGATAGACGGTCTCGACGCCCTTTTTCTTCGCGTTCGAGAACGGCCCGATCAGCTTCCATTCCAGGATCAACCCGAGGTGTTTGGGCAGGTCTACCTGCTGGCCCAGTTCACGCAACCGGCGGGCGGCCTTGTCGATATGGTCCTGCTCGCGGGCCGAGGCGAACGATTTCTGATAGAGTCGCCGTGCTTCGTCCTTTTGGCCTTCCTCATGGGCCTTGTCCGCTTGCTTGAGGATTCGAGCGATTGCATCCCGGCGCAGCTCGGGACTCGGATCGTCGGTCATGTTTGGAAGAAAACGATCCGCTGCCTTGGCATCGACCGTGAGAATGAGCTCATAAGCCAGCCTGCGGGCCTGGGAGTTGTGATGCGTATCACGGACAAAGATTTCAAGGGCGGCGACGGGAAGTTGCTTCTTGTCGACCCTGGCGCGCTCCAGGATATCGTCGATGGCCGAGCGCACCCAGTTGCGCATGAGGGCATTGGACCCATCCATGCCGGCAAGGATTTCGGGGAGCTGATGGATGTCTGTCGTAACAAGAGCCTTCCAGGCACGCGCGGCTTCCGCGCTTCCCTTCCCATCCGGTCCGACCTGACGCAGGACGGCAAGAGAAGCTTGAATGGGCATCGACGGGGTGGACGCCGGCGACTCTGCAGCGAACGCAGTCGTCAGCAGTGAAAAAAGCATAAGCACGAAAGTCATGCGTGGAATCTCCTCGTGGGCTGCGTGCGGTACGGAGTGTGCTGCCAAGCCTGCGGTGAGCGCGAGAGGTCAAACGAATCAGCGACCTTCGCAGGGCTAAAGGCGCACTCCCTAATTATAGGATTCTCAGCGGAATTGGGTGGTCAAGGTAAGACAGGCTTATCAATGCTCGGTGAATCTTCGCCTCGTTAATGCCCCTCCCCGGGTTTCATCCCAATAAGCCCGAGCGCTTTCTCGAGAAAATCATGCGCTAGCCGCTTCGCCAATTCGTCCACCTCCCGGCAGGTCTTCTGCCAGGCTTCAGCGGTCGTGCCGGCGGGACAGGGATCCGAGCAGACCTCCAAATAAGTTTTTGCCTTCGGCTCGGTGCCGCTGGGACGCAGGATAATCCGGGCACGGTCGCCCAATTGAAAGACGAGTACGTTGCGCGACGCGGCGTCCGTGGCACCTTTGATGGGCCCAAATCGTCCGTTTTCATTGCGCAGGTCTTCGAAATGAGTTACGACCAGCCCGGCGATCTCTTTCGGCGGGGCAGCCCGCAGCGCGTCCAGCATGCGCGCCATGTTCTTCTTGCCGAGGATGCCGCTCATTACCACCGGCAGCCCTTCATTGTGGAAGTAGCCAAACTGCTTGGCGAGCATCTCCAGGTAGTCAAGCACCCCCCGGCCCTTGCGCTTTTCATCGAGAGCCAATTCGGCCATGAGCAGAGCGGACCCGGCGGCATCCTTGTCACGAATCTTTGGCGTGACCAGAATGCCGTGGCTCTCCTCGCAGCCTATGACGAAGTCCTCGGGTGTCCCGCGCACGTCTTCGTAGGAGCCAGTCTGGTCAAGCTGCCAAAGCACGTCGGCGATGTATTTGAAGCCAACCAAAAGGTCGTCCACGAGCTGCGCTTTGAAATGCCGGGCGATGCGCGTGACCAGATTGGTCGTGACTTCGGTTTTCACGACGATCGGCGACGATGGCAGCCGGCCCTGCTGTGCTAACTTGCTCAGCTTGAAATGCGTAAGCAGGGCAGCAATCTCGTTGCCCGTTACAAAACGCCAACCTCCCTGCCGGTCGGGAATCATCGCGCCCAGCCGGTCGGCATCGGGATCTGTGGATAGCACCAGGTCCGCGCCGACCTGCCGAGCCGTTGCCGCGGCACGATCCATAGACTCCGGAACTTCGGGATTTGGCGTCTTGGTGACATTCGGGAATTGCCCGTCGGGCGTCATTTGCTCCTCGACAGGCGTGATGCGAAACCCTTGGTTTATCAGGGCTTCCATCGCGGTCATGGAGCCGACGCCGTGCATGGGCGTGAAGACCACCTTGATCTCGTCGAAACGCGGCGGGGGCACCAGGCTTTGGTGTCGAATCAGGTCGAGATACGCGTCGTGGGGAGCTTCATCGAGCAAATAGACCTTGCCGGTCCGCAGTGCCTCAGTCCAGGGGAGTGTCTTGATCGTGGTGACCTGCTCGACCAGGTCGGCCATGATCTGGTCGTCTGGCGGGACCGGCTGGCCGCCCCGTTCGTCGTAAAACTTGCCGCCGTTGTCATCCGGCGGGTTGTGCGAGGCGGAGATGTTCAGGCCGCCATGCGCTTGCAGGTAGCGGATCGTGAACGAGAGTTCGGGCGTCGCCAGATAGCGACTGCTTTCCGCCGGCAGGACGCAAGCATGAATGCCATTGGCCACATAGACGCCGACCGCGTAATGGGCCAGGTCTTTCGACGACAGATGGAGAACGGGGTTGGGCAAATCGGGATTGTAGCTGTGCCGTTTATCTTCGAACCGGCGCACGTCATAGGCGATGACCACACGCAGGGATCCCCGCTCGGGAAAACGTTCCTTCAGGTATTCGCAGTGCCCTTGGATCGAGGCGCCCAGCGTCCAGGGATTCATGCGATTGGGGCCGATGCCGACCGGCCCGCGGCGGCCGCCGGTGCCGAAGGGAAGGATTTGATAAAAACGGTCGAGCAGTCCGGTCCACTGCTTGTCCTGCACAAGCCAATGAAGCTGCGGCCGATAGGCGGCGAAGTCGGTCTCCGAGAGCCATTGCCGCAAATACCTGAGAGCCTGTCCCTTGCTGGAGTCGTCGATCTGAACGCCACGGAAACCTTCTTCGGCCTGTTCCACCAGGTCCATCATGCGACCTCACTACCTAGCCTGCAGAAACGGCGGATCCGACGACTGGACTGCCTCATGAGGTAGGTACTCTATCGCGCCCCAGAAAGGAGGGCAACCGAAAGGGAGTGGCGAGGGGCGAGGGGCGAGGGACGAGGGGTTCTGCCGAATCGATGGCGGGAGTGATCAAGATTTCGTTCCGGAGGACGGCCTTGTGGCCGGGAGGCGTGTGAGTCACACTATAAGCAAGGAATCGCTGGCTCCTATACTTGGCAGGAACGAATTCATGGACGCCGTCATTATTGATCGTGGACGCGGCCCGGAAATCGCGGGAACGCGCATCACGGTTTACGACATTTTCGACCACCTTGAAGGCAATATCAGTCCGCAAGAGGTCGCACTGATATTCCGCCTTTCCCAGGAGCAAGTCGGCGCCGCGATCGCTTACATCGAAGAGCACAAGGAAGACGTGGAAGCGGTTCACCGCAAGATCGTGGCGCGGAACGCACGGGGAAACCCGCCGGAACTTCTAGCCAAACTGGAGGTCGGTAAGCGCAAGCTCAAAGAAGCGCTAGATCGCGTGCGGACGAGTAGTACCCAGGAGGACAACAGTGCCAGGAATGGTGCCGGACAATGATGTCGAAGGCTACTTCAAGATTCTTCTTCAGCATCTGGCAAGCGACAGTTGGCGAGACGTCTGGTCGGAGACCGGCTTCACCGTCGAGACCTTCGCCAGTCTTGGGTTACTCCGAGACGTAGCCGACGATGTCTTATGGAAGACATGTCAGCAACGCCAAGTCATTCTCGTCACCGGCAATCGCACTAAAGCGGGACCAACGTCGTTGGAGTCCACGATCAGGATTCACAACGCGCCAGACTGCCTTCCGGTACTCACCTTGGCAGACCCAAAGCAAATCAAGTCGAATAAGCCGTATGCGGAACGGGTAGTCGAGCGTCTTCTCGAATATCTTGTTGATATCGAGAACCTTCGCGGCACGGGGCGGCTTTATCTTCCCTAAGGATGCAGGCCAGAACCACATTCCAAGCTTCGTCACCTAGACGCCCAAAAATCCGCTTGACACTTGCTTATCTCCGGGATCTAATACCTAAAGACTTAGGCTTTAATTCTTGGTTGAGGTGTTTGCCGTGAGCGAATCCCCTTCACCGACCCCGCGGGAGCTGGAAATCCTGAAGGTCCTCTGGGAGCAAGGGCCCAGCAGTGTGCGCAGCGTCTACAGGCGCTTGGCCCAGGCCGAGGACCTGGCTTACAACACCGTGCAAACGTTGCTGCGCATCATGGAAGAGAAAGGTATCGTCGAACACAAGACCGAGGGACGCACGTTCGTTTATCAATCTCGCTTCAGCCGGGATGAGAGCGCGGCCCGCTTTCTTGATCGCGTGTTTGACGGAGCCGCGGACCAGCTGGTGCTGAGCCTGCTGCGCTCCGAACGCATCCCGCCGGCCGAGCTGGAGCGCCTGCAAGCGATGATCACGGAAGCTCGCAAGAAAAAGTCATCCGGTAACACGGGTCGCTCCGGCGGTCGCGCAGCAGGAGATAAGCCATGAACTACCCCTTGCCATCGTTCGGTGCCTGGCTCCTCCATACGGCCGCGGGAGGGAGTCTGCTCCTGCTCGCGTGCGCGTTAGCGATGAAGTGGTGTCGGCAGCCGGCCTGGCGGCAACGCCTGGGCGAATGGGGGCTTGTCGGGGCGCTGTTGCTTCCCGTCCTGGCCTTGATTCCGTCCTGGCTGGTTCTGCCTGTGTTGCCGTCGCAGCCATCAGGCAACCTCTTCGAGACCGACGATCCACCCTTTTCCAACCCGTCCTCCTCTCCAGCATTCGTGCTGGAGAGGAACTTTGTTCCCCGTATGGCGGGAACAAGTCAGGCGCTTGCCGACCCTGCGGAAGACAGCAACGCCCGGGCGTGGCAAAACTCTGCTCTGGCCATGTCGCCTTCCTCGGACAGTCGGCAAGGTGTGGACTTCGATCTTCTCGGCCCCGAGTCATCGGCGGTCGATGTCGATCGAGCCGCGGAAACGAAGGGCGCCGCGGTCAATCGCGCTGCGGGCGAGCATTGGTCTATGGCCCAACTTGGCACTGCGAGCTTCACAGGTTTAGAATGCGTTTACGTTCTCGCCGCCCTGGTCTTTCTAGGCCGCTGGCTGGTTGGACATTGGCTCCTTGCCAGGCGCTTGCGTTCGTCCCATCGCGCGCCTGGAGAAGTGGCCAGCCTCTTCCGGCACATGGCGCGCGGGCTCCGCCGCCGGCCGCGGCTGCTCGTATGTCGCAACCTGCAGATGCCGGTGAGCTGTGGCGTACTGCAGCCAACTGTCGTTATTCCCGAGAGCTTCTGCGAGCCTGCAGCTGCCAAGACGTTGCCATGGGTCTTCGCTCACGAGCTGACCCATCTGGAACGGAACGATGCCCTGGCTTGCTCTCTTTTCGGCCTCGGCCAGGCACTCTACTTTTACCTGCCCTGGTTCTGGTGGCTGCGCAGGCAGGTACGGCTCTGTCAGGAATATGTCGCCGACGCCACTGCTGCCGCACATGCTACGGATCCCGAAGACTACGCTCAATTCTTGCTCACCCTGGTCGGTCAACCTGCGCTCCCGCTCGGTACGAATGGAGTTTCTGGATATTCTTCAGATCTGTTTCGGAGGGTTACTATGTTACTGCAAGATTCCAAAGAGACGGAAAAATGTTGCCCGCGGTGGTGGTCGCTTTCGGCCGCTGGCGCAGTCATCGCGCTGGCGGTGCTGGTGTCCGGCGTGAGCCTGCGCGCCAAGGCGGCAAGCGTCTCCCCACCTGACGACGACGAAGTCGTGGTCATTACTTCTTCAGACGACGATGCCGACGACGCACCCAGCAAGGAGGAGACGAAGAAGAAGGCCGAGAAAAAGCAAAAAGCGCAGCTACACGATCTGCAGCAACTGCAGGAGCAGTTGCAGCAGATGCAACTCGAGCTGAAGCAGATGCACGAGCAACTACACTTACAGCTACCCGCCGTGGGAGACCTCGTCAGAGTGCCGTTGAAGGAGTTCGATTTCGGTATGCGAGGCTTCAAGTTCGACGGAGCTGGCATCCACCCCACGGGTCGACTTGGCGTTCAGATGCAGCCGCCCAGTGCCGAGCTGGCTGATCAGCTCAACCTTTCCAAGGACGAGGGACTCGTGATCGCCAGTGTGGAGCCCAAGTCCGCGGCAGCAAAAGCCGGCTTGAAGGCTCACGACATCTTGATCGAGTTCAACGGCAACGCGGTATCCAGCGACCCCGGTAAGCTCGTGCACTCAATCCAGGCGATCAAGGGCAAGGCAACCGTGGACGCCGTGGTGATTCGCAAGGGAAAAAAGGTCACGATCGAGAGCATTTCACTGCCGGAGGCAAAGGCCACACCCGAATTCAATGCCCCCCAACAATTCAAACGTTTTGGAGGGAAAGGGCTAGGACAAGGAGAAGGGCTGGGGTTCAAGTTTCCAGTTGAACCATCTGAACCAGCCGAAATCAAGCACCCTGGCAAGCGATTTTTCTCCTTTCCTGCGGATCAAGGCGCGGGCGGACAGAGTGTCAGCGTCAGCGTGAGTAACAACAATGGCAAGTTCTCCGCGAGTCGGCAGGAAGGATCGCTTACTATCACTGCGACCGGCAACGTTACCGACGGCAAGATCAAGCTCGATAGCATCAAAATCACGGACGGCGAAGAAACGAACAGCTACACGAGCATTGCCGATGTCCCCGAAGAATACCGAGAGAAACTAAAAAGTTTGGTGGAGCCGGGCGTGAAGGGTAAGATCAAGGTGGAGGTCAAGGACCTGAGCAAAGAAAAGAAGTCCTCAAAGAAGAAGGATAAGGACCAGGACGACGAGGATCCCGACGAGGACAAATAGGCTCCAACGGAGTTCCACGGATTCAGAGACATCGGCGAGTACGGCTTCAGACCCTTTGGTTCTCGGTCCTAACCGGGGTCTGAAGATCCGTGCTCGCCGTGTCTTTTTGGTTGACCTATGTCCAAACCTGAAGCCGGAAGCGAACCTCTCGTCAAAGAAGCCCGCCGGATCGACGTTGCGGCCACAGCCGCCAAGATCGTCAGCAACATCGAAAAAGTGATCATTGGCAAGCGCCAACAGATTTCACTGGCACTGGTGGCCTACCTCTGCGAAGGCCACATCCTTCTAGAAGATGTGCCGGGCGTAGCCAAGACCATGCTGGCACGGGCTCTTGCCAAGAGCGTCGGTTGCGCCTTCAAGCGCTTGCAGTGCACGCCCGATCTCCTGCCCACCGATGTCACCGGCGTCTCCATCTTCAATCAAAAAACCACCCAGTTCGAGTTCCGCCCCGGGCCCATCTTCGCGCAAACCGTTTTGGCCGACGAGATTAATCGGACGACGCCGCGGACGCAATCGGCCCTGTTGGAAGCGATGGCCGAGCGGCGCGTGACGGTGGACGGCCAGACCTACGTCCTCAAGGCTCCATTCGTGGTCATTGCGACGCAGAACCCGATCGACCACGAAGGCACGTTCCCCCTGCCCGAAGCCCAGCTCGATCGCTTCCTCGTGCGCTTGAGTCTTGGCTATCCGGGTCCGGAGGAAGAATCGAAGATGCTGCAACGACTGCAACACGGGCATCCGATCGACGACCTGGCCCCGGTAGTGAGCGCCGAGGAGGTCATCGCCTGCCAGGATGCCATACGGGAAATCTTCGTCGATCCCAAGATCCGCCGCTACCTCCTGGAAATCGTCCATCGCACCCGCGAACACGAGGATGTGCATCTCGGCGGTAGTCCGCGCGCTTCCATCGCTCTCTTCCGCACGGCTCAGGGGCTGGCGGCCATGGCCGGGCGCAGTTTCGTCTTGCCCGACGATGTCAAACGCATGGCCCTACCGGTGCTGGGACACCGGCTGATCCTCCGGCCGGAAAGCCGATTGCGCAAGGTAACCGCGGCCACGGTGCTCAATGAGATCGTGCCGGACGTGCCTGTCCCAATCGTTACGTCCGAGGCCCAGGGAGAAGAGCGCCTCACATGAAATGGTTCTTCGGCGCCTGCGTAATGCTGCTGCTGGCTCTCATCCTGGAGTCGGGCTTGCTCGCGTACGCGATGTACGTCTTGTTGGCCATGCTGATCCTGACCCGCGTACTGGCGCGCACCTGGACCGGCAATCTGTCGGCGACTCGGACCTGCCGGAAGGTGACGGCCGAGATAGGCGACATCGTCCCCGTCGAGGTCACCGTTCGCAACACCGGCACCATGCCGGTTCCCTGGGTCCTGCTGGAGGACATGCTCCCCAGGCTGGCCCTTCAGCCGAACCAGCGCCGGCTGAGCGTGAAGGGGAAGCGGATTGCGATCCGCCTGATTCGCGCAGGCAATGAAGCGCACCTTAATTACCAGTTGCGCTGCCGCATGCGTGGCTATTACCAGATCGGGCCGGTGATCATGGAAAGCGGCGACGTCTTTGGATTGCACCGCCGTTACCGCGTCGATGCCGAGCCGCATTACTTGCTCGTCTACCCCAAGGTCGTGCCGTTGCAGGGTTACGATCTTGCCTCGCGCCGGCCCATTGGCGACGTTCGCCTGATCCACCGCCTCTACGAAGACCCCACCCGCACGGCGGGCGTTCGTCCCTACGAGCACGGCGACCCGCTCAATCGAGTGCACTGGCGGGCGACGGCCGCCACCGGCATTTTGCACAGCAAGATCTATGAGCCCTCTACCCTGGCAGGCGCGACTCTCGTGCTCGATTTCCACAAGGAGAGTTATCCGTCTCGAGGCGAGCCGCACCGCTCGGAGCTGGCCGTGACCACGGCGGCCACGTTGGCTAATGCCGTTTACGAAATGGGTCAGCAGATCGGGCTAATCAGTAACGGCCGTGACACCGCGGACCGGATACGATTGGAAGGCTGGGAGCACGATCACCGCACGCGCCTGGCTGCCAGGGAAAAGGCCGGCATGCGCCAGCAAAACGAACGTCTACAGCCATTGGTCGTCCAGACACGTCGCGGCATGGAGCAGTTTCAGCGCATCCGGGAGACTTTGGCGCGCGTGGAGCTGACCGACGGATTGAGCCTGGCGGAGCTGATCCTCGAGTCGGCTAGCCGGCTGCCGCGCGACGCGACCGTGGTCGCCCTGCTCGGCGCCGTGCCGGCCGAGACCGCGCTAGCCCTGGGCACCCTCAACCGCCAGGGTTATGCGGTGGCGGCCGTGCTCATTGCCGTCGAGGAAGCGCAGCTTGAAAAGTACTATGGACGCTTGCTGGCCGAAGGGGTCCGGGACGTTCGCATTCTCAAAGATGAACTAGGGTTGCAGGAACTTTGTCAGCAGCAAGTCCGCGGCGCGAACACCTACGCGTTCCAGGTCGAGGTTTGAAGGGCTGAGCGATGCCTGCGGGAAAGCCTCAACAAACGCTTGGCGACTATGTCACGATCGCGCTTAGCCCGGCGCTGATCATGACGCTGGTCGGCAGCCTGGTCTTCTTCCTTCTGGAAATCCTTTACGTCGGTCAATACACAGGCCGATTGCAATGGACGCTCTTCTTCTTCGTTTTCGGCATCGTCTTGATCGCCCGCATCTCCATCGAACAGAGCGGCGGGCGGGCGGCCTTGTTCGGACTGGCCCTGGGCGGAGCCGTGTTTGTCGCGCTCCAGTCCTTTGTGAAATATCCCGAAGGCAGCCCTACCGCGAGCTTCGGATGGGCGATCAACCTGGGCCTGATGGCCCTGAGTTGGTGGTGCGCCCATCGCCTGACCTGGGATTGCACCTACATCGACGACAGCGTGGACGCATCGGGAAAAGGCGTGCTGGAGGCTGCCGGGATGGAGCAAGCGCAGGCTGAGGAGGCGGGCTCGAAGACGGAGGATGACAAGGCCGGCAGGGATTCCTCCCCTGGTCTATTCGGCTGGTGGGACCGCTACTCTCGCTACCGCGAAAAGCAGTTGCGCAAGCCGCACACGCCGGGGGTATGGGTCGTCTACTTCTCGCTGGCAGCGCTGCCCTTATTCGGGTTGGGCCAAGCGCTGATCCCTGCTGCGGAGGAAGGCCGGCGCCGCTACGCCTTTTGGTTGATGGTTTGCTACGTCGCCAGCGGGCTCGGCTTGTTGCTGACGACCAGCTATCTGGGCTTGCGCCGTTACCTGCGGCAGCGGAAGCTGCAAATGCCCAGGGCGATGACCGGAGTCTGGCTGATGCTCGGCGGCGCCCTGGTCGTTCTCATGCTGCTGATCGGCGCCTTGCTGCCGCGTCCCTACGGTGAGTACCAAATCATCAATTTCTCCGGGGCGGGCTCGAAGTTGTTGAAAGCCTCGCGGTTCGCCATCAAACGCGACTCGGCTGGGAACGGACAGGAAGGAAAATCATCCTCCGACACGTCCCGCTCCGATGACACCGCCGGGGATAGCTCAGGAAAGAAGCCTGGGGACAAGGGACAGGCTGAGAACCAGAGCGGCGGCAAGTCCTCGCAGGGCCAAGGTCAAAGCCAGGGCGGTAGCAATTCCTCAGGAAAATCTTCAGGAGAGAAGGGTTCCAACTCAGGCAACCAAAAAGGCAAGAGCGGTGGCGACCGCAATGACAAACAATCGGGCGACCGGAATTCGTCGAAGAACAATTTCGATTCGCGCGGCGACCGCGACCAGCAGGGCAAGGATGAAAACGACGGCAAGAGTAAAGACGAGAACGCGCAGCAGGGCAACTCCGAGAAGCAGAACGGCCAAGACCAAAGCGAGAAGAAACGTCCAGGCGGTTCGCCGGTACCCGAAAAGGACGCCAAGAATCAAACGCAATCCAAGACAGGCCAGAACAAGCCATCGACGCCGCCGAGCAGTCCGTCGCCATCCATCCTGCCGTCGCTTGGTGCTCTGGCGACTTTCCTCAAGTGGGTAGTCTTCGCCATCCTGGCGCTGGCGGTATTGTTTTTCTTGCTGCGCTCGGGACTAAAGTTCCTCGCGAATTTCACCAACTGGGCGAAGCAGCTACTAGCCGCGCTAGATGCATGGTGGAAGAGCTTGTTCAGTCGCAAGAAGCCCGCCGCCAAGGCGGCCGAGGCTCCCTCTCCACGCAGGCCGCGCCCCCGTCCGTTTTCCGCTTTCAGCAATCCTTTCACCAACGGCACTGCAGCTCAGTTTTCTCCAGACGAGATAGCAACCTACACGTTCGAAGCGCTGGAGGCCTGGGCCTGGGAACGTGGCCTGGGCAGGGAACTCGAGGAAACGCCATTGGAGTTTGCCCAACGGCTTGGAGCGGAAGTGCCCGCTCTGGAAAGCGAAGCACGTGGCCTCGCAGGTATGTATGCACGGGTCGCCTACGCCCGCGGCCGGCTGGCGACCAGCAGCCTCAAGTTGCTCGGCCAGTTCTGGCAGCGCCTGGAAACGGTGGCCGAACGCCCTCTTTCCGCCTGATTCCCTCGTATACCTTGGAGCGCACAAACCCCACTTGACCCGCTCTGCCGTCGTACTAAGCTACTAGCAGACCACGCCGGAGTGGCGGAATTGGCAGACGCGCCAGGTTGAGGGCCTGGTTGCCTTTACGGGCAGTGCAGGTTCAAGTCCTGTCTCCGGCACATTGAAGCATAAGGGGTTACGGCGAACAGCCCGTGGCCCCTTTTTGTTGCGCCAGCCCGTTTGGGGGGCACTTGGGGGGCAGGATAGGGGTCGCGTTGGAGTCGTATCGCTGGTCCGGACAGCGGATCGGAGCATACGATTTCATGGAGGCAACCCCGTGGCTTGGCTCGAACAACACCCCACGTCTGGACATTTCAAAATCTGCTTCCGCTGGGGCGGCAGAAAGCTCAAGAAGACCATCAAGAGCACCGGCCGTGACGACGCCGAGGCGGCCTTGGCTCGGTTCAAAGAAAACCTCCACCTGCTTGAGCGTGGCCGTCTCGAACTTCCGCCGGGAGCAGACATTGGCACCTTCCTGCTTTCGGACGGCAAGCTGAACGGCCAGCCGAACGCCACCCCGTCGGCTCACATTCTGAGTCTGGGCGAGCTCCGCGATGCATATGTCGATGTCCAATCCAACGGGGCGATGGAAGAAAACTCGCTGGCCACTGTGTGCATGCATCTAAGGCACGTTATCGACACCCTGGGCAAATCCTTCAGGATTGGATCACTGGCCCCGGAGGATCTCCAGCGTCACATCAACCGGCGGGCATGCAAACGTTACCGTGGGCGGCCGCTCAGTGCCGTGACATTGCGGAAGGAGATGGGCAGTTTCCGTGCTTGCTGGAACTGGGGCTCGCAGACAGGCCGGCTGAAACAGATTTTCCCGGGACGGGGGCTGAAGTATCCGAAGACGGATGAGAAGCCACCGTTTCAAACACGGGTCGAGATCGAACGCCAGATTGCTCGCGGCGGGCTTTCCGATGTGGAAAAACGCCAGCTTTGGGACTCGCTGTTTCTGACGCGGCAGGAAATCGAGCAGTTGCTTCAGCACATTCACAACTGTCCGGCCCAGTCATTCCTCTATCCAATGGTCTGCCTGGCCGCTCACACTGGAGTCCGGCGGAGCGAACTGCTCCGGTTGCGGGTGGACGACGTGGACTTCCCCTCGGGGACTGTGCTGGTCCACGAAAGGAAGCGCGATCGGTGGCGGCGGACAAGCCGGCGTGTGCCCTTGTCTGCATTCGTGCAAACGGTCCTGCGCGATTGGTTGGCGGTTCATCCTGGAGGGCAGCACCTGTTCTGCCAGGCGGAAGTCGTCCGCAGCAAGGTGCATCGAACAGAACCCATTGCCGTGACACGTGACGAAGCGCATGATCATTTTCGACGTGCTCTGGAAGGCAGTGCCTGGGCCATCCTCAGAGGTTGGCACGTCATGCGCCACAGTTTTGCATCGAATTGCGCGGCAGTGGGCCTGGACCAGAGGGTGATTAACGAGTGGATGGGACACCAGACCGAGGAAATGGTCCGCCGCTACCGGCATCTTTTCCCGGACCAGCAGCGCCAAGCGATTGACAGCGTATTTGGATGAAACGTGGCTGAATACGCTGTCGCTTTACTGCGAAATATAATACTGCTTGGATTCAACACATGGGCACAGGAGCTGAGAGTTCGATGAAAGAATCTCAAATCATTGGCCGCAATGAAATCTACGGCGCTCAGTACTTTGGTGGCATGGAACATCAAGGGCTTGAAGACCTGTACCGCCTTCCGGACCAAACATGGATTCTTCATTCGGTCAATCCGGCTACCATGGTCGAGCCCTCGTTCGTACGTCTCACTCACGAAGAGGCGGTTGACTGGCTAATTGAGCTACGTCGCTGTTCAACGATCTGTCAAAAGGGCAGCCTTCGCGCGAAAGGTCCGGCGGAAGGCCTTCCTCAGCACGTGGTCCCACATGATGAACCCGCAAGAATCTTCGCTGGAAGCAGACAATGGTGCGCGCCGCCTCCTGTTGGACAGATTATCCGAATCATTCTCTCGCCCGACTGCAAGACGATGCGCGAGCTTAAGGAACGCCAAGACAGCATCCTTGAGCCATCAATGGTCCTGGAGAGGGTGCTTTGGCCATCAGCTGCCGATGAAGCCCTCGCCGCTGGGTTCAAGGAGAACTCGCACGATGACCTGCTGCAACTGCTTAGGGTTCGCCTCGAAGAACGCCTCCTTGAAAGGCCAAGGATATCCATTTTTCAGTCTCTTCAAGACCGCGGCTGCGACCAATTGATCGAATGGGGGCCACATGCCAAATTCGGTATTCAGATTAAATCCTACGGTGACATTCGTGATTCAGAATTTGCAAGAAATACGATTGCGCAGATACAAGACTCTCGACAACACGGACTGCAGAGGCTCTACCTACTTTTGGCAGGCGACCTTTCGGATGCCTCTCAGGCACAGAAGGTGCGAGGGCTTCATAGCCGCATTAGCGCCATGAATGACCGCTACGTCAGATTCATTCCGGAGGGCAGCCAGGGTTCTCCTCATTGCCTCCATTTTGCTGAGGCCGGTGTCGTTCCTCAGTCGTCCCCGTGGCATCGAAGTGTTCTCCGGTTGGAATCTGAGGGCGATGTTAGCCAACATCTTACGCGGCGCCAATCTGATGGCCACGGGCGCTCTACCCACAAGGCTAACGCCGAGCACTTGCTTTGGGTTGCCCCTCCCCGCACAGCTACCCGGCAACCTGGTACAGATGGATCGAGGGAGGAGGGCCACTACTGATCGAGCACTTCCCGTACCTTGTTCGCTAGTGCAGCGGGCCTAAACGGCTTCTGCAGGAATGCCACCTCGGCTTGCAAAATACCGTGCCGCACCACAGCATCATCTGTATAGCCCGACAAGTACAACACCTTGATACCGGGGTGTAACATGGTTACTCGCTCGACCAACTCCCGACCTCCAATTTCGGGCATCACCACGTCCGACACGACCAGATCTATCTTACCTTGATGCTGCTGGCACAGGAGGATCGCCTCCCCGCCCCGTCTTGCCTCAAGCACGGTGTACCCCCACGATTGCAAGACATGACGGGTGATGGCTCGCACGGCATCCTCGTCTTCCACGAGCAGGATCGTCTCATTGCCTGTCGGTGTGGCGCGCAGGCCAGGAAAGGACTTGCCCGACGAAATGCGTTCGCCGACCAGTGGGAGATAGACTTTGAAGGTCGTGCCGCGGTCGGGCTCGCTATACATCCAGATGTGTCCGCCGCTCTGCTTGACGATCCCGTAGACGGTTGCCAAGCCCAGCCCCGTTCCTTTGCCCAGTCCCTTGGTGGTGAAGAAAGGCTCGAAGATACGGGCCTTGACCTCCTCCGTCATGCCACAGCCCGTGTCGCTCACCGCCAGCAGTACGTACCACCCGGGCCGCACTTCGGCGTGCGTCTCCGCGTAACTGTTGTCCAATTCGACGTTCGCCGTCTCGATGGTCAGCTTGCCACCCTGGGGCATAGCGTCACGAGCATTCACGGCGAGGTTCATAATAACTTGTTCCATCTGCCCCAGATCGGCCTTCACCTGTCCAAGCGCCGGGGCCAACACGGTCGTCAGCGACACGTCCTCGTCGATCAAGCGCCGCAGCATCTTCTCCGTGTCGGTGACGAGGGTGTTCAGGTCCAGCACCTTGAACTCGACAACCTGCTTGCGGCCGAATGCCAGCAATTGCCGGGTCAATGAAGCGGCTCTCACGCCCGCCTTGCTGATCTCCTCTAGAAGTCCCTTGGTCTGCTCATCGAGGTGCGGATTGTCCAATAACAAATCACTGTAGCCTGAAATGATGGTCAGTAGGTTATTGAAGTCGTGGGCCACGCCGCCTGCCAATTGACCGATGGATTCCAGTTTCTGCGCTTGGCGGTATTGTTCTTCGAGTTGCTGACGACGCTCGTTGGCACGACAGAGTTCTGCGGTTCGTTCTTCAACCCGCCGTTCCAATTCGACGTGGGCTTTCTGGAGCGCATCCTCAGCCTGCTTGCGTGCGGTTACATCCTGGAAAACGACAACTCCTCCTTTGTTAGCACCGGACTCGTCTCTCAATGGCCTTCCGGTAACGCTGACCCAGATGCCCAGCGGCAGTTTTTCGTTGCGAATGATATGGTCAACCTGGTTCACAGCCTCTCCCCGAAATGCTCTCACCAGTGGTAATTGGTTCGTGGGACAGAGCGTTTCGTTATCAGGCAAGTAGACACCGTAATGTGCTGCCCATTTTTCGGGCGCGGAGTCAGTGAGACCGAGGCCAAGTATTCTCTCGGCTGCCGGGTTAAAATGCGTGAACTTGCCTTTCTCATCGGCGACGACCACTCCATCGCCCATACTGCCGAGGATGGATGTCAAAACCCTTGTTTGATCCCGCAAGGCTTGTTCGGATCGCAGACGCTCAGCTATCTCCGTCTGCAATGCCTCATTGATCTCACGAAGTCTCCGATTGCCTTCTTGTATCTGCTGCGCCCGCAGAACGACCTCGGCCTCCATCTGCTCGCTGTGGGTAAGCAGTTTTTGCGTCAGTTTCTCCTGATCGGCTCCTTGCTGTCGGAGACGGACAAACTCGGTCACGTCATCTACGCGGTGGATGATATATGCGATTTCGCCATCCGGCCCGAAGATTGGCGAATTGACCGGACTCCAATACCGTTCTTCAAACTCGCCGCCGTCCGCTTCAGGCCGTCGAATGTCGTACTTCTGCACCGCCATCGAGTCGGGAACCCGGTCCCGCAGGACCCTCTTTAAAGAAGCATCCAGGTTGCTAGCGCCCGTGGCGGCTGGATCGTTAGGGTTGTCGGGGAAAGCGTCGAAGATGCCGCGCCCCAAAATATGCTCCCGTTTCGTCATCGTCGCACAGAGGTAGGCTTCACTCACTGCAACGATGTTAAAGTCAGCGCTCAAAACGAGATACAGGCCCGGCGCAGATTCGAACAGAAGCCGAAAGTCGGGGAATGGGTGGAGGGCGGGATTGGAGTCAGGTGAGCCGGCCTCCGTGATTTCCAATTGATTTGAGGCGGCTTGAGCCGCCCTTGGTGCTGCTTTGGGCATAGCGCACACTCCCACACGAAGTTTGTTAAAGGGACCATAAAAGGATAGGTCGCTCTGATTGATTCGTCAAAGTTGTCGACGGCAAACAAAGTGCGGCCGGAGAACCCTGGTGGGAGAAGCCCTCGACTTCTCCTCCATCGATCGAAACGTCCAAGGTGGTCGGCTAAGGTATTGACGGGAGACGAGCTGTAGGCTACGGAACTAGGATTCGAACCTAGAATGATGATGTTTCGCTGGCATTCGCCTCGCATTGCATGCACGTCGCAAGCCATTGAAGCACCGAAGTTAAAGGGAAAACCAGGTTTCGATCACATTGTACGCATGTCGCGTTCGCGTGGGCAATGCTGCCCCCAATTTGCCCCCATTTTTCTGGGGCGGTGATCGGGCGATCCCTTTGTCTTCTTGGTGGACTTTGCGGAGCGGTGTTCGGGTCGGCTTACCCGAAGTGGCACGGATTGTTGAATCCGTACGGGTTTGCTCCGGCAGATTCCCCAATCGGTCCTACGGGCTTGACTAATTCGTGCAATGCGTGGGGAACCATGGCGGCAAACCGACCCCCCTGCCTCGAACTTACACAGCAAATTAGACTAGACTTGCGGCCAGGAATGGGACTCCATGCCATGTTCTTGGCAGGGATGGCCCCGCAAAAGGGGGCATTTGGGGGGCAGACGACGGCGCGTGACGGCAACGCGGCCACAATCTCATCGCGATCTGGAATGGACTGACAGGAGCAATGACGTGGGGCCGCCAATGTGAGTCATCTGTCAGCCAGACGTGCCCTAAGCATTCGCCAACCAGGTTGAGGCACCTGGTTGCTTCTACCGTCAATACACTGTCGAGGCTATCTGGGGCACCGGGAGTGGCTCCTAGCCGTTGGCGGGCCACCCTTTGCTTTCACGTGCCCGAAACTCGGGCGCAGGAGTGTGTTCTCTTCCAGTACTCCCATTGAGCGTGGAATGCAGGCTCTTGCTCTCGATAATCGGCCGAGTTGCGTTCCATAAGAGCGCCCAGAATCTAGACAGCGCGCCCAGATTTCCGACGTTTTTGACCCAAGCGTTTTGCGGTGTCATTTTCCTGGACCAAGTGTAAGTCAGTGGCCTATTGCCAGTTAACCCATTGCGCCGGTTTCTGGCACGCTCGGCACCGATATTGCTTCAAGTCCGATCTCCGATTCCGACTCGTTCGTCCCGCCCAGGTTCGCCTTCCCGATTCAAACGCCCCGTCGCCCGCAGCGAAAGCGGCTTGCCTTGCCGCAACAGCACTCGGCCTGGATTATTCTGGCTGCGCGCCAACGAATCCTTTAGCTGAGTCTGGCATCTAACTCTTGGCGAATACACCATTTGGCCCTGCCGCCTGACTGAAGCGGTGGAGCCGTCAGGCGATTCATGCCATCGAGAAACGCGAAAAACCGAACTGCTCGTTGTCGCATAGTAGGCCCCTTGGCCGCGGAGCAGTGAATAATTCGTGGCGATACAAGGTCCCTGCGTCGCCGGCTTCTTTTTGAGAGGCCCCAGAAATGTTCTATCCTAGCACTGTTCCATCCTTCAAAATCACCCGTCCGCTTTCTTCAGCGAATCTGCATCAATCAATTACGTGATCTCAGTCGAGGTCCCGGAGGCATTTGCATGCTGCAATTCTGTTCTTGTCTGAAACGCCAGAAGACGACTCCGCACCTCTGACTGCCGCATCAGCGAGGTCACAGGTGTGGTCGTCGGCTTCCAGAGCGAATGCATCTCGGTCTTTTGTGCGCCCGTAAGGATTGTCAGAAGGATGTCGAGCCCAAATCGTCCGTCGGATCAGGAATTAGTGGACGCTTGTTTGTCCGGAAGTGCGACCAAGGAAATCTGGCAGCAGCTCTTCGATCGTTGCCATATTCATCTGCTGCGCGTCGTTCGGCGGAGCTTGGGAGCAGATGCGGTCAGCGAGGATCGGGTGGAGGAAATCGTGCAATCGTTGTGGTGCGAGGTGGTCTTTCATGCCGAAAGCCTCCTCGGGCCCTTTGACGCGGCGCGCGGAACGATCAAGAACTATCTAGGCAAACTGGCCTGGCAGTGCGCCCAATGGCACCAACAGTGTCGGCGCCGTCGCTATAGGGGTCAGGAAATTCCGCTTTGGCAGATCCCGGAAGACAAGATCGCGATCACGGAATTGCCGCGCGGAGCCTTGGAGCAGGATTTCCTTGGGTGCCTGACCCCGGGGGAGCGAGACTTCTTCTTGTACGACCTCCACGGTGAGCCAAGTCCAAAGTCTCGCACGCAACGAACCGACGCGGCGCGTTGGCATCTCCAAAAGAGAATAATCGATAAATGGCGGGCCTTCTGGCAGCGAGAGTAGAGGGAAGGCACCTCTGCAAGTTGACAAGTGATGGTCTCCGCCTGGAAGCTCCGAACACCGGAATATTAGGGCGATTTACATAGCGGCTGCTTCCGTGAAGCAGGCGGTCCCTCCCATCAGCCAAGGTATTGGCTTTGGACATTACTCCTTGTGTGCGAAGACTTTTCTCTCGCTTCCTCGTGAAGGTTAAAGGAATTCTAGAAAAAACCGGATTTCCTTTGGCAGGAAATAGCCTCCTTGCGCTATATACGTATAGAGGGGCAGGAAGGCGCCTGACTCGAGCCGCCTATCACCTGCACATTTTTTGACCATGATTGTCTGAATCGTAAAGCAGTTTCTCAAAACGGATCACATAGAGGCGCAAGGGTGATTGTGCGCGCACCGGCCGGTCCGTGATCCGGCAATCGTAGCACAAGCTGTCAGCTTGTGCGGAAATTCCCTAGGTGCCCGCGCACAATGGCCGGCTGCAACACAAGCTGTCAGCTTGTGCTACAACGCGGATCGTTCCCTGGAATAGAGAGCATTGGCGAGGCAAGGAATCCTGGGCACACCTGGTGCCATGCGCACAGGTGTAGAGGGATGGTGTCTACCCCTGGAGCATCACCATGCGCAAATTCTTCGCACGTGCCAAAAAGAGCCAATCTCTTCAAGAAAAACTCAAGAAGCGAATCGCGCTCAGCTGCGAGCAATTGGAGCATCGGGCCGCACCGACGGAAACGATCTCCAGTGTTCTGGCCTTGGCATACACGATGCACAATGGGCCAAGCGGATTGGGTAGCGCTCCTGCCCACGGCACGGCGATCACGCAGCCGCAAGAGTTGGCTGTGACCGGCAAGCCGCTCGTTTCGCTGCCTCAGGGCTTGCCGAGGAAGCCCGTCGATGCCGGCAGCGGCGATTCGACCCCTGCCGCCCAACAGCAAACAGCGCCGCCGCGCCCCGTTGGCGGCCTTGAACAGGATGGAGGGCGCTTCAGTGTGCTGAACGATCAGCCGTTCAATTTGTTCGGCGATTCTCCACCGCCGCCACCCAGGACGGCCGGTCTGGACAACCTCGCCAATCGCGCCGGGCATGGCGGCGATGGCGGCGGTGGATCTGGCGTGGCTCCTAGCAACCATTCCACGCCTGACAGCTTGGAACAGGGCAGCTACGACAATTTCAGCATTCCGCCTCATGGCAGCGGCGGCGGTTCGCCGCCTGCCTCCAATTTCAGCAATTCCGGATCGACCGGTAGCGGTTCCGGGCACGCGCGCAGCACCGGCACCTCCAATGTTTCTTCTGTGGTCGTCACCCATTCCCCGACGGCGCCGTCTGGGCCGGGCATCAAGCCCTTGACCATCGTCGAGGGCAATTTGTGGGTGCTCGACATGAACAAGGGCGTGGTTGTGACGCCCGGCGTGACCGAGCAGGAATTCTCGACCTGGTCGATGAGCCTGGAAGCACAGGTTTCCGGGGTCTCGGCTTCCTCTTACAGCTGGAGCATGACCAACGCTCCCGATACGACCAGCGTCAGCGGTGCCAGCACCTATCATGTGACCTTCAGCTGGTCCAGCTTCACCGGGGCCGCCCGCAGCGACAGCATCACCCTGACCGAAACCAACAGCGACAGCACGCATAATGTCATCACGCTGACATTCAATGTCACCGCGACCAATTCACCCGCGTACTCCAGCGCAGTGACCACCTCCAGCACCTGGCCCAATGTCCTGCCGCCCGATGCCATCACCGGCCAGCAGGAGGCCAACGGCGCTGGCCCGTATTACTCGCTTGGTTTGGCTACGAGCGAGCTTGATACCGAATACGACATGCCGGCTTACAACCCAGGCGTGGCCCCCTTAAGCCTCTTGTACAATTCCACTGCCGCCAACGCCGAGCCAATCTTCATCACCCATTACCCGACCAGTACCAGCGCTCTGCCCAGTACGATCAGCGCCCAGCTCACGTTCAACGGCACGGCGGGATCGACCTTCTACTACAGCACCTCGTCGCTCAATCCGGGCGACATCATGGAGATCGCCTCCCAGGTCAACGCCTCCTCGCTTAGCACCGGCCGTTACAGCTACTCGATCGCGGTCACCGCCAACTACGCCACTCCGGTCACCACCACCTACTCCGGCTCCGTGAACCTCATCAACGACGCTTCCAGTCCTTTCGGCGCCGGCTGGACCCTTTCCGGCCTGGAGCACATCTGGTCGGTCACGGGCGGCGTCATCCTGGAATTGCCCGGCGGCCTGAGTCTGTGGTTCGCCAGCGCGGGCTCGGGAACCTTTACCACTCCGGCGGGCGACTTCTCTACGCTGACGCAGAATACCGGCACGAACGTCTATACCCGCACGCTCACCAACGGCACCAAGATCACGTTCAATCCTTCGGGCTACCAAACGGCCGTGACGGACAGAGATGGCAACGCGACTTCCTATGCCTACAACGGCTCAAACGAAGTCTCCACGATCACCGACTTCAACAGCTTGGTCACGAGTTTTTCCTACGCCACCGGTCAGGTCACCATCCAGGACCCGGCCAACCGCCTAAGCACGCTCACGCTCAGCTCGGGGGAGCTCACGGGCATCACCGACCCAGCCGGTGAGCAATGGACCTACGGCTACGACGGCTCCAGCGACCTGACGACCCTGGAGAACCCGCGCTCGTACACGACCACCATCGCTTACAACTATGCCGATCGCGTCACAACGGTCACACGGGCAGACGCCAGCACCGACCAGCTCAGCGCTCTCCAAATGCAAGGCCTGGTCCCGTCGGGCAGCGGGACGTCGGGCAGCCCGGCCACGCCTGTTCTGGTCGCGCAAGCGCAAGCCACCTACACCGACCCGCGCGGCAACGCCTGGCCCGACCGTCTCGATTGGCTTGGCTTCGGCACGGCCACGCAACAAATCGACCCCCTGGGCGACACCACGGTCACCTACCACGATGCCAACGGCCTGCCCTGGCTCACCTCCGATCCCCTGGCCAATCGGACGCGCTACAACTTTGACAGCAACGGCAACGTGACCAAGATCACCAATCCCGACGACAGCACGAAACAATACACCTACAATTCCTTCGCCGAAGTGACCAAGTATACCGACGAGACCAGCGATGTTACAACCTACACGTACAACGGCAACGGTGACCAGACGCAGGTCACGAACGCCCTGAACCAGGTTACGACCTACACCAACAACAGCCAGGGTTTCAGGACCAGCCAGACTGATGCACTGAACCACACCACAACATTTGGATACGATTCGCGGGATCGTGAGACAACCACGACCGATGCCCTGAATAACGTCACGACGATGACTTACGACAGTTCCAGCGACATGCTCACGACCACGAATCCGCGCGGCTACACGACGAGTTACAGCTACGATGCCATGGGCCGGACGCTCACCGAAACGCTGCCTGGCACTGCGACCGCGACCTACACCTATACCTACGACGCCGCCGGCAACCAGACTGTTGTTCAGGACCCCTTGGGCAACCTGACGACGACGACCTATGACAAGCTGAACCGCAGTACCGCGGTCACGGACCCACTCAACCACACGACGACCTACGCTTACGACGGCAACGGCAACCAAGTGAGCGCGACCAACCCGCTCAATGAAACCACGACGTACACGTACGACGCGGCCAATCGCCAGACAGCCGTGACCGATGGCAACAACCACACGATCACGTACACACTAGACGCAGACGGCAACCTGCTGGAGGCCACGAACGCCCTCAACCAGGTCACGAGCTACACATACAACTCCCGCAACTGGAAGACCAGCGTTCTCTACGCCAACAACTCCGAGACCACGTTCGCGTACGACACCAGCGGCTTCCAGACCAGTAAAACAACTTTCCTACACAGCAACGCCCCCATTATTGGCAACAATGAGGTATCGGATGATACGAGCGATGCTCTGCACCGCGTCGTAGCATCGAAGGACCCGGTCGGCAATACGATCACCTACACCTACGATGCCGCGGGCAATACCATCGCGGTCACGGACGCTTTGAACCACACGACCACGACCACTTACGACGCCGATAACCGCGTGCAGACGACCAAGGATGCCCTGGGCGACGTGACCACCTATTCCTACGATGCCGCAGGAAACCAGATCACCGTGACAGATCCCCTGGGTCATGTCACCACCTCGGCTTACGACGCGCAAAACCGCTTGATCAGCGTTACCGATCCGCGCGGGGCAGTGACGACGTATGCCTACGACCTTGACAGCCGGCAGACCTCGATTACCGATCCGGTCGGCAACACGACTACCTATTCCTACGATGCCGCGAGTCGCGTGACGCAGACCACCACACCCTTAGGTTCCACCACGTACGCCTACGATAACGCGAACGAAAAGATCGGCATGACGGATGCCGACGGCCGCGTGACAAGCTGGACCTACGACAATGCCGGCAATGTTCTCACCGAGAAATGGGTCAGCGGCGGCAGCGTCCTCAACACGATCACGTACACGTACAACCAGGCCAACGAGCTGACCAACGAGCACGACGCCTACTCGGAGTATAGCTACACCTATGACGGCGCCGGCAACATGTTGACCAGCGACAACAGCGGCACACCAAGCGCGCCGCACGTTGTGCTCACTTACACGTACGACGTATTCAACAACGTCACGGAGGTTCAAGACAATTCCAGCGGCCTCATCACTTACACATACAACGGCGACAACCTTCTGACCGGGGCGTCGATGGCCGTCTCGGGGACGCAGGGACCGCAGATAACCCTCGCCTACGATGCCGCCAACCGCGAGACAGGCGTTACACGCGACACCGGCGGCAGCGCCACGATCACGAGTACCCAAGGGTACGATAACGCCAACCGGCTGACGACGATCACCTACAACAGCTCGTCCGCCGGCGCCTTGGCCACCTACACCTACAGCTATAACAGCGCAAGTGAAATCACCCAGTACAAGGGCCCGGAAGGGACGCTCACCTACACGTACGACAACTCGGGAGAGCTGATCAAAGTGGGCGACGCTGAGAGTTACAGCTACGGCTTCGACCTGAACGGCAACCGCAATTCCTCGGGGTATACGACTGGCTCGGACAACACTCTGACCGGCGATGGCACGTTCACCTACGCCTATGACGCCGTTGGCAACATGACCTCGCAAACAAACGTTTCCACCGGCCAGGTGACGCAGTATACTTGGGATTATCGCAACCGGCTGACCAACGTGCTGGTGAAGACGAGCGCCGGCGTCACCGTCACGAACGAGACCTTTACCTACGACATGCAAGGCCGCCGCATCGGCGATGACCTGAACGGCACGCAGACCTGGACCGCGTACGATCAGGACAATCCGTACGCCGACTTTAACGGCAGCGGCACGCTAACGGAGCGCTACCTTTACGGCAGAGCCATCGACACGCTCTTCGCCAAGTACGGCGGAAGCACCGCCATCTGGTATCTCACGGACAACGTCGGCTCCGTGCGGGAGTTGGTGACAACCAGCGGGACCGTGGAGGACACAATCACCTACGATCCCTTCGGCAACATCTTGTCGGAGTCCAATCCGAGCAATGGCGACAGGTTCAAATACACGAGTGAGCCATGGGACAGTGCGATTGGGTTGCAGTATAACTGGCATCGTTACTACAATCCAAGCGATGGTCGTTGGATCAGTCAGGATCCGAGCGGATTCGCAGGAGGGGATCGTAATCTGTACCGCTACGTAGCAAATTTACCAAATTCTGATGCGGACCCATCAGGGTTGCAGGGCCCGCTGCCTAGCCCGACGCCCCCAGCGCCGCCGCAGCATATACCACTACCTCCGGGGCCGCCTCCATTTCCTGCTCCGCCTGGCTGGCAATGGTCCTGGGAAACGAACATGTTTACCGGAGTTGGGTGCTGGACGTTGATCCCCGATTGGGGGCCGCCGGCGCCCGCCGGCCCGCCAGCAAGAAAACAGACAGCTGCGCCGCCACTGGCAGAAACAGCTGCGCCGCCACTGGCAGGTACCGGTGGCAGTGGCGGCCCTGGGGGCGGCTTTGGCGGCGGCCTTGGCGGCGGCCTTGGCGGCGGCCCTGGGGGGGGCCTTGGCGGCGGCCTTGGCGGCGGCTTTGGCGGCGGCCTTGGCGGCGGCTTTGGCGGTGGCATTGGCAGCAATGGCGGCGGCATTGGGGGCGGCCTTGGCGGCACTATTGGCGGCATCGGCGGCGGCTTTGGCGGCGGCATTACCGGGGGTGGCGGCGGCTTTGGCGGCGGCATTACCGGGGGTGGCAACGGCTTTGGTGGCATTGGCGGCGGCATTGGCGGCAGTCCCGGGGGTGCCCCCCCCCTTCCCCAACCCCCCTATCGCCTTCCCAATTACCACCGAACCGTTCCCCCCAATTAATGGCGATGAGGGTTATGGCAAGGGCTCACGATATCCAAGCGGTTTGGAGGAACTGAGCGTGGGCTACATTGGCCAAATTCGCAATAGTTGCCGCGACTTGTTGAAACGGCCCAAGGTGGCGGAGCCCAAGCCGAGTGGGATCAGCCGCTCGCGCGGCAATGCACAGCCGGCGCCCGATCATCCCAAGCCGCAAATCGTGAAGGTGATCGCGGCAGTGCAGTCCGCTGTTGCGTGAAAGGGCCTATCCCATTTGGGGGCGTCCAAAGGGAACGCAAGAGGCCCATTTCACCAGAGTCCGCATTACGGCCAGCGAGGATGATGTGCCCGCTCAGGTCATCCTCGAGATCTGCGTTCTTTGGCGTGCAGTCAGCTTGTTGACCGCATGTCGAAACGGGCAAATTTTCGAGTTCACTCTGCGGCGTGTAATTCCTAAGCCTTCCGTCAGGCAGGATGTAGACTATTACCAAGAGAGGAGACAAACGTAGACTTGCTCACGCGATCGTGCAATGACTATGAGGGACTGTAGTTGCCATAAAATCGATCCCTTTCGGGGGGGCAGGCAGGGGCTCCTACGAAAAGAGCAATCCCCGAGACTAGACGTACCCTGGCCGAAGAGACCAGCCATCACTTGGCGTTCTTCTCGGTACTTCCAGGGAATTCCGCCCCTTCACGCGTTCCAAGGGATTGCCGCAAGGCTATAGCAAACGCCGTAGACGCCACTAACGGATCGATTCACGGAGCCGGCATTCTCTCTTCTCCTATCGCGGCCCGATCGGTAATATACAGCCCAGTTGTATACTGACAGGTGCGATTTCAATGCTCCGTAACAGAAACCCATGCTGCTGAGAACTAGCCTTTCTTGGTCTACACGGGAGTAATTGGTTATTCTGCGCCTTGTCATTTTCATTGTGCTTGTTGCAAGTGTTGGTCTAGGATTGGCAGAGCGTGATGCGGTGCACAAGGCATCGTTGCCCTATCCAACCGACAGCTGCGGCGCGTTAGCTACCTGCCAGCCTCCACTCTGGAATTTGAAGGATTACTCCCATCTTTTAACGCAGCTGGCGTAGCGCTGTTGACCGCCGTCGCTCCGAGGCCCCAAGACCGATGAGGTGGCGTACAATGACCCAGCGCAATCGTAAAGGCACTTTTCTCATCATCGCCTTTGCCCTCGCTGCAACGTCCTGCCTGATCTGGGCGGTTCTCTACGGCCGAAATGGTTATGTAGTCAGAAATATCCCTGACGATGCTCTCAAGCCTCTGGCCGACCTGGCCAAAGAGGGAGCAGACCTGAAATCCTTGAGCTTCTCAGCCCGCCCGCCGATCCTGTGCGCGTTGTCCAAAGACGATCGGGAAATGCAGGACCAGATCCTCAAGCGAATGGCTCATTTCAAGGTCCCTGGACTTAGTATCGCAGTGGTGACCAACTACAGGCTGGAGTGGGCTCGAGGGTACGGCGTCGCGCGCGCCTCCAGTGGTAGGGCCGTCACCGAGACTACCAGCTTCCAGGCAGCGTCGATAAGCAAGACAGTGACAACCGTGGCGGCGCTTCGCCTCGTGCAACAAGGAAGGTTGAATCTGGACCAAGCTCTTAATGAAAAACTCGTCACTTGGAAGGTCGGCGACAACGAATTCACGCGCCGGGAGAAGCCGACACTGCGTCAGCTTTTAAGCCACAGCGCGGGCTTCTCGGTTGGTGGGTTTGACGGTTATGAGGTCGGAGATCGGCTACCCACGCTGCTCCAGATCCTGAATGGCAAACCGCCAGCCAACTCGCGGCCTATCCAAATTGAGTCGGTTCCCGGCAGCAAATACCAGTATTCCGGGGGCGGCTTTACCGTCCTGCAGCAGCTGATCATCGATGTCACACGCACGCCCTTCCCCGAGGCGATGCAAGATCTGGTACTGGTCCCTGCCGGCATGAAAGATAGCACATTCCGGCAGCCCCCGCCCGTTGGGTTTGACTCTCGCGCGGCGGGGGCCCACTTCAACAGAGCCGCGCTCCGGGGCGATTGGCACGTCTATCCGGAGTTGGCGGCGGCTGGGATGTGGACGACTCCTTCCGACCTCGCCCGCTTCATCATCGCCCTGCAGAAAGCAAAGCGAGGCGACAAGGACGCGATATTGTCCCCGCATCTGATCGACGAGATGTTCCGGCGACAAATCGCTGAACACGGATTGGGCGTGGCACTCCGCGGAGAAGGAAGATCTGCCTTGTTCTTTTACTACGGGATCAACGCCGGTTTCGATAGCTGCTTCATGGGCACGGCCCAAACGGGACAGGGCGCCGTCCTCATGACAAACGCCAGCGGCGGCAAGGAACTCATCGACGAACTGCTCGAATGTATTCGCAAGGAGTATGGCTGGTGAGAAGGGTATCTGAGAAGGAAAAGAAAGAGAAAAGAGTGCCATGCACCAAAGAGATGAGCAGGTATCTACGGACGGTGTACGCGACCGCCCGAAAGCGGCTTGCAATTAGGAATCGGAGAGTACCGCACTCGTCTTCACGAGCCTGCCTCTCTCGTTGGATCGAGGGGGGTGGAAAGGGAACGCATCTATTTAATTGAACGGCTTACGACGCGCAGAACCGCTTGATCAACGTTACCGATCCACGCGGAGCCAACACGACCTACACCTATGACCTGGACGGCCGGCAAACCTCGATTACCGATCCGGTTGGCAACACGAGTACCTTTTCCTACGATGCTGCGGGCGCCTGACGCAGACGACCACGCCTTCGCACGTGAAGAATGGCATCCAGCTTTTCACCGAACACGAGGTCGCCAATGGCACGGCGTTATCTTTGCGGGCCAGCCTCGGCCGGTTTTGCGCAGCAAAACCTCGCCATTCAGGTCCAATCCAAGCAGTGCCGCGTCTTCGATGCAGGCAGCGACTTCCGTTGGGCCGGTGATTCTGCTGCTGGCTGGGAGCTAATTGGTGCCAATCTGCCTGAGGGCTGGCACCCTGACTTCGTCATCCTGTATTTGCCGTACACGACCATTCCGGCCGGTTTATGGTCTGCCCCTGTACCAGTCGTTGGTCTGGCACCCGACTGGAACTTGCTCTGGCACTCCTATCGTCACGAATTGCCTGGCTGTGACCTCATTCTTACGGATACGGTCGGCGTGGATGCCTTGCATGCAGAAGGGATCGCCAACGTACGTTCCGCCAATCTTTTCGGCCTCGAACGCGCTTTCCTGGAACATTCCTGGGCGGATGAGCCACGCGACATCGACATCCTGTTTATCGGCAACCTGAGCGGGGCCGTGCAGCGCGAACGCCTGCCACTGCTCGGAAGAGTAGGGATTAGGGGAAAGGGGCTAGGGGCGAGGGAGTCGGGGAGGGTGGTGATCGCGCAGGGAGTATTTGGGGAGGAGTATCGGAAGCTGTTGGGACGGGCGCGGATTGTTTTCAATCGCAGCATCCGGGGGGAGTGCAACAAGCGGACTTTCGAGGCGGCGGCTGCGGGGGCTTTGCTCTTTCAGGAGGCCGGCAACCGTGAGGTGGGGGATTACTTCCGCGACCGGCAGGAGTGCGTTTTCTACACCGAAGACAACCTGGAAGAGTTGCTGGAGTACTACCTGGAGCATGAAGACGAACGCCGGCTGATCGCCGAGGCGGCGCGGCAGAAAGTACAGGAATACAGCTTCGAGAAGCTTTGGGATCAACATCTGAAGATCATCGAAGAAGAGTGGCCTGTCCTCTTGGAACGGGCCCAGGAGCGCTGCCGGCGAAGCAAGACGCCAAGTTTGCAGGCCCGGCTGTGGCAGACGCTTTCTTCCGCGGGGCCGGAAGATACGAACTTACCTGCCGACCTGGCTGCGGCGCTGGTCGCGGAACCGATGTCGGCCTGCTTGCATAACGCCTTGGGGTTGGCGACTGCGGCTGCTGAACAAGGTCGTGTCCCTTCGGCAACGCTGGCGCAAACGGCGACCGGGTATTTTGAGCGGGCCATCGCGTGCGATCCCACGCATGTCATGGCCGGGCTCAATTTCGCGGAGGCGCTGGCAGTTTCCGGAAAGCAGCAGGCAGCCATCGAGCAGGCGTTCCGTACGCTGGATGTGCTCAATCGTCAGCCTGAACTGGACGCCGCTTCGATGGATGCCGGCCATTTCCCACTCGGATTCGACCTGTTCCGCGTCGAGTGGGAACGCGCAGCGTGGAGCAATGCCGGCCATCCCCATGCCGAGGCGCGGGCCAAGGCGGACCTGGTCCGCTGGCGGCTGCAGGCACTCTTGGGGAGTTTGACGGGGGCGGTGCATCACTATTATGAGGCGGCCATCCTTCGCCCCGATCTGCCATTCACGCGGGCCGCGCTCGGTTGCGCACTGGCCCGTGCCAAGCAGTTCCCGGCCGCCGTGCCGCATCTGCGCTTTGCCGTGGCGGGGAATCCCTTCGACCTGGACGCAGCGCGGGCACTTTTCGAGGTGCTCGGCGACGTGGGCGATCAGGATGGTCAGCGCCGCCTGGCTGCGGATCGTCGGCCTCTATCCCGCTCTGCTCCGAAAGCGGTGCCGGCTGAGAAGTGGTTCATGGATTGCCCACCGGCGGGAGACGAGCTGGCGTCCATTATCATCCTCTGCTGCAATCAGCTCGAATATACCCGGCTCTGCCTGGAGAGCGTGCTGCGGCACACCCGCCGGCCGTATGAACTGATCCTGATCGACAACGGCTCGACCGACGGCACTGCAGGATACTTAGAAGTGGCGAGTGGTGACTGGCGAGTGGCGAGAGATGCAGGAGGGCCGGAGCGGGCAGTTGTGATTCGGAATGAGACGAATGTTGGGTTTCCGGCGGGGTGCAATCAGGGACTGGCCAAGGCGCGTGGCCAGTATCTCGTGTTTCTTAACAACGATACGGTCGTCACCGAGGGTTGGTTGAACGGCCTGGTAGGCTGGGCGCTGCACGAGTGGCCAAAGGTCGGATTGGTCGGCGCGGTGACGAACTACGCCTCGCCACCGCAGCAAATCCCTGTGCCGTACAAGGACCTGGCCGGCGTGGATGGCTTTGCGGCACGCAGGCGGAGTGAGTTCGCTCATCAAGCGCTGCGCGTCGACCGGTTGACCGGTTTCTGTCTGCTGGTTCGTAGCGAGGTGCTCGAACGCATCGGCGGCTTCGACGAGCGCTATGGCCTGGGCTTCTTCGATGACGACGATCTCTGCGTGCGGGCCCGCGAGGCGGGTTTTCCTCTGCTGGTAGCCCAGAACGTCTTCATCCATCACTTCGGCAGCCGAACCTTCACCAGCCTGGGCATCGACTGCGAACGGCAGCTCAAGGACAACTTCGATCAATTCAAGGCGAAGTGGGGGCAGGAGCGTACGGCGGGCTACCGCAGTAGTGACGAGGGGCGAGGAGGAAGTGGCGAGTGGCGAGTGGTGAGTGATGAGAAGAAGGAGGGAGATGAGGGCGTTGCGCGGCCGCGGGTGTCGTTGACCATGATTGTCAAGAATGAGGAGGAGAATTTGCCGGCCTGTTTGGCGACGGCCGCGGATTTGGTGGATGAGGTGATTGTCGTCGATACGGGGTCGACTGATCGCACGAAGAATGTGGCAACGCGGCTTGGGGCGCGCGTGTTCGAATTCACCTGGGTCGATAGCTTTGCCGCTGCCCGGAATGCTGCATTGAGTCATGCGACTGGGGATTGGATCTTTTGGCTGGATGCGGATGACCGGCTCGACGAGGAAAACCGTGCCAGGCTTCGGGCACTCTTCGCCAAGCTGAAGGACGAGAATGTTGCCTATGGCATGAAGTGCCATTGCTTTCCCGATCCGGAGAGCAGCACAGCCACGATTGTCGATCACGTCCGGCTTTTCCGCAATCTGCCGGGAATCCGCTGGAAATACCGCGTGCACGAGCAGATCCTGCCGGCGGTAAGGCATTCGGGCGGCACCGTGCTCGCCTCCGACGTGGTCATTCATCACGTCGGCTACGAAGATCCCAATTTGCGCGTGAGCAAGGAGCAGCGTAATCTCCGCCTGCTCCTGATGGACCATGCCGAGGAGCCCAGCGACCCGTTTACGCTCTTCAATTTGGGCTGGACCTATGCCGAATCGGGTCGGCCGGAAGAGGCGCTGCCCTATTTACGCGGAAGCCTGGAGCGTTCTCATCCCGGCGACTCCATTGTGCGTAAACTATACACGCTCATCATGTCCTGCCTTAAACAACTCGGCCAACGCCAGGAGGCGCTGTCGGTCTGCACGGAAGGCCGGCGTCTCTACCCCGACGACGCCCAACTTCTGTTCCAGGAAGCCGTTCTCCGCCAGGAGGAAGAAGACCTGGCTGGAGCGGAAGCATGCCTGCTCCGGCTCCTCAGCACCCACGAGGGGCCCCATTTTGCCAGCGTTGCGGAGGGCATTCGGGGCCACCTGGCACGCCACAACCTGGCGGTCATCCATCGCGAACAGGGACGAAATGCGGAGGCAGAAGCCCAGTGGCTGGCCGCACTCCAGGAGCAACCCAAGTTCACTCCCGCAAGGCTCGGCCTTGGTGAGTTGTACTTGAAACAGGGTCGCCTTCAGGATCTGGAAAAGCACCTCGAAACGCTCGAAGCCTCCGCCAATGGCGCCTCGAGCCAGGCTTTCATTGGAGTGACGGCGTTGCGCGCCCGCGCCCACATGGCCCGCAAGGAATACGCGGAGGCAAGGAAAATCCTCGACGAGGCGATATCCCGCACGCCGCGCGAAACCATACTCTGGGAAGTCCTCAGCCACGCGCTATTGCAGGAAGGCAAAGACCTGGAGCGCGCGGAGCGAGCCTTAAGGACAGTCCTGGAGCTGCAGCCGGGCAATCCCGAAGCACGCCGAAACCTGGAGATTCTGCTGAAGGACGAGCGCAGCTTCGCAGGCAGTCACACCTAGGAGGGTTTTGAAAAAGTGTAGGCACATGGGGGGCATTTAGGGGGCAGAATTGGCCGTGTGATTGCCATGCCGCTATAATGCGAGGATGATGTGGAATGGCCGCATCTCAGTGGCATATTGGAATTCCCAACGTGACCCCTACCCTGCCCCAATGTGCCTAAGAAGACTCGGAACCAGATTCAGGACTTGGTTGGCGCGTCGTAGCTATCAAGGTTGATCTAGCACTGGCTTCAGGGTGGCCTCTCGGCAGTCTTGCGGAAGCAGCTTCAGAATTTGTCCTGAAGGTTAAACCCAATCACGATCTCTTCAACCAATGGGGATATCGCTTTTACTGGATCCGCGATGAAGTCTGCAACCGGAACCGCCGTTTCCGATCGAAAAACTTCGTCAGGGAGGCTTGTTACGCGATGCCCACCACTATTTTTTTCCTGTCCCTCGTACATAATGACACCCTGGGCATTCAAAACACCGAAGCTCAGTGACAGGTAGCCAACGGAATCAGAAGCAATGCGTTCATAGAAGGCCCTCGCGCCGGTGCAGACGCATCTGATCGAGGCCAACGTGGATTCATAGTTCAGGTAAGGACCGCCCTTGTCTTGAAGAAAATTCTCGGACGCGGTAGCAATTCCATTTTTCATTCCCAGGCACCAAGCGAAGGACCGACTCATCAACGCACGTCACGACCTCTACGCCCGCGCGACCGAACGCATCGTTGCCGACCTGGGAAAGGGCGTCCGTCCGGGGATGAAGCCGTGGAACGCCGAATTTGCCGCCGGGTGAATTACCCGCCCGCTTCGCAACAACGGCCGGCCTTACCGGGGAATTTACGTGCTCGTGCTGTGGTGGAAAGCCGAGGCCAAGGGATGCTTGCCGGCCGCCGGGTGCCATCGCCCAGGAATTTCTGGCGGGGGGCCTGCGGTGCGGTCATGGCTGCCGGAGCGCGGGGAGCTGGAAATTCGGAAGGCGGCCGGCCGGTTAGATGCGGCTTTTATTGGGCTGTGCTGGTGAAATGAACTGTCAGGTTGCAGCGGCTGTTTTGCTCGCTCTTTCGAGATCGTCAGTTAATCGACTCGCCAAGTAATAAGCGTAATTCCTGCGATACTTGTCAGGAGACGATTCGTGTTGGAAAGAAGCATGCCGAAGAAGGTGGAAGACCAAAGCGAATTGGTACTCTTTGTCGTTGGTCTGAGAATCCAACGCGATCAAGCGAATTTGGCGGACACAAGCCCATATCCATTCTCGGCGAGCAGGTTCCTTGGGCGGCGGCGGTGCTCGATGCAGGTACTCGGCTTTGTAGAGGTTTTCGACCAACGCGCGCCAGCCTTCATCATCTTCATCTTGGGGATCGACCTCAAAGACCAGGCTGACTTCAAGGGAGGCAGGATCGGCAACAAGCGGGCCTGAGTATTGTGTCGAATTGAAGTCAATCAAGATCGCTTCCCCTCGGCAAACACGAATGTTTTTGACGTGGAGATCGCCATGGCGGGGCGCGACGCGGTGTTTGATGGTGCCGTTGGCTTCGAGGGCCGCCAAGATATCTTGCAGGGGGCGAACCGTGCCGAACGCGGTGGCATTGGCCGCTCGCGTTCCAAGAATGGAGCTCTTGGGATCGAAGAGATCCTTGAGGGAGGTGAAAAGCGCCGTTCCGAAAGCCAGAGACTCGTCTTGAACGTACGCTTGCAGTCGCCAGCCTCGAAGGGCGTGATCGAAAAGGGAATAGATGACGGGCTGGGCCGCCCCTCTTTTCGCGACAGCCCAAAGGCTTTCCGATTGCTCTACGAAGTTGCCCACGAGGATTCCGTGAGTAGTGCCGACTAGGCACCTGTCGGGCTCAAGGTTGGGGCGTGACTGAAAGGGAATGAAATGGCCGACGATATTCTGGTAGTTTCCCCACTCACTTAGAATCTTCGCTCGCTTGTCGACTTTTGCGAAAAAGGGCAAGGGCCTTGGGCCAACACGTGAATCGCGGAATAATGCATAGACACTGTAGACATCCGCTGACCCAGGGCGAACGCATCAAACTCCACCTCAATTATTGAGAGGGCCTTGATTGGGACAAGTGTACAGGCCTACGATTCTTCCGGACTTTCACCTATTTCCCGGAGGAACGCATGGTTGCT
>Ga0116223_10000735_pt1 | contig 38108 bp, 34 predicted proteins | sample Sb_taG_3_FD_90092 | JGI IMG/M metagenome (GOLD analysis project Ga0116223, IMG submission 90092) | Peat soil microbial communities from Weissenstadt, Germany - Sb_50d_a_PC metaG | ecosystem: Environmental > Terrestrial > Soil > Wetlands > Peat | place: Germany: Weissenstadt | collected 2010-09-21 | reverse complement strand
CCACTCTTTTCCTGCTGTGCGATCCTCTGACGCCACAGCTTACGACGTTGCTCTGCTTTGTTCACTCCTCCACTTTGCCGAACCTGCCGCAGTTTGGATAGTGGGGTTCATGTGATGGATACTCTCGAAGTTGGCGGCATTCATCCCGAAGGGGAAAAGCCCTCCGTGCCAACATGAGTGAGACACTCCTCGTTCCTTAATTACAGTGCAGGGCGAGAAAGATTCTCGGCGCAAGCTGGGTTGGTGTGCTTCGTCGGGATGGAGATTCGCCATCTCCTGAGCGAATTGAAGCAGGTCGTCCGGGTAGGCCATTCGCTCATGCCCAGGTCAGTTCCTTCATTCTTGCCTGCTCGCTCCGGGTGAGAAAATTGAAGTAGGGCAGGACGCCCCATTCCTCCAAAGGTCGAATCTCCTGGATGATTGCATGTGAGACTTTCTTCGTGAACGCGAGAAGTTGGGTTCTTGGAACGGAATTATCGGCCAGCATCACATCAAAGAAAACGGCGGACTCGCCGTCCTAGTCGGTCCCCAGTGTCGGCGTGACGCTCAACACCTGAGGCGGCAACGCTACTTGTGCGATGGCCGCAAAAAATTGGGTCTGATGCGCAAACGCCTTGGCGATGTACACTTCTTCATTATGGCGCGGATGAACGGGAAGGTGGTGGGTGCAGCGTCATGGCGCTGCTGAGCGAGCTGTCCCCATCCCCTAACACCCTGACATGGATGAGTCACAGCCCAGAGACTCCGCCCTACTCCCTTCAAATCAACCACCTACCCTCCGCGCGACCTAACCACCCCACAATCCCCATGCGACATCTCTAATGAGGTGAATCGCGTGTCAGTCAAGCAACCGTCCAAAAAGCAAAGCGCCGCCAGCCGCACCAACGGCGCAAAATCCAAAGGCCCGGCAACTCCCGAAGGCCGAGCCAGCTCTTCCAGAAACAGCCTCCGTCACGGACTGTCCGCCGCCGTAGTGGTCCTACCCCACGAAGACCGCGCCCAATTCGAACAACTCCGCGAGTCTTATGTGGAAAGCTTCCAACCCGCCGACCAACCCCAGCACGATCTTGTCGAGACGATGGCCGCCGCCCGCTGGCGTCTGAACCGCTTGCAGGAAATCGAAGCCAAGCTCTTCGAAATGGAAATGGTCCGCCGCGAAAAAGAAATGAAAAAGGAACTCCTCGACCTGACCGAGGTGGAAAGGTTAACCTGGGTCTTCGACAACCTGGCCAACCACAGCAAGTCCCTAGCGATGCAGATCCGCTACGAAGGCAGCCTAAACCGCACTTATGAGCGCGCCTTCAAGCAGTTACAACAACTCCAGAGCCGCCCCCAACTGCCGCCGTCGCCACAACAAAACGAACCCGAGCCCACCGTGGAGCACGCACTCGTGCGTGCCACGTCGGCACTAATGCCGACGCCCGGCCATAAAGAAAAGCCCCTCCCCACCCCCTCCGCCCCGCCGACCCCTCCAAAAACCACCCCCAATCAGCCCCAGGAGCCCCCAAAAGAGTCCTAAAACAGGCCCAGCTAAGAGATCATCGTCCAATGCACACCCCAAGTGTCAAACAGACCACTGGACCCGCCCACACCGCGCCAGTATGCTATTCTCGTTCACGTCAGGCCTAATCGATCCATCACTCAATCGAACCCAGGAGGTCCACATGGCAGAAGTCAAGTTTTCCGTCAACGGGAAATCCCAGACGGCGAACGTTCCCAGTCCCCAAATGCCGCTGCTATGGGTGTTGCGCGACGTGCTCGGCATGACCGGCACCAAATTCGGCTGCGGCCAAGCCCTGTGCGGCGCGTGCACGGTCCACGTGAACGGCCAAGCCGTGCGCTCCTGCATAACGCCGGTAGCGGGCGTGGCCGGCAAGAGCGTCACCACGATTGAAGGCCTCTCGCCAGATCACAGCCACCCCGTCCAGCAGGCGTGGATCGAACTGGATGTGCCGCAGTGCGGGTACTGCCAGTCCGGACAAGTCATGCAGGCCGCCGCGCTGCTGGCCAAGAACCAGCGGCCCACCGACGCCGACATCGACGAGGTCATGAAGGGCAACATCTGCCGCTGCGGAACGTACCAGGAAATCCGCGCCGCCATCAAGCGCGCGGTGGTCATCAAACGCGCGGCCAACCAGAACGCCGCCCAAGGAGTTGTCGCATGAGCACCAATTTAAGCCGCCGCAATTTCATCCAGGTCGGCGCCGCCGCCACCGGTGGCCTGCTGGTGAGCGTCTACGCCCCCGACAAGCTCCGCGCCGCGACCACGCCCGCCAAGCTGAACGCCTTCATCCACATCGGCTCGGACGACATGGTCACCTTCATGATCCACAAGTCCGAAATGGGTCAAGGCCCGGTTACCGCCCTGTCCCAGCTCCTCGCCGAAGAGCTGGAGTGTGACTGGACCAAAATCCGCACCGAATTCCCCGGCGTTGACCCGGCCTACGGTCCACTGCAGGGCACCTTCGGCAGCATGACCATCCGGACCAGCTACAACTCCATGCGCCAGGCTGGCGCCACCGCGCGCATGATGTTGATCCAGGCTGCCGCGCAGAAGTGGGGCGTCGACGCGTCCCAATGCCGCGCCGAAAACAACGCCGTGATCAACACAGTGACCAACGCGCGCGCAAGCTTCGGCAGCCTAGCCGACGACGCCGCGAAGATCCCCGCGCCCAAGAACGTAACGCTAAAGGAAGCCAAGGATTTCCGCCTCATCGGAACCTCCGTCAAGCGCCGCGACACAACCGACAAGGTCACCGGACGCACCCCGTTCGGTCTGGACATGCGGCTGCCCGGCATGCTCTACGCCGCGCTGGCCCGCTGCCCGGTCTACGGCGGCAAGGTGAAGAGCTTCGACGCGTCCAAAGCCAAAGCGGTACCCGGCGTCAAGAACGCAGTTGAGATCTCCAACGGCGTAGCCGTGATCGCCGACAACACCTGGTCCGCGATGGAAGGCCGCAAGGCTCTGCAGATCGTGTGGGACGAAGGGCACAACGCGAATCTGACCAGCGCCGGCATCCGCAAGGAGTTCGCCGACCTGACCGAGAAGCCCGGCGCCAACGCGCGCAAGCAAGGCGACGCTCCGGCCGCGATGGCGAGCGCCGCCAAGAAAGTGGAAGCGCTCTACGAAGCGCCGTACTTGTCGCACGCGCCCATGGAGCCGCTGAATTGCACCGCCGTAGTGCGCCCCGACGGCTGCGAAGTATGGGCGTCCACGCAGATCCAGACCGCGGCGCACCAGATCGCCATGAAGATCACCGGCCTCTCCGCCGACAAGGTCCAGATCCACACGCAATGGCTGGGCGGAGGATTCGGCCGACGTGGCGGCGCCGACTACATCGGCGAAGGCGTCGAGATCGCCAAAGCGCTAACCGGCACTCCGGTCAAGCTTACCTGGTCGCGCGACGACGATTTACAGCATGACACCTACCGTCCGGGGTCGGTCACAAAATTCGCCGCGGCGCTCGACGCCCAAGGCAATCCCGTCGCGCTTACGTCCACCGTAGCCTGCCCGTCCTTCGCCGGACTGCAAAACGGCGTCGATCGCGCCGCCGTCGAAGGCATCGCCAACATGGCCTACTTCGGTGGCATCCCCAACGCGCAAGTCGACTATCACGTTCCGCCCACCGACATCCCCACCAGCTACTGGCGCTCAGTCGGCTATTCGCAGAACACCTTCTTCACCGAGAGCTTCATCGACGAACTGGCCCACGCCGCCGGCAAGGACCCAGTGGCTTTCCGGCGTGCGTTGGTAGCAAAGTCGCCGCGCCTGGTAGCCGTGCTAGATCTGGCCGCCGACAAGGCGGGCTGGAGCAAGCCGCTCCCAGCCGGGCGCTATCGCGGCGTCGCCCTGGTCGATAACCTAGGCAGCTTCAACGCCCAGGTAGCCGAAATCTCCATCGACAAAGGCAAGCTCCGCGTCCACAAGGTAGTCACCGCGGTCGACTGCGGCCAAGTGGTCAATCCCGCGATCGTGGTGCAACAGATCCGCAGCGGCATCGTGTACGGACTAAGCGCCATGAAGGGCGCGATCACGTTCGACAAGGGCCGCGTCCAGCAGCAGAACTTCAACAACTACGAAGTCCTGCGCATCGACGAAGCCCCCGAGATGGAAGTCTATATCGTCCCCAGCACAGCCGCCCCCGGCGGCATCGGCGAAGCCAGCACCCCGGCCATCGGCCCGGCAGTAGCCAACGCCATCTTCGCAGCCACCGGCAAGCGCCTGCGCAAACTTCCCATCCGCAACGAAGACTTGGCGTAACTCAATTTCAGCTTCGCAGCGGTTCAATCCTGCAAAGGCCTGCCGGTCTGTGGCAAGATCGGGACGTGAAGATGCTCATGTATATCGAGCTAAAGAGCGGCTACTCCGATGACGGCCCTGCCTGGATTGGTTATGCGACGCCGTCGAAGACAGGCCGGACGATCTACTTCAACGGCCGAGCCTTATTGAAGCTCAAGGGACAACGACGCGCCTCGTGGGGCGGCAACTTTGTCGATATGGAGACAGGGCAGTCGTTCTGGGTGTCCGGTGTCAAGAAGAACGGCCAGGATCGTCATTGGGCCGGGACCGGCAAAATACTGATCGAGGCCGCGGCGGTCTCCGAATACTTGGAAGCTACTGGTGCCAGCGCGCTGGACAAATCACGGCACGAAGTAACGCACTCAATTGTACCGACCGACATTAAGAAGTTCGAACGGATTGCCAACACAAGTTGCTACGATGATGACCTCGGTGTCGGTGGGTCGGCGGACTGATGCCGATCAACGCGGGGCGAGTGGGCGGCTAGGCCGCGCCTTCCACATAGTCGACTGAAGAGTGCGGTTCGGAATCAGCTCGCCGACCTCACACATGGCTTCGAAATGCGCAGCCAATGCGTCCCGGAAGTTGCGGCGCGTTTCTTCCTGCGTGTCGCCGACAGCCACGCATCCAGGCACGTCCGGCGAATACGCGGAATAACCCGTGCCCGTTTGCTCGATGATGACCGGATAGCGTTTCGCGTTCATTTCAGCCCTGCCTTCTTGAGTATAACGTTCAGCGTCCTCCACTTATCCGTTCTGTTCGAGCAGACGATCACCTCACGCACCTTCATCGGCATGATAGGTTCATGGTAGTTGGTGGCGCGCCCGTCGGCGTGGCCCAGAGGTGTAAACTGACCAAACAGGTACTCATGAAACTCACACGCGTATCGTTCCTCTCCCTGGTCCTAGCCTCTGCTCTGCCGGGCATGGCGCAATCCAATGCCGCCGCCAAAGCCGACGCCGGCAAAAAGGGCACCTTCGAAAAGATCAAGGTGCACGGGAAATCGCTCGAAGGCAACCTGGAGGGCGACTCGCCCGACCGCGACGTTTTCGTGTACCTCCCGCCCAGCTACGCGACCAGCAAAACGTGGCGCTACCCTGTGGTCTATTTCCTCCACGGTTACGGTATCAACGCCGAGCGGTACTGGAACATCATGACCGTGCCGGACGCCGCCGACAAAGACATCACCACGGGCGCGGCGCACGAGATGATTCTGGTGCACCCCGACGCCTTCACCGTCTACAACGGCAGCATGTATTCGAGTTCGCCCACCACCGGCGATTGGGAAACCTTCCTCACTCAGGAGCTGGTTTCCTATATCGACAGCCACTACCGCACGCTAGCCAATCGCGACAGCCGCGGACTCGCCGGGCATTCGATGGGCGGCTACGGAACGCTGCGCCTGTCGATGAAATACCCGGAAGTGTATTCGAGCATCTACGCCATGAGTTCCTGCTGCCTGATGAACAATCCGGGCGCGGGGCGCGGCCCCGGCGCCACGAAGCAGCCGCCTCCGGAGGCCAATAACGACAAGGCCAACAGCGACAAAGGCCAGAATGACAAAGGAAAGAAGAAAGGCGGCGCCGGATTCTCCAACGTGACCTTCGCCGAAGCGGCCGCGTGGTCGCCGAATCCGGCCAATCCGCCCCAGTTCCTCGACCTGCCTACCAAGGACGGCCAAGTCCAGCCGGCCGTCGCCGCCAAGTGGGTGGCGAACTCGCCGCTGGCGATGGTGCCCCAGTACGTGACCAATCTCAAGAAGCTCCATGCCATCGCCATGGACGTGGGCCTGCAGGACGGACTGCTGGCCACCAACCAGGAGATGGACCAGTCGCTCGCGCAATTGGGCGTCACGCACACGTTTGAAACTTACGAGGGCGACCACAACAGCCGCGTCAAGGAGCGCTTCGAGACCAAGGTGCTGCCGTTCTTCTCGAATCAACTCGCGGTTGCGGCCCACGCCAAGTCCGGCCATCGGTAGCCGGCGTCCGGCCCTTGGGCACACCGGCCCCGACATCCATCGTTGGGGCCGCGGGCGTACATCGATCTCTGCGCCTGTTCGATCACTTCCTCGACGTTCTTACCGGCTGCCGAAGCGGCTTAGCGGCATCGAACTGAACCGCTGTACCTCGCTGGCGATGGCCAGCGCCGATTCGTTGCGCTCCCGCGGAACAGGCTGTCGTTGGCGCCGACCGGACTGCAGCCCAGCGGTGGGGGATGCTATCCTCTGAAACGACGTGACTCTGCGCAAGGCACTCGCGGCTGCCCTTAGCGGCTTGTTGTGCGCCGCGGCGCTGGAGGCTTACCAGCGTGCATTCCGCGAGTACCCCGGAACCGAGTACGAAGACTTCTCCCTGCCCCCGGATTATCAAGCCCAGGCCGACTTCGTCTTCGCCCGGCTCATGTACCCGGAGGGCAACGGCGGCGGGTTCGGGTTCCGCCGCTTCGCTCGCAACTGGGAAGAAGGCCGCACCCAGTGGACCAACGATTACCCGCGCGCCGACCGGCACCTGCTGGTGGCCATCCGCCGTCTGACGCGTGTCGAGGCGCGCAGTGTCGAACAACCCGTTAATCTGAACGACGGCGACGACGTGTTCAACTGGCCATTCCTGTATGCCGCGCGCGCCGGCTTCATGCAGCTCTCCGACGCCCAGACCGCCAAGCTGCGCGAGTTCATCGACCGCGGCGGCTTCTTCATCGCCGACGATATGTGGGGCGATTCGGAGTATCAGGGCATCGTCCAAAGCATGGCTCGCCTGTACCCAGGCCGCGACATCCGCGAACTGGAGAACAAAGACCCGGCGTTCCATACGGTGTACGATTTGGACCAGCGCTACCAGATTTCCGGGCAGTGGTCGCTGCGCTCAGGAATTCCGTATCTGAACGGCGGCGTGGTGCCACATTGGAAGGGTGTATACGACGATAAGGACCGGATGGTGGCCGCCGTGTGGGTCAACAACGATACGGGCGACTCCTGGGAGTGGGCCGACGATCCTACTTATCCGGAGCGGTATTCAGCGCTGGGCATGCGCCTGACGGTGAATCACCTTATCTACGCGATGTCGCATTGATGCCGTGGAGCGGGCTCTTAAGCCTGCAACGGAGGCTTTAGCCTCCGCGCCGGTGTGGTGACACGTCCAATCGGGGACTGAAGTCCCCGTTGCAGGCTGAAGCCCACTCCACGGGTCACGCGTTAATCCAAAGTCCGGCCGTGGCTACGCCGACCCACAAAGCCAGCGATACTCCGGCAGCCCCGCGATTTCGTTCCGCGCCCCCGGCCGCGCGAACCGCCCGGCGATGCACTGTGAAGTGGTACGTCAGCGCGATCGCCAACAGAGTCAACTTGACGGCAAAGGTGATGCTCATCAGCATCTTCATTGCCGTGGCCAGGAACAGCGCGGGCCCGGTGATCGCCTGCAGAGCCAGCGCCGCGCTTCCGAAGGACTGGACGCCAACCGAAATCTCGGAAGCGGGTTGCGATTCGAACATCCATCCCATCAGCCGCAGATCCACCACCAGGATGGTTCCGAACCACACCAGCAAGCCTAACAAGTGCGCGGTCTCGACCGAGGCCAGCCGCCACGTCGCGCCGCGCAGGAACTCGCTCACCCAGGTGTGCTGGCACCAGGCCACCATCGCCATGTAGACCGGGCTGTCCGGATTCATTCGTCCATTTACGTATCCAGGGTGTACCCGATCATGCGGCCCGCCGCCAGAATCGCGACCCACAACAGGAGCGATACCGCGCCCGCCATTCGCGCCCGCGCTGGAGTTACTGTTGCGTGGTCCCATTCGGAGACGCTGCGGAACACCGTGACGTGGAACAGGAGGACGTTCAAGCCGGCCAGGATCAGGCAGACGACTTTCACGCGGAAGGCGGTGTTGAAGTACAGGCGCTCGGCTTCGGACGTGATCAGGAGGCCTCCGGTCAGGGCCATGACTGAGAATCCGCCCCAGGTCCAGGGCAGCAGGCTCGTGGCGGCTTCCGATACCGGGGTGCGACGAAGCCCGAGACCGAGCAGACGCAGGTCGAAGAACATGATGCTGCCGGCCGCGACCATCAGTGCCAGCACGTGCGCGACGTTGAGCAAGGCGTACCACCAGTCGCTCTCGCGGATGGTCGTTCCGAGGGCGGAATTCTGCAGGATCTGGGCCGCGTGGAGCAGCGTCATCGCGAGAATCATAGCAGAATGTGGAGCACGCACTTTTGCGTGCCGGGGTGCCCTTTGGGCCGGGCACTCGTGCCGATGCTTGGCGAGATGGCGACGCTTCCGCCGTGTGTCGAGAGGAGTCTCGACGTGGCACGCACGAGTGCGTGCTCCACGTTGCTACCGGTAGTCGTCCTGCAACTTTTGGAGCGCTTCCGCGCCGGGACACAGCAACTCAAACGGCAAATCGCGCATGGGCGTGGCCGAGGACTGGCTTAGTTCGTGCATGTCCGCGCCGGCTTCATCGATATAGAGAAGTCCGGTGACCACTTCGCCGTCGCCCTGGTGCTCTTCCAGGTAGTTGGTGACCTTGGCGCGGTCGGTGGGGTCGTAGTCGGACGGGACCGAGGTGAAACGGACCACGCTGCCGTCGTGCAGCGTCACGGCCGTGACGCCGTTGCCGCCGATGTTCGCTACGATCTCGCCGGAAGGCGGCACGAAATCCGCCTCGGTGGCCTGATGCACGTGCTTGCGGGTGTAGAGGTAACTCTTGGTGGAACCGTTGTGATCGTTGAAGGTGACGCACGGCGAGATCACGTCCACCATGGCGAACCCGCGATGCGCGATGGCCGCTTTGAGGATCGGCACGAGCTGAGTCTTGTCACCGGAGAAGCCGCGCGCCACGAACGTCGCGCCTAGCGTCAGAGCCAGGCGGACCGGATCGATGGGCATCAGGCGATTGGCTTCGCCGCGCTTGCTTTTGGAACCCGGATCGGCCGAGGCGGAGAATTGTCCCTTGGTGAGCCCGTACACGCCGTTGTTTTCGAGCACGTACAGCATGCGGACGTTGCGGCGGATGGCGTGACACATCTGGCCCAAGCCGATGGAGAGCGAGTCGCCGTCGCCGGAGATGCCGATGTAGAGCAGGTCGCGGTTGGCGGCGTTGGCTCCGGTGACGATGGCGGGCATGCGGCCGTGCGCCGAGTTGAAGCCGTGGGCGCCGCCGACGAAATACGTGGGCGTTTTCGAGGAGCAGCCGATGCCGCTCAATTTGGCCAGGCGGTGGGGGACGACGGAGGTCTCCCACAGCGCGCGGATGAGGGCGGCGGTGATGGAATCGTGCCCGCAGCCCGCGCACAGCGTGGACATGGAGCCTTCGTAGTCGCGGATGGTCAGGCCCAGATCGTTACGCTGCAACGTGGGATGCGTGGCGCTGGGTTTGGCGATCGACGGCATGGTCTTTCTTCCTCTCGTGGAGCGGGCTTTAGCCTGCAACGGGCGCTTTAGCGCCCGTGCCGAAGCGGAGGCTGAAGCCTCCGTTGCAGGCTAAAGCCCGCTCCACATACACTCAACACACAACTCACAACTGCTTCAGAATTCCTTGTACTACGCTGCTGCTGCTTAGCGGGAAGCCTCCATAAATTAGTACGCTCTTCAATTTTTCCTTGGGGACGCTGGTTTCGAGCGTCAGCAGCGAGCGGAGCTGCGCGTCGCGGTTCTGCTCTATGACGAAACAAAACTCGTGCTCCGCAAGAAACTGCTCGACGCTTTCGCCGAAAGGGAACGCCCGGATGCGCATGTAATCGGCAGGCGTGCCCTGGCGATCGAGAACGTCCAGCGCCTCGCGCACGGCCGGGTCGCACCCGCCCAGCGTGATCACGCCGAAGCGCGAGCCTTCGCGCTTCAAAAACTCGGGTTCAGGCACGTGTTTCGCCGCGGCTTTGTGCTTGGCCAGCAGGCGGTCCATCACTTCCTGGTATTCGTCGGGGATCTCGGTGTAGCCGCCGAACTTGTTGTGTCCCGAGCCGCGCGTGAAATACGCGCCTTTGGAGCTGACGCCCGGCAAGGTGCGCGAGGCCACGAAGTTCGCATCGCTGTCGTTGTAGCGCTGGAACTTGGGCATTTTTTCGAGGTCCTCCGCAGTCAGCACTCGGCCGTGGTTGGGTTTGTAGGACGCATCCCAATGCAGCCGAGGAATGCGCCAGTCATTCATTCCGATATCCAGGTCCGAAAGCATGAAGACGGGGGTCTGGAAGTAATCGGCGAGGTCGAAGCACTTTACGGCGAAATGAAAGCACTCGTGCGGATTGGCCGGGAACAGTAAGATGTGCTTGGTGTCGCCGTGCGAGGCGTAGGCGCACAACAGCAAATCACCCTGCTGGGTGCGCGTGGGCATTCCGGTGGATGGACCGACCCGTTGGATGTCCATCACCACGGCGGGAATCTCGGCGTAGTAAGCCATGCCGAGCAATTCGTTCATGAGCGAGATGCCGGGCCCGGCGGTCGAGGTGAACGCGCGCGCGCCCATCCACGAAGCGCCCAGCACCATGCCGATCGCCGCCAGTTCGTCCTCGGCTTGCAGGAACACGTAATTGCGTTCGCCGGTTTCTTTATTCTTGCGGAACCGTTCACACAGCGACTTGAAGGCGTCCATCACCGAAGTGGCCGGAGTGATGGGGTACCAGGCGGCCACGGTCGCTCCGGCGTATATGGCTCCGAGCGCCGTGGCCGTATTGCCGTCGATCAGGATCTTGTCGCCGTTGGCCTGCATCTTTTCGAGACGGAACGGCAAGGGGCAATCGAAATGATCCTGAGCGTACTTGTAGCCGAGTTGCAGGGCGCGGTGATTGGAATCGCGCAGGGCCTGCTTGCCGGCGAAGGTTTCCTCCAGCAGCTGGTTCACCACCGCCATGTCGATATCGAGCGCGGCCACCAGGGCTCCCGCGTAGGCGATGTTCTTCATGAGGATGCGCTCGCGCGGTTCCTTGAACTCGCGATTGCACATCTCGGCCAGCGGCACGCCCAGGAACGTGATGTCGTCGCGGTGCAGCCGCGGATCGAGCGGCCAGCTCGAATCGTGCATCAGGTAACCGCCGGGGCGGACCTCATGGATATCGCTGGCGTAGGTTTCTCCGTTCATCGCGACCATCAGGTCGTACTCCGGCGCGCGCGCCGCGTAGCCGTCTTTGCTGACGCGGATTTCGTACCACGTCGGAAGGCCCTGAATATTGGACGGAAACAGATTCTTCCCGCACACCGGAATGCCCATGCGGAAGATGGCCTGCATCAGCAGACTGTTGGCGCTGGCGGATCCGGTTCCGTTGACGTTGGCCAGCTTGAGGGCGAAATCGTTTATGCGGGTACGTAGGACGTCGTGCATGCAGCTCCTGCGTAAGGGATGATGAGTTCGAATTTCTGCATATCCCAGGCCGCGGTGGGACACCGCTCCGCGCACAGACCGCAGTGCACGCACAGGTCTTCGTCTTTGAGCATCAAACGGGACGTCTGCGGCAGCGCGGCCGAAGCGTACAGGGCCTGATCGGGATTGGTGGCGGGCGCCGAGAGATGCTGGCGCACCTGGGTCTCATCGCCGTCGGGCGTTATGGTGAGGCACTGCACGGGGCAGATGTCGACGCAGGCGTCGCACTCGATGCAGCGCTTCTCGGTGAAGACGGTCTGGATATCGCAATTGAGGCAACGCTGGACTTCGCGCGCAGTCTGCTCGGCGGTGAAGCCCAGCTCGACTTCGAGGTTGAGTTTCTGGAAGCGCTCGACCAGATTGAGGTGCGTCATCTTCTGACGCGCGCTGGGGTTGTAATCGTTGTGGTAGCTCCACTCCGACAGGCCCATTTTCTGCGTGGTCAGATTCATGTGCTCGGGCGGACGCTCGGTGAGCGGCGCGCCCTGGCAGTGCTGATGAATCGAAATCGCTGCGCCATGGCCGTGCGCGACGGCCCAGATGATGTTCTTGGGTCCCCAGGCGGAGTCGCCGCCGAAGAACACGCCGGGGCGCGTGGATTGGAATGTGACCTTGTCGACCGCGGGCATGCCCCACTTGTCGAACTCGATACCCAGGTCGCGCTCGATCCAGGGGAAGGCATTCTCTTGTCCGATGGCCAGGATGACGTCGTCGGCGGGAATGAAGATGGTATCGATGACGCGGGAGTTCTTGGCGGCGGCGTCCCATTCCAGACGCTCGAACTCCATGCCTTTGAGCTGGCCGTTCTCGACCACGAAGCGTTTGGGCGCGTGGTTGATGATGATATGGACGCCTTCTTCCTCAGCGTCCTCCAGTTCCCAGGGCGAGGCCTTGAAATAATCGCGCGGACGCCGGGCCATCACTTTTACGTCTTTGCCGCCCAGGCGGCGAGAGGTGCGGCAGCAATCCATAGCCGTGTTGCCGACGCCAATGATCAGCACGCGCTCGCCGATTTTATCGATGTGTCCGAAGGCCACCGACTCCAGCCAATCGATACCGATATGGATGCGCGGGATGGCGGCGGGATCGGTGCGCCCGGGAAGTTCCAGATCCTTGCCGCGCGGCGCGCCGCTGCCGACGAAGACCGCGTCGAAGCCTTGCGCGAGCAGCCCCTTGAGGCTGGTGACTGGCGAGTTGTAGCGGATCTCGACGCCCATGTCGAGAATGGTGCCGACTTCGTCTTCGAGCACGCTCTCGGGCAGGCGGAACGACGGGATGTTGGTGCGCATCAACCCGCCCGGCTTGTTCTGCTTCTCGAAAAGCGTGATTTCGTAGCCCAGTGGGCGCAGGTCGTTGGCCACGGTCAGCGACGCAGGTCCGGCGCCGATCAACGCGATGCGTTTGCCGTTGGACTCCTTGGGGATCTTCGGCAGCAAGTGGGAGATGTCGCCGCGCAGGTCGGCCGCGACGCGCTTCAAGCGGCAGATGGCCACCGGCCCCTGCTCCAAGCGCCCGCGTCGGCAGGCCGGCTCGCAGGGGCGGTCGCAGGTGCGGCCGAGGATGGCCGGGAAGACGTTCGACTCCCGGTTCACCATGTAGGCTTCGGTATATTTGCCCTGCGCGATCAAGCGGATGTATTCCGGCACATTGGTGTGCGCCGGACACGCCCACTGGCAATCGACCACTTTGTGGAAATACGCAGGGTTGCGGATGTCGACTGGTTTCACTGGAAAAAGGCAAGCCCTGGTATTTGATTGTAGCGCGATAGCGTGGGGGACCGCGAGTCTTGTACCCTGTCTCCCATGCAGGATGGGTTTTCTTCTCGCGAACTGAAGACGCTGCGGCGTCTGACTACACCGTTCAAGATCCAGCGTTTTCTGGATGAAGACATCGGCTACAATCTGGAGCCCAACGGCGTCACCTGTTATTCGCCGCGATTGGTTCTGCGCGAGGGCGTCGCGCATTGCATGGAAGGAGCGCTGCTGGGGGCCGCGGCGCTGCGGTTGCTGGGGTATCCTCCGCTGCTGGTGGATATGGAAGCGGTGCGCGACACCGATCATGTGCTTGCCGTGTACCGCGTGGACGGGTGTTGGGGCGCGGTGGCTAAGAGCAACTACTCGGGACTGCGGTCGCGCGAGCCGGTGTATCGCAGCATCCGTGAGTTGGCTGTGACGTACTTCGAGGATTACTACAATCCCAAGGGGGAAAAGACGCTGCGGACTTATTCGCGGCCGATTAGTCTGCGGAGATTCGACCGCATGGGATGGATGACTGCCGAACGAGACGTTTGGGAGATTCCGAATTACTTGTGCGAGATTTCGCATGCTCGGATGTTTTCGCGGGGCGTAGAACGGCGGCTGGCGCCGATGGATCGGAGGCTGCTGGCTGCTGGGGATGTGGGTAAGGCGGTGTAGGGGCGGAGGTGTCGGCATGAATGCCGACATGGCACGCACGAGTGCGTGCTCCACATTACTTTGTGCGGCGCTTCCACTCGAACAGAACTACGCCGGCGGCTACGCTTACGTTTAGCGATGCTACGCCGCTCCCGCCTTCGCTCGCCAGCGGGATGCGGAGTAGAACATCGCAGTGGCGCGCTACGTTCTGGTGCAGGCCGTGGCCCTCGCTGCCCAACACCAGCGCTGTGGGCGCGGCGAACTCCACTGCATCGTAAGTCTGATCGCCACGTTCATCCAGGCCGTAGATCCAGTAGCGATGCTCTTTCAGCTCTTCCAAAGCGCGCGAGACATTGGTGACACGGACCACGGGCAGGTATGCCAGTGCGCCCGCGGCGGAGCGTGCAACGGTGTCGGTCAAACCTACTGCACGACGCTCGGGCACGACGATCGCGGCTGCTCCCGCGGCGTGCGCGGTGCGGATGATGGCGCCCAGATTGTGCGGGTCCTCGACGCCGTCGAGCACTACGTGTAATCCTCCGGCCGCCGCGGTCTCGCCGAGCTTGGCATAACGCTCAGCCGCGCCGAACGCGATCACGCCCTGATGGCCTGGGCCTCCGGCGGCGCGGTCGAGCTGCTCCCGCGACTCGAAGCGCACCGGGATTTTGCGCTCGCGGCACAACTCGATCAGTTCCTGAAGGCGGGGACCCGCGGCGCCCTTGGCGATCAGCACTCTGTCGAGCGGGCGGCCGGCGCGGAGTGCTTCCCGGACGGGATGGATTCCTCGCAGCGGGGACATTAGAATAAGGGTACTCTCATGAGCGATCGCGATATCGCAAATGGCGCGGCGACACGGTCCGGTGTGGACGCCGGTGTGGATGCCGGTGCAGAAGCCGGTATGGACGCTGGTTTGGACGCGGGTCCCGAACCCGGCCTCGACGCAGGGTCCGCCGCGGGCCCCGGCCCGGGTGTGGACGCCGAGGCCACCGAGATCCCCGACAAGCTGTACTTCCGCATCGGCGAAGTGGCGCGCCTCGCGGCGATCAAACCCTACGTGCTGCGCTTCTGGGAGACCGAGTTTCCCTCGCTCGGCCCGCGCAAGTCGGGCACCGGGCACCGGCTGTACCGGCGCAAGGACGTCGAGCAGGTCCTGGAGATCAAGCGGCTGCTGTACGAGAAGCGTTTCACCATCGAGGGCGCGCGGAAGTTCCTGGAAGATCGGGTGCGCTCGCATGCCGCCGCCGCTTCAGCCGCGGCGAAAGGCAAGGGACGCGGGAAAGCGGCTCGGGCGGCGGCCGCTGCCGCTCCCGCAACCGCGGACGGCTCGGCGGGCCAATCTCAGAAGGGCTTGTTCGACGGCCCTTCGCCCGCAGTGTTGGACTTGGTGCGTAAAGAGCTGAAAGCCCTCGCCGAAATGTTGAAGTAGGCCCGCCGTGGGTGCGCGGCCGCCCGCGGCGTCGCCCTCATGGAGATCTTGACGACGCGCTTCGAGGTGCCGCGCGCGCGGCTGCCGATTCGCCGGATGCCGACACCGCGCCGATTGCGCCAAACCTTCCGCAGCGGCCCGCGGCCGCAACCGACGCGTCGGCATTGGTCTTGAACGAACCAGGGCTCATCGGCGAGCCGGCCAAGAGGCCCGCCGATTCCGCGCCGCCTCCCCCGCGGCTTCCAAAGCCGTAGCGCCCCAACGTTAGACCAACGTTAAACTGGGGAGATAATGACCCCCAAAGTCCGCAAGGCCGTGTTTCCCGCCGCCGGGCTAGGAACGCGCTTCCTGCCCGCCACCAAGGCCCAACCGAAAGAGATGCTGCCCCTGGTGGACAAACCGCTGATCCAGTACGGCGTCGAGGAAGCCATTCACTCCGGCGTTCAGAACATCATTATCGTCACGGGACGCGGCAAGACGGCCATCGAAGATCACTTCGACGTCAGCTTCGAGTTGGAGCAACTCCTCGAATCGCGCGGGAAGAAGGATTTGCTGAACGCGGTCCGCAGCGTCTCCGACATGATCAACGTGGCTTACGTGCGCCAGAAAGAAGCGCTGGGCCTGGGCCACGCCGTGCTGCGCGCGAAGGAGTTGGTGGGCCGGGAGCCGTTCGCCGTCATCCTTTCCGACGACATCATCGACAGCGAAGTTCCGGCGCTGCGTCAATTGTTGGATGTCTACGAGTTCTACAACGCGCCGGTGGTGGCGCTGATGGAAGTCCCGCGCGAGAACACACCCATGTACGGGATCGTGGACGCCGAGCCGGTCGCGCACAACGGCGGCAAGGACCGCCTGTACCGCATCCGCAACCTGGTGGAGAAACCCAAGGCCGCCGATGCTCCGTCCAACCTCGCCATCATCGGACGCTACGTGCTGACGCCGGAGGTGTTCGATTCGCTGGAGTCGATCGAGCCCGGGTCGGGTGGAGAGATCCAGTTGACCGACGGCTTGAAGCATCTGCTGCGCAGCCGGCCGATCTACGGATACCGTTTCGAAGGCACGCGCTACGATGCCGGCGACAAGCTCGGGTTCCTGAAGGCGACGGTGGAGTTCGCATTGAAGCGCTTCGATCTGGGGGAGCAGTTCCGCGAGTACTTGAAGTCGCTGAAGCTGTGAGCCGCGCCGGCGCGAATCGCTCCGGACCCAATAAAAATGGCCCTCAGGCGCACATGATACGAATATGCGCCGGGGCCAAAATAAAAACGGCCCCGATCGTTGCTCCAGCAAAGACCGGGGCTTCCAAACTAAAAACGGCCCCGATTGCTCGGGGCCGTGGATGTTGATCCCGCTTCTAGCGGGGCCCACCGTGACTACTTCTTTTTCTTCGGAGCAGCCTTTTTCTTGGCGGGCGCCTTCTTCTTGGTTGCGTTCTTCATTCGAGTGATTCTCCCTTTACATCTAATCTCGCGCTACTCAGAGAGCAAGCGCGGTTGTGCTTCCTTTATATGGCGCTTTGCGTTGAAAGTCAAGAAAAAAATGCAGCGCTCGCCGCGGAGGCAACGGCTCGCGGAAGGCCGATTCGTGCAAAAACGTTTTCGGATAGAATTGTTCTAGCTATCGTGAGCCTGTTTTTAGCGGCTGCGGCGCGTGCAACACCTCCAGCGAGGCGCGTCTCGTCTCACGTGAAGCGCCCGCGCGCACGAATCGCATTTCTCGCGGCGGCTTTCTCGATGGCTCTCGCAATCACGCTGTTATCGGGCTGCGGACGCGGCTCGCGCAAGAGTTCCGCGCATCTTCCGGCGCCGCCGCAGCCGGCGCGCACCGGCTCCACCGAGACGGGCGTCGCGAGCTGGTACGGCCATCCGTATCACGGACGCCCGACCGCTTCCGGCGAAATCTACGACATGGAGAAGTTCACCGCCGCGCATCGGAGCCTGCCGTTCGAGACCTGGCTCGAGGTCACCAACCTGTCCAACGGAAAACACGTCGAAGTTCGCGTGACCGATCGGGGTCCCTTCGTCGATGGACGCATCATCGATCTGTCGCACGCAGCCGCTCAGGAAATCGACATGGTCCGGACGGGTACAGCGCGAGTTCGTTTGAAAGTGATCGCGCCCCCGAATCACTTTGCGGCGCCGAGTCCCGCGGCGGAGCCGCCCGATCCTCCCGCGCCAAGTATCGCAACGGCGCCCTCCTCCGGCCGCTACGCCGTCCAGGCCGGAGCGTTCGCCGACCGCGGCCGCGCCGAGGCGATATCCGCATCGCTCGCGGCCCAACTGGGCACGACGGATGCCGTGCGCGTTGCCGGACCCATGGGCCGTCCGCCGTTGTGGCGCGTCCTCATCGGAAGCCGCTTAAGTATGGACGACGCCACGGCATTAGCGGACAAGATTCGAAGGATCTCGGGCGCGGCATTGGTGGTTCAGGACGCTGAGGCGAACAATGGGACGCCGGAACCTGTGGGTCCAGAAACGATAGCCCCCGAAACTGGGAGCAAGGGAATACCTTAAGCGCCGAGGCACCGCCGCCTTCGAACTCCTCCGCGGCATCTGGCAGAAGCGGAAGATCCGCTGCCCCCGGATTCCGCCAACGGACTGCGGTCGAAAGACTTTTCCAATCCCCTGGAAACCTGCCTCCCCCATTCGGGGGTGCCATTACCCCCGAGAGACTTACGCTGTTCCCCGCTAAGAGGTTATGGGAGGTGAGGCAATTCAGTTGTAGAGTTTAGGTTCGGGAAACGCACTACACCATTTCAACCCGGCGAAGATCCGGGCGATGGATCAGATCGAAAGACCATCAGGGGGGAAAATGCTGGTCAACACGGATTATCAGCCGGGCACTCAGAGCCACCCGGCGTGCTATGGTCAGGGCGACCTGCGGGATCAGGCGCGGCATGTGCTGGTGGGGCAATCGACCCGCACGCGCCAAGTCTTGAAGATGATTGAAAAGCTGGGCCGTTGCCGCTGGCCGGGGCTGCTGTTGGGCGAAACCGGCACGGGCAAGGAGGTCGTGGCGAGGCTTATCCATAATATAAGCGGTCCCCACGAGCCGTTCGTGACCATCGATTGCTCGTCCATGGTCGGGCCCCTGATGGAAAGCGAGCTGTTCGGTCACGTCAAGGGCGCCTTCACCGGCGCGGCCACGGCCAAGATGGGGCTGCTTGAAGCCGCCAATGGCGGCACGGCGTTTTTAGACGAGATCGGCGAACTGCCTCTGGATCTGCAGGCCAAACTGCTGCGCGTCCTGCAGGAGAAGGAGTTTCGCCCGGTGGGCTCGCTGACCACCCGCGTTTCCGACTTCCGGATCGTGGCGGCCACCAATCGCGATCTGCACAAGGAAGTGGACAAAGGCACTTTCCGCCGGGACCTGTACTACCGTTTGAACGTCATCAACATCCGGCTGGCGCCGCTGCGCGAACGCAAGGACGATATTCCAGCTCTGATCAATCATTTCATCGGGCGCGCCGCGACGACCTACACGATGACGGCCGAGGCCATGGAGATTCTGCTCTCCTACGACTGGCCGGGCAACGTCCGGGAGCTGGAGAATTGCATCCAGCACATGATGGCCGTGAACTCGGGTCCGTTGCTGCATGTCGCCGACCTGCCGTCGAATCTGCAGAACCATCTGATTCAGAAGAAGTCGCAGTATTTGATGGCCGCGGTTGGAACGAATGGGGCGGTCACCGCGGGTACGCCTGGGCCGGGCGCGGAATCCGCGGCGGCGCCGGTGAGTCTGCCGGGTGTGATCCCTCTGGCGGAACTCGAAAAGCGCGCCATCATCAACGCCCTGGAGTACACCAAGGGAGATCGCGCCATAGCCGCGCATCTGCTGGGAATCGGCCGCACCACGCTGTATCGCAAGCTAAAGGAATACCAATTGGAAAACTAGGTCGGCGGCCGGTGACACAGTGCACCGCCTGCACTGTTTTTTAGTGAGACGCGCCAGTTCTGTGGCGCACTAATACTACGCCATGACTCTTCGTATTTTGCTGGCCGTTTCCGTGGATGAAGATATCGTGTTTCTGGAAGATGTCCTTACGGAGGTGGAGGGGCGCGAGTATTGGAGCGACTGGGTGCACCTGGAAACCGTGCACGCCGCGAGCTGGGAAGAGGCCGAGGCCGTCCTGACGCACGCAGGCGACCGTCCCCCTGTGGATCTTTTGTTGCTCGACTTGAGCCTGCGCGTTTTGGATCTGTCCGTTCCAGCGGCGCGGGACCCCAGACGCCGCGACGCGAACCGCGGTGCGAACCAGGATCAGATGCAGATGCTTGGCGTGGAGGCCTTTCGCCGTGCGCAGGCGGCCGCGCCCAACGTGCCGGTGGTGTTGCTGGTGACCTCCGAAGAGATCGCCGTGGCCGAGCACCTGTTGCGCGAAGGCGCCCAGGACTTTCTGATCAAGAGCCAGGTGGACTGCGGCCCGCTGGCGCATGCCATCCGCAATGCCATCGAGCGGCACCGCTATCTCCAGTCCGCGCGCGCCGCCGCGATGACCGATTCGCTCACCGGGCTTCTGAACCGCTCCGCGTTCCTGGCACTGGCCGAGCGCGACCGTAAGCTGGCCGCAGCGTTGGACCGCCGCATTCTTTTGGCCGTCACCGGGCCTGAATCCGCCGCGTTGGACAGCATCCATAAACAGCAGGATCGGGACCTGACGCTGGTGGAGGCGGCCGAGCGGCTGCGGGAGCTGGTGGGTCCGCTGGACCTGCTGGCGCGCATCGGGGAGCGCGGCTTCGCCTTGGCCGTCTTTGAAACCGAAGACCGGAGCTTGGAAGAGGCGTGGACGCGTCTGCATGGAGCCGCGGCGTCCCTGCGTTTGAACCTCGGCGCGGCGGTCTTCCGGCCGGATTCTCCAGTGCCGCTGGAGGAATTGCTGGAGCAGGCCCAACGCGAGCTTGCCCCGGTAGCCGTAGCCGCGCGAAGATGAGTAGCACAGGCTTCAGCCTGTGGGCGCTTGTCCCCCGACCTCATTGCTCTCGACGCAACCTACAGCTTGGGCCGGAATCTTTCCGGCGTGGGCGTGTACTCGCGCGAGATCATGTTCGGGCTGGCGCGGGCCCATCCAGACGCAAGCTTCCTGTACTGCTACCGTCCGCACCGCCTTCTGCGCAGCTTCCGCGATTCGATCCCGCCCAACGCAACGCGCCGCCTTTTGCGGGGCGCCCCCCGCGCTCCAGTGTTCCACGCGCTGAATCAACGCGTGGACTGGCCCCGCGTGGAAAGACCCCGAACAGGGCGAGTGGTAACGACGTTTCACGATCTGTTCGTGATGACGGGCGAGTACTCCTCACCCGAGTTTCGCACCCGCTTCACCGCGCAGGCGCGCGCGGCGGCGGAACGCAGCGACCGGATCATCGCGGTGTCGCGCTTCACCGCGGAACAAATCCAAAGTCTGCTGAAAGTGGACCGGTCCCGCATCCATGTAATCCCGCACGGCGTGCGCGTGCCGCAGTTGTCCGGCACGCCGCGCGACAACGTTGTCCTGTTCGTCGGAGCCATCCAGAAACGCAAAAACATCGCGCGCGTGGTGAAAGCCTTCGAGCGCCTTCCCGATCCCTGGCGACTGGTGCTGGCCGGGTCGAGCGAAGGCTACGGTGCCGCCGAGGAGTTACGCGCGGTCGCGGAGAGTCCTCGCCGCGAGGCCATAGAGGTGTTGGGCTACGTGAGCGCCGCCGAACTCGAAGCGCTGTACCGGCGTGCGAGCATCTTCGCGTTCCCCTCGCTCGACGAAGGCTTCGGGATGCCGGTGCTGGAGGCGATGGCGCACCAGGTTCCCGTGATCACCTCGACGATGTCGGCGTTACCGGAAGTGGCCGGCAACGCCGCGCTTCTGGTGGACCCGTCGGATACCGAAGCATTGAGCGAGGCGCTAGTGCGGCTCGCGTCGGATGAAGCCCTGCGGCAAGACTTGATCCGGCGCGGCACAGAGCGCGCGCGGGCGTTCACCTGGGAAGCGGCGGTTGAAAAAACGTGGGCGGTCTACAATGAGGGATGAAGCTTTGGGCCGCGCTGTTACTGAGTGTCGGGGCGATGGCCCAAACGCCGCCGAGACTTTCTGTGCAGAGCGCCGTCGGCGGATCTCAGTCCGCCGTCGCCCCAGGTTCACTCTTGACGGTGATCGTATTTAGCGCTGGCTTTCCGCATCCTGTGGACCCGAGCCTCATTCAGGTCACCTTACAGTCGCAAGGATCAGGCCAAATCTATTCGGCCGAGCTAGTGCCGAACGCTCCGTATTACCCTTTCGTCTGGGCCATCGTGCCGGACGCCATGCCGCCCGGTCCGGCTACGGCGACACTCGCAATTACAGGCAGCTCCAGTCTGTCGACCTCGGTCATGATCGCTCCGGTTGCACCAGGGCTTTTCAGTGTCGGACAGAACGGCTACGGGCCGGCGCTGGCGCAAAACGTACTGGCTAGCGCAGCGCCGGCGCTGAACCAACTCACGAATCCCGCGCTCCCTGGCGGGTTGATCACGCTGTGGGGAACGGGGCTCGGAAGCGCCTCAACCGCGGATGTCGCAATTGATGTGGCTGGAACCATCGTCCCCGCAACCTTCGCCGGACGCTCGCCTGGTTTGCCCGGCGTGGATCAGATCAATTTCCAGTTGCCCGCCGATTCCTACACCGGTTGCTATGTATCGGTGACGCTGCACGCGGGAACGGTCACCAGCAACTCTGTAACGCTATCGATCGATCCAACTCCCGGTGCGTGCGCTCATCCGTTGGGGCTAAGCCATTCGGAGTTGCAGACGTTGGACAGTGGCGGGTACCTTCCAGTGGGCTCGCTTTCATTGCAGCCGCCGAGAATAGAGTTCCTCTTCACACACGCCGATGCAGAACTGATCTTCGTATTCTCGCAGCCCCAAGCGCCGCCGCGTTTCGGTTGTGAGCCGCCCTCTCTCGTGGGAGGCGCCTTTTTATTCGGCGGCGGTGACGCTGGTAGACGGCTCACCCTCACGGGTCCAGGAGCCGGGTTTGAACTAGCGGAGAGTTTCGGCGTCTACTCGCCTGCTCGAAGGTCCGATCCAACTCTCCTCCCTGGTGTGTGGCAAATCAGCGCTCCCGGCGGCAAGGACATCGGCCCGTTTGAGCAATCGTTCACGCTGCCCCCGTCCCCGCATTTGACGAGCACGGCCTTTAGCGGCTCCGGAGACTTTACCGCGACGTGGGACCCGAAGGGCTATTCCGGGGACGACGTGATGACTGTGCAGTTGGGGAATCCCGATCCTTACTACGGCGTCTTCTTCGTTCCGAATGTGAGCTGCACGGCTCCCGCAGCCGAAGGATCACTCGTAATGCCGGGTGCGCTGCTAGCTTCCGCGGGCGCTAAAGCCAGCGGCACGCTACAGCTCTCCGTTTTACCGCTCCCCACCGCCCGCGTGATCTTCCGAGCACCCCTCACCACCGGCGGCACGTTTCCCATCGTGATCTCTTACAGCCTGTCGACCACACAGCCCCTCACACTTCCGTAGCCCGACGAGCGTCGATCACTTCCTGCTTCGCGGCTTGCCGCAAGTCGCCCAGGTGCGCCCCAGTGAAGTCCGCCGCGATGAATCCGCCGATCAGCAGCGGCAGCGTGACCACGCCCCACAACACCAGCGAAAATCGCGCCGCCTCATCCGGCACCACGTTGAAGATTCGCTCCAGGCATTCCTTGGTCAGAAACTGGAACAATCCCAGGTTGCCGGGCGCCTGAGGCACGGCGCTTCCCAGACGCAGCAGCACCATCAGCGCGAACGCGGCGCCGATCGAGAGATCGAACCCATAGCCGCGGAACGTGGCCCAGATGGGGATCACTTGCAGCAGCAGGTAGGGAAGACTCTGGAAGAACGCCACCACCAGGTAGCGCGAGTGACCGATCAGCCCCAGATCGTCCATCAGCACGGCCAACTGGTGACGCCAGCCCTCGCCCGGGACGGTCGCGGCGCGGTTGCGAAACCGCTGGAACAGCGCCCATCCCACAACCACGGCGCCGGCCAGCACCGTGACCGACAGCACGTAGGCTCCATCCACCAGAAAGTGCAGCCGGCGCGGAAGGGACACGAACTGGAGCGTGACCACCAGGCATGCGCACAGCCAGATGCCGTCGAACACGCGCTCGATCACGGCGCTGGCCACCGACACCGAGATGGGCAGGCTCGCCAGGCGTCCCAGCAGATAACAGCGCAACAGTTCACCCGCGCGCAAGGGCAGGATTTCGTTGGCGAACAGCCCCACGTATATGGAGCGGACGGCGTCCAGGTAGCGCACGCGCACTACCGGCCGCAGCAACAAGGTCCAGCGGAGGCCGTGCCAGAAGTACACCGCGATATCGGCGACGACAGCGACGGCCACCCAACCCCAATTCATGGTTGCCAGGTCGTCTTTGAGCTCGCCCAGATGCGCGTCACGCAGAGTCCAGACCAGGCATCCCAGCGCGACCAGATTCGTCAGTGCAAGGACCAGAGCCCGCGTATAACGTGACCGTCTCTCACCCAAGTCACATGATAACGTGGGGCGCTTGGGTGGAGCGGGCTTTAGCCTGCAACGGAGGCTTCAGCCTCCGCTTTTCACGCGGGTGCTGAAGCACGGGCGCTGAAGCACCCGTTGCAGGCTGAAGCCCGCTCCACCGTCGGGTCAGTTCACCGGCCGCTGGCGTTCGTACTTCTGTCCTATGTACTTTCCGGCTTCTTCCTGCGCGCCCTGGGTGTTGTCCTTGGTGCGCACGGCCAGCCGGTATTCGTTCACCGCGCGCTCCCGCTGATCCGTCAGGTCGTAGATCCATCCCAGGTGGATGTGCGACCACACCTCGGTCCACTTGGGATCGAGGTCGCCCGAGAGCGCTTCGCGGAATTCGTTGGCCGCCGACTGGTTGTTCCCCTGCAGAAAAAACACGTCGGCGATTCTGTAATGCGCCAGCGAGCTGTTGCGGCTGACTTCGAGCGCCTTTTGATATTCCTTGAGCGCGTCGTTATACTCGGCCACCTCCATGAACTGTTCGCCGCGGCGGATGGCGACCGCCACCCGCATGGTGTTGTCGAAGCGCAGCACCTGCCCCTTCGGATCGAGCACCACATTCTTGGGTTTGCCAAAGGTTTCAATCGCGAACTCCGACGACGTGCCCACCACTTCCACGCGCTGCTCCTCCGGATTGCCTTCGGTTTCGACACGCAGCATCACCGGCATGCGGAAGGTATCCAGATCCTGCGCGATCTTACCCACCACGCGAAACCCTTTCTGCGTGCGGAACACGGTGAACTCCATCTTGAACTCGGGCGCGCCGCTCGATTCGATCCACTGCAGGAAGAAATAGTTCAGGCCCTGGCCGTAGATCTCCTCGGTCAGCTTGCGAAAATCGTCGGTGCTGATGGACTTCCAGGAATACCGTTCGGGGATAGCCTTGAGTAGCTTGAAGAAGTTATCGTCGCCGATGATGCCGCGCAGCATGTGCAACACGGCCGCGCCTTTGCCGGCGGTGGCGGCCCAGAACTCCGGCGAATAGTCTTCCAGGCGCGCGGATTGAATCAAGGGAGGCTGATCCGCGGTCAGCGCTTCGACGTAGGTATCGTGCACCGCGGTGTCCAGCGCGCCCGCGCCGTTCAGATGCTCGGCGTACAGCAGCTCGGCATACCGCGCCATCCCGTTTTCGATCCACATGTGATTGCGCGTCGCAGGCGAGACCAGTGTATCCCACCACTGCCGCGACACCTGGTTGGCGATCAGCTTGAAATTCACGTCCTTGGTGATGGCCCGCGGCGAAAAGAACAGCATTCCCGGAGCTGAAAAACCGTTGGGCGCCCCAGCCTCGGTCTCAATCACGGCGAGGCTCGATTTCCACGGCACTCCGTAGACGCTGGTGAAGTACGCCATCGCGCGGGCGATCTCCGCGCCCCAGACGCTTGCGTTATCGGCGGCGTCCCGGGCGTAGAACGCGACCGTGGCTCCGGAATCGGAAACTACTTTGGGGTCGCCGCGCACCACGGCGATACTTCCCGGAAAAGAAGCCTGCGTGAATTTGAAGCGTGTCGCGGTCATGCCGGCCGGAGCGGTTTCATTCGAATCCAATCCGCTCGCCAGTACCTTGTAGCCTTGTGGCACGGTCACCTTCAAATCCATCGCGAAACGGTCCGAGGTGTAATCGTTGACCGGGAACCAGCGCGCCGGGTACGTCAGGAAGGCATAGTCGGGATGGATCGCCGCGAACTTGATACCGAACACGGGCGATTCTTCGCTGCCCGAGAGCTTGCCGTCGTATTCGAATTTCAGCGCGGCGGGCTTGCCCCTTGGGAGGGGTTGCGGCAGGCTGATGCGCACGGTCATGTCCTGCGCCACGCGCGAGGCGGGCACTTGCCGGCCGTCTTCATCCACCACGCGATCCAGGTTCAAGGCGTTGTTGAGATCGAACGACAAACTGGTGGCGTCGTCGAGCGGCACGAACCGCACGGTAGCCGTAGCGCGGATCGATTGCGCGTTCGGGTCGAGCTGCGCGTCGATGGTGTAGCCTTCGACGTCGATCCGCTGGCGGCCTTGCTGCGATTGCGCCAGCGCCCCACTGGCGACCGCCAGCGCCGCGGCGAACACCCACTGTTTACTCATGATTTCGATTTCCTACCCGTTCCACCCACTCCGCGGCGATCTCCATCGGATCCCGCTCGCTCGAAAGCTTGCGAGCCACCTCAGCCAAATCCACGCGCATCCGCTCCCGTTCCGCCGGTTCCTGCAACAACCGGATCGCTTCCCCGGCGATCGTCTCCGGCGTCATGTCGCGCTGAATCAGCTCGGGGACAATCTTCCGGCCCGCGACCAGGTTCACCATCGACAGAAACGGCGCCCGCACCATCCAGCGTCCCAATATCCAACTTAGCGCGTTTACGCGGTAAAAGGTCACCATGGGTACGCCCAGCATGGCCGCCTCAATTGTTACTGTACCGCTCGCCGCCAGCGCGACCTCCGCCTGTGCCAGGGCGTCCCAGGTGTGACCCTCAATCACTTGGCCACTAATGCGTTGGATGGATGCCGCGCCAACGCGTTGCCAAAAACTTGTGTCTTCTGCGTGAAATCCGGCCGGGAGCGCCAATACAAAGCGGACGTCCCCAGACCCGCGAATGGCTTGGCGAATGCGCTCGGCCGCTGCGATCAGGTCGGGGATGTGCCGCGCCACCTCGCCGTGCCGGCTACCGGGAAGTAAGACCACGATCCGCGAGTCCTCCGGAACGTTGACTTGGGCGCAGAATTCAGCCCGCGACAGCGCCGGCTTCACGATTCTCGCCAGAGGATGTCCTATATAGGATGCGGGGACGCCTCGGGAACTGAAGAATTCCTCTTCGAAGGGGAAGATACAGAGAAGCCGATTCACGGTCGCACGAAGGGTGCGCACCCGGCCCTCGCGCCACGCCCAGGCTTGGGGCGCAATAAGGTACACGACCGGCACGCCCGCCCGCTTCAGCTTTTTGGCCAGGCGAAGGTGAAAGTCCGGAGCGTCGGTGAGCACGGCCACATCCGGACGCTCGGCGGGGATCGCGCGGACCAAGGTGCGAAACTGGCGCCAGATCCGGGGAATATGCGCGACCACTTCCACGATGCCGACCACCGCGATCGAGCGCTGGTCGATGATGGGGCGCACGCCGGCCGTTTGCATGCGCGGCCCCGCACAGCCGAAAAACTCCGCGCCGGGCAGCCGGGCTCGGAGGGCCTCGACAACGCGTGAGGCGTACAGGTCTCCCGAAGCTTCCCCGGCTGAAATGAGAATGCGCACGGTTAATCACTGTGGAACAGGCTTCAGCCTGCAACGGGTGCTTCAGCACGCGTGCCGGCCGGAGGCTCAAGCCTCCGTTGCAGGCTGAAGCCCGCTCCACCTCCTATAACGTCGGCGAATCGTCGCCCAGCAGCGCCCGCCGCACGATCTTGATGGGAGGGTAACCCTGCTTCATGAAGCTGTCGTGAAACTCCTGCAAGGAGAACGACGCTCCCTTGAGCTTGCGATAATCTTCGCGCAGCTTGAGGATTTGCAACTTGCCCAACGTGTAGTAAAGATATGTCGGGTCCGACGTGCCGCGCTTGGTTTCGCGCACCGAGTTTTCGTGGGTCTGGTAACCTTCCTTCTCGAAGAAATCGACCCCCTGGTCGAAGGTCCGCTTGCCGGTGTGCATTTCGATTCCGACGATGAACCGCGCGTTGCGCAACAAAGCGTCCTGCAACTGCCCCAGCCGCATGCGCAGGTCGCCCGCGGCGTAGCCCTCGTCGAGCATCATCTGCTCGGAGTAGTGCGCCCAGCCCTCGGCATTGGAATTCGCGCCCAGCAACTTCCGGACACGCGAATCGACGTGCTGCATCCACAGGAACTGCACGTAGTGGCCGGGGTAGGCTTCGTGAATCGCCGTGCTTAGGATCACGCCGCGGTGAAAGCTGCGCATGTAATCCTCGACGCGGTCCGCGGGCCAGGCTTTCTCCGGCAGCGTCACGTTGAAGAAGGCTTCTTTAGCCACGGTTTCATAAGGCCCGGGCGTGTCCATCGACGCGGAAGTCAGCGCGCGCATGAACGGTGGCGTCTCTTCCAGGATCGGCCGAACCTCGGAGGGAATGGTGACAATTTTGTGCGACTCGATGAAATCCTTGAGCCCGCCCAGCGTGTCGCGGAACGCGCCCAGCAGAGCGTCGCCGGGAGGATGATCCTTCTCGCTTTCCTCCAGAATCTGGCGCGGCGTCTTGGATGGATCGATGCGCGCGGCCGTCTCCGCGAAGCGCTTCTGATTCGCGCGCAGGTCCTGGTAGCCGATCTCCAGGAGCCGCGCGAGCGGGATGTCCACCATCTCTTCGAGCTGCAGCTTCTTGGCAAAGTTCCCCGCGCCCAGGCGGAAATCGCCGTTGGAGCGCGGCAGCAGATCGGCCTTGAGCCAAGCCTCGTACTCTCGCAGCGCCTCGATCACGGCCTTGTTGGCGGCCTGAAAGTCGGCCAGCAGCGCCGGATCGGAGACGGCCTTGAACGCCAGCGGCACATCGTTTTCAAACAGCGAAATGTTACCGGGCAACTGTTCGATGGCGACTTCGGTGTAAATGCGCGGCGGATTCTTCAGATTGACGCGCGCGGCGGCCAGCACGCGCGGCATCCGGCGTTCGCGCGCCGTCAGGACCTTGATCCGCTCCTCCGGCGAGGCGAACGTCCGGCTCATGATCACGAACGCGCTGTTGGCGATGCCGCTCGAGTATTGATCCGGGTTGCGCTGCCACATGCGAATGGTTTCGAGTTCCAGCAAACTGTCGCGGATGGAATTGAGCACCAGATCGCGATCCGCCCGCTCTTGATCCGACGACGCCGGGAGCCTGGCGAACTCCGCTTCCCACTGCTTCAGCGCGGCGATTCGTTTGTCGGCGCCGGCTTTGGAATAGTCTTCGAGCTGGCTGTCGTACTTGTGGATACCCGAGGCGGTCGCGGCGGTCGGGTTAAAGGGGAAATAGTATTCGTCGAAGAACCGGTCGGTCAGTCTCGAAAGAGCGCCGGTTTGCGCCGCAGCGGTGGTGGCGATCAGGCTCATAAGCAGCAATGTCCGCACGCTTCCACTGTAACCGAAACCCGAGCGGTTCCTCCGCGCCATGCTACCCTTTAACGACGTAAGTTAAACGACGTAAGTGAACCACGCACGATGATGGATTTTCTCGGCAAGCTGGAGAACCTGGAGTTCAGCCATTGGGTCCTGGAATCCGGCTCGATTTGGGCCTACCCCATGATCCTGTTCATGCACTCGATGGGCATGGCGATGGTAGCGGGACTGGCCGCCGTGATCGATCTGCGCCTGTTAGGCCTTTCGCCGCAAACGCCGGTGAAGCCGCTGGAGCGCCTGATTCCCATCATGTGGTGGGGCTTCGGCATCAGCGCGGTGACCGGCACGATTCTGCTGGTCGCCGACGCAACCACGAAACTCACCAACCCCGACTTCTACGTCAAGATGGTCTTCGTGTTCACCGGCTTGGCCGTCTTAAGGATGATGCGGACCAAAATCTTTGCTGCGCCGGACTTGGACCAAGGTCCGCTGCCGGGCAGCGCCAAGAGTCTCGCCTGGATCTCGCTGGTCTGCTGGATCGGGACAGTTACAGCCGGCCGTTTGCTGGCGTATGTGGGCCCGGTCTCCGGCATCCCGGGCGCAAAAAGCCACTAGGTGGATCAGAACAGCTCCGAGCTCATCGGGGCAATGAAGTGAATTCCTGGAATCACCAATCCGCGGAGGTGGTGATCGTTAGTCAAGAACAAGTCGACGCCGGATTGAGCCGCACAGGCGAGGTGAATCGCATCGGACGGAGAAACTCGTCGCTCCGCCCGGATGTGCGCGTAGCGCTCGGCGGTTTCCACGGTGAAAGGCGAAACTTCGACAGCCGAAGATCGGAAGAACGCCTTCATACTGGAAGCTGCGCCGTCGTCATTCCGCTTTGCCGGGCCGGTGAGAAGCTCACCCAAGGTGAAAACACTGGAGCATAACACGTCCTGCCGCCGTTGCATCCGCTCGAAGATCTGCTGCACCTCTGCGGCATACACGGGATGGTCTTCCAGCCAGTACGCGAAGAGCATAGTGTCCCAGTAAACGCGGCTCACGCTTTTTCCCGTTCGGCAGCGCTTGCGTTGAGCGCGTCCCGCTCGGACTGGATAAAGGCTTCGGCTCCTCCCAGGTCTTGAAAGGTCCTTTTCGCGATGCCGCGAAGCTGGTAGAAGAGCGGCGAACTTGGTTTCGCCTCGCCGGCATCTTCTAAGACGTAGGTGAACGTCACCGTCGTGCTCATCAAAGAGGGGGGCCCCTCCTGGGCTTCAATCCGCAGGTGGTTGCGGCGGAGAAACTCTCCCGACCTGAGAGCGCTGCACACCAGCGGGACCCGATTGTGCAGTTGCAGGGCTCGATGCACGTCGCCCGCGACAATCCGGACCCTGGACTCGCCACGCCTGCGCGCGGGGTCGATGTATTCCCGGCGTGCGTATTCCCTGACCCGATCCGTGTCTTGGGTCTTCATAAGCTAGCCTAACTTAGCATAGCATAGCTATGCATGCATTGACAGGCTGCAACGTCTGCCGGCGAGCACACTTCGGGCCCTCGCTTCCCTGGTGCGAAAGTGGGATTGGCGTTACGCGGGTCCTCCCGACGCTTTTTGCGGCGGAGTTGGGGGCGCTTGGCGCGGCACAGGCATCGTCAGCGCGTCATGGATGGCTCGATGCAGGTCGAGTTCGGACAAATCTGAGGTGTCCTTGGGTTCGTTCCGTTGAATCGGGGCCGGGGCCTTGAGGGAGGCAGGGCGGTTTTCTTGAAGGGCTGCTAAACGCTTGATGGCCAAATCCTGGGTTCGATTGAGCTGGTTTTCGTAACGGGCGATTAGGCCGAGGGTTCTGAAGAGGTCGGCATTCTCGTCGCTGAGCATGGCGGTTTCGATTTGCATCATGCGCTTCAAGCGCCACGCGGCGGCGGCGATGGTTTCGACCAGGTGCTTTTCCGCGTGGTCCTGGGGACGGTAGATCTGGAGGTAGGCGGCGCGGTGGCGATCGAACTCTTCCGGGTCTTCGCCGGGGAGCACGACTTGCTTGGAGTTGAGGCCGTGGCGGAGGCTGTTTTGGGACGCGGCGGCCTTGCCTTCGGGAGTGGCGGGTCCGTGGGACTGGGCGCCGTTGATGCGGGCGGTTTCGGACTTGAGTGGTGAATTCATTTTCCTTTTCCTTATCCGCGCACAACGCGGAGGGCGCTGTGCGCTGGGGTTTCTCTTCGACCAAACTTGTACCATGAGGTCTTCGGGCTGGCGGGGTGTGTTGAGGGGAAGTGGTTGAAGATTCAGGGGGAAATTTTTTGGCGAGGGGCGTTACTGCTCCACAGACTTCGACCGCAACGGGGTATGAAAAGGGTTCTAGCGATTGTGGCTGAAGGCAGCTTTTTGGCCCGAATTAACGTGAATCAACTTGAATCAAACGCAGGACGAGACGGAGTAAGCTTTTGAACTGATACGGCCTTTCTGCCGGTGTTTTTCGAAGGACTGGAACGGGATGGAGGCAGGGGCGGGGCGTGGTGGCAGCGCGCCGATAGGATCGGATAGACGTGTGCACTGGAGGCAGCGATCCCATGAAACGGCGAACCATCCAAGTGCGCATTTTCCGCGGCGAGAAGATGTATGTCGCCGAGTGCATGGACCTGCCCGTCGTCACCGAGGGCGCAACGCTCGACGAGGTGACCGCGAATATCCGCGAGGCGATCGGGCTGCATCTTGAAGGAGAAGATCTCGCGGAGTTGGATCTGGCTCCGAATCCGGCGATTGTCGCCACAATGGAACTCGACGCCGTCGCTTGATGCCGAAGTTGAGGGCGCTTTCGGGCGACGGCCTGCGGATTTTCGCTCAGTTCGGTTTCCAAGAACTGAAAGGCGTAACGTCCCAGAAGCGGACTTCTGGGGCAGCGCTCGTTTGGCACACCAAACTTCGTCACGCCATTACGCCGCGCCAGTCAGGCAAGCGCGCCCGACCACGTGAACTGGCGTCAGCGGGAGGCGGTTATTTCTTCTTGAGCCTCTCGGAGAGCATGACTTTCCGAAGCGCTGGCAGATCGAGATGAACGTTCTTGATCGTTGCCGAAAACTCAGTGCTGGCCTCCGCGAACTCTCGCCCTGAGAAAGCGAGGCGTAGCTTGCGTATGGCCTCGATAGCCGAGGTGGCGACCGCAAGGACGTGCTCAGGGGCTGCGTACAAAAGGCCTTCACCGAACATTTCGCCGGCTGGGTGAATCTTTGGCGATTCGGCAACGACTACAACGCCGATTTCCGCGGTATCAGGATTTTGACACAACCGTCCCTTGACCCAGTCTACATGCCCTTTCGCTTCAAGGAGATCCTTTTTGGAAAGGCCTGAGCTCTGCTTTTCGGTTTTTGCTTCGAATGCAATATGAACGTCGTTGGAAAACGACCACACCACGTCTGGTGCACCCTGTTCTGTGATGCGCGTGACTTCAGCGCCGTAGCATCGTCCCAGATAGTCAAGACCTTGATGAAAGTGTGCGTGATACGGTGTTTGAAGGAAGCCGAGCATGTCCTGCAAGTTTTTCTCGAATCCTGGGCCGGCCCATCCCCAATGCACTAGGACGTTCCAAAGGCCTTCGGCGTTGGGTTCAGGCTCCTGTCCCGTTTTCCCTTGGGTTGCCTGCCCGCGACTCTTGATTAGGTGATTCAGCCAGCCGCCGTTGACGCCGCAGCTTGCGGCTCGCCGCAAGCAGTCCAGTTCGCTCTTCTTTTCCCCAGCCAGTGATGCTGCAACGCTTGCGAGAAACCACCACCATGCGCGGTACCCTGCCAACTCCGGACTTACCAAATGATCTGCGATGCCGCGAGCTACTGTGAGCGCGTGCTGGTAATTCCCATCCCACATTGCGATGCCAAAATCGACTTCCCGGCGACCGGCTTCGTCGTAATCTTTAGGCATCGCTTCGACGTGCTGAGATTGGATGGTTTCAATAGCTTGATCCGCGTCCTTGCGATAATCTTCGTTCTCGATTAGGGACAAAATCATGCCGATGAGTTGTTTTGGGTGTTTGGCCGCGAACTCGGACTGCTGCACACCCCAGGTGATCTCCGCGGCAAGCTCGGGTGGCATCACACCGAGCAGGTTTTGGTCGTTCGCGGCATCGATAAGGGATTGGCCAAGCCAGAAGATCACCGCAAAGTCTGTGGCATTTCGGGTGCAGCGTCCCATCCCCTGGATCAGCCGTGTTCGCTCCCGCTTCTTAAGGACGGGACCCATTTTCCAGGTTTGGGATAGGTGTCGCTCGAGGAGGTTCACCGCTTCCGGCGATTCGGCCAAAATGAGCACGCGGCATTGGTCATCAGGTAAATCGAGGCCGTCGTATCGGCCCGACAGTCCCAACACTACGTCGTTTCCTTTTATGAAGGAGTCGATGGAATTGGTGATTTCCGCCGCACCGATTCGCTTCGGTTTTTTCGTCATTGCCTTTTCTAGCCGCCCGAATGTCTCCGTCAATACACGATCGGAGGGAGACAGGAGCACGGCGCGCCGGGTCTTCAGCTCATCCCATACCCGAGCCAATATCCAATCGGCGTCCGCCGGCGCCGCATAGACGCCTGGAACAAACACATACCGCCGTCCCCATTGAGTGCTTTTTGCCCGGAGCATTCCGAGCTTTTTAACGCCATACGCCCGCTGCAGATCGCTCTCGCCGCCAAGCGTCGCCGATAAGTAAAGCCGCTGCTTCGCAGCTGCGAATGGCTGGTGGGTGTGCGTCGGGGGGATAAGAGGTCTGATGATGATCTCGTAAGAGGAAACGATGAACAGGCAGGCGTGCAACTGATGCTTTATTAGCGCCCATGCAAATTTCGCGCTATCCACGTTGGTCCCGTCGAGCACTGCAGCGGCATTTGTGAAGCACTCTGGATGTTGATGCACGTCAGGAAGATGCGTGCGTATCAGTGATGATCTATTCTGCAATGACCAGCGTTGACTTTCAGACAACCCTGGCCCTAGCGCGGCCAGAAGCGAGTGGTAAAGGGCGGGCTCCTCCATTTTGCTTGCGATGACGGTCCACGTAGACGTGACATACTGCTCGCCGCCGTGCGCGTCATCGAGGACGATAACATCGGGGTCTTGCAGGACAGGTTTAATGTTGAACAGGTTCGAATACGTCGTGATTCCAAGAGCAGTACGAGTACGATATCGTCCTTCCTCGGCGGCGTCGCGAGTAGCCTTGCCGCCCCGCAGATCAGCCGCGGCGATGCCCAAACGTTTGCTCTCTTCTAAAACCTGCCCCGCCAATTGGTTCGTCAACGAAAGGTACGCGACCCTCTTCCCGGAGAGGCGTTGCCATTCTGCAATCAAGAGGCCGACCGCGGTCTTCCCGGTGCCGGTGGGTAATTCGAACGCGAGGTCTGAGATTTCGACGGCTTTTTCGGCGTATTCCCGTAGAACGTCTTGCTGTGGGCCACGCAAATAACCGTGTGTTTTTGCTCGACCGGAGAGTTTGTAGAACAACTCCTCAGGGCTTGAGTATGTTGGAGCTTTATTGACCGGTTTGAACTTCGGCGGCTGGAATTCGCTCATGGTTCTGAGTGTCACATACGAGCGAGGTCCGCGTCACTAGGCGCCCGAATATAGGTCGGACGGGATCGCTGATGGATGCGCGATCCCATAGGTGGTGTACGAAGCCGCAACCGACGGAAAAGATCAGCTCCGCTTATTTCGCCGGCGCAGATGCGAAAGCAACCAGTGCGATGCGTCTGCAGATTGGGAGACGAAGCGTTCCGAAAGGCCATCAATCAACAGTTTTTCGGGTCGTAAAGACCCAGGTCCTGTATCAGCAAACCGGAAACTGGCCGGAAACGGCGTTCTGGGAAGTGAACGCCCGCAACTTGGTTGCCGAACGCCCAACCCGAGAACTGACCCGTCATTCACCGGCCGTATCGAATTTTCCGGAATCGGACCTCGCTCCCCTTTTTTCGGCGAGACATTCCTCAAGAGGTTGGTGCGGTCCCCCGACCGAGCGTTGACGCGCACACCGCTGCTACACTAACAACGTAATGACCCTCGAAGAACTCGAACGCCAATACACCTCGCTCCGCCAGCAAGCTGACGCTGTGCGGAGCTATCTTTGACGCGCCCAGCCGAAAATCCCAGCTAGCCCAGTCCGAAGCCCAGATCAACGCGCCCGACTTCTGGCAAAACCCCGAAAAAAGCCAGAAGATCATGCAGGAGCGCAAGCGCCTGGAGGAGCAGATCGACCAGGACGCTCGCATCCTCACGCTGACGTCCGACCTCGACACGCTCTTCGAACTGGCGCGCGAAGGCGAGGACACCACGGCCGACATCGAGCGCGAGATGAAGAGCCTGACCGCGTACCTCGAAGAGCTCGAAACCGGCATGCTGCTGTCGGGCCCCAACGACGCCCGCAGCGCCATTGTCACCATCCATCCTGGCGCGGGCGGCACCGAAAGCCAGGACTGGGCCGAGATGCTGGAGCGCATGTATCTGCGCTGGGCCGAGCGCCATCGCTTCCCGACCGTCGAAACCGACCGCCTGGAAGGCGAGGGCGCGGGCATCAAGTCGGTCACCTTCGAAGTCAACGGCGAGAACGCCTACGGCCTGCTGCAAAGCGAGGTCGGGGTGCACCGCCTGGTGCGGATCTCGCCCTTCGACGCCAACGCGCGCCGCCATACATCCTTTGCTTCCGTTTTCGTCTATCCCCAAATCGACGACGAAATCAAGATCGACATCCGCCCGGAAGATTTGCGCGTCGACACGTTCCGCGCGTCGGGCGCCGGCGGACAGCACGTCAACCGGACCGACTCGGCCATCCGCATGACGCACCTGCCCACCAACATTGTCGTGCAGTGCCAGAACGAGCGCAGCCAGCATAAGAACCGCGCCAGCGCCATGAAGCAGCTTCGCGCCAAGCTGTACGAGTTTGAAATGAACAAGAAGAAAGTCGAGGAGCGCAAGCTCGAAGACACCAAGCTCGACATCAACTTCGGCAGCCAGATCCGCAACTACGTGCTGGCGCCCTACCGCCTGGCCAAGGATCTGCGCACCAAGTACTCGGTGGGCGACGTCGACCGCGTGCTCGATGGCGATCTGGACCCCTTGATCCACGCCTACCTGGTGTATCGCAAAACCGGCAAGACGGCGGCGGACACGGCAGCCGACGCCGCGAGTGCGGCTTCAGAAAAAGACGATCTCGATTGACCACGTCGATTAAAGACGCCGCCGCGAAAATCCGTGCCGGGGGAGTGGTCGCGTTCCCTACGGAAACCGTTTACGGGCTGGGCGCCAACGCTCTCGACGCGGCGGCGGTCGCCAGGATCTTCGAGCTAAAAGGGCGGCCGTCCACCAGCCCCCTGATCGTGCATGTGGCCTCGATGGACATGGCGCGCGAACTTGTGACCGAGTGGCCCCCTTTGGCTGAGGAACTGGCAGCGAAGTGGTGGCCGGGTCCGCTGACGCTGGTGCTCCCGAAGAAACCCGCGATTCCGGACATCGTCACTGCGGGACTGCCGACAGTCGGCCTGCGGATGCCGGATCATGCGATGGCGCTCGAACTGATTCGCGAGGCTGGAGTCCCCATCGCCGCACCCAGCGCCAACCGCTTCTCCGAGCTCTCGCCGACCACCGCCGATCACGTGCGGGCGACGTTCGGCGACGCAGTGGATGTGCTCGATGGCGGACCTACGCGCGTAGGCATCGAATCGACTGTCGTAGCGATCGAGGGCGGGCGCCCGAAAGTACTGCGGCTGGGGATGATCGAGGTTGGGCAGGTGGTTGGGCAGGTAATGGATGTGGGGCCGCCCGCAGGCGAAGCCCACCCCTCGCCGGGCCTTCACCCGCGGCACTACAGCCCCCGCGCCCGGCTCATCGTGGTGGCAGGTCCCAAAGATGTGCCCGGCCGGGAGGGCGCATACGTGTGGCGCAAGCGTGCCGGGCTGGTCTCCCGCAGTATCCGCATGCCCGCCGACCCCGCCCGTTATGCCGCGCGACTCTACGCGGTGCTGCACGAACTCGACGCCGAGAACTGGCCCTGGATCGCGGTCGAAGCAGTGCCGGACAAGCCCGAGTGGGCGGCCATTCGCGACCGCCTGGAGCGAGCCTCCGCACCACGTGGGTCGCCGCATGGGTCACCGCGGGGATCATCGCAGGGATCAGAAGGGTAGAATACGAAAACATGCTCCAGCCGGTGAAGAGCGGCCGGGAACTCATCCAAGAGATTGACTTGACCCTGACCGCCACGCCAACACTGTGGTGGCTAGGCCACGCGGGGTTCGTGCTCCGTTTTGCGAACATCACTTTCTACATCGACCCGTGCCTCTCGGACCTGCCCGGCCGCCAGCGCCGCATCGCCTCGCCGCTGGCCGCCTCCGACGTAAGCCACGCCGATATGATCTTCGCCACGCACGCGCATCCCGGCCATATGGACACGGCCGCGCTCGGCGCCATGCTCGAAAAATCCCGCGCTGCGCGATTGGTGTTGCCCAAACCCGCCGCCGATCCCGCCCACGCCGCCGGCATCCCCTACGCGCGCATGACCACCACGGATTCCGGGCTGCGCATCGAGTACTTCAAGGACAACCTGTACGGCCGCGTGTACGCCGTACCCTCGGCGCACCCCTCTCTCGACTGGACCCAAGCGGGCGGATATCCCTACCTCGGTTACCTGATCCGCTTCGGCCGCTGGACCGTCTACCATGCGGGCGATTGCACCTGGTACGAAGATCTCGCCGGGCGTCTCCGTCCCTTCAACGTGAACGTAGCGCTGTTGCCGGTAGGGGGCCAAAATTTCTCGATCAACGAGGCCGCGCGGCTCGCCACCGACATCGGCGCGAAATGGGTGGTCCCCATGCACTACGGCACGTTCGACGAAGACCGCGAAAGCAGCTTCGTAGCCCACATGCTAGGCCAGCGCCCGGAGCAGGCCTTCAAAGTATTCCAGTGCGGCGAAGGCTGGACCGTCCCAGAGGAATGACGGGGAGCACGCACTCGTGCGTGCCATGTCGGCACTCGTGCCGACACGTGGTGATCGGCCTACATCAACTATCAGACTCCCTAGACCATTTTCTGAGTATTTATAGACCATAGCCGCAGTGGCGAAAATGGGCTGTTGCGTGTTCTGAATTCACCGCAGTAAGGGCCGCGGCCACGGCATGCTCCAGCAATTCCAGT
>Ga0116223_10000734_pt1 | contig 38128 bp, 38 predicted proteins | sample Sb_taG_3_FD_90092 | JGI IMG/M metagenome (GOLD analysis project Ga0116223, IMG submission 90092) | Peat soil microbial communities from Weissenstadt, Germany - Sb_50d_a_PC metaG | ecosystem: Environmental > Terrestrial > Soil > Wetlands > Peat | place: Germany: Weissenstadt | collected 2010-09-21 | reverse complement strand
TTTCGGTTCAGCGGATTCCTGCCCGCCAAGGTTGGTCAGCGGCGGCAGATGCTCGAGAGCATTCGCGAATCGCCACGGACACAGGTGTTTTACGAAGCGCCGCACCGCGTGAAAGAAGCCCTGGAAGATGTGGTCGAAATTCTTGGAGGAAGACGGCACGTTGTTATCGCCCGCGAGGTGACCAAAATTCACGAAGAGTTTTTGCGTGGTGACGCCGAGCAGGTGCTGGAAACGCTGAAGGCGCGGGCTGACATCAAGGGCGAGATCACCCTGCTGATCGGCAAGATGGAAGCTACGGAGCCAAAGGTGTTGCCTTCGCGAGTCAACGTCCGGCAGCGGGTCGAGCAGATCATGGCGGAGGAGAAACTGGATGAGAAAGCGGCCTTGAAGAGAGCCGCCAAGGAGATGGGGATGTCGAAGAGCGAAGCCTATCGGGAATTGCAGAGGAGCAAGTGATCCGGCTGGCGAGACGCCCGTCCTCCATTATTTATTTTGGGGCCAGCTCTCGCTTGACTGCTTCGCTGACTTGCTTGCCATCCACGCGTTGGCCTGCCACGTTGAATCGCGCCATTGCGTTCTTCATTACCGTGCCCATGTCTTTCATCGTGGGTGAACCCATTTCGGCGATGACGGCTTTCACCGCGGTTGCGATCTCGTCTTCGCCGGCCGCCTTGGGCATGTAGGCTTCGATCAGCGTGATCTCGGCGGCTTCTTTGTCGGCCATTTCCTGACGGCCGCCTTTGGTGAATTGCTCGACGGACTCCTTACGCTGCTTGATCAGTGTGCTCAGCACTTGCTGCGCTTCTTTGTCGTCGAGCGGAGCCATTTTGTCGATCTCGCGATTTTTGAGGGCAGTCTTTACCATGCGCAACGTGGACAGCCGCTGCTCTGCGCGGGCCTTCATGGCCGCGGTGATGTCTTTCTGAATCTGTTCAATCAGGCTCATGGTGGGATTATAGTCTGGCCGTGCGGCGTTTACGGCGTGCGAGCGGAGACGCAGCAAGCTGAGTCTCTACAGCAACGTTCCGAGTAAACTACAAACTACGCTCTCAGAGGAACTCATTCCATGTTGCGCAAGAACCGTCTCTTCACTCCTGGCCCCACACCCATTCTTCCCGCGGCTCAGACTGCGATGGCATCGTTCGCTATGCACCATCGCACGGCGGACTTCCGTGCCCTGTTCACGCGAGTGCTGGCAGACATGAAGGATTTCATCGGCACCAAGAATGACGTCCTGGTACTCGCTTCATCCGGAACCGGAGTGATGGAAGGCTCGGTTTCAAACCTGACTTCTCTGGGAGATAAAGTGCTGGTGCTCAGCGCGGGAAAGTTTGGCGAGCGCTGGCGTGATCTGGCCAAGGCTTTCGGATGCGTGGTGGAGTTCGTAAGCGTGCCTTATGGCCAGACCTTTGCACTTGGTGAAATTCGGCAGAAGCTCACGCCAGATATTCGCGCCGTGTACATGCAATCGACAGAGAGTTCCACGGGCGCACGGCATGATGTGAAAAGCATCGCACAGTCGGTGCGACAGGCAGGCGACGACACGCTGTTGGTTGTGGACGCGATCACCGGCCTCGGCACCACAGACTTCGACGTCGATAGCTGGGGCATCGACGTCATCATTGGCGGATCGCAAAAGGCGCTGATGATCCCGCCCGGTCTGGCCTATTGCGCTGTGAGTGAACGCGCTTGGAAGCGCATGGAGTCGGCCACGTCTCCCCGGTATTACTTCGATTTTCGCCGAGAACGCAAAGCGGCAGCTAAAGGCGAGTCGGCGTACACGCCGGCGACCTCGCTATTCGCCGCATTGGGCGCGGCGCTCGATTTCATCCGGCAGATGGGCGATGGCGATCTGGTAGCTGGCCGCAAAGCGCTCGTCGACAATGCGGAACTGGCAGCCGAGATGACTCGCGCAGGGGCGCAGGCTCTGGGGCTGAAATTGTTCGCGCCTTCGGCGCCTGCTGCGGCGCTGACTGCGATTCAATCGCCGGGCGGGATCGACTCCGGGGCCATCGTAAAACAATTCCGCGAAGCCTTCGCCGCGGTAGTGGCGAATGGCCAAGGTGAGATGAAGGGGCAACTGTTCCGCATCGCGCACCTGGGGTACTACGATTATCTTGATACCGTCGGGATTCTTGCCGCGCTCGAGCACGTGCTCGCAAGCGTAACCGGGAAGCCCGTCGAATATGGCGCGGCGGTTCGCGCAGCTCAGGAAGTCTATGCGAAGTCGGTGGGGGCGGAAGTGGTCGTGCGCAGTTGAGATTTCCAAAATCGCCACGGATACTTACGGATCAACACGGATCAGGATCTAAAGGCCTGGTTCTATCTGCGATGATCCGTGAGAATCCGTGGCTGGCCTAACCAAATATGAAGATTGTCATCGCTGAAAAGATATCCGCCGCCGCCGTGGACTTGTTGCGCGAGCCGCGCTGGACGGTCATTACGCCCGAGCAGATGGAGGGCGGATTGGCGGCCCAATTGGAGTCTGCAGACGCATTGATTGTTCGCTCCGCCGTGCAGGTGGATGCCGAACTGTTAGGCAAGGCACGCAAACTGCGAGTGATCGGGCGGGCTGGCGTGGGGGTCGACAGCATCGATCTGGAGCCGGCGACGCGCCAGGGCATTGCGGTGATGAACACGCCCGGAGCGAACGCTGTCGCAGTCGCGGAGCATACCTTGGCGATGATGCTGGCGCTGGCTCGCCATCTCTGCCGGGCGAATGAATTGATGCATGCCGGCAAGTGGGAGAAAAAATCTTTGCAGGGTACGGAACTGCGAGGCAAGACGCTAGGCATTGTCGGACTGGGGCGAGTTGGAATGGAAGTCGCTCGCCGAGCGCGAGCATTTGGCATGGAACTCATCGCGCATGATCCCTTCGTCTCGATTCTGGTGGCGAAGGAGCAGGGCATCGCCATTGCCAAACTGGAGGAAGTCTACGCAGCGTCGGATTACTTGACTTTGCACGTCGGCCTCACTCCGCAGACCACTGGCATGATCAATGCCGGGTCGTTGAAGAAGATGAAGCGCAGCGTGCGCTTGGTGAACTGCGCGCGGGGTGAGTTGGTGGATGAAGCAGCACTCGCGCAGGCTCTGAAGCAGGGTTACATAGCAGGCGCCGCGCTGGATGTTTTTGTTGTTGAGCCGCTGAAGAACTCCCCGCTTACCGCAATGGACAATGTGATTCTCACGCCTCATATCGGAGGTTCAACTCATGAGGCGCAAGAGGCCGTGGGCTATCAGATCGCCTTGCAGGTGATGGAATATCTGAAGCACGGAGTGATCCAGAATGCGGTGAATGTGCCGTCGGTTTCGCACGATGAGTACGTCGAACTGCAACCCTACATTATGCTGGCGGAGAGACTGGGTTCGTTCCTGGCTCAAGTCAGCGAAGGCGCGCTTGAAGAAATTTCGCTGGGCTACAGCGGCCACATTGCGGAATGGAAGACGGAGTTGATCCGCAACGCCGCGATCAAAGGCATTTTGAATGAGGCTCTGGAGGAAAAGGCGAACCTGGTGAACGCGGCCGCCATCGCCTCATCGCGAGGATTACGCATTCACGAAGAACGCAAGCCCAAGGGTTCGACCGGGGGAGCAGGGAGCGTGCTTTCAATTGCGGTCAAAGCCCACGCAGAAGAGCACATGGTGAAAGGCGCCGTCCTGCACAAGAACGCCCCACGCTTGCTCCACGTCGATGGTATCGAAGTAGAGGCTCCGCTCGAACGCAATCTCATTTATCTTCGCAATCGCGACGTGCCTGGCGTGATCGGAAAAGTGGGCACGATTCTGGGCAACCACAAAATCAACATCGCTGATTTCTCTCTTGGCCGCAGGACGGGCAATGCGAAACCGCGCGAAGCCATCGCGGTGGTGCACGTGGACGGGGTCGTGCCTGAGTCGGTATTGGCGGAGCTAAGAAAGGTGTCGGCGATCGAACAAGCGAAAGCTATCCGGCTTTCTTGAAAGGAGCAGAGGCTCGTGGGTCGGTGAATGGACTTAGCCTTTGTGGCATGACTGACATGAAAAAAGCGAACTCTCGCAAGCCCCGTGCAACGTCGAAAAGCAAAATCGCCCCCAAAAACGTTGATGAATACGTTGCTGGGGTTCCAGAACCCGCCCGCAGCACATTTAGCAAAATGCGAGCGGCAATCCGGTCCGCTGTGCCACCTCAGGCGGTCGAGACCATCAGCTATGGTATTCCTGCGTTCAAAGACAAAAGAGTGCTAGTGTGGTTCGCTGCGTTCTCGAATCACTGCAGTTTGTTCCCAACAGCCGCGGTTATCGAAGCGTTTAAGGACGAGCTTAAGGGCTTCTCGACGTCCAAAGGAACGATCCACTTCCTCACGGACAAGCCACTGCCGACTGCGCTCGTAAAGAAGCTTGTACAGACACGGGTCGCGCAGAACGAAGCCAAGGAACGGCGCTAACCGGGTCGCTCGACGCGGTACAATGTTTTGTTGAGCACTGCCCTACGCGTTGCGACGCGGAGGGCCGCCACGAGGGTTCATGTTCGAAGTTACCGTTGACGATTCTTTTGCCGCAGGGCATTACCTGCGCAACTACAAAGGCAAGTGCGAGAATCCGCACGGGCACAATTACAAGGTGCGGGTCACACTGGCTGGCAAGGAGTTGGACAAGGCCGGGTTGTTGCTCGACTTCAAAGACTTGCGCGAGGTGATGAAGCCCACCATCGACCGGCTCGATCACCAGATGATCAACGATCTGGAGCCGTTCACCGTATTGAATCCTTCGGCGGAAAACCTGGCCAAGTATTTTTACGATCAGGCTAACGCAAAGCTCGACAGCGTGACCAGCGGTCGAGTGCGAGTAAAGAACGTCACCGTTTTTGAGACGGATACGACCACAGCTACTTATTCGGAGCCGTAGCGCCAGCCATCAACGACTGAGCGCCACTACTGACCATGCAGATCACGGAAATTTACAAGTCGATCCAGGGCGAGTCCACGCACGCCGGGCTTCCGTGTGTGTTCGTGCGTCTGACCGGATGCAATCTGCGTTGCTCCTGGTGCGACAGCGAGTACACTTTCAGCGGCGGTCATCGCATGACGGTGGAAGAGATCGTGGAAGAGGTCGAGCATCTCAGCCCGAGCGGCTTGGTGGAGATTACCGGCGGTGAACCCATGTTGCAGGAGCGCGAAGTGGTGCCGCTGATGCAGCGCCTCTTGGACGATGGCTATACGGTTTTGCTTGAGACCAGTGGTGAGCGGCCTCTCGAGCGCGTGCCCAAGGGCGTGGTCAAAATCTTGGATGTGAAGTGTCCAAATTCGGGCGAGCCTGACAGCTTCGACATGCGGAACTTCGACGCGCTGGATTCCGCGGACGAAGTAAAGTTTGTGCTGAGCGACCGGGCGGACTATGAATTCGCCCGCGATTTTGAGGCGCGTCACAATCTGGCTCGCCGCGTGACCGCAGTCTTGTTTTCGCCGGCCTTCCGTAAAGATTCAAGCGGCGCGCGAGACAGTTCGCACTGCTTGCTGGATCCGCGGGAACTCGCGGAATGGATGCTGGCAGACAACGTTCCCGCCCGCCTGGGATTGCAGATTCATAAGTTCATTTGGGATCCCGCGATGAAAAGCGTTTAATCGTTTCAAAATGCGCGTTCGATCACCAGATCAAAGGTTCAGGCGTCAGCGGATTTATTCTTTTTCCCGGTTTCTCTGTGACTCTGTGGTGCCGCAGTGCTCGAATTGATGAGAGAGGCCAAATCGCACGCGGTTGTTCTGCTCAGTGGCGGGATGGACTCCTGTGTCTGCGCCTCGTTGGCGGCGCACGACTTCCATGCGGCGGCCGTGCATATCAGCTACGGTCAGCGCACCGAAGAGCGCGAGCGGCAGTCGTTTCTGGGGATTTGCGATCGACTGGGGATTCATGACAAGCTGGTCGTCCGAAACGAAGCTTTGCGGGCGATTGGAGGGTCGGCGCTGACGGATACCGATATCGCGGTTCCTGAGTCGGCGCTCGGCCATGGGATGGTCGGACATGGCGCGGTCACGCATGAAATCCCAGTCACCTACGTGCCTTTTCGCAATGCGCACTTCCTTTCGGTCGCGGTAAGCTGGGCGGAAGTGCTGGGAGCGGAAAAGGTTTATATCGGCGCGGTGGAACAGGACAGCTCGGGGTATCCTGATTGCCGGCCTGCTTACTATCGCGCCTTCAATGAAGTTGTAAAGACGGGAACGAAGGATGGCCGGATCGAGATCGTGACGCCGCTGATTGGCCTGCGCAAGTCAGAAATTGTGCGGCTTGGCCTTGAACTAGGTGCTCCCTTCGATTTAACGTGGTCGTGCTATAGCCGGGAAGATCGCGCCTGCGGAGTGTGCGATAGTTGTGTACTTCGACTGCGGGCTTTTCAGGAAGCTGGCGCCGCCGACCCGGTACGCTATTGTGAAATGGTAGAGAGGGCATAGCAACGCGACTTTTATCGAGAGTAACGTGTCCGAGGGTCGCATGAGGAAATCGGAAATCAGAAATTCAAGTTTGAGCCGGAGGCAAGAACAATGAAGCAATTCTTCGTGGTGTTGGCGCTCTTGATGTTGGTGACTGGGCTGTGCGCAAGCCCCGCATTCGCCCAGGACACAGGCAGCGTGAAGGGCGTCTGCAAGGACGTGGAAGGCAAACCAATTACCGGCGCGGTGGTCGAGTGGGTGAATGCCGACACCGGGCGGAAGTACGATATCAAGACTAACAACAAGGGCGAATATTTTTCTCTGGGCGTTCAGCTCGGCCGCTACAAGGTCACACTGCTGGGGCAGGACAACAAAGAAATTTTCCATTACAACGGGTTTACCGTCAGCGGAGATGAGAACACCCTCGACTTTGACATGAAAAAGGAGCAAGCCAACGCCGCTCAGGGAGCGGGGCTGACGCCCGAGCAGTTGAAGCAGCAGCAGGAGCAGGTGGCGAACATTACGAAAGAAAACGCAACCATCAAGAATTTGAACGAGAAGCTGGCGGCCGCCAAAACGGCGTCCGACGCAGGCGATTTCGATACCGCGATTGCCCAAATGACGGAAGCCACGCAGATGGATCCGAATCGCGATCTGCTGTGGGCCAAGTTGGGAGACTATGAGCTCGGTTCCGCAACCAAACAGACTGACAGCGCGGAGAAATCGAAGAGATACGACGCCGCGGTTACCGATTACCAGAAAGCGTTGGATCTCAAACAGAAAGCCGTGGACGCTGCCACGCAGAAGCCGGCGGACGCGCCCAAAGTCCTGGCTTCGTTCTATAACAACCTGGGCAAAGCAGAGGCGCAACTGGGCAAGACCGACGAGGCGGTGAAGGCATACAACCAGGCGGCGCAATTAGATCCGCCGGGAGCGGGCATGTACTATTTCAACCTCGGCGCTATCCTAACCAATGCCAACACAACAAATAATGGCGATATGCGCAAAGCGGCAGCGCAAGCTTTTGACAAGGCAATCGCCGCCGACCCGGCTCGGGCCGACGCTTATTATTGGAAGGGCACGAATCTGATCGGGGCGGCTACGCTCCAAGGCGACAAAATGGTTGCCCCACCGGGCACTGCGGAGGCTTTTCAGAAATACCTCGAGCTGGCCCCTACGGGTCCACATGCGGAAGAGGCCAAGGCTATGCTTGCAGGCCTCGGGGCCCCGGTCGAAACCAGTTACGGTACCAAGAAGAAGGGAAAGTAATTTGCGTCAGTGCTGATGGGGTTGGGGCGGCCGGGAAATGAGGCTGGCCGTTCCCATTTCCTGTTCGATTCTCCGACATTGTTACGAAGGTCCATGCCCTTGACGTTCTTCGTAGAACCCTGCCTCTGATTTCGCTAGAGTAAAGTCCAGGCACGATTCATCCGGGATTAGAATCCCCGCTCGCGCCGTACCTCCCCCAGAAATGAAGCTATGGCGGCACCGGGTAATGCTCCAATTTCTGTTGTGCTCGAGCCCTCGACCGGCTCGGAAGCGATGGCTACGCACGCTTTGTTGGCGGCCATCTTGCGCGCAAACGATCGCGTCAGCGACCTCATTTTTTCGCCTGGACGGGTGCCTCAGGTCGAAGTCAACGGTCAACTGATCGGGGTGCAGGGTGTCGGACTCGAACCGCTCAGCGCCGATGACACTCGCCGCATTGCCTCCGACCTGATCGGCGAAAACAAGCAGGCGATCGCTATTTTGCGCGAGCAAGGTTTTTGCGATGTCTCGTACGGACTTCCGGGAGTGGCTCGTTTCCGCGTGAACGTTTTCATCCAGCGCGGTAGTTGCGCAGTCGTGATGAGGGTCATTGCAACCTCGATTCCGCCTCTGTCTTCGCTCGGCCTGCCGCCGCAGTTGGCAGAGGTGGCCTATCTCCGCGAAGGCATTGTTTTGGTCACGGGACCGCGGGGCTCGGGGAAGTCGTCGACCCTGGCGGCTCTTCTCGACAGCATCAATCAGGAGCAGGTTTGCCATATTCTGACGATCGAAGATCCCATCGAATTCCTGCATAACCACAAGCAGGCCACGGTGCACCAGCGCGAGTTGCACAGCGACACTCCCAGCACAGCAATGGCTCTGCGCGCGGCGTTGCGGCAGGCGCCGAATGTGATCCTGGTGGGTGAAATGCGCGACCGCGAGACTATGGAAATGGTTTTGGAAGCCGCCGAAACCGGGCACCTGGTTCTCACCAGCCTGAACACTGTCAGCGTTGCCAAGACTGTGGAGCGCATTGTGAACGCGTTCCCCGCCTCCGAACAGTCATCGATTCGCAGTCGCCTGGCCAGGGCTTTCCGCTACATCATTTCGCAGCGTCTGATTCCGCGTAAGGACGGTTCCGGCCGAGTCGCCGTTGTCGAGATGATCCAGGCGAATCCCCATATTCAGTCGTGCATCGAAATCAACGATTCTTCCAGTCAGAACCTGATGCAAGCCATGAGAGACGGCGCTTCCGAGGGGATGCAGTGTCTTGATGGAGAGATAGAAAAACTGGTGCGCGCGGGAGTCGTGGACCTGGACGCCGCAATCATGCACGCGACTGATCCGCAGCAACTACGGCAAACGCTGCGACGGTAAGTGTAGGCGCGGGCGTCATCGCCCGTGCCCGAATCACGCAATCGACCCAGCACGGGCGATGACGCCCGCGCCTACACTACAAGTCGAAAATCCAAAGCACTCCCTCGTGTCGTATTATTTCCTCGATGCCTTCGCCCACGATCTTGACCTTCGAGCAGGCGCGGCACATGGTCGAGGAGCACGCTGCGACCTTGCGGCCTAGCGGCAAGGAATTAGTAGAACTGCTCGACAGCCGGGGCCACATTCTGGCCGAGCCGGTGGTCGCGGACCGCGATTTCCCTGCTTTTCCACGAGCCACGCGCGATGGCTATGCTGTTCGGGCCGCTGACCTGGCAAAGCTTCCCGCTGTGTTGGAAGTGATCGGTGAAATCAAAGCGGGCGCCACGGTGGACACGGCGCTCAAGGTCGAGTCCGGGCAGGCTGCGGCCATCATGACGGGTGCGCCCGCGCCGCAGGGCTGCGACGCCGTTGTCATGGTCGAGTACACATCGCGAAACGGCGACCAGGTCACGATAACTAAGGGAATTGCTGCCGGCGAAAACATTGTTCCGGTCGCGGCCGAGGCCAAGCGCGGCGATCGGCTATTGTCTCCAGGTGCGCGCGTGGATCACACAGCGATTGCCGTCGCCGCGTCGGCTGGGAGATCGCGATTGCTGGTCTATTCGAAGCCTCGCGTTGCTGTTCTTGCCACCGGCGATGAGTTGGTAGACATCGACGTACCCCTCGCGCCCAATCAGATTCGCAATTCCAATACGTACTCATTGGCCGCGCAGGTTCAGGGCGCGGGTGGTGAATCTGTGATCCTGCCAATAGCACCCGACAAGCCGGAACGCCTCCAAGAGCTGATCGCAGACGGTCTTGACTCTGACATGCTTCTACTATCCGGCGGAGTCTCCATGGGGAAATATGATCTTGTGGAGCAGGTGTTGGCGCAATTCCAGGCGGAATTCCTCTTCACCGGAGTCCAGATTCAACCGGGAAGGCCGGTGGTCTTCGGACGAATTCCATGGGGCACGGGCACCCCCGAGGGCGACAAATATTTCTTCGGCCTGCCGGGAAACCCGGTTTCGACGATGGTGACCTTCGAACTTTTCGCTCGCCCGATGCTGGAAGCCCTAGCCGGTATGACGCCGCGAAAGCTGGTTTTTCTCCACGCCAAGCTGAAATCCGAGATCAAGACCAAGCCCGGTCTGAAGCGCTTTCTGCCCGCAATGCTCTCGGGAGAGTTCGAGCAAGCGGAAGTGGAATTGGTACGCTGGCAAGGCTCGGGCGATATCGCCGCGACCGCCGCGGCGAATTGTTACGTCGTCATTCCGCCGGACCGGGAACGAATCGAAGCGGGCGAATGGATTCCGGTGCTGATGCGATAGCCATTTATCTCTTGATCGTTCGCTCCTCAAGTTGTTGGGAAAGAAGACAGGCTCGTTCGTACTACGAGTGTGCCGCTCTCGCCGCTTCTTCCAGGGCCTTCATCGCCATCAGGTAAGGGCGCGGGCCATGGCTTACCCTTGCCACGCCTTGCTCTGCCAATGCTTGCAGGGGCGGCGTGCTATCGCCGACCATGATGTTGATCGGGAGCGGTGACGCTTTAACTAGGCGCGCGATTAGAGCGATATCGGCCAGACCGGGTGCAAAGAGACCATCCGCGCCCGCTTTCGCATATTCGCGTGCTCGATCAATCGCCTCAACCACCATGGCATCGTCGTGCTGTTCCGCGGGTTTTTGAAAAAAGACATCCGTTCGAGCGTTGATGAAGAAGCGGACTTTGGTGGCATCGGCTGTCTGCCGAGCGCGGCGAATGTGATCAGCCTGAGCAGCTGCATCGCGGAGTTTTCCATTGGCCGGAAAACTGTCCTCGAGATTGCAGCCCACTGCCCCGGCGTCGATCGCCAAAGCAATAGTTTCGCCGACTACTTCCGGAGAGTCGCCATAGCCACTTTCCAAATCGATGGTGACGGGTAGGTCGGTCACGCCAACGATGCGCCGCAAATTGTCGATCGCCAGGCCGAGCGGTGTTCGCTCACCATCGGCGAAACCGTTCGCATTCGCGACCGACCAACTGCCGGTCGCAATCGCTTTTGCGCCGCCCGTGGCCACAGTTTTGGCGCTGCCCGCATCCCAGATATTGAAAAGGACGAGCGGTTTTCCGGGAATATGCAATGCCCGAAATTGCTCGGCCTTGCGCGCCTGAGTGGTCATTTTCTTCTCCTGATAAATTGGCAAAATGAAATGTGCGTAGCTGTCACGCCACCTTCTGTTGTGCCGCCAGCCAGTGGTCGCGAAGTTCCGGGTTGAACTCCTCCCAACGTTCCTCGGGAAAGAAAATCCTGGCATCTTTAAACTCGACTTGTCGCCGGGTGCCTAGGATAGTGTCTGCGAGCCAGCGCGACCATTTCACATCAAAATACACATCATCCGTCCCCCAGACGATCAGCGTGGGCGTCTTCAGCGTCTTCAGTTGTGGTTCAATCGCGCGTGTGTGCTCGTTGTCGAAGGTTGCGAGAAAGCGTTGCAGGTCGCGCGTGCGCTGTTCGCTGCTGACGAACGGCCGCAGATACGCCTCTATGCTCTCGTCATTCACCTCCTCGGGGTGTTCATACGCCGGCCCGAGGGCTTGCGGCGATCGGTAGATATTCTTGTCCGACAACATGGCGTTGAGCGTTCCAGGTAAACCACCTGCGGCCGCCATCGCGAGGAACGGTTTGAAGGCCTCGGGCGGCCAATTGTCGTGGGCATCGCAGTCGGTGAGCGTAAGGCTGCGAACCCGCTCCGGATACAGCGCAACGAAAATCTGTGCAATCCCGCCACCGCTGTCGTTGCCCACGAGATCCACTCGATCGATGTTCAGGGCATCGAGAAATTCCTTGAGCATTTTCGCATTGGCTGTCACCGACACATCTTGATCGGGCGCGATTTCGGTGTCGCCATGTGCCAGCAGGTCGACGGCAATACAACGTCGGATGTCGGACAACCCCCTCAGCTGATGCCGCCACAAATATCCGTTCAGCAGCACCCCGTGGACGAATAACGCGACCGGCCCCGAACCCTGTTCCATGTAGCTGATATGGCCCGACGCGGTCTTCACGCTACGGCGGGTCGGCAATGGTTTCTTTCCATCCACGGCTTAACCCTTCCTCGCCGCGGTCGCGGAAACGTGCGCTTCCTTCAGCTTCTGTGCGCACTCGTCGCAGCACACCTCGACTGTCCTGCCGCCGATTCTTACCTTGATGGGATTTGCATCCAGCTTGCAGTCGCAAGCCGCACAAGTTTTTTCAACCATGACATCGCTCTCCAACCCCCGAAGTCCGGGTGTGAGTAGTAGGCCACGCAGGAGTGATGGAGCGCTGTCAGAATCTTTAGCGATTTGCTTCAACCGGCACTAACGATGCAGTGCGGATTGCCTGAACTCCGAGGGCGATCGGCCGTAAGCCTCGCGGAACGCAGCGCTGAAATGGCTGTGGCTGGAGAAGCCGAGGTCCAAGCCTAAAGTGGTCAGGTCGTCATATTGCGCGAGAAGGTCAAGCGCTCGTGCGAGCCGTAGTCGCAATTGATAGCGATACAAGGGCAGGCCTTCCACTTGCTGGAAGACCTGCGTGAGATATACCGGGGAGCCGCGCACCTCAGCGGCGATCTCCGCCAGGGTCCAACGTCGCGCCAGATCGCCCGCCAGCACCAGCTTGACCCGGTCCACCAGCCGCTGGCGTCCGAAACTTGCGCCGGCCGCGTGTGTGGTTCTCGAGCCCAGCGCCCGCTGCACCAGGGTCAGGGCCAGGCTCTCTGCTTCCAAGGGTTCCGCGATGTTCTGGCGGAGGCTGTGTCGTAGTAGCGCCACTAGAACTTGAGTTCGTGCGTCGATCCGTAGACGTTGCCGCCGAAATGCGAGCATCGCGCCGTCGCACAGAAAAGCAGGTGGCGCGAGTTCACGCAACAGCGATTCACTGATGGCCAGCGACAAACTGGCATCGCCACCGGGCACGGGGTGGCTCACCCGGTATCCCTCCGTGGCGTTGAAAAACACGACCTGGTTCGCCTCGGCTACGGCCTGGTCACTCCCAAGATGCCGCACGTAGACGCCGCGATACGGAAACACCATTGCTGTTGCGGTCGCGCACTCTTCCGCGCCCTGCTGCCGGCAGCTACCCTGGCAGTACACGTCGCGGATCGTAACCGTCGGAGATTCCAGTAGAGATTGAGCGGCAAATTCCGGTCTGCGCTTAGTCACGTCTTTTAATTCCACATTTTGCCCTCAGCCTTACAAAGAGCCTATCACTCATCCGCCGGCCAAGCGACCACCTGCGAGCTAGCTTCGAGTAAGATAGTTCTTTCGGATGCCCAAGAAACTCTCCCATTACGATCATTCCGGACGCGCCCGAATGGTCGACGTTTCCGCAAAATCCCCCACTAAGCGCGAGGCCGAGGCAAGCGCCTTCGTGGTCCTGCGGCCCAAAGTGCTCAAAGCGTTGCCGAAGAACCCCAAAGGCGATCCGCTGGAGGTGGCGCGGCTGGCGGGAATCATGGCCGCCAAGCGAACTGCCGATCTGATTCCCATGTGCCATCCCTTGCCGCTGGCCCACGTTGATGTGCGTATGCGGCTGTGCGAGAATGGCGTCGCGATTGCCTCAAAAGTTTCAACCACGGCGGTGACGGGCGTGGAGATGGAAGCCCTGATGGCCGCCACCGTCGCTGCGCTCACCGTGTACGATATGCTGAAGGCTCTCGACAAGGGCATTGAGATTCGGGAAATCGTGCTCGAACGGAAGTCTGGCGGCAAAAGCGGCGATTACAGCCGCGTCCGGAAGAAGAAATAACGCGTTCCATGGCGAACAACGTACGACTCCTGCTGGTGGATGACAATCCGATGGTGCTGGGGTTGCTGCGCGGGGCGCTGACCCCGCTAGCCATGGTTGCGACTGCGACCGACGCGGCGGACGCGCTTCTGAAAGCGGTCGACGACCCTCCCGACCTGCTGATTTGCGACTATCGCATGCCGGGCATGGATGGCCGCCAGCTCGTCGAGAAACTAAGGAGCCGTCCTCGGACCGCGGGAGCAGCGGTCATCCTCGTAGCCACCAAGGCCGATATCAGCGAGAAGCTGAGCACGCCCGATCTTCCCGTCGACGATTTCGTTGAGAAACCGTTCTTCCTTCGCGAAGCCACCCAACGCATCAAGCGCGTGATCGACAAGATCGCGCTGGAGAAAATGGCCAAGACCGTTCCCTCGGACGGAGTGTTGCGCGGCAGCCTGTTGCAGATGAATGTGATCGATCTGGTGCAGTCGCTGGAAATGGGCCGCAAGAGCTGTTCTCTCACGCTGACGCTCAAAGACGACAAGTGCGAACTGTATTTCAAGGAAGGCCAAGTGACGCACGCTACCTACGGCTCGCTGATTGGGGATCCGGCCGTATTCAAGGTCTTGCGCTGGACAGACGGAAACTTTGAAGTGAACTTCGAAGGCAAGACCACTCAGCAGACTACCAACTTGAATACCCAGGGCTTGCTGATGGAAGGCTTGCGCCAGCTCGACGAGGCGGCGAGGGACGGCGGAAAAGCCGAGGAGGAGGAAGAAGATGTCCTCCTTGACTCCTGAGGGCGCGAGTTCGGAGGCAGTGACTGCAGCCGTCATCACAGTCAGCGATTCTTGCGCCCGCGGGGATCGCACCGATCTCTCTGGCCCAGCGGTTGGGGAACTCCTCAGAAAGCGAGATTTTGCACTGATCGGGACGGAAGTTGTTTCCGATGACCAATCCGCGATTCAGACCGCAATTGCCTACTGGGTGCAGGAAGCGCAACTCGTGGTCACCACCGGCGGAACGGGAATCGCCGAGCGCGATGTTACACCTGAAGCCACCCGGGCGGTTTGCGAACGCCTGGTCGAAGGCATTGCCGAACGCATGCGTTTCGAAGGCGCGAAAAAGACACCGTTTACCGCGCTCAGCCGGGGGCTCTGCGGAGTGCGAGGAAAGTCTTTGATTCTAAATTTGCCGGGAAGTCCTGCCGGCGCAGTCGATTCGCTCGAAGCTGTGATTGATCTGCTGCCCCACGCTCTGCAACTGCTCAGCGGAAACACAAAGCACGAGTAGAGACGTGGCCAGCTACGTTCCTACTGTCTCAAATGAGAGGAATGAACACTATGAAGCGACTCTTAACCGTGATTGCAATCGTGCTGTACGCCTCGATTTCCGCATACTCGCAATCGTTGACCCAGGCTGATCGCGATCGTGCCATGAAGTACCTGGAGAACACAAAACAGGGCGTACTAGATGCGACCGTGGGTCTGTCCGAAGCGCAATGGAACTTTAAGCCTGGACCGGACCGCTGGTCGGTAGCCGAAGTTACCGAGCACCTCGCCACCGCCGAGGGCTTTCTGCGAGGAATGATCGTGGAGAAAGTGATGGTGGCTCCTGCCCGTTCTGACGGAGGAGATCCAAAGGTGATCGATGAATTAGTGCTCACTGCGGTTCCCGATCGTACTCAACACCGTCAGGCTCCTGAACCCCTTAAGCCCGCGAACCAATATGGCTCACCGCAGGGATCAGTAAAGCAATTCATCGAGAGCCGCTGGCAAACGGAGGACTTCCTGAAAGCCCACGATGACCTGCGAGCCCACGCCATCGACAGCCCACTGGGAAAGCAACTCGACGCCTATGAGTGGGTCCTGTTTATCGCGGCGCACAGCGAGCGCCACACCAAACAAATCCTCGAAGTGAAGGCCGACCCGAACTTTCCCAAGAAGTAGAGAGGTAGCTAGCTACGTCTACGGGGTAGTGCGCTTCGCTTTCGCGTACACTTCTAGTTTCACAACTTGAAAACGATCAAGCACATCCTTTCCCGCTACACGGCATTCCTGTGGGCGCTGCTGAAGCCTCTGGGTGCGTGGGGTGTGTTGGTGGTAGCTGCGATCGACGGCGCCTTCCTGGGTCTTCCTGTGGACGCAATCGTCGCTGGCTACATCTATCAGGACCGGCCGCGATTCCTGCTCTACGCTCTCATGGCGTCGGCGGGATCAACCCTGGGCAGTATCGTAATTTACGCCATCGGCTACAAGGGCGGCGAGGAACTACTTCGCAAGCGCATCCCGGCGGCGCGCTTCGAGAAGATTCACGCAGCGTTTAACAAACATCCGTTCTGGAGCCTGATGCTTCCCGCGATGTTGCCACCGCCCACGCCCTTCAAAATATTCGCCTTGGCGGCGGCAGTTTCAGAGATGGGAATCGGCCGTTTCCTTCTGGCCATTTTTTCCGGCCGCATGGTGCGTTTTCTGCTGCTGGGTCTGCTGACCATCAAGTTTGGTCCAGACGTCGTGCACGTCTTCGGCGCGCTTGTCCGCGAACATGTGTACCTCGTGATGCTGGTCGCGGCAGCGGGAATCGTAGCGTGGCTGATGCATCGTGTGCGCGAGGGCAAAGGCAGAAAATCGACATCAGCGGACGCGAAGGGAATCCGGAGACCGCAAGGCCGCGATTGAGAGGCTTCAGCTTCCCAAGCTCGACGAAGCCCTTTCCGTTTTCAGTTGCCGCAACAGGATGCGCACCAGCATCCCGTCGTAGCGGACGCCGCTCAGGCGTTCCAGTTCGGCCAAAGCCTGGCCGCTGCTCTTGGCGGGGGCAAACGACCGTTCGGTGGTCATGTTGACGTAGGCGTCCGCGATGGCCAGGATTCGTCCCCATAGATGAATGTGCTCACCTTGAAGGCTGCCCGGGTAACCGGTTCCGTCGAAGGATTCATGGTGATGCTCGATGGCCTTCTGCAGCGAGGCGCTGGCCGGGAGAGTAGCGACAATTTCGCCTCCCACCCGGGCATGCATTTTTACCAGATAAAATTCCTCGTCAGTCAGGGGCCCGGACTTGTTGAGGATACGTTCAGGAACAAAGATTTTTCCGACGTCATGCACGCGAGCGGCATAGGCAAGATCATCGACTTCCTCGGGAGACAGGCCCAAAGCTCGCGCCATGAGTTCACTGTAACGAGCAACCATTTCGCCGTGCCCGGCACCGTTCAATTCACGCAATTCCGCGGCCCGAGTCAGGGCCTCAATCGCTTCCCGCAACATCTGCACACTGCCTTCTTCGTCCCCGCCCTCGTCGTTGGTGAGCTTTCTGAGCGTGCTAAGAAGTTCATCAAGGTGCTCGGGGCCGGCATGTTCACGGTGCAGGAAGCCTTCAATGTAGCCGGAGATGAGTTGCCGCTGCATCGTGCCGCTCTCGTTGTCCGGAGATTCGTCGGTGGTGGAAACACGATCGCCGCCCGCATGTTTGGAGACGTACATCCCCGCGTCCGCAACCCGAATAATCTCTTCCGCGGTGAAGCCGTGCACCGGGTAGCTGGCCACGCCGAAGCTGCCGGTAATGAGATGTTCTTGCAGCATGGGGTCGGTCGAGAGCCAGAGCCGCAGCCGCTCAGCCAGAGCCAGAGCCTGTTCGACGCCGGTCTCCGGCATCAGAATGATGAATTCGTCGCCGCCGTAGCGCGCCACCACATTGGATTGCCGGCACTTCTGCTCGAGCAATCGGCCAACGCGAGCCAGCACTAGGTCTCCCTCAAGATGCCCGAGTGTGTCGTTGACTTCCTTGAATTTGTCCAGGTCAATGAGCACTACCGAGAAAGGACGGCCGGAACGCGAAGCCCGCTTCCACTCCGAACTGAGAGCTTCCCAGAAGAAGCGGCGCGTTTTGATGCCCGTGAGGCCATCGGTGATAGCGGTTTGTTGCAGCTTCTGAAATACGAAGGAATTGTGCAGCGCGGTGGCCAGCAGGTCGGCCAGTGTATTCATGATGAGTACATCTTCAGGGGAAAATGCGTCTTCTTGCCGGCTCTCCACATTGAGCACGCCCAGCAGAGTCTCACCGTAGGTGATCGGAATGCACAGAACGGCCCGCGAATCGGGCAGCACACCTTGCAAGTTTTCTTCGCGCGTGGTTTGCACCAGCGCACTCTCTCCGGTTCGCGCCACCCGCCCGAGAATTCCGACGCCGAGCGGAATCCGCATGCCCAACGCTTTTGCCGTAAGGCCTGCTTCCGCCTTGATTTCGATGTCCTTGCGAACGTAGTCAAAAATACCGATACCGATATGATCGAAACGGAAGTTCTTCTGAATATGACCAACAATCTCCAGCAGCATCTGTTCCGCGTCTTCGCTGGAGATGGCAGTCTTGGAAATGCTGTTTAGAAACGCAAACTGGCGGGAGCGGCGTTGCTCCTCGGCAAACAGCCGCGCGTTCTCCACGGCCACGGAGACCTGGCCGGCCGCCGTCTGCATCACTTCCAGGTCGCGCTGCTCGAAAACATATTCGCGATCCGTATTCATCACCGCCATGACTCCGGCGGGTTTACCGCCTTGCAGAATAGGCGCACCGCAGAAGCACTTGGACGGTCGCAGCGGAACATAGGTCGCGCCCAGGCGTTCGCGGGCTTTTTCCAGATCCGCCCGAATCAGTAGCGGTTGCCCGGTTCGCAGGATGTATTCGGTCAGTCCGTTGTCGACCTTGCGAGAACGCTTGGCCTTGACCTGACCCCTTTCCACTTCGAACTCGAAGCGGATCTGCTCCCCTTCCTGGAAGGCAACATAGAAATCGCTGGTGTCAAAGATTTGTCCCAGCTCTTTGTAAACCGTGCGCAGGATTTCGTCCTGGTCGAGACGTGAACTGATAGCTTGGCCGAGCTGGGTTAAAAGCTCGTATTCCTTGGTGCGCCGCTGGGCATCGTGCATGACCATGTAATTTTCAAGGGTCAACCCAATCTGCAAGGCCAGCCCAATCAACAGGCGCAGGTTCGAGGCTCCAAACACGCGGCGTTCCGCGTGCGGAAAAATGATCACGCCGAAGTTGTGTTCTCGAGTCTGCAGGCTGACGGCGGTGATGTTCCGAATATTTTCTTCCGCCATCACCTGGCGAAACTGTTCGAAGCGCGCGCCGGGAAATGCCGGCAACGGTTCTGACATCTCGGCAACATTGTGGAAAGTCGCGAATCCTTCACGCCGGTACGCCAGTTCGGCGATATACTCCCCCGCGCCGCTCTTTTCCATCTTGCTGACCAACTCCGGCGAAAATCCACGTTGCACGGAGGGCAGAATGGTGCGCCAGCGCTCCGAGATGTAGATCATGGCGCGGCCCGTGGGCAAAGGCGCAACCAGCCGGTCCAGGATGCTTTGCAGGCTAGGCACAAGATCTTCCGCCGAAAGCAGCCGCATGGGATCTACGCCCAGAGTGGAGAACGCAAGGGCGTTTTCCTGCACCGCATTGCGCTCGTTTTCAAACAGCACCATCACCATGGCAATGCCGAGAAGCATCTGCGGGATGGGACCGAGGACATGTCCCGCAACTCCAAACATGACGAGGAACGGATTGCTAGGTTCTCCGAAAACCATCAGCACAGCCCACAACGCCAGCGAAATCGCGAGAAACTTAAAGGCCAGCGAATTCACTGAGGCGCGATGCGCGTGACGATAGAAGTAAAAAGAGCAATACAGAAGGATCACGCCTAAGCCGACATCCAACGGCAGATGTGGATGGGAAAGGGTTTCAGGATGAAATACTCCGCCCACGATCTGCGCTTGCAAATTCCACCAGGCTAGTGCGACGCCCCCGACGCCGACCGTCACGTCATACCAGCGGAGATGGAATTTCTGCCGCATCATCAGCCGCGTCGAAACGAAGATGCAAAGCGCCATCGCCATCAGCAACAAGGAACTCAAAAACGAAACCAGCGTCGAGGGGTGACGGAACGCAAGCCAAGCGTCCAATGAATAGTGCAGAGTGTATGCGGCCCAAGCCAATTGCCAGGCGCGGAAGTATTGGTGCCGGCTTTGCTCGTAGAGGTAGGTGAACAACAAGAAAAGCAGCAGGGCTACGAGCCCGGGGACGACGACGCTGATGGCGGCACTATCCATTAGTTTTGGGAACAGTTCTTCTCCGCTCCCTGCAACCGGGTCTAGAGTAAGGGAATCTGAGCTCCCATGTTTTCACACCATCCTGGACAAAACAATAGTCTTTAGATGGGTACGGGGTGGTCGGGAACCACCTTGAGGTAACCTCGGCCCGGTTACCAGCGATACTTGACGACGGGACTGGTCGCTGACGGTCCGCGGACTTGCAGGAGCTTGGCTAGATTCAGGCGCAGTCTGGACCCGAGGCAGCTACAATGGGTGTTTCAGGCGTCTAATTGGTGGAAACATGAAGCATTTTCTGTGGGTTGTTTTGCTGACCACTCTGGCCTTCGCTCAGACAACTACAGCGGCACCTGCCACCGCGCCAGCTATTCCGGTCGACCAGGAAAACGTTCGCAAGGCCAAGGCCGTTCTCGACCAGATGGTTCAAGCTCTTGGAGGAAACACTTATCTGAATATCGAAGACGTCAGCCAGGACGGCCGCACCTACAGTTTTCACCTGGGAGTATCGGAGGGAGTTGGAGTCTTGTTCTGGCGCTTCTATAAATTTCCCGACAAGGAACGCGTCGAACTCACCAAGAAGCGCGATGTATCCTACGTATACCGGGGCGATCAGGGCTTTGAGATCACTTACAAAGGTACGCGCTCGGACGATCCCAAGTCAGTAAGCGATTATCTGCGGCGGCGTAATTATTCGCTGGATTGGGTGATACGGAAATGGCTGTCGCAACCCGGAATTGCCCTGTTTTACGAAGGCCATACGGTGGCTGCGCAAAAGGACACGGAACAGGTCACGATTATGAATTCGAGCAATGAGAGCGTTACTTTGTGTGTGGACACCAGCACGCACCTGCCGGTGAAGAAGACATTCTCATGGCGTGATCCGACCGACCGGCAGCGCAACATCGAAGACGAAGTGTATGACAAATACCGTGACGTGCAAGGCGTCATGACGCCCTTCAGCGTCACCCGCTTCTATAACGGGGATATGTCGAACCAGCGTTTCTTGAATTCGGTGAGCTACAACAAGGGGCTGAGTGATTCGATGTTCGCGGCGGATGTCACCTATGATCCATACAAATCCGTACCTAAGCGGTGACCTCGTTCCCCGTGCTCGTTACATCGCCTAAGTGCTTACGGGATAACGGGTTAGACGCAGAGGTTCGGCAGCAGGGTCGGCAAATACCCACGAACTGTGGCTAAATTGCCACAGCCAGACTTCGACCTCAGGCTGTAATCTCCTCATCAAACAAATAGATCAAGAGAACTCGAGACTGAAACACGAGCAAACAATTCGTGGTGCGGCGGAATGCGCCGGAGTGGGCCTGCACAGCGGCGCACCTGTCCGTTTGCGGATTCTGCCTGCGTCGGCGGGGTCGGGGATTGTTTTTCATCGGGTAGACCTGGACGGCTTCCAGGTCGAGGCCATCAGCCGGAACGTGGCCCGCGTCAGCTACGCCACCAGCTTGATGAAGAAGGGCGTGTTGATCTCCACCACCGAGCATTTGCTTTCCGCTTTTATTGGTACCGGCATCGATAATGCCATCGTCGAACTGGATAATCTGGAACTGCCCATTCTGGATGGGAGTGCGCGGCCTTTCGTGGAATTGATTCAGCAGGCCGGGATCCGGAAGCAGCGGCGTCCTCGAACGTATTTACGCATTCGCCATGCGCTGGAGATGCAAGAGGGCAACAAGTTTATCGCGGTGTATCCGGCCGATAGCTATTCCGTTTCCTATACCATCAATTTTCCGCATCCGCTGATTGGCAAAGAAACATTCAGCGTCGAGTTGGCGAACGGCAGTTACCTTCGCGAAATCGCTGCGGCACGAACCTTCGGTTCCCGCCAGGATGAACAGACATTGCGCAATATGGGCCTGATCCGCGGAGCCTCGCGAGACAACTGTGTTGTGCTCACCAAAGATAATGTTGAGAATCCTCCTTTGCGCTTTGCCGACGAGTTTGTTCGTCACAAGGTCCTCGACCTCATCGGCGACCTCGCGCTTTTGGGCAAACAGATTCTGGGCAATGTGGTCGCAGACCGTGCGGGCCATGCGATGCATACGGCGTTAGTGTCACGCCTGCTGCGTGATCGGACGCTATGGGAAGAAACTACCGTCGAAGACGAGGCCGCTTCGGAGTCCTTGTCCATCCACGCGGCAGTTGGCCAGTTGGCGTAGTCGGTTGCCTCTGAAAACAGGCGCGTCTTCGCCCATTAAAGAAAGCTGCTAATCGGCGGCTTGCGGACTGGGATCGTTTGCATCCCAGAAGGATCCTTCTTCTACGAGCTTTTCTAGTTCTGCGCGGGCATGCGCGGTCAACTGAGCGGCGTAGTCTTTCGCCGATTGCTGGCGCTCCGGGGTCAACTGAGCAACGCGGACAGCGAGCAGCGGGGCATCTTCCTCTAACATTCGCAGCAAGCGCTGCGTACGATCGATTTTGGCGTGAATCGAAAGCATTCGGACCTACCTCTCTCTTCAGATTCTGTTAAGCCTGCCGTGGGAAGGCAGCCTGCCGCAAGTCTTTATCTGGATACGCCTGCCTCCGATCTTTGTCTGTAAACTGGGAACCGGAACTCTTCCCCAGTGCGCGAACTTGCCTATCTCTCGCTCGGTTCCAATGTTGGTGACCGGGCAGGAAACTTAAATGCGGCTATCGAACGCTTGCGCGTTTTCGGCGAGGTAGTCGCCGTCTCGGCTTTTTACGAAACCGAGCCAGTGGAATTTACCGCGCAGTCCTGGTTCGTGAATTGCGCGGTCGCCCTGAATACAGAGAAGACGCCTAGAGAGTTACTTGCGGGGATTCTCGACATCGAGCAAAAGCTGGGGCGGCGGCGCGAGCAGAAAAAAGGCCCTCGCATTATTGACATCGATATTCTCTTGTATGGCGACGCAATCGTTGAAGCTTCAGGTCTGACGATTCCCCATCCTGCCATGCACGAGCGGCGCTTCGTACTGGAACCTCTGGCCGAGATCGCGCCTGACGTGCGTCATCCAGTATTCAACCGGACGATCAAAGAACTGCGCGACGCCTTGCCGCCCGGACAAGCTGTACGCAAGGCGAGCAACAGCTAGCCACGGATTGCGCGGATGAACACAGATAGTGCAGCGTGCTTATCTGTGTGATCCGTGGCTGGTTTTCTCGTTTACGGAATGATAATCCGGCTGCCGCCCTCAGCTGCTGTGGCCAGTGCTGATTGTTTCTCTGGGAATTGCGTCAGGACGAAGTCCACGAAGGCTCTAGACTTTGGCCTTCCTGATGTTCGAGTGTGCGCCATGCGCAGGAGGAAGACGAGCGCGCCCAGCACATCGGAATCGTGAAGCCGGCTGTAACCGAGGTGCTTGTGCTCTGCCTCTCGATACTCTTTCAGCATCTTCTGCACTTCGGCGACGACTGCCTGCTGGCTCAGGCTAGTGATTGGAGTTTCGTAGTGCAGGCCTGAGTTCACGAGGGTTTCCTGTTTCTTGGTCATCGATGCGAGGGCAGCAATCAGGTCGGCGTCTGCGATTGTGCGATCTGCCTGCACACTCTTGGCCAGCGCATAGCTCAGGCCCATGATGAGATGTTCGTGCTCGTAAAGGAACTGCTCGCCGATTTCCACCTGAGGAAACAGGGCGGCCTGGTCCAAATCCTGCAAGGAGCGCGGTCTTTCATGCTCCCGCGCCTGTCGGAGGTATACGCAATCGCTCGGGCAATCGAGCGTCACTTCGCGTTGCTCGCCGCAACATTGCGAGCAGATGCGTCCATGGATAGCGGGACAAAATCGCTTCTCTTTTCTTTTTTCGCAGATCGCACAACTCACGAATGGCAACTCCCGAGATCATTATCACACGCAAAATGAACCGCCCGGCCCGACGCGGTTGGTCTTTCCGCGTCTGACCAAGCATGCTCAGGAATATGGTTTGGGATCAAATAGACGCTAGAAAACGCGATAATTGTGGGCTTTCGAGGTTCCTAAATGAAGAAAACCGCATAAAATGCGGCTGAAACGGTATTTTTCCACAGGAACCTGATATAAAATGGCTGCCATCGCAGGAAAATCAGAGTTCCACAAGAGGAGGATTCATGGCTTCAGGCATGACCAAGACTCAACTCGTCCGCCATCTGGCAGAGAAACTTGAGAGCAACAACAAGCACGCAGCCGCATTTCTTGAGCACCTAACCGATGTCGCCGTAAAAGAAACCAAGAAGAATGGCGTATTCGTCATCCCCGGATTGGGCCGCCTGGTGAAAGCTCATCGCAAGGCCCGCATGGGACGCAACCCGCAGACCGGCGAACCGATCCAGATCAAGGCCAAGACGGTCGTGAAGTTCCGCGTGGCGAAAGCTACGAAGGACGCGATCGCACCTCCAGCCAAAAAGTAGTCATCAGTTTTGTTCGATGAAAAGGCCGACTCCGAGTCGGCCTTTTGTTTTTGCCGAAGAGCCTACGAAATTCAAGAGTTCCAACAGCTTGCTTTGCCACAACCAGTTTTCTCGGTCGCCCGGACGAGGCGTCCGGGCTACGTGCTTATCGCGCAAGTTCTTACTTGCCGGATTCGTTCTTGACCACAACGCCGCCCTTCATCACGAACTTCACCCGCTCCAGCGTCGTGACATCCTGCAAAGGATCGCCGTCTACCGCGATGAGGTCGGCCCATTTGCCAGGCTCAAGGGTGCCGACTTTGTCCGCCCAGCCCAGCAGGTCGGCGGCATTGACGGTCGCGGCTTGGATGGATTGCAGCGGCGTCAGCCCGAGCTGCACCATCACCGCAAATTCGTGGGCGTTGAGCCCGTGCGGATAAACAGCGGCGTCGGTTCCGAATACCACTTTCACTCCGCTGGCAAAAGCATGGGCCAAGTTTTTGCGCGCTGCGGGCAGGACGACCCGCGCCTTGGCGATCATTTCCGCCGGTACGTGGAGTCGCTCGGCATTATCCAGGAACCAATCGCCAAGATATAACGTGGGGACGAGATAGGTACCGTTCTTCTTCATTTCGGCGATTCCCGCATCGTCGATGTAAGATCCGTGCTCAACCGAATCAACGCCCGCTTCCGAGGCCCAAAGAATTCCCTGCGCGCCATGGGCGTGGGCCGCGACTTTCCGTCCAAGACGGTGCGCATCGGCCACAATCGCCTTCATTTCTTCCAACGTGTATTGCGATGCCTGGGGATTGTCTCCCTTGGAAAGCACCCCGCCTGTGGCGCAGACTTTGATCAGGTCGGCGCCGTACTTTATGTTTTCCCGGACCTTGTGCTGCACCTCCGCTATGCCATCGGCTACGCCGTCGGCCACAGCGTGATATTGAGGCGCAAGCAGATTCTCGTCGCAGTGCCCGCCGGTGATACCCAGTGGAGGGCCGCTCACTAGCAGGCGCGGCCCGGGAATGTCCCCAGCGTTAATCGCGTCCCGCAAGGCTACGTCGCTAAAGCCGTAGGCTCCGACATTGCGCAGCGTTGTGAAACCTGCTTCCAAAGTAATGCGGGCGTTGCGGGCGCCAACCAGAGCCTCGCGTGGTATGGAAAGACCCAGACTTTCGTATCCGGCATCTTTCGGATCCATCGTCAGGTGAGTGTGCGCGTCGATGAGACCGGGCAGGACCGTGGCTTGCGAAAGGTCGATCACGCTGTCTGCGGGGGAAAGCTTAAGCTCAATGGTGGGGACAATGTTGACGACCTTATCTCCCTCAATCACGACCGCCTGGTTTGATAAGGTTTTCCCAGTTTTCACATCGAGAAGGTGCCCTGCCTTCACGACTACACGGTTTGAGGATTGCTGGCCAGCCGCCGAACCGCCCAGTGCGACCGATGCGAGCAGCATTCCAAAGAGAAATTGTATTGCTGTTTTTCCCATAGGGTTTCTCATGCCTTTCTTAGAGTCTCGAAACTATATGTCTACTTGTGAAGCCGTCCATCCAGTCCCCACTGCCGCCCCGCATCTGAAACGAAGAAGATGATGAAAAGAAAAAGCAGGGGCAAGTGATCGAGTTCGGCGCCGAAATAGCGCCATACTGGAACGGCATGGCCGGGTTCCCACCAAGTGGCTAGTGTCAGGCTCAGCATGTGGAGCGCGCCCAGCACCGAAGCCGGCCGGACCCATATCCCGAGCAATAGCGAAACTCCGATGAACATTTCGATCGCGCCGACCACATATCCGAAAAAGATTGCGTGTGGAAGAACAAGGTTGGCAAGAATCGGCCGGTAGAAACTCACAGAGCTAGTCTCGATGTAGCCGCGAAGATATTCTTGAAATCCACCGTGGGCAAAAGCTGACCCGAAGAGTTTGTACTGGCCGAAGAGAATGAAAAAGACGGCTGTGGCCATGCGCACGAAGGCAATAGTTTTCGCGAGGTTAGCGGATGGCTGAGGCATTCGCGCGGTCGATCTTCTCACAGTCGATGCAGATTGGAAAAGTTATGATTGTTAGCGAAGTCAGGATCAGAAAATCTATGCGCGCTGTCGTGCAACGGGTTAGCTGGGCGCAGGTCGCGGTGGGCGGAGAAATCGTGGGTAAGATCGGCCGCGGCTTGCTGGTTCTTCTCGGCGTGACCCATGCTGACGCCGAGGCGGACGCCGATTATCTGTCCGACAAGATCGTTGGATTGCGTATTTTCGATGACGAAAATGGAAAGATGAACCTCGACACCGCCTCGGTAGGTGGCGGAATTCTAGTGGTGTCGCAGTTCACCCTCTATGGCGACGTTCGGCGCGGCAAACGGCCGTCGTTCGATGCCGCTGCCCCGCCGGAGCATGCCCGCCAGCTTTATGAATACTTTGTGGAACGCATCCGTGCCACTGGTCTTTCCTGCCAAACTGGACGCTTTCAGGAAATGATGCAAGTGGACCTGGTGAACGATGGCCCGGTAACGATTCTGCTGGATTCCGGCAAGGCCTTTTAAGTTCTTTACCACGAAGAAGCCCTACTTGATTTCTCTGTGTCTCTGTGACTCTGTGGTGAATAGGGCCCAGGTCAAGACGGCAGCCGGTACAATTCTTCCAAAACCTTCCGCGTGTCGGTCAGAATCTCTTCGACTTTTTCCGCAGAATAATCCCGGTCGAACATCTCGGGATCGTGAATCGCCCGATTGCCGGCCTTGGCGACTTCGCGGGCGCAGCGCGGACGGATGTCGGTGAGAAGGCGTTTCTCCACCGCTACGCCGATCATCTCATGAATTGACTGACTGGTCTCGCTCTCAGGGTCGGCGACTTCTTTGAGCGCTCCTTCCAAAATGGCGCGGCAGAACACGGCACACGCTAAATGAAAACCATAGAGGTAACAACGATGAGCTTCTTCAAAGAGAAATTGAACTCTTTTGTTGGGTACTTTTTCTAGACCCATGCGGTCCAGTGCCGAGGCGCGAGCAACGATTCCATCGAGCTTTTCGAGAACCTCTTCGGAGTAGTAACGATCGAGCGCGTCGAGCTGGTCGTTGCTTTCAGAAATGGGCGCAGGAGCCGGCGGGTTCGATCCCGTCGCGATTGGACCCAATGCCTGGCCCAAAGCTTCGCGGGTCTGGGGTTTCAGTTCGTCCATCAATTTCCTGAACTCGGTCGCCAGGGAATCTATCGTAGGCGGGCTTGAAAGCGATGTCCGTTGAATGGCGACGGTGCGCGCGACGTGGTCGTAAACCAGATGGCGCATCTTTTGGAAGACGGCTTCATCGTTGCTCCCATCGCCAGAAGATGCGCGGCTGCCGACCCCGAATGACCATGCTTCTCCCGCTTTTTCACAGTTTCCGTCGTTGATGTAGCGCAGAATCGTATTGAGCAGTTCGGCCCGTTTCGAGAGATGGTCGCTCATCTCTGGTCTCCCTGCTTGCCACGCGAAGAATCACGTGTAGACGTTCGCCCCGGCTGTGCGCCCGAATGAAACTCGGCAGCGAATGGTAAACAACCCACGCCCTTTTACGCGTGCACCGCGGCTGGCTTGCTCTGGAGCAACTGCCTCAACACGAATTGTAGGATTCCGCCGTTAGCGTAGTACTGGGCTTCCTGAGGCGTGTCGATGCGCACGAGCGCCTTGAACTCGGTGGTCTTGCCGTTCGCGCTGGCGCGCACCTTCACCTGGTGTCCGGGCGCAAAGCTTCCCATCAACTCGCAAATGCCGGTGATTTCGAACACTTCGTCCCCGGTCAACCCCAGCGACTGCGTGGTCTCTCCCTCGAGGAACTGCAAGGCAAGAATGCCCATGCCAACCAGATTCGAGCGATGGATGCGCTCGTAACTTTCGGCGATGACGGCGCGCACGCCGAGCAGGAGCGGACCCTTCGCAGCCCAGTCACGCGATGAGCCGGAACCATATTCTTTGCCCGCAAGGATCACCAGCGGGACGCGCTCAGCGATGTATTTCTCCGATGCTTCGAAGATGCTCATCTCGGCGCCGTCAGGCAGGTGACGCGTGAATCCGCCTTCGAGGTTGGGAACCATTTTGTTGCGCAAGCGCACGTTGGCGAAAGTGCCGCGCACCATGACTTCATGATTGCCGCGCCGCGAGCCGTAAGAATTGAAGTCGGCAGGCTTCACACCGTGCTCGATCAGGTATTTTCCCGCCGGGCTATCTTTCTTGATGGAACCGGCGGGCGAAATGTGATCGGTGGTGACGCTGTCGCCGAGCACCGCCAACACGCGCGCGTTTCTGATTTCTTCCACCCCGGCAGGCTTGAGCGTCATGCCGTCGAAGTACGGAGCGCGACGGATGTAGGTCGAATCTTTGTCCCATGTGTAGGTTTCGCCCTTGGGAACGGGCAGGGAACGCCAGCGGTCGTCCCCGTGATAAACCTCACCGTAACTTCTGCGGAACATGTCGGACGAGATCGATTTCTTGATGGCCTCGTCCACTTCACTTCGAGAAGGCCAGATGTCCGCCAGATATACGGGCGCGCCTTGCTTGTCGTTGGCAATGGGATCCTTGCGCAAGTCGAGGTCAATGCGGCCGGCCAGCGCGAAGGCCACTACCAGCGGCGGTGACATCAAATAATTCGCGCGCACGTCAGGATTGATACGGCCTTCAAAGTTGCGGTTGCCGGAGAGCACGGACGCGACCACCAGATTCTTCTCGTCAATCGCCTTGGAAATTTCTTCCGGAAGCGGCCCGGAGTTTCCAATGCAGGTGGTGCAGCCATACCCCACGATGTGAAACTTCAGCTTTTCGAGATACGGCGTCAGTCCTGCGCGCTCCAGGTAGTCGCGCACCACTTTGGATCCGGGCGCCAGCGAAGTCTTTACCCACGATGGAACTTGCAGGCCGTGTTCAACCGCTTTCTTCGCTACCAGGCCCGCCGCAACCATTACAGAAGGGTTCGAAGTGTTGGTGCAACTTGTGATGGCGGCAATGACGACGCTGCCGTGGCGCAAGGCCGCGCCGGCAGACTGAGGAACGTGCTCCTCGGCTCGATGATCGCCCACGCCGACCGCGGTTGGACTGCCGCCTTCCTGTTCCCAACCCGCTACCTTTTTCGCGGAGTCGGTCGTTGGTGCGGACACGGTTGCGCCTGACTTTGGCTTTATCAGCGATGGAAGCGACGTTTGAAACGACTCGCGCGCCTGGGCGAGCAATATACGATCCTGCGGACGCTTGGGGCCGGCCAGACTGGATTCCACTGTGCCCAAATCCAGCGCGAGCAGTTCGGAGTATTGCGCCTCGGGTGTTTTGTCATCGTGGAACAATCCTTGCTCGCGGCAGTATGCCTCGACCAACGCGATCTGCTCTTCAGTGCGCCCAGTCAGCCGCAAGTAGGTGAGAGTTTCTTTGTCGACCGGGAAGATGCCACAGGTTGCGCCGTACTCCGGAGACATATTCGCGATGGTAGCGCGGTCGGCCAGCGGAAGTTCCGGCAGGCCGGGTCCAAAATACTCGACAAATTTTCCGACTACGCCATGCTTGCGCAGCATCTCGGTGACGGTGAGGACAAGATCGGTAGCGGTGGCGCCTTCACGCAGTTTGCCTGTAAGCTTCACGCCCACCACTTGCGGAATCAGCATAGACACGGCTTGTCCCAACATCGCCGCCTCGGCTTCAATGCCACCCACGCCCCAGCCCAGCACCCCGAGACCATTAATCATGGTGGTGTGCGAATCCGTGCCGACCAGCGTGTCCGGATAAGCCACACGCTTACCGTTCAACTCCTGCACATAAACAACACGTGCAAGAAATTCAAGATTGACCTGATGCACGATACCGGTATCGGGAGGAACGATTGCAAGGTTGCGGAAAGCGGTCTGCCCCCAGCGCAAAAATCCATAGCGTTCCTTGTTGCGCAGGAATTCGAGTTCGGCGTTCAGTTGGAACGCCTGCGGGGTACCGAATTCGTCGACTTGCACCGAGTGGTCGATTACCAATTCAGCAGGCTGCAAGGGATTAATCAACGCGGGATCGCCGGAGAGAACCTTCATGGCATCGCGCATGGCGGCGAGATCGACGACCGCGGGCACTCCGGTGAAGTCCTGCATCAGCACGCGGCTCGGCGTAAAGGCGATTTCCTTGTCCGGCTTCGATTTACTATTCCATGCCGCCAGCGCGCGGATATCCTCTTTGGTCACGCTGCGGCCGTCCTCTGTGCGCAGCAAATTCTCCAAAAGAATGCGCAGCGAGAAAGGTAGATGCCCAGTCGAGATGCCCTGCTTGTCGAGCGGGTCGATGCGATAGATCTCGTAATCGTGGCCAGCAACGCGAAGGTTGGAACGGCTGCCAAAGCTGTTCATAGAAGATTGCCTTCCTGAAGAAATAGATGCGGCACCGAAACGGTGAGAACCAAGCCGACCGGCGATGCTCACCTAAAAGAATAGTTTAGTCGTTCTGCGGGGGATTGCGTAGTCCGGCGGCTGCACGAAAGTGGCTGATCATCAGGGGGCGGCGGGGAGCGTGTACTCGAATTCGTAAAAATGCTTTCCGTCAACAATCTTAATCTCCATCTTGCCGGCAAGGCCAACCAACTGACCGGTGCCGGAATCCGGCACAACCGTCACACTCAGTTGTGGCGCGCCGCGCTGCATCGTGCCAGTGTGCTGCAGTGCAAAGGTTCCGTTGCGGCCATGCAGTGTTCCCGTAATGCGTTCGATGGCGACATAGCCGGCCGAACCCTTTACGTCCGTCATCGCGGTCAACATTTGTCCTTTGCTGGTCCCTTCAAGATCGCCATGGAACTGCTTGTCGATCGACATTCTGCCTATGGTTGGATCGCCGACTTTGTCGTCTGAAGGCTGAGGATTCAGCTTCACTTCAAAAGTTCCGCTAGCGTGCGTCGGCATAGCTTTTCCTTCTTGGATCGTATCTGCACTCGGAGTTCGAGCTGACGACTGCGGCCAAGCATTTATCACAAACGCAAAACCCAGCCCGACGATTGCGATTACAGAAACTCCGGCGCGAGATCGCTTCTTCATTATTGCTCCGCACTTACTGCCTTGATTTCTGTGGCGGTCTGCGTCCGCTCATCAACCACCGAATTTATGCAATTTTCGGATTGAGCCGAGCCTCGATGTTTGCCAGCAATCCCGCAATGGCTTCGCCGGCGTCGCACGTGGAAAACTCGCTGCCCAGTTCGATGACCGGAAGACCGGCGCATGCGGCGTGAAAGGCTTGTGGCGTGACTGCAGACGTGGTCATGCCCGAGCCGATCAGCAGGAGATCAAAACGTGTGACCCGCATCAGGAGCATTGCATCGCCCCGTTTACTGCTGGTGTGCACATCGTATCCGGCGCGGTGCAACAGCTCACGCAAGTAAGCGAGCACGTCGGCGTTGTGGTCCAGGCACAGAACGGCGCGGCCGACGCGGGCTGGCGTTTCGGCGCGTGCCGCGGGGCGGTAAAAAGCGGCAACTGCGTTCTCCTCCGATTCGTGCGTGTCGAACAAAGTCGTCAGGTGCGACAGCTCCAAAACCTTATACACATGTTCGGGGACGTTGCAGAGCTTCAGGTCTCCGTGCACCTGCCGGGTGCTGGTCAGGCTGCGGACGATCGCGCCGAGCCCGCTGCTGTCAATGAATCCAACCTCGCCCAGGTGCAGAACGATAGCGCGCCGGTCGCGCAACAGCCAGGCAACATGCGTGCGCAAAGATTCGGTCTCGACACCAGCAACAATCCTTCCGTTGCAGCGCACGATGGTGACGCGTCCAACCTCGCGAGTATCCAGCGACAAGCGCATTGGGCCTTCCACGCGACGGAGATCAAGCCAGCGAAGCCGCTACATTATACCTATGCAGGGCGCAAAGCGTTCGCAAGAGTTCCAGTCATAGGAGGAAACGAGCTAGTGCGCGGCAATCCATACCTGGTAAACCACGACTGCCATCATGAACAATAGGTAGATTCGAAGCGCCCACAGCACGGCCAGCTCAGGACCTTTGAGATGCCGTCTCGGAATGTGATGCTTCTTTGCGCGAACCAGTTGATCGTGCTCGAGTGACGAGAAGACCAGCTCTTGATCAGAGCTGGAAAAAACGTGTCCTTCATCTTTCCTCACCATACGTCTCCTTACCCCCCTCCCAACGCCGCGAAGATGTTTGGCGCAATCACGCTGATGCCAAAGAGCACACCCGCTGCGGTCAGGACAAATACAACCGCCGTGGACAGCACGTTCGCCCACGCCGGACTGACTCGATCGCCCATGATTTCCCTGTCATTTACCAGCATAAACAGAAACACCAGCGCGGGCGGCATGGCAAGGACAGCGACGACGTTCACGACCAGAACCACGTACACCAGCGGCAGCCCAGGAATGAGAACGATGGCGCCGGCGGCCACAGCGCACAGCGTCAGCACGGAGTAAAAAGACTTGCCTTCTCCCAGGGGAAGGTTCAGGCTATGCGGCTTGTGCGTTACTTCTCCGAACGCGTATGCAGAAGAAGCTGAAATCGTGATCGATGCTACGATCCCGGCTTCAACCATGCCAAGGGCGAACAGCGAAGCGCCCAATCGGCCGATGATTGGCTGGAGCGCTTGCGCAAACTCGGCAGCCTGGAAATTGTCGGCCGTCATCTGATGCGCAAACAACGGCGCGGTTGCGACGATGGTGGCCACCGCGGCGGCAGTCGCTAGTGCGGCCCCTAGCACAGTATCGATGCGTCCAAAGCGGATGTCTTTCGTGGTCATTCCCTTGTCAACGGTGGCGCTCTGCTGGAAAAAAAGCATCCAGGGCGTGACCGTCGCGCCGATATCAGCCAGGACGATCAGGAGCGTGTCCTTGTTGAAGCCAGGAAGCGGTTTCCACGTAATCAAAGAGTGGCCCACCGAATGCCAGCTCGGATGAGTCATGAGCGCGACCGGAATAAACACAAGGTTGAACGCGGCGGCGGCGAGCGTGATCCGCTCCCAGGTCCAATAGCGATGGCTCATCAGCGCCGCGTACAAAATAACCAGGGCGAGGAGAACTGCCATCCACGGAGGTACGCCAAAGAAACCCAGGCCCGCGCGTATAGCGATGAATTCGGTGATGAGAGTGAGAAAGTTTCCGATGGCCAGGTCGAGCATCGAAAACCATCCCCAGAACGGCCCGAAGCGGTCGAAGATCAACTCGGCGTGTCCGCGATGGGTGGCGGCGCCGAGGCGCACAGTCATCTCCTGCACAACAATGGCCATGCAAAAGGTGAGCACAACGAAGGGGATGAAGAATCCGATGCCGAACTTCGCACCGGTTGCGGCATAGGAGAGCATGCTCGGCCCATCGTTCTCGCCCAGCATGACCAGAACGCCCGGCCCGACCAGCAACCACAATAGCCGTGCGCCGGAGAAGAAGCCGCGCTGAGCACGAGCCGCAGACACGCGAACGCGGTCATGCGCCCGATCGACATCTTCGTGCGTGATGACGATGTCTTCATCTTCGCCGATAACGCGTCTTGTCTGATGGGGTTGTGAACCTACGCTCATAGTCGAATAAGTTAGCGTAAGTATACATCAGCGGGTAAACTATAGTTAACAACTTTGCCGGAATGGCTGCTTGCGGCAGTTCAAGAAGAGGAGTGCGAGGAAGCACGCCTCGTCTTGCCGAGCTCGGCGCTTACCCAGACTTTCTCGGCCGCTGAGCGGCCGAGCGCAACCGTTCCGGCATCGGTGGCAAGGGTTAGGGTTTGATCGTAGTTCCGTCCTGCGACGTGCACTCGCGCTCCGGGACGGACGCCGCGCCCTTCCAGAAATTCCAGCAAGTGCCGATCGCGCTCATAAATGCCGCTGACGACATAATTCTTCCCGGCGTCGGCGTGCGCGAGCAGCACCAGCCCCCGGCGACGCCGGCTGCCGGGACTCTCCAGTTCGCTTAGATTGCCGTGTGGGCAGGCTCCGCCGCGGCCCAATTTGGCCAGTAGCCGAGCTTCGAAATCGGGGGAGACGGCATGTTCCAGACGCTCGGCTTCGTCGTGGACGCGGTACCATTCCATCCCGAACATTTCTGCCAGCATGCGCTCAATGAGGTGATGGCGAAGAGTGAGCTTGCGCGCGATCTTGCGTCCGGCGGAGGTTAACCCGACGTGGCCATCGGCCTGCACTCGCACCAATCCATCTTTTTTCAAACGCCGCAGAGCCATGGTGACCGCAGGCGGCGACACCGACAACCAGTGAGCCAGCGTGGCTGAGATCACGGTTTCACCTTCGCTCTCGGCCGCGAGAATTGCCTTGAGGTAGTCCTCCTTGGAGACGGTGATCATTTGGGGAAATTATACGTCTTAAGCATAGTTAACCGGCGGCGGGATCACAATTGCCGATTTACGATGCTACGATCGCACCACGGAATTGCCCATCCCCCGTTTGACATCATCTGCTCCGCCCCCTAACCTTGTCTTTCCCGAGCTATGAAAGTCCTCGTTATCGGAAGTGGCGGACGCGAGCATGCGCTGGTGTGGAAGCTGCGCCAGTCACCGCGCGTTTCGCAGATTTATTGTGCGCCCGGCAATGCTGGCGTTGCCGCTGAAGCCACGTGCTTGTCTGCTGATTTGAAGAATGTCGAGTCGCTGCTGGCGCTGGCAGCGCAGATCAGGCCGGACCTTACGATCGTGGGCCCGGAGTTGCCGTTGCAGTTGGGCATTGTGGATGAGTTTACTCGGAACGGTTGGAGGATCTTCGGGCCCACGCGAGCCGCGGCGCGGCTTGAATCCAGCAAGAGTTTCGCCAAGGAATTTATGCAGCGTCATCACATCCCAACCGCGCACTATGCCATCTGCGACAACGTGAAGGATGTTGCCGACGCCTTGCCCCATTTCCACATGCCGGTGGTGGTGAAGGCGGACGGATTGGCTGCGGGCAAAGGCGTAGTGATCTGTAAGAGTAAAGAAGAGGCTTCCACGGTGTCAGCAGAAATGCTCAGTGGGAAAATGCTGGGCGAGGCTGGTTCGCGCGTGGTGATTGAGGAATGCCTGAAAGGCGAGGAGCTTTCCTTTCTGGTTCTAAGCGATGGCGAGCGTGTGGCCGCGCTGGCTGCCGCGCAGGATCACAAACGAGTCGGCGAGGGCGACACCGGCGCGAACACTGGAGGCATGGGCGCTTATTCTACCGAGGCAATGGTGGACGCACAGATGCAAAACTGGTTGTTGCAGCACATCGCGCGTCCCGTGGTCGCTGGGATGAAGGCCGAAGGCGCGGAGTACAAGGGCGTCCTTTATTGCGGCCTGATGATGACGGCTCGCGGACCGATGGTGCTCGAGTTCAACTGCCGCTTCGGCGATCCTGAAACTCAGCCGATTCTGATGCGCCTCGAAAGTGATCTGGTGGAAGCGCTGGAAGCTTCGATCGAGGGTCGAGTCAGTGACGGCGACTTTCGCTGGTCGACAGACGCTTCGGTTTGCGTGGTGATGGCTTCGGGAGGTTATCCGGGCACGTTCGAAGTGGGCAAGAAAATCAGCGGCATTGAACAAGCCGAGAAGGTTGACGGCGTCAAGGTATTTCACGCGGGCACCACGAAGCACGACGATGCGTACTTTACCGCAGGCGGTCGTGTTCTGGGTGTCACCGCTCGGGCCCCCAGTCTTGAGACAGCCGTGGCGCGCGCTTATGAGGCCGTGGAAAAAATCAGTTTCGGGGGCGCGTACCATCGCAAAGACATCGCGGCGCGAGCGCTGAGGAAATAGTTCTCGGCGGCTTGCAACCTAGGGGCGCGACGAACAGCCGCCGAGCATGGCGGCGCTAAAAAGGGAAATTCATGAGTAAGCCACTGGTTTCGATTGTGATGGGAAGTGATTCCGACCTCGATATCATGCGCGAGGCGGCGAAGGCGCTGGAGGATTTCGGAATTACTTACGAGATCGATGTGACTTCGGCGCACCGTTCTCCGGATCGCACGGCCGACTACGCGCGAAAAGCTGCGGGCCGCGGCATCCGAGTGATTATTGCGGGAGCCGGCGGCGCTGCTCACCTCGCCGGAGTGATTGCGGCGCATACCACGCTGCCGGTGATCGGCGTTCCCATTCCATCCACGGCCCTCAACGGGATGGATTCTCTGCTTGCGACGGTTCAGATGCCCGCGGGCATTCCCGTTGCCACCGTGGCTATCGGCAAACCCGGAGCGACCAATGCCGGAGTTCTGGCGGCGCAAATGCTAGGGCTTTCCAGCGCAGGCATCGCAAAGAAACTTGAAGCTCACAAAGAAAAACTGGCAAACGGCGTGGAAGAGAAGTCACGGAAGCTGAAGATCACGCTTGGTAGCTAAGTCGTCTCGCGGAACTTCGAGGCTTTCGTAATGGCCGTTGTCCCGTGCGCCGTAAAACAACGCGCACAGATTCTTCGCTACGATCAGGATGACCACTCGATATTGACGTGAACTGAGGTGCGCATGCTGCGGCCGATTCTTCTTCTCCTGCTACTGTTATCCCTGAATATGGAGCTTTCCGGTCAAGACCGTGCTTACGGCCGCTCGGTGGTGATGACCGACCGCGGCATTGTCGCCACCAGCCACTACGTTGCGTCGCAGGCTGGAGCGCAAATCCTGGCCCGAGGCGGAACCGCGATGGACGCTGCCATTGCCGCCAATGCCGTGCTCGGCGTCACCGAGCCCATGAACAACGGGATTGGTGGTGATTTGTTTCTCATCTATTGGGACGCAAAGACCGGCAAACTCTATGGCCTGAATTCGAGCGGCTGGGCGCCACGCGGACTTTCCGTGGAATTTCTGGCGAAGCAGGGCATCACGTCGATGCCGGAGGATGGGATTCACAGCGTCACGGTACCCGGCGCGGTTGAAGGATGGAGCCAGTCCCACCGTCGCTTCGGGCGCTTGGCCTGGAAAGATCTTTTTGCTCCGGCCATTTACTACGCAGAACAAGGCTATGTCGTACCCGAGATCATCCACGACTATTGGGTTGAAGAAGAAGCCAAGCTGCAAAGGACCAGCGAGTCGCGAAGGGTTTTTCTTCCCGGCGGCAAAGCTCCCAAAGTTGGGGTCAAGTTTTCGAATCCTGACCTGGCCAAAGCCCTGCGTCTGATTGCCGAGCAAGGCCGTGACTCGTTTTATAAGGGCGAGATCGCGAAGGCGATTGTAAGCACGTCGTCGTCGTTTGGCGGGACCATGCAGTTGGACGACCTGGCCGACTTTTCCGCAGAGTGGGTTGAACCTATTTCTATCGACTATCGCGGCTGGAAGATCTATGAACTCCCTCCGAACGGTCAAGGCATGGCGGCGCTCGAGATGTTGAACATCATGAGCACGTTTCAGCCTGACGCTGGCGGACCGCAAGGCACGGTGGAATTGCACAAGAAGATTGAAGCGATGAAACTGGCCTACGCCGATCTCTATCGTTACAACGCCGACCCGCGGTTCGCCAAGGTTCCAGTGCAGGGGCTGCTGTCGAAGTCTTACGCTGCCGAGCGCGCCGCTCTCATCAATCCGAACAAAGCCAACTGCAATCCCGGACCTGGCAGTCCGGCGACGAGCGACACCGTATACCTCGCCGCCGTAGACAAAGATGGGAACATCGCGTCGTTGATTCAAAGCAATTACGCCGGCTTCGGTTCCGGCGTGGTTGTCAGCGGGATGGGTTTCGCGCTGCAAGATCGGGGCGCGCTGTTCGTGCTCGATCCCAGCTATCCCAACGCGCTGCAACCGCGCAAGCGGCCGTTTCACACCATCATTCCGGCCTTTATGGAGCAGGGCGACGTGCACATCGGATTCGGCATCATGGGCGGTCCAAATCAGCCGCTGGCACACGCGCAGTTTGTCTCGAACCTTGTAGATTATGGAATGAACATTCAGGCTGCGCTCGAAGCCCCGCGATTCACCGTGGCTGACAATACGGTGAGCTGTGACATCCCAATCGAGTCGCGGATC
>Ga0116223_10000733_pt1 | contig 38155 bp, 25 predicted proteins | sample Sb_taG_3_FD_90092 | JGI IMG/M metagenome (GOLD analysis project Ga0116223, IMG submission 90092) | Peat soil microbial communities from Weissenstadt, Germany - Sb_50d_a_PC metaG | ecosystem: Environmental > Terrestrial > Soil > Wetlands > Peat | place: Germany: Weissenstadt | collected 2010-09-21 | reverse complement strand
GCTTATGCGTGCTCGGGTGCAATCGCAACAGTCGCGCAAGCATGGCCACTCCTTCCTAAAACGAGTATGCCACACTCGCCCGCCTTATGTCCCTTTAATTATGCGCGGCTGTATAGCGTGACTTCGTTACTCGGACGGCCCATATAATTCAGCCGGACCGGCACAGCAGGCCCTGGTATAATCCCATCCGGTATCCGGACGTTCACCTGGTTCAAGCCCGCGTAGCCGGGAGCCTTGCCGAAGAACAACACCTCGGCCAACCGGCCGCCGGTAGCGACTTGCGGCGGGATGACGCTACCGTCGATCAGACCCGCGCCATAGATTTCCAGAGCCTCGCCGGCAGTCGCAGGATTATCGGTCGACACGACTTGCTGCGTGCCCGCGTGCAGGATTGCTCCTTGCCCTCGTCCATCTCCGGAGAGGGAAAACAATGCGGGAGGAGCGTAAGCAACCGCAGGATGGTACAGTTCCGCGACTAAGACTGGATCTTGGACGTTGTGAAGACCGCCAGCGATGAGAACAGTGCCATCGTTCAGGAGAGTAGCCGTGTGATCGTGCCGGTCCGAGGCCATGTCTCCTGTGCCTATGAATGTGTCGGAGCCAGGATCGTAAACTTGGGAGTGAGGTCCGGCGAACCAGCCGCCGGCGAGCAAGACTTTCCCATCGGAGAGCGTGACGCGGGTGGGCAGGCACGCGCCAAAAGCCATTGTTGCGGCGGCAATGAATTTCCCTGCCTCGGAGTCGTAGAGTGCCGTCTGATCCAGGCTACCGTCACATTCCGGAGGGCTGAGCGTAACCAATACTTTGCCGGTCGTCAGCAGAGTCGCCGTTGAGCCGAACCTGAGCGAGTCCACCCAGTCCCGGATGCTGAAGAGGCCGGTTGCAGGGTCATAGATCTCAGTGAGCTGCGTATCGCCTTCAGGGTAACCAGGGAGAATCAGAACCCGGCCGTCGGGAAGCAGCGTCGCCGTCGGGCCGGCATACGTAGTCGGCGCACTTCCAGTCGGCGCAAATGTGCCCATGGCCGGATCGTACAATTCCGATACAGGGTCCCCCGCCGTGATCAGGACTTTTCCATTATTGAGCAGGGTTGCCGTGTCGGCGGTCAGGTTCGCGCGCATCGATCCCGTCGAAGTGAAGGCGTTAGTAGAGGGATCGTAGATCTCCGCGGTGCCCGCGGCCTGCGGAGAAAGCCCATTCCAGGCCCCCGCAATCAATACCCTGCCGTCGGGAAGCAACGAGGCCGTGTGGCCGGCACGTGGCTCGGTCATACTGCCGGCCTGAACAAAAGTTCCCGTAGAAGGGTCGTAGAGTTCGGCGCTGGCGAGGGGAGGAGAAGAAGCCGTGGATGGGACATCCGTCGCCTGCCCGCCTGCGATCAAGACCTTGCCGTTATTGAGCAGGGTTGCGGTGTGCCTCCAGCGAGGCGTGATCATAGAGCCGGTCGCAGTAAACGTGCCGGCTGGTTGAGCGTAGCTGCTGCTCAATTCCACTAATAGGAGTACGACAATCAACCTGAAGCTCATTTCAACCTCAATTGCCCCGCCGGCCTGGTCCATCGCTAACCAGAGGAGTGGCGAAGATCCCGCCGCTGGTCGAAGCGTATAGCAGGCCCGGATTTCCGGGAGCGGCCGCGAGGACGTGCACATCGAGATTGGTAAGACCGCGGTTGAAAGGCGACCAGTGCGCCCCGCCATCGGCGCTACGGAAGATCCCATTCCCGGAGGTCCCCGCGTAAAGAACCTGGGGATTGGCAGGATCGATCGTCAAACTCGTGATCGCTGCGCCGGTGTCGATCAGCACCTCCAGCCCGTCATCGATTGCCACCCAGTTCGCTCCGGCATCGCTGCTCTTGAACAGTCCCCCAAAATTGGCTGGAGGGCTGTAGTCATCGGTTGTCGTGGCGGCATACAGCATATTTGGATTAAGGGAGTCGATTGCAAGGGCATTCACCACGGAGTGCAGGCCCGCATCGCTCCAGTTCGCCCCGCCATCAATGCTCTTGAAGAGGCCGCCGCTAGTTCCCGCATAAATTGTGGTGGGAGTCAGCGGGTCGATCAGGAGCGTGACAAGATACGAATCGACCGATCCCCAGATGGTGCTCCAACTGCCGCCGCCATCGGTAGTCCTCATCAGCGATGAGTCTCCCTCGACAATACTGGATTCCGCCAGGTACACGGAGTTCGCATCGTGCGGATCGATCGATAGGAAGGCGCCGCTGCCAAGGCAGTTGGCTGGCGGGCTGGCATTACTGTTCCAGTTCGCCCCGCCGTCGGTGCTCTTAAACAGCAGGCAGGTCCCCCAGGCATAGAGCGTGGAAGCGCCGGAGCCGATCGCGAGCGACAGAGCGCCCTCCGGCACGGGTCCAAACGGGTCAGCCTGGAATTGAAATACGGCAAGGTTGCTCCAATTCGTACCTCGGTCAACGCTCTTAAATACTCCCTCCAGACCGTCCGCTGCGTAGATTACCTGCTGCTGACCTGGATCGATCGCCAGTGCCGAGACATCGAGGATCGTTGGGCCCGCGTTTGCCTTTGCCCAATTCGCGCCGCCGTCGGCGCTCTTAAAAATACCTCCAGGCGTAGAGCCGTAGCTCGCGTACAGAGTGGAGCCGGCGCCGGCTGCAAACGAACTGATAGAGCGACCGGGAATGGCGGTGTTGATCGCGGTCCAGGTTTCACCCCCGTCCGTACTCTTCACCACACCAAAGGCCGGCGGCGCGCCGCCCGACAAGATCGGTCCCACATAAGAAGCGTAAATTGTCCCCGCGTTCGCCGGGTCGAAAATGAACTCGGCTGTGATCCAATCCGGAAAGCCGCCGTCGGCCGGGGTCCATGTAGCGCCTTGATCTTTGCTCTTGGCGATATGTATCTGGTGGTTGTTATCGAAGTATGAAACATAGAGGGTGGATGCCGCCGCATCCAGGCCCAGTAGCTGCCAGCCCACAGTATTCGCCCCGGTAATGGGGATGGGGTACCAGGTTGCGCCTCCGTCGATGCTCTTGAACGCTCCAGGGCCGGCATACAACGTGGAGGGTTGGGTCGGGTCAATAAACAGGTGTTGAACCTGGATATCGGCCAGCGGAGTTGTGGCGCTATCGGAGGCGTAGAACCGCGCGTTCAGCGATGTCCAGCTTTGGCCGCCATCGGTGCTCTTCAATAGGCCCTGCCACTTTTCCACGTAAAGGACCGAGGAATTTGCGGGATCGATCGCCAGCACCTGGACCCATGCGGGCCACCCCGGCGGGAGCCCGGCGTTTATACCGCTCCACGTCGATCCTCCGTCTGTGCTCTTGAGCACGCCATGGCTGGCGCCCGCATAGAGCGTCGCCGGATTCCGCGGATCAATCAGAAGCGAGTAGACGCCCGTCACGCCGCTGAGAGCCCGCCAGCTATTACTTCCGTCAGTGCTCTTGTAGAGCAGATTGCGATCGGTGATCCCGTAAACGGTCGCCGGGTCGCCAGGATCCGCAATCAATGCTTCAACCACGCTGGCGGAGGTCGGAAGATCATAACCGATGTGCCGCCAGGCGGGCACGCGCGATTGCGCGAGCATCAGCGTCAGGGCTGCCTGTAAGAGGAACAGCGAACCGATTCTCATCGCCCCCCCAACTGTTAAGCTTTGCCGCCCTGGCCCGAAAACTCAAGAATTCAGGGGTAGGAAAGGGGTAGGAAGTTCTTGCACACGCATGAAAACAAGAGCTATTCTTGTCCAATGATCGAGCTGGGCCCGGAAGCAGACGCCGCTCGCCAGGCGCTGGAACAGATCCTCAAGAGCCCCGGTTTCGTTCGCAATGAGCGGCTATCCCGGTTTCTGCGATTCCTTGTCGAACGGCATCTCGACGGTCACGATGACGAGCTCAAGGAGTCCGTGATCGGCACAGAGGTCTTTGGGCGGAAGCCGGGCTACGATCCTAAGCGCGATCCGGTTGTGAGAACGGAAGCGCGGCGGCTCCGCCAGCGGCTGACTCAATATTACGAGGGTGACGGCGCCAATGACGCGGTGATGATCGAGCTGCCGAAGGGCGGTTATGTACCGGTGGTTCACGTCACTGAGGGTCAGCCGGCAACGCTCAGGCCGCCGCGCTTCGGAATGAGACGATGGGCCATGGTCGCGGGCATGGGTTTGGCGGTTGTCCTTGGGATCGTCGCTTTCACCAGATTCAGCCGGCCGCAACCCACAACGACCTCCCCGGTCAATGATCTCTACGTTCGCGCTCGCGAGTTTGAGGCGCAGTCGAACTTGAGAGGTGTCGAGAGCAGTATCGACCTTTTCAAGCAGGCGCTGATCCAAGATCCTTCGTTTGCTCCCGCTTACGCCGGTATCGCCGCCGGATACGCCGCGCGATCCGGGTTCGATGCTTTTGATACAGCGCAGCGGGCGGATATGATCGCCCACGGATGGGCGGCAGCAGAGAAGGCGCTCCGCCTGGATCCGCGGTCGGCGGATGCGTATGACGGGATGGCGATGATGCAGGCTCGCCAGGCCCAATGGGAGCCGGCAGAGCGGAGCTTCCGGCGCGCCATCGAACTGGCCCCGCGCGATTTCCTGTGGCGGGATCATTACGCCATGTTCCTCCTGATGCCGCTTGGTCGCGTGGGTGAGGCGGTCCGCCAGTTGCGAGTCGCGGAGGAAATCGAGCCGCTGTCGCCGGAGACTCACGCCGCTCTAGCGTCAGCGCTCAAGGCTGCGGGCCGGTTTGATGAAGCGTTCTCCCATTGTCAGAAGGCCGCGCCGAACGATCAGTTACGAAGTAGCTGCTGGGCAGATAATCTGCAACTCCAGGGCAAGAATGATGAGGCCGTTCGAATCCTGGAGGCAGTATGGAGCGGGCATCTTATGGAACCGGGTGCGCAGGCAATCGGCATTGCTTATGCGAAGGCAGGCCGCCGCGGGGATGCGGAGCGGATTGCCGCGATATTACCCCGGCTGGCGAGTAAAGCGCAGGTCTTCGCAGCACTGGGGGACAAGGAGCGAACGTTGGGAATTCTGGATAAAATGGCGCCGATGGGGCCGGCCAGGATTGGACGCGACTTTCTCCTTTCTCCAAACTTCGCATTCTTGCGAGACGACCCGCGGCTGAGGATACTGAAACAAAAGGTCGGATTGCCGAATTAGAAGAGTATTTCGAGCCAGCAGCTTTCTCAAACCCACACGGACGTATCGCCGACTCGTCGATTGGCCCGCGACACGGTTCCGAGCGGATTACGCGCTATGCGGAAGTTGAAACTTGGCGTAATCCGCTACCAACCTTCCGAAGGACCTGAGGAGCCGGCCTTATACCGTTGCACGCCCGCTCGTTGACGTGCCTGCCCGCGCGCAAATTCGATTTTCTTTTCGTAGCCAGTTGGTTTTCGCTATTTGAGGATCAGCCTCTGCTTTGAGCCCAGCCTTCACGCCGCGGCGGCCGGTGCCGAGCGCGCCCTGTGGTGACTGCGACCACCAACCTGATTTCTTTTTGAAACCAGTTGCAGTTTCAGCCGCTTCCAGGTCGTTAGCCGCAACTGTATTGGGCGGTTGCAGACTGGCCCGCCGAAAACGGCGCTATACTCGCTAACGGAGAGCGCCCGCTGTCCATTTCAGGCTGAACCAACACATACGAGTATCACCAGCCCGAGACCCCCGACGAGCGTGAGGTGCTTGACAACATCGTCCACCTCGCGTGGTTGAGTCGGCGCTATCGCCGCATGGACGCCCAACTCATGACATACGAAATCGACACCATCGATAAATCCAACCCCGCGTCCCCCTGGGTCAGGCCTTCGGCGCCGCCGGCACCCGATCCATCCGGCCCCAGAGCCGCCTCAACGCCACCGGCCGCTCCTGTAACCGCAACCTCGATCAACTCCGGCTCCTCGATCCGAGAGCCCCATCTTCGAATCCGAAACGGATTCCCAATCCGAAGCCGAGGCCCCAAAACCCGGATTTACCAACAGCGTAACCCAATGATAATACAACCAAAACTCGGAAAATGGTTTCGTTTCGTCAAAAACATCCACTCGCCCCCAGCCCTGGCCGCCGGATCGCAGGTTGGGGACCGGCAACTCGCTGCGCCCGAATCTTTCCGCAACTTTTTCTTGACATACGAACGTCGTCGTAGTAATGTCTTCGTAGATGTCACAGAAACCGCCCGATCCGCCGCGGCCCACGGATGCGGAGTTGGAAATCCTCACGGTGTTGTGGAGCCGCGGGCGCTCGACCGTGCGCGAAGTACAGGAAGCCGTGGCGCTCCGCAAGCCGACCCAGTACACCACGGTCCTCAAGACCATGCAGATCATGGCCGAAAAGGGGCTCGTGCGCCGCGACCAGGAGCAACGCGCCCACATTTATGAGGCCAGCCGGCCGCAGGAGTGGACGCAGAGCCAGTTGGCCGGCGACCTGCTACGGCGCGCCTTCAGCGGTTCCGCCAAGAGCCTGCTGCTGGGAGCGCTTTCCGCGCGCAAGGTATCGCCCGAAGAATTGGCCGAATTGAGGAAGTTCCTCGAGGAATACGAGAAGGGGACGCGATGAGATTCCTGGAAGCCTGTATCCACACGCCGCTCGCCAAGGCGCTCGGCTGGTCGCTGATGCATTTCCTGTGGGAGGGCGCTCTGGTCGCCCTGGCGCTGGCGGTGATGCTGTTCCTGTGCGGGCCCGCGCCGGCGAGGTTGCGCTACGCGCTGTGCTGCCTGGCAATGCTGGCGATGCCGGTGGCCTTCGGTCTCACGCTGGCGGTGACGCTGCCCGGTCCGCATGCGGCCGCGGTGGTCGCGTGGCCGCCACGCGCACCCGAGAGCACAGGCGATTTGCAGGTGGCGGGCTCCGGCTCCGGGCCGCTGGCGGAGCGCCTCTGTGAGGCCTTGCCGTGGGTCGTGCCGTTCTGGATGGCCGGTGTGCTGGTCTTCTATCTCCGCAGCCTGGGAGGTTGGATGGCCGTCGAACGGTTGCGCCGCACGGGCGTTTGCGCGGCCCCCGGCGAGTGGCAGGAGCGGCTCCATCGCCTGCGAGACCGGCTGCATTTGTCGACGCAGGTGGTGCTGTTGGAATCGTGCCTGATCGACGTGCCCGTGGCGATCGGTTTTCTTCGTCCCACGATTCTCATGCCGGTGGGACTGCTGATGGGCCTCTCCACCGAGCAGGTGGAGTCCATCCTGATCCACGAACTGGCGCACATCCGGCGCCGCGACTACCTGGTCAACCTGCTCCAGAAATTCGTGGAGTGTGTCCTGTTCTATCACCCGGCCGTATGGTGGGTCTCCGGCCTGGTGCGGGCGGAGCGCGAGAACTGCTGCGACGACGTGGTGGTGAAACTGAACGGCGACGCGCGCGGGTACGCTGCGGCGCTGGCGACATTGGAGAAGAACCGCTGGTCGGCGGGCGAGCCCGCCCTGGCCGTTACTGGAGGGAGCCTCATGAAACGGATTCATCGCCTGATTCAACAACCCACACAACAACCGGAGCGGCCGCGTAGGGCGGCAGCCCCCGTCTTCGCGGTAGGACTGCTGGTGGTATCGCTGGGCGTGGCGGTGGGAGGATGGCAGACGAGAACGCTCCCTGACGGTCGCGGCTCTGCAACAAGCACGGCGCCGGTGCCCGCGATACCGGCGGAGCGCCCGCAAACCCGCAAGCCGCCCGCGACGCTGGTGGCGCAAGCGCGTCCCGCCCAGAATCCGAGCACGCCTGCGCAGGCGAAGCCGGCCGAGGAAGAGAAGCTCGATACCGAGCCTGTTACGCCGTATCGAAAATGGATGAACGAGGACGTCGCGTACATCATCACCGATGCGGAGCGCGCTGCCTTCAAGAACCTCCAGACCGACGAGGAGCGGGAGCACTTCATCGAGCAATTCTGGCTGCGGCGCGACCCCACGCCGGGCACGCCGGAGAACGAGTTCAAGGAAGAGCACTACCGCCGTATCGCCTACGCCAACGAGCACTTTGCGTCGAAGATCCCCGGCTGGAAAACCGACCGCGGCCGCATCTACATCACCTATGGCCCGCCCGACGAGATCGAGTCGCACCGCTCCGGCGGCGCGTACCAGCGGCCGGCCGCGGAGGGCGGAGGGACAACGTCCACCTTTCCGTTTGAGCAGTGGCGCTACCGCTACATCGAGGGCATCGGCGCCAACATTATCATCGAATTCGTCGACCCCACCATGTCGGGCGAGTACCGCATGACGATGGATCCTTCCGAGAAGGATGCGCTGCGCTTCGTTGCTCCCCCTTCCCTTCCCGCGGCCGCCGTCAAAGCGGGCGCCACGGTCCAGGTGTTGGGAAACGGTGCGGCGTTACTCGCGGTTCCACTGAGCGGCTATGGAAACCACACCGTAAACGTGCTCTTCCGCATCACCTCCACGACGGGCCGGCCCGTGGCGAATTTCGAGGACAGCGTTCCGGGCCCGGCGCCTTCCTATACCAGGTTCGTCTCGCTTCCTGCCGGCGCCTATCGATTCGCAGTCACGCTCAAAGACGTCACTACCGGCGTACTGGCCAAGGACGACCTGAGCTTCGAAGTGAAATAGCGATAAAATAGCGGCCAATGAAAACCGCGACGTTCCTGCTCGTCATCGCCGCCCTGGTGTCCCGGCCCGCTCCGGCCCAGGTCAAGATCACTCCCGGCCCGGAAAAGGTGGCCATCGAGATCAACGGCAAGCCTTCCACCGATTTCTACATTGCCGGACCGGAGGTCGCCAAGCCCTACCTGTGGCCCTTGCGCGCGGCCTCGGGGACCTATGTCACGCGCATGTGGCCCATGCAGAAAGCGGAAGAAGAAGCCAGCATCCAGAAGCCCGATCACCCGCACCAACGCGGCCTGTGGTTCGCCCATGCCAGCGTCAACGGTCTGGATTTCTGGAACACCGCTCCCATGGACCAGCGGCCCTATAACCAGCCCGACCGCGGCAAGATTGTCCTGAAAAAGCTGGGCGGGGTGAAGTACGACAAGGACAAGGGCTCGGTTGCCGCCACGTTCGACTGGACCAACGTCAAGGGCGACGTGCTGCTCACCGAGCAACGCCTCACGACCTTCTATGCGGACACCAACCTGCGCACCATCGACTTCGACATCACCCTGACCGCGGTCCAGAAGGTGACCTTCGGCGACGAGAAGGATGGCGTGTTCGGACTCCGCCTGCGGCCGATTCTTCAGGAGGACAAAGGCACCGGCCACATCAGCAACGCCGATGGCGGCATGGGCGAGAAGGCCGTTTGGGGCAAGCCCTCCAACTGGTGCGATTACTCCGGCGATATTAACGGCGAGAAGGTTGGGCTCGCGATCCTGGACCACCCGGCGAATCCGGGGCATCCGGTGCGCTGGCACGTGCGCGCCTATGGGCTATTCGCGGCCAATCCCTTCGGCAACGCGACGTTCACAGGAGACAAATCGCAGGCCAAAGAGACGGTACTGGAGCCCGGGAAGAGCCTGCGCTACCGCTACCGGCTGATCATTCATCCGGGCGACGCCAAGAGCGCCGATATCGCGGGGCTATGGCGGAAATACTCGCCGGGAAACTAGTCCATCCGCAGCTTCGGAAAGAAGGCGCGATCCAAAGCGCGGTGCGTCAGTTCGTCCATGCTGACGTATTGATCGCGGTCGCGGTCGCGATAGAAAAGCTTGTCGCCGGGGAGCATGCCCACTTCGATCACCAGGGGTTCGCCGCCGCTATCGATCTGGAAACCCGGCACGGCCTCCACCGTGGCGATTTCGACCGTGGCGCGCGGCTGCCATTGCCCGTCCAACTCCTCCCGCACAACAATCGAAATGCGGCCGCCGTCCAGTTGCAGCTCCGCGGCCTCCGCCCCGAACGCCTGGGTGTAGCTCTCGATGCAATCGACCAGGGCGTGGTGCAGCTCGTCGAGAGCCCGGGGCAGCCGCTCCCGGATCTGCGCTTCGCGGCTCCGGCGTTCCTGTTCTTCCGTAATCCTCATCTTCAACCAGTGGAAACTCATAGGTAGTGTGGGCGACTCGCGTGTGCGGGGCTTGAACCGTTCATTTTACATCTTCACGGCATGGGCCCTGTGGTTTGGGATTTTTGTTGCACAATCGAAGGAGAGGAGATTCTATGGCGACATCCACGGCCGGCGCCGGCGCAAGGATTTACGGTTTTGACCCGGCGCACTCGAGCGCGCATTTCTCGGTGCGTCACATGATGATTTCAAACGTGAGGGGTGAATTCACCAAGCTCAGCGGAACCGTGATCTTCAACCCGGACAATTTACAGGCCTCCAGCGTGGAGGCCGTTATCGATGCCAGTTCCATCCGAACCCGGGACGACCAGCGCGACGCTCACCTTAAGAGCCCCGATTTTCTGGACGTCGAGCATTATCCGGAAATCCGCTTCCGGAGCACGCGCATCGGGCGGGACGGAAGCGAATACATGGTTCACGGCGACCTGACCATCCGCGGCGTGACGAAGGAAGTGCCGCTCAAGGTGGAGGACCTCACGCCCGAAGCGAAAGACCCGTGGGGCAATCTGCGCGCAGGCGCTACCGCCAGCGCCAAAATCAAGCGGGGCGAGTTCGGCCTCGGCTGGAACATGGTTCTCGAAGCGGGAGGCTTCCTGGTGGGGGAAGAAGTCTCCATCACGATCGACGTCGAATTAGTGCGCCGCCCAGCGTAATCGGCGCTCACCGCCGCGCGAAGTGAACGGCCGTCACGCGATTGCCGCCCAGCGTCATTTCGATGACCGCGCCTGCGTTGTTCCGCAGGAACCTGACTTCCGGCATGAACCAGGTGGCGCTGCGGAATTGATCCTTCGCGACTGGAGTGAGTTCGATTTCGCCGTGGTGCGCGTGATCGGCCACCAGCTTCCCGTCCTTCAGGAGAATCGTGTACTGCGTCTCCAGCTCTTCGCTCCAATAGCGCCCGGGATATTGGGCGAGATCCTTGGGATCGAACGGAGTCACGGACACGCGCTCGCCTTCCGTCGTACCGCCGGGCTGTACCAGCTTCACGCCCATGCCATTCCCAGGCTTGGTTGTGAACTCCACTTCGGCCTGCATCGGTGCGGCGTAGAAACGGCTTTGCGCCATGGGCCTCAGCTCGATCGGAGGCGCTCCCACCGGCGCCGCCATCAGCGTGCCGTCTTGCTTGATCACCCGGATCAGCATTTCGCCGCCCAGGCGGTAGTAGCCCTCATACTGGTCGAGCGAGCCCGCGTCCAGCGTGACGAATGTCCGCGTCACCGGCTGCGGCTTGGGAGGCTCCGCCGCCATCTGCGGCCCCAGGTAGACCGCGGCCACGCGGTTCGCGATGTTTCCGGGGTTGAAATTCGCAAGATTGCTCAGCACCGCGATGCCCAGTTGCTGGTCGGGGAACCACACCACGTAACTGCGGTATCCCGCATCCGAGCCTCCGTGCGAGATGGTGCGCAGGCCGCGATATTTCGCCACGGAGACGCCCAGCGCGTAGTCGATCTTAGTGCCGTCCGCCAGCACCGCCTGCTCCTCTAAGCGTGCCACGGCGGCGCGTCCACCGACTTTCGGCTCGCGGAAATTGTCGAGCCACTTTACCAGGTCGGGCGCGGTGGTAAACAAGCTGGTGGCGCCCACGTTGGCGTAGTTCAGCGGCGATGCCTGGTAACCGCCGCCCGCAGTTTCGTAAGAGTAGGCGCGGTCATGCACGATGCGCCGGTGATCCAGGTGGAAGTGGGTGCGGGTCATCCCCAGCGGGCGGAAGATCCGCTCGTCGCAGAATTCCGGCAAGGGCTTGCCCGACACGCGCCCCACGATCTCCGCCAGCAGCGTGTAGCCGGCGTTGGAATACAGGTGCCTGGTTCCGGGTTCGAAATTCAGCTCCTTTTGCCGAAACAGCATGCGCAGAATCTGTTTTTGCGTGATCACGTCGTCGAGCCGCCACCCGGCCAGCGCCAGCGTCTGCCACTGGTCGCGAACTCCGCTGGTGTGCTGCAGCAGGTTGCGGATCGAGATTCGATGGCCGTAATCGGGAAGTTCCGGCAGGTATTTGTGGACGTCGTCTTCGATTGAGAGCTTTCCCTCCTGTTCGAGCAGCACGATGGACATGGCGGTGAACTGCTTGGACACGGAAGCGACGTGAAAGACGGTGTCCGGCGCGATGGCAACGTCGTACTCCAGATTGGCCGTTCCGTAGCCTTTCTGGTAGACGAGCGTGCCGTTCTGAATGACCGCGACCGACGCTCCCGGCGAGCCGGGCTTGTTCCACTGCTGGAAGATCTCGTCGATGCGCCGCGCGGTGTCATCCTGCGCCAGGAGGAGAGCCGCGCCGGCTATCAGCAGCGCCGGCGTTCTTGCGGGTCTTGATAATCGCATCTTGAATTCTGCTACACGTCATTATATGAGATGGTTCGCCCTGCTGTTGATTGCCGCCCCGGCGTTCTCCGCGGCCCCCACAATCGAGGTCAAGGTCGATCAGGCCGGATATTCCACGGCCTCACGCAAGGTTGCATTGGTAACATCCAAAACCGCGGCTAAGGAGTTCACGGTCCGCCGCGCGGACAATGACTCCGTCGCATTGCGCGGAACTCTGTCCGACCCCGCCGACGATCCGGATTCCGGCGACCGCGTCCAGGCGGCCGATTTCACGAAGCTGACGCGAGCCGGGAAATATTACCTCGACGTGCCGGGCGTGGGGCGGAGTTGGAGTTTCGCCATCGGCCCCGATGTTTATGCGCGCGCCTGGTACCTGGCGATGCGCTCCTATTACGGACAGCGCTGCGGGATTGCGGTGGACCTCGGTCCCGAGTTTCCCGGCTATAAGCACGATGCCTGCCACCTGGAAGGGGCGTACCATGCTTCGTCGGGCAAGAGCGGCCCGCATGTCTCGAAGGGCGGATGGCACGACGCCGGCGACTACGGGCGCTACGTGGTCAACTCCGGCATTTCCACGGGCACGCTGCTGTGGGGATGGGAGATGTTCGGCCCGCGCCTGCGCAACATCAAACTGAATCTACCCGAATCGGGGAACGGCACGCCCGATATTCTCAACGAGATCCGCTGGAACCTCGACTGGATGCTGGCCATGCAGGACGACGACGGCGGGGTCTGGCACAAGCAAACCAGCGAGCGTTTCTGCGGCTTCGTGATGCCGGAGAAGGACACGTTCGTGAGCTACGTGATCGGCACCGGCAAGGAGCCTTTCAAGAGCTCCTGCGCGACGGGAGATTTCGCCGCGGTCATGGCCATCGCAGCCAGAGCGTTCCGGCCGTTCCAGGCGGAGTTCGCCGGAAAATGCCTGCGCGCGGCACGGCAGGCGTGGACGTGGCTCGAAAAATATCCCAACGTGACGTTCAACAATCCACCGGGAGTCTCGACGGGCGGTTATGGCGACGGCAATTGCAGCGACGAGCATCTGTGGGCCGCCGCGGAACTCGATCGCACCACCGGCGACGATGCCTATCACAAATATTTTCTGGAGCACTATGGCGACTTCCGCAAGTCGATCCGGCCCGCCGGTCCGCAATCGTGGAACAACGTCGCCAACCTGGCGCTGTGGACCTATGTGCTGGGCAACGGCAAGGATGCCGCGGCAGCCGGCGCCATCCGGCAGGATTCGCTGGCCGCGGCGGACGAGATCGTCAAGCGGACCGCTGCCAACCCTTACCACATGAGCATGACCTCGCGCGATTACATCTGGGGATCGAACAGCGTGGCGGCCAACTATGGCATGCAGTTGCTGGTGGCCGACGCCTTGCGGCGCGACCCGCGTTATGTGGAGGCCGCGATCGACAACCTGCATTACCTGCTGGGCCGGAACACTTTTTCGCTCTCGTGGGTGACGCGGGTGGGCGAGAATCCCTTTCGCCATCCGCATCATCGGCCGAGCGGCGCGGATGCCAACCCCGAGCCGTGGCCCGGCCTGCTTTCGGGCGGCCCCAATCGCGGCCGGCAGGACAACGCCATGCGCACGAAACTGGCGGCCGATCTGCCGCCGGCCAAGTCGTATCTGGACGATCAGGAGGCGTACGCGGCCAACGAAGTGGCCATCAACTGGAACGCGCCGCTGGTGTTTTTGCTGGCGGGAGCGCTGGGGGGGAAGTAGGGGCGCTGCGAGTCTCTATCGGAAGAACCGCGAATCGTATTGAAACGCTCTGGCTGGATGCACCCGGATTTTCTCGAAGGCCGAATGCCGAGGGTTGATGAGCCAATTGCATTCAGTGGGCGCCAGAACCGAGGGAACGACCACGATCGCTCGACGCCCACTGCGGACGAACTCGTTCCCGATCCCGGCAAGTGCTGGCGGAGCCGGTACCTGCCGCCAGTTCTTGGGGAGCTGCCTTGGAGTGATCGATACTCTGGGGACATCGTCCGGAATATCCGCCATGACTACGACGAGGTCCATCGGGGGATGGTCGGGGTCGAGGTGGACGAAATATTCCACAATGGCCAACGACAGGTGCTCGGCGGTATAGGCGAGGCGAATGCCTGGGCTCGACCAGCGTCCGCCAAACCGGTACGCGCCCTCCCCGTCGAGAGGCCTCTTTGCATAGGGCCTGCGCAGGATTCGGTATACCCGAGTCAACTCACTCCGCCGTACGCGATCCTGCCCAGAACATTCTCGACGGCTCTTGCCCCGATCTCGGTATCAATCATTTCGATCGGGACCTTGCCGCCCAATGCCCGATTGGCGCGCTTCAGCCATTGAGTCGCCGTTTGGTCATCGCCCAAGTAGCGTTTGGCCAACGCCACGATTCGCGCCAGGCGGTACAGACGGTCCGATTCAAGCCGCGCCAAACGCCCTGCGCGTCGCCTCCGCTGTAGGCTGCGGGCGGACAGATCCAGGGTCGCAGCCAGTTCGCGGAGTGTGATACCGGCGGACTGCATGACTTCTGCGACCACTCTCTGCGGAAAGCCCTCACGAATGGCCTGCTGAAGGTCCGCTTCTGTCCGGAGCGCTCGGCCGAGAACCGGTTTGCCACCCAACTCTTCCACGACAGCATGAAGTTCGCTTACCATTCTGTCGCCTAGTATAGCGCCAACTGGCGCTTCGAATAAGGCTAGCCCAAGGCTAGCCCGCATTTCTCACACACTTCCTACTGCGGCGAAACTGTGTGAGAAAAGCGAGCTAGTGCTTATGGCCGGATGGTTCCGCGCCTTTGCGCAAAACCCCTCCCTCCCGGGGTGCCCTTTGGGCCCGGCTCCGATCAGAGCCGCGATCGTTCAGGGAGCGGTTTCAAGGCCGGCACCAAATCTAGCTCTAGCGGTCTTGGAACCAAAGCCCGGCGCTACGCGAACGTGAGCCGGCACGATTGCCCGGCCTTCAGGGAAATCGCCGCCACACCATCGGCCGCCGCCCGCACGGGCAGCTCCAAGCGTCCGGTACATCCACCGGTGTGGTCCACCGGTACATCCACCGGTGTGGTCTTGCCGTTTGTGATGGCTGGTGTATACTAGTAGGCACAGAATTCCTAGAACCTGGAGGGCGCCTCTATGAACATCCGCGATTTGTTGGCAAAAGACAGGCTGAAACTGGCATGGGCCCTGCTTCCGGCCGAAAAAAAGGCCGCCATTCAACCGATGCTGGACGGGACCCACGAACAACTGCGCACCTTCGTCAATACCGGACAAGCAACTCACGCGCCGAGTATTCCTCACCAGTTCTTGTTGGCGAAGAGCGCGCTCAACTACGATCGCGAGCGGCTGTTGGCCCTGCCCGAACCGAAGGCGAAGGATGTTGAGGTTAAGGTCGGTCCCGACGGCGCGATCTGGGGCACCGGGAAATACCAGCAGCGAGAACGGGGAGGTGGCATGGACGCCCGCGCGGCAGGCGGTTACGGGCGGATGACGGCGCCAGTAGCCCGGTGGGAGTGTTTCATAGGCTTCATAGGCCAGTGAGGAGTTGTTATGCGCTCAAAGTGGGTTGTGGGCGTGGCCATAGTGGCTGGCGCCCTTGGACTGGTTTTGCGGCTTCATCCCCAGGCGGCGCCGCCGCCGCCCCCGCCGGGAACGATTTCATCGCCGCCGGCGCGGTCATTCGTCATCGTGTTCGGCATCGGCAGCAGCCAGGACTTGAACTGGAATGGAGCCGCGTCGGTGACCGGCGCCAACATTCTCGAAGAAAAGGGCTGGCGATTCGACGAGCCGGACAAGATCTCCAACGCGACTACCACGGGTTTCGATTTCAGCTTCGCCACCAAGATGTCCCCGCATGACCCGAGCGGGGCGTATCACGAAGAGAACGGGCTCATTATCACCGTGGCGGACGGGCCTCCGGCCAACTTCACCGTCACGTACTGCTCGGCGCCGGCGAAAGCGGCGAAATGCAAGCCGACGACCAACTTCTCATTCACTTCCGACCAGGCATTCGAAACGGTCCGCAGTTTTCAGAGTGGGGCCATTCTGGTTTACCGGGTGCCGGCGATGCGGCAACTGACGAACACCCCCGAAGAAGAAGACTATCCCGCCATGGCGCAATCGGGCGACGACGTCTACTTGGCCTACACCAGGTTTGTCCACGGGGACCGCAAGTTCGCGCAGCCCCTGAACATCAAGAGCCCGTCGGACCTCCCGGACTTCGACGTTCTGGCGCGCCCTACCGGCGGAGACCAGGTGCTGATGATGCACTACTCGAAGTCGAAGCGCGTTTGGACCGGCCCCTTTCCGGTCACATCCGCGGGAGAAGATATCATGCGGACCGCGGTCGCGGTAGACGGAGCAGGCTTGGCGTGGGTGTTTTATTCGGCGCGGCGCTCGGACAACTCCGACGTATTTGCGAAATCCATCACGGCAAGCGGCACGGCTTCGGCGGAAATCCGGATCACCACCGATCCGGGTCCGGACCTCTGGCCGGTAGCCGCCGCCGATAGCAGCGGGCGAGTTTGGGTCGCCTGGCAGGGCTACCGGGGCAGCAACCTGCAAATTCTGGCGTCCGCCGAGCAAGCCGTGGGTTCCACCCCGGCCACCTTTACGCCCGAGACCGTCATCTCCTCAACCGCGCGCAATAACTGGGATCCCGCTATCGCCGCCGCGCCCAGCGGCGAAGTGGCGATCGCCTGGGACACCTACGAGAAGGGCGACTACGATGTGTACGTCCGCCGTGTGCATTTCGGCGACCCGATCACCATGGACCCTCCCATTCCGGTCGCCACAACCGAGAAGTTCGAGGCCCGCGCCTCCCTTGTCTATGATGCTTCGAGCGTGCTCTGGATCGCTTACGAGGTTTCCGGGCCGTCGTGGGGGAAGGATTTCGGCGCCTACGACTCCAGCGGGATTCCGCTCTACCAAAACCACAACATCGAGGTGCGCTTCGTGGTCGGAAATAAGGTCAACGCGCCGTCCGACGACGTTTCGCGCGTCCTGCCCGGTCAAGCCGGCGAAGCCGTCGATTCCGGCCAACCCCTCATAGTCAGCGGACTCATGTTTCCCATCTGTTCCGGTACGAACAAGGCGCAGGCGCCGCCGCCCGCCACGGGCTGCATCACGCTGCCGGACTTTAAGCAGCCCGACATCGCGCTCGCGACCGGCCGCACGCCCGGCAAGGGCCTGCCCCGGAACCTGGGGGCGGAGAACAGCTTTCCGCGGCTGGCAACCGATGGCGGCACGATCTATCTCGCCTACCGCGTGTTCAACGGGCTGGGAGTTTCCACCGGCAACGCGACCGGCCCACCCGTGGGCTCCATCTGGTCGGAGCAATTGGTTTACTTCGACGGCTCGCGGTGGCACGGTCCCGGCATCTTCGCCAATTCGGATGGTTTGCTCGACAATCGCCCCGCCATGGTCCCGCTGGCTGCGGGCCAGGTGCTCATCGCGCAGGCCACCGACCATCGCCTCTCACCCCTGCGCGAAGGAACCCCGCAACTGGATGGCGTGGATTCGGACATCTACGCTTTGGAACTTCAGGTCCAGACCACCGGGCCGGTGGCCACGCCTCCGCCCGGATCGCCCGTGGCCGCCCAGCCCGGCGCTCCCGCTCCCGCGACAACCTCGGAGGATGCCGCGGCCGCGTTGCTGCGCAATTACCGCACGACTTTCAACGGAGAAACCGTGCAGTTGGTGCGCGGCGACTTCCACCGCCACACGGAACACTCCTTCGACGGCTTCGCGGACGGTCCGCTGGTGGATGCCTATCGCTACGGCATTGACGCCGCGGCGATGGACTGGTTTTCCTGTTGCGACCACGACAACGGAGGCGCCAGGGAATACTCCTGGTGGCTGGCTCAAAAATACACCGACGCTTACCTGCTGGGGGACGCATTTGTGCCGGTGTTCTACTACGAGCGAAGCCTGGACTGGCCGAGAGGCCACCGCAACGTCATGTTCCAAAAGCGCGGGGTCAGGCCTTTGCCGCGCCTGCCGCCCGCCAAAAAAGGTTCGACCTCGCAGCCCGATACGCAGTGGCTGTACTCCTACCTGAGGTTTTTCAGCCAGCGCCTGCCTTACGGCAATCGCGGAAGAACCGCGGCCCACACCAGCGCCACCAGCCAAGGCACCGATTGGAGCGACAACGATCGCTTCATGGAACCCATGGTGGAGATCTACCAGGGAGACCGCCAGAGCTACGAGGCCTGCCCGCAAATCACGGGCGAGCCCTGCACCCTGCTGCCCGCCATGCCAAACACGGCACGCTCCAACCATGCGAGTGACTCCATATCCGGTTATCACGAGCCCGGCTACGTCTCGAACGCCCTGATCACGAAAAAATATATGCTCGGGTTCGAGGCGTCCAGCGATCACGTGTCCACCCACATATCGTTTACCAACCTGTGGGTTACGGCGCGGACGCGCGCCGGTATCCTGGATGCCGTGTCGCAACGCCACACTTACGGTTCCACCGATTACATCCTCGCCGATTTTCGCTCGGGCAGCCATATGATGGGAGACGCGTTTACCACCACTTCACCGCCGGTGTTCAGCGTGGTCTTACAAGGCACCGCCCCCTTCGCTGAAATCTGCATCGTCAAGAACGACGTGCAAGTCTATGCGACAAGCGGCGGTCCCGCAGTTTCATTTACCTGGCAGGATTCGGCGGCAACCAAGGGGACGACCAGTTACTATTATGTGCGCGGCCAACAGGTCACCCAGTCCAACCAGGCTCAAGGAGAGGCTGTGTGGGTGAGTCCGATATGGGTCACTTATCAGTGAGTCAGACCTTGGCTAAGGCCGCCGCTCCAGTTGCTCCAGGAGGGCGGACAGCCCCGGCGCCACTCCCGTGCGGCCGCCAAACCGTACGGCATTGTAGGTGGCGGTCAACTCTCCGACCGCCGGACCCAATTCGGTGGAGGAGAGCGAAGCGGCGAACTCCGCGGCAGTAGGCGGGCTTCTGGTATCCCCGGGTGGCGTTCCCCCACGCTCGCCTGGCCGCGGCGCATGCGCGTGACCCGCCGGCGGGTGCGGAACAGCCGGATCAGCGGCGGCCCAGCCGCCAGGACCCAGAATCCGATCACCAGGACCACCACGATGCGGATTCGATAACGCCCGATCCTTCCGGTGGCGTGGGAGAGCCACCGGCACGCGACGGGGCACGCTCCTGTGGGCCTGGGAGATGTTCGGTCCGCGCCTCCGCAACATCACGCTGAATATTCCCGAATCGGGGAACGGCACGCGCACGCAGGCCTTGAAAGCGCCCCTCGGGCCACGCCTTGGGTAAGGCCGGTAACTTACTTCGGCAGATCAATCACAACGATATCCGAGTTCTCCCGCAGGCGGTCGAACACGATCTGTTTGCCGTCGGGTGTGATATCGAACGTCTGCATGTTGGCCGGATTGTCGAGATGGGTGAGCGTGCGGCTCTTCAGGGTGGCCAGATCCAGGAGCGCGAAATCCTGCCGCCGCAGGAGGCCCTCCATGTATACGAGGCCCTTCCCATCAGGCAGAAAGCGATAACGCTGCCCTTGGACGCGGATCTGAATCCCGGGTATGTCCACTGCCGAGCCATCGGGCCGGATGGCCCGCAAAGGCTGATAGCGGCTCACTCCGGCGCCAGTATAGATAATCAGATTTCCATCCGGCGACCAAACCGGATTGATCGCCGGCTTATCGGTCAACCGGACGGCCGCGCCTCCGCCGGCTGGAATCTTGAAAAGCCCAGGGCCTTTGGCGTCCTGTCCGCCGATCGCAATCCATTTGCCGTCCGGTGACCAGCATGCGGTTCCTTGCGCGTCCAGGGTATCACCGATTGCGGTGCCGCCGGTCCCGTCATCGCTCATGACGTACACGCGGACCTTTCCTTCGCGGCGAAGCAGGATCGCGACGCGTTTGCCATCCGAGGAAAGCGCGGGTGGCTCCAGCAGTGGAACTTCCGAGCCCCTCCAGATTTCCAACGTCTGGCCGTCGCGATACCGCCACAACCCGTCTCCCGCGCCCAGCGAGGACAGATAAAACAGGCTGCCGGCGCCAAAGCGGGGGGCCAGCGCGCGGACGTTTGGCAAGGCATAAGGCCTTACGTCGCTCTCGGTGGCGGGACGATCGAGAATCGGCACGCTCCACAAGCGTGCGCTTGGATTCGCGACCGTCGCCACCAGGCGTCGGCCGTCCGCGCTCGCCGCCACCGACAAGTACTGTTCCAGGCCGTAGCTGATGCGGCGCGAGGTCTTGCTGTCGAGGTCCAGCGAATAGAGCCAGGGGCCGGACCCGTCTTCGGCGGGCGACACGTACAACAGCCTGCGCGCATCGAGCGGCGCCAGGAAGGCGATGGAGGTGTTGCGATTCGTGAGGCGCTCCGGAGGACCGCCGGATGGCGCAATGCGCCAGATGTCCATTTCACCCGTTGCGTTGATTCCGCGCACGAAATATATCCAGTTGCCGTCGGGCGACCAGACAGGAAAGTGGCAGTGCCCTCCCGCATTCGGATCGATGAAGATCTGGGTCGCCCTGGCGCCGGTGCGGTCCGCTACAAAGATCGGATCGCCGGGAGGCTTTCCCGTGTGGTACACGATGCGGCTGCCGTCCTGAGACCAGCTCACGGCGACACTGCTACGTGGAAGGAAGGGCCGGGGCGGTCCGCCCATGAGCGGCATCAACCGGATGGGCGCGTCGCTCACAACGGGACCACCGCGCAGCCAGACCTCGGCGCCATCGCCGGAGAATCCCGTACTGCGCGTCAGTTCCAGCAGTTCGCCCTGCTTTCCTTGGGTGAGGTTCAGGAAGCGCCCCGTGCCTACCTGGCTGAGCCAGACGTCGAAAGGCCCGTCGCGATCGGAAAGGAAAGCGACGAATTTGCCGTCCGGCGAGATCTCCGCTTGCAGCTCCGATCCTTCAAAATCCGTCAAGCGCGAAAACTTTGCGTCGATGAGCGGATTCTCGAACGCCCGGGACGACCTCCTCCGTTCGAACCACGCGGCGGCGAGCACGACCAGCACGAGAACCGTTACCACGGCAGCCCGCTCCCACCGTCTACTGGGTGCGGCGGCCGGCGCATTCCGCATGCTTGGCAGCGACTTCGCCTGCCACGCCGCCAGGCATCGCCGCAGGTCGAGAGCGAAATCTCCGGCATGCTGGTAGCGGTCCTTGGGATCCTTGGCCAGCGCTTTCGCCAGGATCTCTTCCATCTCCGGTGGCTGGTTCGGCAGCGGCGGCGCCGGATCGCGGATGATAGCGTTCATCGTTTCCGCCGGCGAATTGGCGCGGAAGGGACGCGTGCCCGCCAGCATTTCGTAGAGCACCACACCCAACGAGAAGATGTCGCTGCGATGATCGAGCGGCTTGGCGCTGGCCTGTTCCGGCGACATATACGCCACTGTGCCCATCATGCTTCCGGCTTCCGTCAACGCGGATTCCTGCGTCTCAGTCTCGTCCTCGGGACCGGGTGTGCGTTCCACCAGCTTGGCCAGCCCGAAGTCCAGAACCTTCACCTGTGATTCGGCCATCACCATCACGTTGGCCGGTTTGATGTCGCGGTGAATGATCCCGGCCGCATGCGCCGCCGCCAGCGCGCCGGCGATCTGCTGCGCATAGCCCAGCGCCTCCGTGAGCGGCAGGGCCTTGGGAGTGATGAGCTGGTCGAGCGATTTGCCTGGGACGTATTCCAGGACCAGGTAATCGACGCCGCCTTCATTGGCAATATCATGCAGGGTGACGATGTTCGCATGATTCAGTGCCGAAGCCGCCCGGGCTTCCTGAAGGAAACGGCGCTTGCGCTCGGCGTCGGCGACCTTATCGCGCGGCAGAATCTTGATGGCCACCGTGCGGTGCAAGCGCGTATCGCTGGCGCGGTAAACCTCCCCCATGCCGCCCTTGCCGAGGGGCGCAAGGATTTCGTACGGTCCGAAACGAGCGCCAGCAGAAAGCGTCATATGTAGCCCGTTCGGCCATTTTACCTGATTGCGTGCCGCTGACAACGCGCTCTGTCAGGCAGGTCAAGGAGGCCACTGGCCAGCCTCTCGGAACTTGTCCGGCGAGTCGAATAAGGGAGCGGTTGTGGGAGAAGCCTCAATTGGTTTTGCCCAGATGGGCGAGTCTGCCTGCGAAACTACTGAAAGTGGTGGGCCGCCAAGGTCGCCTAACGGGTTCACCTTACAGGCACCGGGACAATTCTAGCCCCAATGGCATCGTTTCTTTCCGGCCCTGCCTGCCCACTTCCCGAATCGGGCGTGGCTGGTGTCGACTTGCAGCCTTCGGACGCCCGTATCTCCTGGCCTCTGCGAATCAGGTTGACATCTTCGGCCGTGAATTGGAGCGGCTTGTAGGCCATGTCGATATAGTCTTCCGCAGTCCAGTGCGCTCGCATGACTCCCGTGCTGGAGTGCCGCGCCACCCCCTGCAGCACATGCGTGATCTCGTGGACCAGCACATGAGCCAGGACCAGGCGCGCCATTTTGCGCTCCGGGAGGAACGCCTGCAGTAGCCCGCCGTAAAACACGGTGATGCGTGTTCCGGTGCGGGAGTAAGGGAAAGCGGCCCCCAACACTTCAGCAGTCCCCGGCCCCGACCCTTCGGAGGCCATCCGGATCACAATCACTTCCGGCTGCACAGACGTGCAGCCGGTTTCCGCGGGTTCCGGCGCCTGCGCCGGCGGACGGATCGGCCACCGGACCCGCACTCCAATCGCGGCAAACATCCGGCTCGCTGTCTTTTGGGCGCCCAGCATCACATCGGGGGGGACGAGAATGCCATTGTCCACATAGACCAGCAAGTCTGGCCCGGCCTTCCGGTGCGCCTGTTCGCCGGTTGTAGCCGCCGGCCGCCTGGCGCCGAAGCAGGCCGCCGCCATCCAAACCATCCCAACCGCCAATTTCCGAGTTCTCATTGCGTTGCTCCCGGCCAAAACGCGCGAGCAGCCGGGGAAAACCGCCACGGTCGGCATTTTCAAGGTGTAAAATCCTAATCAGCAGAAAGGTCTGATCCTGATGGCGGACGCCCCCGGCGAAGTGACCCTGTTGCTGGCCGAGATGAGATCCGGACGGAAAGATGCCCTCACCCGGTTGGTGCCCCTGGTATACAACGAGCTGCGCCGCCTGGCGGGGCGCTACATGCAGGACGAGCGCACGGGCCACACGCTTCAACCCACGGCCCTGGTTCACGAAGCGTTTCTGCGGCTGGCGGGCCAGGATCGGGCGAACTGGCGGAACCGGGCGCAGTTCATGGGTATCGCCGGGCAACTCATGCGCCGGATTCTGGTGGATCACGCGCGGAAACGCCACGCCGCCAAGCGAGGCGGCACCCTGGTCACCCTGGACGAGGGGGTCGGCAACCCGCACTCCACTGCGGCGCAACCGGAGGAGATCCTGGCGGTGGACGAGGCGCTGGCGCGGCTGGACCGCCTTGATCCGCAGCAGGCCCGGGTGGTCGAGTTGCGCTATTTCGGCGGGCTTTCGGCGGAGGAGACGGCCGAGGCCATGGGGATGTCGCAGCGCACGGTGGAGCGAGAGTGGGCCACGGCTAAAGCCTGGCTGCGAGCGCAACTCGCCGGGGAGGAACCGACGTGACGCCCGAGCGCTGGCGGCGCATCAAGGAAGTCTACCAATCGGCCGTGGAACGCGGCCTGGAAGAGCGCGACGGATACCTGGCTGAGGCGTGTGGGGCCGACGCCGGCTTGAGGCAGGAGGTCGAGCGCATGCTCCGGCACAGTTCGGGCGAAGGGCCGCTGGACCGGCCCGCCTGGGACGGTGCGGCGCTCGACGCGAAATTGTTCACGGCCGCCGCGGAACTGGCGCCCGGCGACACGGTAGCGCACTACCGCATCGAAGCCAGGCTGGGCGAAGGCGGCATGGGCGTGGTGTACCAAGCCAGGGACACGCGCCTGGGCCGCAGCGTGGCCTTGAAGTTCGTCAAGGCCCAGTTCAGCAGCCGGGGCCAGCGTGAGGCACGCCTTGTGGCGTCGCTGAACCATCCCAACATCTGCACGCTGCATGACGTGGGACCCGACTACCTGGTGATGGAGCTGATCGAAGGGCCGACGCTGGCTGAGCGCATGGCGAAAGGAGCGATCCCGCTCGGGGAAGCGCTGGGCATCGCACGGCAGATTGTGGAAGCGCTGGAGGCGGCGCACGAAAAGGGCATCGTGCATCGCGATCTGAAGCCGGCCAACATCAAGCTCACGGCTGAGGGCACGGTGAAAGTGCTGGATTTCGGGCTGGCCAAAGCACAGGAGCCGGCGGCTGGCGGCCCGGAGGATTCACCCACCGTGACCGCGACCGAGGCGGGGATAATCCTCGGCACCGCGTCTTACATGTCGCCGGAGCAGGCCAACGGCAAACCGTTGGACAAACGAGCGGACATCTGGTCGTTCGGCGTGGTGCTGTGGGAGTTGCTGACCGGCCGCCGCCTGTTCGCCGGCGAGACCGTGACGCAAACGCTGGCCGAGGTGTTGCGCGGCCCGATCGACTTCGAGCAATTGCCGCGCGAGACTCCGGCAGCAATCCGAGTCCTGCTGCGCCGCTGCCTGGATCGGGACGCGAAGAACCGGCTGCGCGATATCGGCGAAGCGAGGGTCGCCATCGAGGCGGCACTCGTCGGTGAAACGCCGCTGACCGAGGACGCGCCGGCGCCCGGCGGCGCTCGCCAGTTGTGGCTGGCGTGGAGCGTGGCAGCCTTGGCGATTGTGGGCCTGGCTTCGTTTGCCTTCCTGTACGTGGGAACGCGCTGGCGTTCGCTGCCACCGCCGTCGGCCCCGCCGATCGAGGATCTGCAGGTCACGCCACTGACGTCGACCGGCACGGCAGAGGCGCCCGCCATTTCACCGGATGGCAAGTACGTGGCGTACGTCCAGAGGGAGGGCAATCAGTACAGCCTCTGGATGCGGCAAATCGACACGGCGAGCCAGGTGCAGATCGTCCCTCCCGAGCCGGGGACGATTATCCGCGGCGCGACCGTGACGCCCGATGGCGGCTTCGTGGAGTTCCTGCGCGGTTCACCGACAGTGATTCACGAAGAGTTGTGGCGTGTCCCATTCCTCGGCGGGACGCCGAAGAAACTGCTCGACAGCTTCGTCAGTGCCGCGGGGTGGTCTCCCGATGGCCGGCACATCGCGTTTTTGCGCTGGCTAGACCAATCCACAGCCCTGATGGTCGCCGACGCGGACGGCAGTCATGAGCGTCAAGTGACCGCGCGACAATCCCCGGCTTATTTCAATCGTTATGGGACCCGGCCCGCCTGGTCGCCCGACGGCCGCGTTGTGGCCGTCCTTGGACTCGACTCCCCAGGCGGGGTGACCACAGAACAGGTGGTGGCTGTGGACGTCGCGACTGGCGCCGAGCGGTCCCTGCCTGGGTTGTCACTCACTACCAGAGGTTTGGGGCCAGGGTGGCTCGACCCCGGATCTCTCGTCGTAAGCGGCGCGGCGGAGGACGGCACGCCTCACCAGTTGTGGCGGCTGTCGTACCCCGGCGGACAGCTTTCCCGGCTGACGAACGACTTGAGTAACTACTTAGGAGTGAGCCTGACGGCGGATCGCGGCAGCCTCGTGACAGGGCGATCGGACGTGCGCGCCGGCGTGTGGGTTGGCGACGCATCCGGAACCAGTGGCGCGGAGGTGGCGCCGCTGGCCACTGGACCCGCGTTCGGGGGTGTGGATTGGGCGGGTGAGCGCCTGCTTCACGTCATCACCGCCAACGGCCACATGTCGATTGCGGCGATTACGGGACGCGCGATGCCGAACGAGATCGTCACCAGGGGGCGAAACCCAGCCGCGACTTCAGATGGCCGGACCATCGTCTTCGTGTCCACGGAGAGGGGCGACCGCGCCGGCCTGTGGAAGGTCGATGCCGACGGCCGCCACCCCTTCCAGTTGGTGTCCGGTGACGCCGTCACGCCGGTGGTGACGCCGGATGGCCGGCGGGTCATTTTCGTCTCCAGCCGCAGCCGCGCGCCGAGGCTGTGGAGCGTGTCGATCGATGGTGGACCGCCGGCGCAACTGGGGGACATGTTCGCGTACTATCCGGATGTGTCGCCGGATGGGAAGTCCGTAGCATTCGGCGCCTCAAACACTCGAGGTGAGCTTGGCATCTGCGATCTGCCTGCGTGCACTGCCCTGCGAAGCGTGAAAACTCCGGAGGGCGGTCCAATTTCCCGGTGGACGCCGGACGGCAAGGGAATCGCCTTCTACGACGTTGGTCGCGGAGGCAATCTGTGGGTGCAGCCGCTGGACGGTTCGGCGAGGCGGCAACTCACGCACTTCGCGGACAACCGCATCATCGGCTACTTCGCGTGGTCGCACGACGGAAAACGCCTGGCAATCGCCCGCTACACCGTCACCAACGACATCGTCTTGTTCAAGGGCCTGCGCCGATGATGGCGCCAGGTTCACGGCCCGGTCCGTGCCAAGTCCTCTCCGCCCATCGGCGCGGGCGGCATCGGAGAGCTGTATTCAGGCGACGGACACCGGATTAGCTAGACCACAAGGCTGGGGGCGAGTGCAGCTTCCCCCTTGAGGCGTTTGCGCATGGTGGTGTGTGCTCTAGCGATACGTTTTGCCGGAACGCAGAAGGATGCGAATGACGTGCACGGTTCCTTTTTGGCGTTCCGCTGTGAAGAGGAGGCGGTAGTCACCGAGACGGCGGCGGAAAACGTCGTTCCACTCGTCACCCTTGAGGGCCTTCACGTCGCCCAGGAAGGGATCGGTTTCCATTTGGGCGAGAACCCGTGCGACGCGCTTCTGAGCGGCCTTTGGCAAGTCGCGGAGGTCTCTTTTGGCGTCCTCGGTGAGCTCACAGACCCAGCTCATGCTTGACCTGGGACCAGGGTACGGTTTTCCCCTCGCGGATCTGTTTCAATCCATGACGCACTTTCTTTGCTTCAGCGGGAGTAAGCGTGTCGTCGGAATCCTCAGTAGCGGGCGGCTTCGGAAGGATGGTTACCACCCCGTGGGTGACTTTAAATTCCACCCGATCCCCGCTCTTAAACCCGGCTTGGCGCCGAACCCGGTTCGGAACCACGAGGGGTGTGTTGTTTTTGACGGTAACGGTCATGGTACGTAATCCGATTCCGCTTTCAGTGTAAGGTGGCGGGGGCCCTTCGTCAATCAAGGACCCGACAGGAGAGACCCGACAGCCGCCTGAATCCCGGCGGAACAAAAAGGGGGCTTACGACTGGCTTTTAGCCGGCTTCTCACCGGTACGAACCCCTCGCCGTCGAGCGCCCTCTTCGCATATGGTCGGCGAAGGATTCGATATACCCGAGTCAACTCACTCCGCCATACGCGATCCGGCCCAGTTGCCGCCCAATGCCCGATTCGTGCGTTTCACCCATCGCGTCGCCGTCCCATCATCGCCCAGGTAGTGTTTGGCCAACGCCACAATCCGCGCCAGGCGGTACAGACGGTCCGATTCAAACCGCGCCAACCGCCCTGCGCGGCGCCTGCGCTGCAGGCTGCGGGCGGACAGATCCAGAGTTGCAGCCAGTTCGCTGAGTGAGATGCCCGCGGACTGCATGACCTCTTGGACCACCTTCTGCGGAAAGCCCTCACGGATGGCCTCTTGAAGGTCCGCTTCCGTATGAAGAACTCGGCCGAGAACCGGCTCGCCCCCCAGCTCTCCACGACAGCATGAAGTTCGTTTACCATTCTGTCGCTCACTATAGCGCCAATTGGCGCATCGCTGTCATTCGACGCGCGCAAGTCGGCGGAAGTCGCAGGGTTGGCAGGCGAAACCGCCTGCCCCACCAAAACGCAAGCTACCGGCTCCGATCGCAGCCGGCGCTACGCGAACGTAATCCGGCACGATTGCCCGGCCTTCAGGGAAATCGCCGCCGCGCCATCGGCCGCCGCCCGCACGGGCAGCCGCACCGTCCCCGACCGCGCCTCCGCCACACGCACCCCGCGCGGCGGGCGAATGCGATGCGTCCCCGCAGTCGCCGCCAGCAGCGTCGCGGAAACGGGCTTGCCGCCGCGCCACGAAATCGCAACTTCCAGACCGCCGCGCGCGCGCAGGCCTTGAAAACGTCCGTCGGGCCACGCCTTCGGCAAGGCCGGCAGCAGCGCCACCTCGTCGCCATGGCTTTGCAGCAGCATCTCGGCGATGCCGGCCGTCCCGCCGAAATTGCCGTCGATCTGGAAGGGCGGGTGCGTGTCGAACAAGTTGGAGAGCGTCGATTTGCGCAGCAGCGCCATCACATTTTCGTGCGCCAGCTCGGCCTCTTCGAGGCGCGCCCAGAAGTTGATGATCCAGGCGCGGCTCCATCCCGTGTGGCCGCCGCCATTGGCCAGGCGCCGCTCCAGCGTCTTCTTGGCCGCGGCCGCCAGTTCGGGCGTTCCCCGCAGGGTGATCTGCTTGCCCGGGTGCAGCGCGAAGAGTTGCGACATGTGACGGTGGCCGGGCTCCGGCTCTTCGAAGTCCTGCGACCATTCCTGGATCTGGCCGTGCTTGCCGATCTTGAGCGGCGTAAGGCGCGCACGGGCGCCGGCCGCCCGCTCGCGGAACTCCGGCTCGATGCCCAGAATCTCGGCCGCGCGCATCACGTTAGTGAGCAGGTCGTAGACAATCTCCTGGCTCATGGCGGGCGCGATATCGATATCGCAGCGTGTGCCATCGGGAGCGAAATAGCGGTTCTCGGGCGATTGCGACGGGCCTGCCACCAGCTTGCCCGTCCGCGGGTCCTCCACCATGTAATCGAGATAGAACTCCGCGGCCTCCTTCAGCACCGGCCAGGCGCGGTCGCGGAGAAACGCGCGGTCGCCGCCGAAAGCGTAGTGCTCCCAGAGATGTTGCGCCAGCCAGCCCGAGGCGCCCTGCCACATGGCGTAAGCCGTGAGGCTCTCGAGCGCCGTGCGGCCCCACAGGTCGGTGGTATAGTGCGCCACCCAGCCGCGGCATCCGTAGGATATCTGCGCGGTGCGGCGGCCCGGCCCGCGCAGCATGTCGATGAAATCGAACAGCGGCTCGTGGCATTCGGAGAGGTTGCACACCTCGGCCGGCCAGTAGTTCATCTGGATATTGATGTTGACGTGATAGTCGGCCTGCCAGGGCGGCGTCAACCCTTCGGCCCACAGGCCTTGCAGATTGGCGGGCAGCCCGCCGGACCGCGAGCTGGACATCAGCAGGTAGCGGCCGAACTGAAAGTAGAGCGCCAGCAGTTGCGGATCGTCGCCGCCTTCCTGGATGGCGGCAAGGCGCTGATCCGTGGGGACGGCGGAACGGTCCGGCCCGCCGAGGTCCATCTCCACCCGGCGGAACAACCGCCGGTGCGCTGCCACATGCGCCTCCCGCGCGGTAACGCCGGCGGTCTTGCCGCCGGCCTTCTTGCCGCCGGCCTTCTTCCCGAAATTCGTCCCCGCCGTCACCACCAACGTGGCGGCATCCGCTCCTTCCACGTTGAGCCCGTCCTGCGAAGCTTGCACCTGTCCGCCCTCGCTGCGGATCTCGAGCAGGCATTCGAACGCAACGCCCCCATCGTTTGCCTGTCCGCGCAGCAGCAGCCGATTCGACGCCGGGCTCTCCACTTTCGCGTCGGCCTCGCGCTTGAGCTGCGCCCGGAACGAAACATTTCCGGGCTTGCTCCCTGCGATACGCATCACGATCGCCTGGTCGGGATGCGAGACAAACACCTCGCGCGTGTACCGGACTCCACCGACGCTGTACTCGGTGAGCGCAATGCCGGTATCGAGATCGAGCTCGCGGCGGTAATCTTCCGCCGCACCAGCCTCATGGAAATCCAGCAGCAGGTCCGCCAGCGTCTGGTACGACGGCCGCCGCGGACCCGGCCGCTGCGCCGGACGCCACGCTCGCCCGGCAGCATTGGCTTCGGCATACTTGCCCTCGAGCAGCAGCTTCCGCATCTGCGCGATCACTTCGCGCGCCTCCGGACTGTCGGCCTCCACCGGATGCCCGGACCACAGGGAGTGCTCGTTGAGCTGAATGCGCTCGTGGTCCACGCCCCCGAAAACCATGGCGCCCAGAGTCCCGTTGCCCACGGGCAGTGCCTCGGTCCAGGTCTTGGCCGGAGCGCGAAACCACAGCGTGAGCGGCCCGGGTTTTGGTGGCTCCTGCGCCGCACCGCGCTGTGCCGCGATCGCCGCGCCCGCGATCCGGAGCATTTCGCGCCGGCTGGTTTTCCTCATGTGCTCCCTTAACTATAGAAATTCCGATTCCACGCGTGGCGTTTAAGAATGCCCAGAGTCTCCGCCGGAAGCGGTCCCTGGTCCGACACCGCCGTGTTGCTCTCCGCGTGACGCTGGGTGCGCATTCCCGGGATTACCGATGAGACGGCCGGGTGAGAGAGGCAGAATCGCAGCGCGATCTCCGGCAGGCTGGCATCGCCGCCCAAATCCTTCCGTAGCGCGTTCACATGTTCGGCTACCTGCTTCTTGCGGCCGCCGCGGAAATAAAAGTCGCGGAAATCGCCGGGGGCGAATTTCGTGTTCTCGTCGAGATGCCCGCTGAGGCCGCCCTCATCCAGCGGGACTCGCGCCAGCACGCCCACGTTTTCGATCTGGCACAACGGCAGGAGAGCATTTTCCGGGGACTGGTCGAAAATATTGTAGATCGCCTGGACGGTGTCGATAAGGCCGCTGCGGACCGCTTCGAGGCCGGAATCGGGATCATGATCGGTGAGTGAGATACCCACCGCCCGCACCTTACCCGCGCCCTTGACGTCTTCGAAAGCGCGCCGCCATTCCTCGCGGCCGATCCACTCGGGGCTCCACACGTGAAGCTGCAACAGGTCGATGGCGTCCAGTCCCAGGTTGCGCAAGCTCTCCTCGGCGCTCCGCACGATGTAGTCGTACGGGAAGACCTGCTCGATGCCAATGCCGCGCTGCGCCGGCCAGATGCGGTTCCTGGGCGGCACTTTGGTGGCCACGTAAATCTTGTGGCCGGCGCCGCGCACTACCTGCCCCACCAACTTTTCACTATGGCCATCGCCGTAGGCCAGCGCGGTGTCGATCAGGTTGACGCCCAGATCGATAGCACGGCCGAGCGCCGCCAGCGATTCGTCGTCACTGCCGCCGAGCCACTGCTTCCCACCGATGCCCCAGGCGCCGTAACCGATCTCGCTCACTTCGAAGTTGGTCCTGCCGAGTCTGCGGTATTTCATATGCGTGGCTGTGTCAGCGCTCTTGCCGCCGTCCCTTTCGAAGGATAGCAAAGCCGAGGTTGCCCGGTTCCTCCACCTCCGCTATTAGCTTCGGTTAACAGTACCCCGCCGGTACCGGAGATGCTGGTCCGGCGCCAGAGAATAAGTGATACTGAATGGGTATTCAATTCTGAGTCTGATTCTCGGCGCGGTTTTTGTCAAATCCTGAGGAATGACCATGTTCAACTATCCCTGGATCACGCTGGCCTACTCGGTTGCCCTGCTGGGCACAGGATATCTGCTTTCACGAATGCTCCACCACGGATTGAACACGCTCGGAACGCCGATTCGGGTCAAACAAGAGGCGCCGAAAAAGACCCGGGCATCCCAACGGGAGCGAAGCGAAACAAGAACGGACGGAGCGGTCGTAGCCGCCGACGCCCCGTCGATCCGTGACGCGGCCCCTCCCAACATCGAGTTCCCCGAGGTGCCCATCGCGGGGTCGGAACTGCGCTACTACAAACCGTTCGGACCAACCGACAGCATTTTCGACGTCTGGGCGAAGCTACAGACATTCACGTCCACTGAGCCGATCCTGGTTCGGCTGATCCCGACCGATGACACCACACCGATTCTCCAGAGCGCATTCCTCGCAGACGGAACTCTTCAAAGCACGCGAGAAATGTTCTGCGCAGAACTTGGAAACAGCATTCGTACCGCCGGTCCATCCGCGTGGCGGGCCGTCCGCAGGCTATCGTCATTCGGCATTCCTTGCGATACCTCGGAAGGATCTTATCACTTCTCCACGGGCACGCTGCGGATGGAACTGAAAGGGGTCCAGGTGATGGGCCTGACCTTCACAGTCCGGGTGACGTTTGAACCGAACCTTGGCCTCATACCGAAATACCTTTCACGCGCCACTGACTATTTCCATTGTGAGATACCCTCCGGCGATGCGTCCGGCAGAGGGCGCGGTAAGCCGGAAACGGTAGTTGTCGGTTTTCCGTGGAGCTTGACCAGCATCACATTGTATTCAGATGACCGGCGCCTTGACGAAGATGCCTCGAAAATAACCAAGGCGATCATTGATAAGTATTGGAGGTACGTGAAGCAGGAGCAGGTCGCGATGCCAACATCGGAAGACGCCACCCGTAAAGTCAGTGTCATATCCGATGAAATCGTCGCCATCGCAATTCATGAAGGCTTGTTCAAAACGAAGAGAGCACAAGGCCGGTTTCTCCAGATTGAATACGGTCCTTTTCCGCAGGGACCGCTGGATGCGCTTTCATCGGGGGATGCGGAATTCCTGGCGTTCGCCAAAGCCATGGCGGAAGACGGTAAAGAAGAAGACCTCGTAGTGGAAGCAGTAGCGTCTCTGGATACTCCGTTTTGAGGCCGATCGAGCTTCCTCACGCCGCCAGCGGCAGCTCGATCCACACCATCAGGCCCGGCAGCGCGTTCTGCGCCCATAGCCTTCCGTGGTGCAGCCCGATGGCGCGGCGCGCAATCGCCAGCCCGAGTCCCACGCCTCCGGACGAGCTCTCGCGCGAATCGTCCACCCGAAAGAACGGCTGGAAGATCTTGGCGAGCGCGTCCTCCGGCACTCCCGGCCCGTAATCGCGCACCGAAATGCGGGCCGAGTCCTTGGTGGAGGAGAGCTTGACGTCCACCGCCGATCCGCCCGGCGCATAGTGAATCGAGTTTCTCACCACGTTCTCGATCGCCCGGCGCAGCAGTTCCCGGTCACCGCGCATGTTCAACTCGGGCGCGCTGCCGAGCGCGATGCGGCAGCCGCGCGCCTCGGCTTCCACGCGGCAATCCTCCACCACTTCGCCCAGAATTTCATCCAGCCGCAGACTCTCCGGATTATTGGACGATGGATCGCCCTCGGCGCGCGTTACCTGGATCAGCGCGCCTACCAGGTCGGTCAGACGCTGGATCTCCTTCTTCAGGCGCGCCACCGCCGCCTCGCGGTCTTCGGCTGTTCGCGCCAGTTCGGCGGCGAAGCTCAACCGTGCCAGCGGAGACCGCAGTTCGTGCGAGATATCCTGCAGCAGGCGCCGCTCCGCCGTGAGCAGCGTGCCGATGCGCTCCGCCATGCGATCGAAGGCGCGGCTCAGCTCGCCGATCTCATCGCGCCGCGTCGAATTGACCCGCACGGAAAGATCGCCCGAGCCGAAACGATCCACCGTGCGGGCCAGCCCGCGCAACGGCCCCGCGATATTGACGGCCAGAGCCCAACAGATCAGCGCCACCGCCAGCAGGATCAATAAGTAATAAGGTAAGTAACTGGTGAGGTCCACCGGAGCGTGAAGCAGGACGATCCAATGATACTTTCCATCTTCGGAAGTCACGCCCAGCACCACGTGTCCGCCGAAATGCTTGGGAATGGTCGGGGTGGCGCCCACCGCCGCCAGGAGGTCCGAATGATCTTCGCCCGTGAGCACGTCCCGGCCGCGCGGGTCCGTGAGATAATGCTGGCCCGGTACGTTCTGGTTCAGCCTCTCAATGAAGGAGGCAAGTTTCGCGGCGCCGCCCGATTCGTAGACCTCGCGCGCCAGTTCGAGCTCCAGATACGGCATGCGGTTGATCTGGCCCCGACCGGCGGCGCGGTACGAGACAAAAGCGGAAACGGCAACGAAAGCGACCAGTGACAGCAGCAGCGTGCCGAAGCTCCACAAGAGAATCTTGACGTAGACGGATCTCATGCGCCCTCCGCACATCCGGGAGAAAACACGTACCCCACGCCGCGAATGGTGCGAATCAGCGTTCGCTCCTCGCGCTCCAGTTTTTTGCGCAGATGGCTGATGTGAACGTCCAGCGAGCGCTCATAGGGCGTGGACCGCCGTTGATAGAGCGCCGCCGTCAGTTCGTCGCGCGATACCGTGCGCCCGCTGGACCGCACCAGGATCTCCAGAATGTCGAACTCGATGGAAGTCACCTCCAGGGCTTCGCCCAGATACCAGGCTTCGCCCGTCAGCGGGTTGAGTTTGACGCCTCCGGACTCCACCTCCTGCGCCGGCGCCGCGTCGGGTTTCCCCGTACGCCGCAGCACGGCGCGAATGCGCGCCAGCAGTTCCTCCGGGCCGAAGGGCTTCGGCAGATAATCGTCCGCCCCCGCATTGAGCCCCGCGATCCGGTCCGGTTGCGCGGTGCGCGCGGTCAGCATAATCACCGGGGTGGCGCTCCGTTTGCGCAATTGGCGCAATACCTCGAAACCGTCCAGCACCGGCAGCATTACGTCGAGGATGATCAGGTCGAAGCCGCCATCCAGCGACCGCGCCAGGCCGCCGCGGCCGTCGTGAACAGATTCGATGCGAAACCCCTGCTGCGCGAAATAATCCTGCATCAGGGAGCACAGCTCCGTATCGTCGTCGATGAGCAGGATCGACTTCATGGACAGTTTCAATTCCTTTTGTATCTCAAATAGAGGCGCGGCGACAGCCCTTTTACAAAACTTAAGATTAGAATCAGGCCGATTCGTCGTCTACTGTAAGTGATGAGAAAGATCGCCATCGTTCTATTGACGGTCCTGAGCGGCCTCGCCGCACAGTCTCAACCCGCCAAATCCTTCGTCGGGACGGTCGCGGGATTCAAGCCCGAGACCGCCGAAGTGGAGATCAAGCCGGATAACGCGGCTCCGGTGATGGCGAAATTCTCGGCCGGCACCATCGCTCAAAAGATCGCTCCCGGCGAGAAGGATTTGAAGAAGGCCGAGCCCATCCAGGTCACCGACGTGGCCATTGGCGACCGCGTGCTGTTGACCCTCGAAGCGGGCAGCAGCAACGTGCGCCGCATCGTGGTGATGTCCGCCACCGACATTGCCAAGCGCAACGAAGCCGACCGCCTCGACTGGCAGAAGCGCGGTATCACCGGCATTGTCGCGAAGAAAAGCGGCAACGACATCACCCTGAAGATGAAAACTCCCGCGGGCGACGTCGAGGCTGTGGTTACCGTGGCCGGCGGCACCAGCTTCAGGCGCTACGCGCCCGATTCCGTGAAATTCGCCGAAGCCCAGACCAGCAAGCTGGCCGAGGTCGGCGTGGGCGATCAACTGCGCGCGCGCGGCCAGAAGAGCGACGACGGCCTCAAGGTCGCTGCCGATGACGTGGTATTCGGAACCTTTCAGACTAAAGCCGGCGCCATCACCGCCGTGAACACCGAGTCGAAGGAAATAATCGTCAAAGAACTAGGCACGGGCAAGACCCTGACCGTCAAGCTCACTGCCGATTCCCAGTTGAAGAAGATGCCCAACATGGCCGGGATGATGATGGGCAGCGGCGGACGCGCGGGTGCACCGGCGCCAATGCCGGGTGCGGCCCAAGCAGGAACTCCGCCAATGCCGGGACGCGGCGCCGGCGGCTTCGATCTCTCCCAGATGCTCGAACGAATGCCCGCGGCCAAACTGGAAGATCTTCAGGCGGGTGAGACCATCGTCGTCTCCAGCACCAAGGGCGCGCGCAACGACCAGCTCACCGCCATCACGCTGCTCGGCAACGCGGACATGTTAATCCGGATGGCGTCCATGATGTCCGGTGGCGGCAGCCGCGGCGGCGGTGGCATGGGCGCCGCCGGCATGGGCGGCGGTGGTGGCGGCATGGGCGGAATGCAGGGCGGCATGGGCGACCTCGGCGGCCTTGGCATGCCCGGGATCCTGCCGTAGCACATCAAATCGAAGGACACTCTATATGAAACGCAAGCTCTCTTTACTCATTCTTTGGCTCGCGGCGATGGGCGCTGCCCTGGCTCAAACGCCCGCGGCTCCCGCTCTTCACGGCACCATCACGGACCCCTCCGGCGCCCTGGTGCCCAGCGCCCTCATACAACTTCGCGGCCCCGGCGGCGAACAGCGCAGATTCACTGACGGCGCCGGCCAGTACTCCTTCCCCTCGCTGCGGCCCGGCAAGTATACGGTCCGAGTGCTTGCCAAAGGATTCACCGTGGCGCAGAAGCAGGACTTCGACATCAGCGCGCCCAGCACCTTGGACGTCCAACTCACCATCGAAGCCGAGGCCCAGGTCCTGAACGTCGAGGAAGAAGCCAACAAGGTGAACGCCGATCCCGCTTCGAATGGCGACGCCCTGGTCCTCAAGGAGAAAGAACTCGAAGCCCTCTCCGACGATCCCGACGAGCTCTCGCAGCAGTTGCAGGCGATGGCTGGCCCCGGCGCCGGACCCAATGGCGGGCAGATCTACATCGACGGCTTCACCGGAGGCAACCTCCCCTCCAAGTCGTCCATTCGCGAAGTGCGCATCAATTCCAACCCGTACGCGCCGGAATACGATCGGCCGGGTTTCGGCCGCATCGAGATCTTTACCAAACCCGGGACCGATTCCATCCACGGTCAGGGCTTTGTTCAATACAACAAGGAAGCGCTCAACTCGCGGAGTCCGCTGCTCGCCCAATCGCAGCGGCCGCCTTACAAGCAGAACTTCTTCGGTCTCAACCTCACCGGCCCCATCAAGAAACAGAAGGCGTCTTTCGGTTTCGACGCCATGCGCCGCAACACCACCGAGAATGCCTTCATTCTGGCCACCGACCTGGACAGCAGCCTCAACCCGCAAACCATCAACCAGGCGATTCTGACCCCTCAGACGTTCACCGTCCTGAGCCCGCGTCTCGATTACGCCCTCACCACCAACAACAGCCTGACCATTCGCTACCAGGACACCCGTTCCAGTTTCGATCAGCAGGGCGTCGGCAGTTTCAATCTCGCCTCCCGCGCCTATAATTCCACCAGCGCGGAGAATACCCTGCAGGTCACCGAGACCGCCATCCTCGGTCCCACCCTCATCGACGAAACGCGCTTTCAATACATGCACACGGTTTCCGCGATGAGCGGGGGCAGCAATCTTCCCGCAATCGTCGTACAGGGCGCATTCAGCGGAGGCGGCGCGCAAGTCGGCAACTCCGGCGCCACTTCCAATCGCCTGGAGCTATCCAACAACTGGACCTATACTCACAAGACCCACACCATCAAATGGGGCGCGCGCGGCCGCCAGGCCTATGACGACAGCACTTCCCTGAGCAACTTCGGCGGGACCTATACGTTCCTCGGCGGCCCGGGTCCGGAGCTCGACGCCAACAACCAGGCGATTCCAGGAACCAGCATCGAGCTCAGCGCGCTCGAAGTCTATCGCCGAACCCTGCTCTTCCAGCAGGAGGGCCTGACCGACTCCCAGATCCGCCTGCTCGGCGGCGGCGCATATCAGTTCAGCATCGGCGGCGGCACGCCTACCACCGCGGTCCGCCAGTTCGATATCGGCGTGTTCGTGAACGACGACTGGCGAGCCCGCTCCAACCTCACCTTGAGCTACGGCCTGCGCTACGAAGCCCAGACCAACTACGGCGACCGCACCGATTTCTCGCCGCGCCTGGGCATCGCCTGGGGCGTCGACGCCAAAGGCGCCAAGGCCGCCAAGACCGTTCTGCGTGCCGGCTTCGGCGTGTTCTATGACCGGCTGGCCGATTCGCTCCTCCAGCAAGCGCTCCGCTATAACGGAGTCACGCAACAGTCTTACGTGATTTTCAACCCTGGCTTCTTCCCCAGTATCCCGTCGCTCACCGCACTGGCCGGCAGTGCCCAGCCGCAACAATTGCAGTACGTGGACAGCTCGATCCGCGCGCCGCGCAATTACCAGGCGAGCGTGGGCGTGGACCGCCAGATCAATTCGGCCGTGCGACTCAACGTCAACTACATCAACGGACGCGGCGTCCACCTGCTGCGTACGCGCGACATCAACGCTCCCATTGACGGTCTCTATCCGTTCGGCGATCCGCAGTTGCGCATGCTGACCGAGACCAGCGGCTTCAGCCGGACCAG